>Ga0325414_1001817_pt1 | contig 21136 bp, 21 predicted proteins | sample PopdelMetagenome_8_FD_206183 | JGI IMG/M metagenome (GOLD analysis project Ga0325414, IMG submission 206183) | Populus deltoides microbial communities from Bellville, Georgia, United States - Leaf-PdKOR-R3 | ecosystem: Host-associated > Plants > Phyllosphere > Phylloplane/Leaf | place: USA... | reverse complement strand
TTAAACAAAGACCATTCACCATCAAAGAATAGGATGCCAGAAATCCTTTCTTTTCCATGAAACATTAATTTTTAAGGCCGCCGCGATGTCGGATGCGACAAATACAATAACAGTTCAAATATAAAGAAAGGAATGATTGAAAGAAAGATCTATCAGTTATTAATATGGTTAATATAAAATGTATCCTTGAATGAGAAAAATTTATGAGATAAGCCTGTGATTGTAAGAGAGACCACTAGCATGGTGCTGCAGCAGCAGCAGGGGAGCACGAGTAGAGCTTCTACTGCTGGTAGGTGATCCTCACCCAAGCTTTCTAGTTAAATTTGAGAATTTAATATGTTAATAATGCGAGATGTGAACTTGCAAACATTGGATGTTATGTGAAAGCATGGAAGTTGGTGTGAATTCGCCAAGTGATGGGAGTACCACTGATAAAGAAAATATGAGGTGTAAGACGTGATTTGACTAGCATACATTTAGTGTATGTTAGGATCTCAGGTAAGGGGATCACCATGATTTTTTATTAGCATACATTTAGTGTATGTTAAGATCTCCAGTAAGGGGATCACCGTGATTTTTTTTTACTAGCATACATTTAGTGTGCATTAGGATCCCGGATAAGGGGATCACCAAGATTTTACTAGCATACATTAGGTGTATGTCAGGGTCCCGGGTAAGGGATCTCCATACGAGACCAACCTCACTTGAAACGGAGTTCTAGAACTCTAGATATAGTTAAAAATATGAGGAGAGGTTGGAATGCGACCTTTGAAGACAATAACAGTTCAAAAACAAAAATAGTAATAGTTCAAGACAGTAACAGTTCAAGACAGTAACGGTTCAATACAATAACGGTTCAAAACAGTAACTATAGTTCAAATATACAGAAAAGAATGATAACCATGGTTGGATAAAGAATGACGATATTAATGGGTCTAATGAGAAAACAAAACGTAAAATATAAAGAAATGAATGATTGAAAGAAAGAAATATCGGTTGTTGATATGGTTAATATAAAATGTATCCTTGAATGAGAAAAATTTACAAGATAAGCGTGTGATTGCAAGAGGGACCATGGCGTGGTGCAGCAGCAGGGGAGCACAAGTGAGCACGAGTAGAGCTTCTACTGCTGGTAGGTGATCCTCATCATAGCTTTCTAGTAAAATTTGAGAATTTAATATGTTAAAAATCACGGTGATCTCCTTACCCGGGATCCTAACGTACACTAAATGTATGCTAGTAAAAAACATCACGGTGATTCCCTTACCCGGGATCCTAACATACACTAAATGTATATTAGCAAAAAATCACATTATTAGTAATGTGTTGGGTGAAATAGTTGTGGTTGGTTTTAATGGAATCTTGAATGGAAGTTTCTAATGAGAGAGGAAATAGTTTTTAGTAAATGAATGAAAATGAGTTCTAATGGAAACGGAAAGGGAGAAATGAACAAAACAAGAATACATATCTACCTTTACAAATTATTGGATATTGGTATTACTGTACTTATTGCGATATTCATGTTTCAATAATATGTATTTGGTTTCAGGTGCATCGCATGCGAGGCAGGAGTAGATTTTAGCTTTTATTCACCTTTTGTTATGTAGTCTAGGAAGGATTGTTGCTACCTAATTTTTGATCCATGTTTTTGATAAAGTTTTAGAAAAAATAAAAAATAGCAAAGAAACAACGAAAACCCAAAAAAAAATGTATTTTTGATATATTTGCATCGTTTTTAGCATTTTCAACATCATCTCAGAAGAATTTAAATTTTCAAAGGTATTTGGAACGCGTTCAACTTTTAACTCGTTAATTTTACAATCATTGATTTTTCTTGTTGAGTCAATGTTTATATCGCTCGCTTTCAAAAATACAAAAAAATATGAAAAATCAAAATTTACAAAAAAAAAGAAAAGAAAAGAAAAGGAAAGGAAAAGTTGAGGGACTAGTTTGAAAACCTAGCAACACTTCTCCTACAAATACCATGCTACAGTAAAAAAAAGGGGGGGGGAGAAAAATTTAGAGTTTGTGAGGCGGAGAAAATTAACAAGGGGGGTGGAAAACAAAAGAAAAAACCTAAAACCCTTTCTCCTACAGCCGCGACCCTTTGAAACCAAGTCGGCCGCCCCTCCCTTTGAGAAACCAAAGCCCTCATTTTCTCCAGGGGACGAGCCGCTCACTTCCCCTCAGCCAAAAACAAACCATCACCATTCCCCCCATTTCCTCTCAAGTCCCAGCCAACAAGCCGCCCCCCCCCACTGACTTTGGCTTTTAGTATTTTTGGTCCTGGAACCAATAATAGCTAGAGGATCTCTATCTCCCTCACTATTCTCTTCCCCACAGAGACAGGCCTTTGCATTTTCCTCTCATCTTCAAGTTCCAGTCGCCAGCTCACCTGGCCAGATCTTCCCAACAAGCCAAAACCCCTTCCCTTCTCTGGTTTGCCTCCAACTCCAAAAAACCAGCCAAGGCTACACCCACATCAACCTCGAACAGCAGCAGCCAAAACCTGCCCTCTGCATAGAAGCCTCTCATTTCCTTCTCACGATCTCCAGCTCCATCTGATGGAGGTCGGCCGCTAATCCTCTCATCTCAGATCGAACACGGCGGCAGCCCCCATTGTTTTCTTCCTAGTCTTCTCTCAGTCCCACAGCAACACCCCAGCGCCACCGTCAGCTCCAGTATCACCGAGGCCAACCACCATCAACCGGCCAACAGCAGCATCCCCTCTCCAGCAGCTCATTACAGAGACGATGAGGAAATGAGAAGGGAGGCTGAAGAACAGTAGAAGGGAGCAGAAAACTAAGACTTCAAGGGTGCCGGTCTCCCAACCATGGCAGCGGTGGACGACATCGTCGGTGTAGAAACGAAGGAGGATGAGGGAAGTTGCCGATCCAGCCATCCACACGCCTGGCCTATTGGCAGCGAGTGCAACGCCTGGCTCCAGATTTGAAGGAAGAGAAAGAGAAGCAGATCTAAAAAAGGGGAACGAAGAGAAACCGATCTTAAAACAAAACTAGAACAGACTTGCTTGTTGCATTTTTGGTATTTTGCAGGTAACGGCGTTGCTCACAGCCAACAGGAAGGTGAAGATCTCCCCCCGCTCTCTGGATTTCATGGCAGCTGTTGTGATATCGCGGTCGCACAAATTAATTACCCTATTTTCAAACACAACACATAAGATAGTATAGAGCAAGCAAGGGGTCGATCCCAAGAGGAAGGTTCAAGTTATATTTTTATGCTATATGATATGCTATTTGAGAGGTGGTTTGGACGTTATCTAGGCTAAAGCAAAAGAAAACAGAAAACTATCAAACAAAATTTAATAAAATCAGAAAATTATCAAGAGAACAAACCTTGGTTGCAAGCACACATCCACCTACAGAAATCAGAACTGATCATGGAAAGGAAACATCAAATTATATTCTGAATATTTATCTCTTCTTAACATTGGTTAGTTAATGGATCCACCGTATAACTAACTCTAACCATCAAATAACCACAGTGTCCGCACTATTAATTTAATTCAATGGCAGCCTTAAGAATTAGATAAGTTGATTAATCAAGAAAACATAACTGTCTGCAGTCTATATTTGATTTGATTGAATGTTCTCCCTAAGATTAATAACGTAGATCCTCCACAATTATTAAACTCAGTTGCTTCACAAGTTCATATACCACAACTCCGGTTTTGATATCAAACTTAGCAATAGATTGTCTACAATAATAACTTAGAGTCCGCTCTAGCAATTAAAATAAAGAATCATAGGAAAAATAAGCATAGGAGAACAAACATATTCATCATATAAACTGAAAAGAAAAGGTAAAATAAATCTCACAGTTCTTGAAATCCAAAGGTTTTCGTGTCCTTGCAACCAAGAAAAAGTGTTTAGCCTTGCATGTTTGTTGAAAAACAAATAAAAAAGAAGGAAGAATGCATGATTTCAGGTTTCTTAGAGGAGGGGTGTGTTTTTCTCCTCTTGGCTGGCTGCCCCCCTTCTCTTCTCTCATTCTTTTTATATCTTAGGAAACCCCAATCTCTATTTTACAAAATAGTCCTCCCTTAAATAGATTGTTTACTTTTAAGTACTTCAATAACTATTTTCTTAAAAAAGAAGAAATAGCCTTGCATGAAATCTTCAAGCTTTGACTTAGAGGAGCTAAATTGCTGAAATAAAAACTTGGATATCAGTTTACATGCTTCGGAACGTAATTTGGACTCGTTTCTTCACGAAACCTGTTGCTGGCATAACTCAGTTGTCATCTTTGAAAAATCATATCTCCCTCATATGACATTTTTGTTTGCTGAAATTTGGATTGTTTATATACCTTTGAGTCAGGAATCTAAAAAAATTAAGTTTGCATCAATTGGACTTCTATAGCTCCATATATTCAAGTCGGAATGGCTGAAGGTCAACATTGGCATATTGCGAGATTTGACTTTGAAGGGTGCGATTTCCATGCTCTTCCTTATTTTATTTTCTTGCCTTAGATGTCCAGAAAGGTATGGATGTTAGCTTTCTAATGCCACTGGAATCACTTCATTTCAACCTCTAAAGCTCACGCTCTACACAAAACATCGACTGAAGGTCAAATCTGCCAATTATCTTCAATTTACTCCTTTTTGCTTCTTTCATCCAAAAGTGCCTTCAAAACATAAAACAAAAAATATCAAGGCATTTTATATAAAACATAGGCAAAACACTAGTTAAATGTGGGTGAAACTATCAAATAATATGGTTGCATCAGCAGCGCGTGAACCCACGCGCCACCAGTTGTGGGGCGCGTGAAGCAGACGCGTCGCCACTGTCCCTATGCCCAGAAACCTTTCAGCATTGTTCCCGAAGCTTTTTGTAATTTTCAAATGTTGCTGTGTATATTTAGATTACTAGTATTTGATTTATTTTGAACTTTTGATATTTTGTAATATGTAAAAGTGATGTGTGAGATGAGCATAGTAAAAAAGTAATGTCAGTGTGTGTGTGTGTTTGTTTATTTTATTTATGTTATTGAATTATAAAAATTAAAAAGACAAAAAAAAATAAGTGTTCAATTTGAATATGGTTAAATATCTTAAGGACAAATAAAATCATGTTATATTTTCCATGAAAATGTAAGAACATGTTTCTACATATATTCTGGGATCTAATAACTGATTTATTAAAACCTTAGAATTTGATTAATTTTTTAAATTTTCAAATCACATCAAACCGCAAAGCAGCTTACCTCAGTTAGGGTGCGCTAGGGGTGCTAATACCTTCTCCAACCACAACTAGTCCCTTACCTTCAAATCTCTGACAACGACCAGTAAATTCGAGTTTCCTAGTAACCCTCAATAAAATAGTAGGTGGCGACTCCCAAATCAAGCAAACGAACGAAAAATCACCAGCAGACGTCGCGCGGGTGACATGCGACAAGGATGACGTTTTATTTTGTAAACATGGAAACATTTGTATAACTTAATTTGTATAATTAATGTTTAAAGTTGATTAGATGAATTTAATTATACAGTTCATATAATCATGATCCATGTATGCATGTTTATATCTTTTATCCATCCATAATGATAATTGTTGTTCAATGTATATCATAAATGTTGTGGTTGATATGAATAATGATGTTTTGTGGGATTGATACCCAGGATGATTGGGTTGAATTGAGTTAGGAGATGCGGGATATTAGAAGTGTAAACAGGTTATATGTCGATAACTTGGGACCTACCGATATAGGAGAGACTCTGCTAAAAGTTTAGTGAAAATTTTAATAAATTTTAATATGAACACCATTGACACACACACACAAACATAAATAAATTAATTACTCTGTTTATCAGTGAACATGAAATTGTTGTTTTATCCCGGATATGAGGATGTTACATTTTGGTATCCGAGCTCGGGTTGCTATTCCAGGGACAAGAATATTGATATGGTTTTGAAACATGTTTTAGGACGGTTAGAACAAGGCAAGGAGCCAGAACTGATCTGTCCCCAGTTCAGCAAAATGATTAGAGCCTTCATTATGAAAGTGATATTGACTGGGATCCCTTGGAAGACACCTCTTCTCATGTACCTATAACATCAGTATACTCTGAAAGAGACGAGTCAGTGAGACTTTGACATGATTCAGTGTCCCGTCAAGCAGAGGTATCAATGCCCGAGGTATCAGACAGACAGAGGGGAGATCATGTAGCCCAACTAGTGGTGTTGGCAGCTGCGTCAAACCCCTTTTCAGATCCTACTTTTATGGATCATATAGTGAGAGTTGTAGCAGCAGGAATGGCAGCGAGAGCCTCTAGTACAACTCCTAGATCAGGGGGAGTAGTCACCATAGTGCAGTGGGTGAAAGGTATACAAGAGATGGGTTATATGACTTACCATGGTGAAGAGGATGCTGAGGTTGCTGGGCACTTGCTGAGGAAAGTGGAAAGAGTTATAAATCAAATACATATGCCAGAAGAGCTACGGGTGGATTGCATGACTCAACTATTGGTTGAAAGTGCCCACTCATGGTGGGAGACCATCAAAGAGAGGAGATCGGGGGAGGTATTGGGATGGAGGGACTTTCGTGAAGAGTTTAAAGAGAGGTACTATTATTAGGAGCATAGAAGGGAGAAAGAACAAGAGTTTTTGGATTTGAGGTAGGGAGATTTGATAGTTCTGGAGTATGAAAGGAGATTCCAGGACTTAACAACTTTTACCTCCACTTACCTTCCCATAAAGCGCCACAGGGTGCAAAGGTTCCGTGATGGGTTGCGGCAAGAGATGAGAATGATATTGATAGCCATGAAGTTCCAGTCCGTTCGAGAATTGGTACTGGCTGCTCAGGGTATGGAGAGGGTAATAAGAGATGCCCCGAAGCTAGTGGTCGAGCAGAGTCAGGCGACTGGAGCTAAAGGAGAGATTTTAGGTTTTTGACTAGGAGACCTCCTCTCCTAAAAAAAGGAAAGAGTAGGCAATCATCAAGACAGTTCCAGAGGAGAGGTAAAAGTATCACCCAATAAGGTAGCTTATTAGGATCTAGACAGGTTGGTGGAAGAGGATCTTGGGGAGGACAGGCTAGACAGAGAGTCACAACTTCTAGGGGGTCTATAGAGCAGAAGGGACCCGTGTATCTATTATGTCAAAGATGTGAGCAGCGACATCCTAGAGATTGTTCCGCGATGCTGGGAAGATGTTATATTTGTAGAGGAGAGAGGCATCGATGGAGAGAGTGCCTGTATGTAGGCAGAGGCTGTTATTATTATGGGGACACGAGTCACAGGAAGAAGGATTGTCCCCATAGAACTATCGAGGGAGCCCATGGTTAGAGAACTGAGGTTTAGAGCCAACAGCTGTCAGTTACATTTGATCATCCTATCAAGCCTACCGAGTCAGAGACGAGTGCTATTCGAGGGAGGCCTAGAATTCAGGAGGGGAGGACTCAGGGTCGAGTATATCACATGACCCATGAGGTTGTGGGAGTTATACCTGATATGGTGGTAGGTACTTTACAGTTAGATACAATGTAAGTTTATGCTTTCATTGATCCTTGAGCTAGTCATTCCTTTGTAGCTTATAGAATTGTGAATAACTTGCATATGTTATCTAGTAAGTTGGGTGTAGGAGTGACGATTAGTACACCTTTTGAAGAGAATATACATATTGATGATATTTATAGAGCGGTAAAACTATATATTGGAGGGTTAGAATCGAGGGTAGATCTTATGCCATTAGAGTTATATGATTTTGACTTGATTCTAGGCATGGATTGGCTAAGTAAACATAAGGCACAAGTGGATTGTTTCACCAAGACAGTTACAATCCAAGGAATAGGTGACAAAAGAGTAGTGTTTAAAGGGGAAAGAAAAGTAATTTCAAGTTGTGTAATCTCAGTCTTGGTGGCTAGAAAGTTGTTGAGAAAAGGTTGTTCTGCTTGGTTAGCCCATATAATAGAGCTGGAAAACGGCAGCATAGATTTGGCTAGTATTCTTGTTGTTGTATGTCACCCACGCGGCGATTCGACGATTTTTCACTAAGTTTGCTAGATTTGTTCTTTGGGAGATGCCACCTAGTATTTCATTGAGGGTTACTAGAAAACCCAAATATACTGGTCTTTATCATAAATTCAAGGATAAAGGACTGATTGTGACTATGAAAGGTACTAGCACCCCTAACACACCCTACCTGAGGTAAACTGCTTTGCGGTTTGATGTGATTTGAAAATTTGAAATATTAGTCAAATTATTAAGACTTTAATAAATCAGTTATTAAATCCCAAAATAAATATAGAAATATGTTCTTACATTTTCACAGGAAATACAACATGATTTTATCTGTTCTTAAGATATTTAATCATATTCAAATTAAATAATTAATTCTTTTTGTCTTTTTTATTTTATAATTCAATAACAAAAATAAACAATACACACACATATCACTGATTTTTACTATAATATACTCACACACACCTATAACTAAATATTACAAAATAATCAAATGTTCAAAACAATCCAAATAACACATTAAACAATTTAAATTTTACAAAAAAAAAGTCCTGAACTAAAATCCTTAACAGTGCCGTCAACTCCGAACCACAGGAACAACGCCGTAAAGGCTTTGGGTCGCCTGAACAGCAGCGGCGCGTCTTCTCCCCGCGTTGCCGCCACTAGCGGCGCATGGGTTCACGCACCGCCGCAAGAAAACCTGAGAAACTAGTGGTGTCTGGAGCGGCTTCCTCCTCTCTTCACTTTTCTGCTGGCGGTGAGGATCCCCGCCACCTGCAAAAGGAGAAAACGCACAAACAACAATGGGTTTCAATCATTTCCTTCTTTTAAATCTGACTATCCTCTATCTTCTTCCTTCCTCCCGATTCGTTTCCCTCTACTGGTGGCAGATCCAGCCGTTGGTTCGCGGTCCAGATCTGCTACTTGGGGTTGAACCGATGAAGAAGAGTCGGTTGGTGAGGAAGGGGACGATCTGTGAGTTCACCCATGTGTGGGTTGCCGCTGTGTTCGGGCTGCTCCGGGTTGGTTTCGGTGGAGACCAGTCTGCGCCGATGATGGATTGTGGGCAATGGTGGAGCTAACTGGAGGAAGTGAGCTGGGTCTGCTGGATCTTCGAACGGCGCTGCTGCAGAGACACCGCTGGTTTGCCTAAATGGTGGGCGGCTGGAGTGAGGGTAGATGGAGGTTGATGTGGGTGTGGCTTTGGCTGGTCCGTGGAGAAAACCAGAGGAAGAGAGGGAGCAGGGGCGGCTGTGGCTCTTTTGGTTCTCTGGTTTTTTGTTGCCAAATGAGAGGGGGATAGCCGGCCTCAACAGGGAAAGAGAGGCTTGGCCGTGGCTCCTGGTCTTGGGAGCCTCCTTCAAAATGCCAGGGGCGGCCGGCTGGTATGTGAGAAGGAGAAAATAGGGGCTGCCTTGGTTCTCTCTTTTGCTTTTTCAAGGCCAAAAGGGGGAAGGTGGCCTCTGTATGAGAGGGTGAGTTTATTTTGATAAAAGGAGGGGGTGCGGCGGCCTGCTTGGAGAAGATAGAATTTCGGGTCTTTTAGGGTTTTTTCTTTTACTATTCTCCCCTCCCTCAAAATTTTTCTCCTCCTCGTTAGTCCCTCCTCTTTTTCATTTTCACTGTAGTGTGGTATTTATAAGAAAAGTTTTACTAGGTTTTCAAACTAGTCCCTCAAGTTTTCCTTTCCTTTTCTTTTCCTGATTTTTTTGTAAATTTTGATTTTTCTCATTTTTCTTGTTTTTTTGAAAGCGAAATTTCAACGTCAACTCAACAAGGAAAATCAGTGATTATAAAATTTACGTGTTAAAAGTTGAACGCGTTCCAAATACCTTTGAAAATTTAAATTCTTTTGAGATGACGTTGAAAATGCTAAAAATTGATGCAAATATATCAAAAATGCATTTTTTAGGGTTTTCATTGTTTTTTTTTGCTATTTTTTGTTTTTTTCTGAAAATTTATCAAAATATGGGTCAAAAATTAGGTAGCAACACCTGTTGTGAGAGAGTTTCAAGATGTATTCCCAAAAGAGTTGCCTAGATTACCTCCAGTTAGAGAAATTGAAGTTTTCATAGAAACTATTCTAGGAATTTCTCCTATAGTCCAGTCTCCTTATAGGATGACACTTGTGGAATTGGCTTAATTGAAGGTCCAGCTTCAAGAATTGTTAGATAAAGGTTTCTTCTGACCTAGTAACTCACCCTGGGGAGCTCTGGTATTGTTTATAAAGAAGAAGGATGGCACACTTCGTTTGTGCATCGATTATCGTCAATTGAATAAAGTGACAGTGAAGAACAAGTACCCACTCCAAATAGATGATTTGTTTGATCAGTTGAAGGGTGCTAAGGTGTTCTCTAAGATAGATTTGAGATTTGGATACCACCAGTTGAGAATCAAGGAACAAGACATACAAAAGATTGCATTCAGAACCCGTTATGGGCATTACGAGTTTTTGATGATGCCTTTTGGGTTAACCAATGCTCCGGCTGTATTTATAGACTTGTTGAATCGAGTGTTTCGGCCTTACCTGGATAAATATGTGGTGGTATTTATTGATGATATCTTGGTGAATTCAAACTCTTATTTGGAGCATGAACAACATCTAAGAGTTGTGCTACAGACTTTGATGGAGAACCGATTATATACGAAATTGGATAAGTATGAGTTCTGGCTTAAAGAAGTAGTATTTTTGGGCCATGTAATTTTCGCAAAAGGAATATTCATGGATCCGAAGAAGGTTGAGGCTATGTTGAAATGGGAGAGACCAATGTGACAGAAATCCAAAGTTTCTTGGGTCTTGCTGGGTACTATCAGAGATTTATAAAGGGATTCTCCACTATATCATCACCTCTAACTAAACTGACCCACAAGGAAGTTAGGTTTGTTTGGTCGGAAGAGTGTGAAGCGAGCTTCCGAGAACTGAAGGAGAGGCTCACTTTTGCTCCTGTGCTGGCCCTTCTATCAGGGACAGAAGGGTTTGTGGTATATAGTGATGCCTCAAAAAGGGGTCTAGGATGTGTGTTGATGCAACACGGTGTGTGATTGCTTATGCATCAAAACAGTTAAAGTCGCATGAGGTGAATTACCCAGTTCATGACTTAGAACTTGTAGTGGTGGTGTTTGACCTAAGAGTATGGCGACATTATTTGTATGGGTCACAAGTTCAAATTTTCACGGACCATAAGAGTTTGAAGTATTTGATGTCACGGAAGAAGCTGAACATGCGACAGAGGAGATGGGTAGAATTAATAAAAGATTACGATTGTGTGATTGACTACCATCCTGGTAAGGCTAATGTAGTAGCCAATGCCTTGAGTAGGAAGGGAAAAACAGTATAGAATGATATGGAGATTAAGGAACAGGGAAGTATAGTGGAATTGAAGAATATGGGCTTACGGCTAAGTGGAATTGATATGAATAATGATGTTTTGTGGGATTGAGACCCGGGATGATTGGGTTGAATTGAGTTAGGAGATACGGGTTATTAGAAGTGAAAATAGGTTGTATGTCGATAACTTGGGATGTCCCGATATAGGGAAGACTCTGCCAAAAGTTTAGTGAAAATTTCAGTAAATTTTAATATGAACACCATGTATATACATACATACATACATACATACATACATATGTATGTATGTATGTATGTATGTATGTATAAAAGAAAAATTAATTACTCTGTTTATCAGTGAACAAGAGATTGTTATTTTATCCTGGATATGGGGATGTGATAGTGAGAAACTCAATGGTACTACTCTTAACTATCCCACTTATGACAAGGAGTTGTATCCGGTATTGAGAGCATTGGAGACGTGGCAACATTATCTATGGCCCCGAGAGTTTGTTATACATACTGATCACTAGTCATTAAAACATTTGAAGGCTCAAGGTAAGCTAAATAGGCGACATGCCAAGTGGATTGAGTTTATTGAAACTTTCCCACATGTGATTAAGTACAAGCAAGGTCAAGAAAATGTGGTTGCAGATGCTTTATCACGAAGGTATGTTCTTCTTAATACTCTGAATACTAAATTGTTAGGATTTGAGTATATTAAAGAATTGTATCTTGATGATAATGATTTTGGTTCTATATATGATGAGTGCTTTGCTTTTTCAATTTAGAATGGATACTAGGCCAATGATAGATTTTTTTAGGCATGATGGATTTTTGTTTAAGGAAAATAAATTGTGTGTGCCTAATTGTTCTATTTGTGAATTGCTTGTAAGTAAAGCTCATGAGGGTGGTTTAATGGGGCATTTTGGATTTGCTAAGACTTTGGATGTTTTACGTAAACACTTTTATTGGCCCAACATGAAAAGAGATGTGCAAATAATTTGTGATAGGTGCATAACATATAGACAAGCTAAGTCTAGAGTAATGCCTCATTAGTTGTACACACCTTTACGTGTTCCTAAGGAACCTTGAGTTGATGTTTCTATGAATTTTACTTTGGGTCTACCTAGGTCTAGGAAAGAAAGAGACTATATTTGTTGTTGTGGATAGATATTCTAAGATGACACATTTTATTGTTTGCCATAAAACTGATGATGCAACAAATATAGCTGACCTATTTTTTAGAGAGGTCATTTGGCTACATGGTGTTCCTATGAGCATTGTGTCAGATCGAGATGTTAAGTTTTTAAGGTACCTTTGAAAGGTTTTGTGGGGTAAGTTAGGGATTAAGCTTTTATATTTTACTACTTGTCATTCACAAAAAGATGGTCAAACTGAAGTTGTTAACCAAACTTTAACTCAAATTTTAAGGGCTATCATTAAAAAAAATCTTAAAAATTGAGAAAATTGTTTGTCATTTATTGAATTTGCATATAATCATAGTGTGTATTCTACTACTAATTATTCACCATTTGAGATTGTTTATGGTTTTAATCCTTTGACACCATTAAATTTGATTTCTTTACCTATGGATGAAAGGGGTAGTGTTGATGGTACTCAAAAAGCACAGGTGGTGAAGGATTTACATGCAAAGATTTGACAACAAATAGAGAAAAAAAATGAACAATATGCACACAAGGCTAATAAAGGATAAAAATTGGTGAGGTTTGAACCAGGTGATTGGGTTTGGGTGCATATGAGGAAGGAAAAGTTCCCTGAACAAAGGAGATCAAATTTGATGCCTCGAGGAGATGGTCTTTTTCAAATCATAGAAAAGATTAATGATAATGCCTATAAAGTGGATCTACCAGGTGAGTATGATGTTAGTGCTATATTCAATGTTGCTGATCTTTCTTTGTTTGATGTAGGTGATGATTCGAGGTCAAATCCTTTTGAGGATAGAGGGGATGATGCGATCTAAGCACCAAAGAATCCATTGGAGGTTCCGATTGGTCCAGTTACAAGGCTTAGAGGTAAAAGGTTCAAAGAGGCTTTCAATGGACTTATTCAAGATACGTGGGTTAGGTGGACTTCAAGAGGATATTAAATAATGAGGAGCAAGCGGTGATTAATCTTATTCATGTTCAAGAGGGGCCTGTTGGTGGAACCAATACCATTTCATAAGGACTGGGAGAAGAAGATTAGATTTGGACAGTTTGACCTTTAGATACCTTTGTGATCATAACTGGAGCTACAGGTCAAAACTAGATTTCCATATCTTTCCAACGGTATATGGAATGTCTTCTAATTCTTTGAGACAAGAGAGAACCATCCGTTTAAAGTTGAGTTTTGCTGCTGCAAGACAGAATGCAGAAATAATCGAACTTGTCTTATTAAATTAGTTGGGCTATTAAACTTTCTTTATTTTATGAGGAGACACTTGTTTAGGTTTCAAACTTGTTTATTTTAATTACTTTGAGCTAGTTTTAGCTTGGGTTGATTATTATTTAAATTGGGTTTATATGTGACCTATTAGGAAAACTAGAGTTTTTGGCTTGGGGTATAAATACTCTTGAGAATAATTTTCAGCAAACTTTTTTTTTGCTAACAATATTTTGATTTTTGCTGACTTTTGGTTATCAATCTTGGTTCTTGATTGAACTTTCAACTCTTCAAGGAATTAACCAATTTTTGTTGTGAATTTATACTATTTTTGCTCGTCTTCAGATGTAGGTGTTGTGATTGAGTTGATTTATAGTCTTGTTGTCTTGAAGCATGTCTTCCATTGTGATAAGCTCATCCTAATTTCAGCAAACTTGGGTTAGATAGATCTTGGGTTTGCGAATTCCATTCAATTCCGTTGGGATTCGTATAAGAAGAGATAGTAATTTAAACAAAAAATAAAAAAAATGAGAGAAAAAACCATAAAAAGTCATTAATTTAAAAAAAAATTGAAAAAAAAGCAAAGGCCAGCCCAACCCACTTGACTTATAAAAGCCCGTGCACGGACCTGCCTTGATAGGCCCATACGATTGGACCCTTATTCTTTTTGTATGCAATTGGGGCGGATCATTTTTTTTTAAAAAAACAAATGATGTGTTGTTTGCCGAGGCAAACGATGTGTCCTCTGATTTGTCCATATTGCGACCACTATGGTGTTAGGAAAATTGAGGCTCAAGTTTTTTTGACACAAAAACCCGTTTTCCAACTCATTTTGACCCAAAACACCATATAAATCGTAATAAACCTATCTATAGCCTAGAAAAACTGAATAAACCGCCCAAAAAACCAAAATTAACTCAAAATCAAAAATCAACCCTAGTTCAAATTTATTTTTTCACGAGTTTTAAAGGTAAAAAAACACCTAAAATGAACTTTCCTCATCAAATGAAATAATTTGACACAAATATCATCTATTTTATGGTTTAAATCAGTATCAACAACATTTTTCTTTCTCTACTACTGGAATCCGGAGACCTCTCTCTATTCTCTCAACTAGGGATTAAAAATAACAAAAATAAATTTTTGTACCAAAATTAAATTGAAAAAATATTGAAATATTAAAATTATATAATTTACGTGATTTTTAAAGTTCAAGAACCAAAGTACATCTTTTACGAAACTTATGGCACGTCATCCATATTTAAAATCTATCTTGTTTTAATTCACATTTTTTTTTTTATTATAACACATCAAAATCAATTGATTTTGGATTAAAACTAAATTAGTGAGAAAAATTTAAAAACCAAATAATTTTTTTTTTGCATAACCCATCCTAAATAATATGTGCAAGAATAAACAATGAATTTTTGTATAATTAAAAAACTGACGCATTTTAAAATTACACGTAATATGGATCCTCAACTCTAGTGACATCCAGTCATAAAAACAAGGGTGCCAACTAACCTCACGTGTCAATCTTCGATTTGCTATAAAAATAAGGGTAGAAAGGTAACTTTAAAATCACACGCGATATTTATTATTAATAAACATAAAATTGCTGAAAAGGTCAAAACAAAAGAAGCAATGAGGAAATAAAACGTACGGCATTGGCGAACCTTCTGCCTTCAAGATTCCTTTCCTTCTCCAATCCAATCCAAGAGAAGCCCTCCTCACACACACTCTCACACGATATTCTTCAATTTCTTTCCTCTTCCTCTATATAAAACAAACACATATTTATCATTATGCATACACATTCATTGAATTTGAAGATTTTATTTTAATTTGATCTTCAGATCTGTGTAAAGAAGAGATTGCTTTTGAGTTTGGTTGAGAAGACACTGGAGGCAGCGGTTCATCGATCTTTTCCTGAAGATTTTTTTGTTTTACACGAACAACACGAACCGATCGATAAACCTCTGCATCCAGTGCTTCCCTTACTCCACTTTTTTTTCTTTTAATTTTTTTCTCTTTCTAAACAAAACAAAACAGTTTGTTTTAGAAAATTGTATTGTTTGCTAGCATCTTAAAACCATAATTATATATATATATATAAATATAATTTGGATTTGTGAGAGGCTGGTTAGTTACAGGGAGAGCAAATGCAACAAAGCCTTATCGTTTTCCAGTCGCGGCCTTGACCCGCAGACGGTATTTTTTTTTCTTCCATCGTTAATTTAATTATCTTGCTTACACTGCTACTTGATTTGATTTTGATGTTGACTTTGCTGTTGCACTTTTTACCTTGGTGAAAAAAATAGTACGAAGAATGAATTTTATGATGTATGTATATATATTTTTTTTCTTTGAAGATTTTGTTGTTTTACAGAAACAATGCAAGTTTTCCAGGAAATGATGATAAGAGTTTGTTTGGCATGATTTTTTATTCTGAATTATAATTTAGGATTTTTTTTATACATAATTTGTTTTTATAAAAATGAGTTAAAATATTTTAATTTAAAACATATTTGATAAAAATAAATCAAAGCAATTTTTTTTTTGTGAAAAAGATTATATTATAATTATAAATTATAAGCTAAAAAAAATTGATTAAATAAAAAATTTGACTCAGTTTAATAATAAACTTTTAATTTAAATAAAAATTATTTTTAACCAAATATATTTATAACTTTTCTTTGAATAAAAATTGAAAACAAAACACAACTTCCGTTATACTAAACATTGCCGTTATAAAAAAACTAGCTTCTAGTTGCTCTATGAATTTAATTTTGTTAAATTAGCAAAACTGATATGAGTTAGCTAATATAGCTTAGAAGAAATTAATAATGATTATACACTCACTTGATTAACGTTAATTGTACATAATTTAAATCCATCTCTGCTGGACTTTCTCAGTGAATTAGCTGGTTAAAGCTTATTTTGCTATGTCATGTTTAAAGCAATTATCTTCAATGTTTTTATTGATGTTGGTTTTTTTTTTCTTTTTCATTGTTATTAGTTAGCTCTTAATACAGAGGCGAATGGTTACTCTGGCTTTCATTATTTTTGCCCTACTTCTGGAAATTGTTAGTTTTGGGGTTCAGTTCCTTTCTGTAAAGGTCTATGTCTTTCAAAATAGTTTGTGCTCGGGCAGTTCTATTTCCACGCGCAAGGGGCCAGGTGTGGTCATTTTATGTTATCCTATAGATGGTAGAAGCAAAAAGGGTGGATTAAAATTTCTCTGTGGAGAATGTACTCACTATTTTGACGTATTTTCTGTAAAGCACTGGTTTTTTTTCGGTGACTTGTAGTCCCACGGGTATTTTTTATTACTTCGCAGGAAAGCAATTCTGTCAATAAATTTTTTGGTGCTCTTTTTCCTGTAGTATGCTTGGTTAGTTGATATGGAGTCTCCGTTTAGCGAGTGTTGGGTATTGTGTTTATGTTTTAAAAAATAGAGGTTAAAAAAATATTTTTATGTTTAATTAAAATTATTATAAAATAAATTTTTGTATGTAAGATAAATAAAAAACAAGTTTTTATGAATAAAAAATAAATTATTTTAATTTCTACATAATTAAATTTTGAAATATAATCATTTGTAAATCCATGTCAAAAGACAGAAAAACTATTTAGATAATCAAGCTGTAAGCTAAATTAATTTAATCTATTTTTGTGTTTTTTAAACTGTTTATTGCCTAAAATAATAACAAATTAATATTTTTTATATGTTTTCTTTTTTTGAAGGTTTTGATATTTTAATTTTAAAAATAAAAAAATTTGAAAAACTATTATCTTAATATTGAAATCACTAATCACAGACTGAAAGGTAAAGCATCCTGATCTATGGTTATGCCAGCAGTTCATGTCTTTTGTATAGATGTGGAAAATGGTCATATCTCAACTCTATTCTTAGGCACAATCAACCATCACCATTGATTGGAGAATTGAAAGCTGGCTAGATTGAGTCCCGAAAATTGATAGCGTGTTTTGCTTAGGTTTTCTGATTGTAGAAATGGCATCTGATGGAAGAAGTAATGGGAGTTACTAGTCCTGAGTATCGGATTAAATGATTTGGTTTCGACCAAAAAACCATCTAAACTAATTTTTCTTTTTGGTAATTTTGAATCGAGCTGAACAAAAGAACTAAATTGTTTGCTTCGGTTTGGTTTTATATTCATTGAAATTGATTAAATCCTATTTGAATTAATGGATCTTTAACTGGGCTATTTTTGAAAGGGCTTGATTGAATGAGTTTTTAGTTTATAATGATTTTTTTTTTATTTGATCATGTTTGGTTTGGTTGGGTCTTAAAATTTGGTTTTTATAATTTGAAATTGAATCAAATTATTTTTTTAATCTTCTAACTGAATTTATTCAACAAATTTGAAAAACCATTTGGTTCTATTAATTGTTTTAAGACAATTTTTATAGATATTTTGAATAATTTGATTAATTTGTTCACCTCTAAAAATTTTTCAGGTACTAATTATGCATGGTTAGAAGACTCGGCATATCCATGATCTATCTTAAAACTTGTTTTATAGATTGGTGGATCAACTTGTTAGTTAATGGATTGACTTGGATTTATATATTTTTTTATTGTTATTTTTATTTAAAATCATTGTTTTGGAAAAATTATTGAAAAAAAATTAAAAAGATGTTATTGAATTACAATATATTTTTTTTTATTAAGTCTCTCTTGAGTTTAACTAGATTAATTTTTCAAGTCATTTAATATCAAACTTGTCATGAGTCAGGTATTAGGTCACATGTCAACTTGTCGAGCTAGTTTTGATCATAGTTTTGAAACCTAGTCGACCCGGGGCTGGAACCGGGCCGGGTTTAAAAACAATTAGAGAAAGGCAAAACCCGGGGTGACCCGGGGACCCGGAAATACTGGGTTAAAAACTCAGTTTCAACTTGTTGACTTCTATTTTTATTTTTTTTAACTAAAATGACATTTTGATTTTTTTTAAAAAAATTAACCCGATCAGAACCCGGTGACCTGGTCAAAACCTGGAACCCGGACTTTGGACAGGGCCGAGTTTAAAAACTATGGTTTTGATACTAAGAAAATGATTGAGAATGTGGTTAATAATGCTTTTTCAAAAAAAATGATTTTTTTATTTAAAATTGATTTTTTTATTGTTTTGATGTGTTAATATAAAAAAACTTAAAAATAAAAATTATTATTTAGATGTATTTTTTATTTAAAAATACTTTAAAAAATAATCAAAACAAAAAATACTTCAAAATATAAAGACTAAATAAGCATTAAATTATACGTCTATTTTTTCTTTCTTGAGCACGTAGTTGAAAAAGTTGTTGTGATAGGCCAAGAAGATCTGAAAGAATCCTTAAAAAGAATCCCAAGTTTTTAGCTTGAAGTGAAGACCAAGTATCAGCTTTTATATTTCTTTCCATTGCTGTTATTTTGCATTGTTTACTTTTTCAAAGTTGTTACGAATGTCCCTTAAAATAAGGCTAGATAGTTCCTGAAGTTAAGGCTAATTTGTTAAGCTAAAACTCTATTTATTGAAACGTTAGCATGAAATATATATAACAGAGAATTTCTTGAAACAACTGTGGTTTAGCTTTCACCCCAAGAAAGCCACATTTCGCTAATATTATATCTGTTGTTGATTGGGATCTAACATTGGTATCAGAGCAAGGTTACAATGGCATCCAACAAAGAGAGGATTGAAGCTTTGGACGCTAGACTTGGTGGTGTTCAAGATGGAATGCAGCAGCTGGAGTTAGATGTAGCAGGCAAGTTACACCATTTGGTAGAAACTATCAACAGGTCATCAGAAACTTTTCTGTCAACTAGAGAAGTTTCTAGCAATAACCAGCGAGAAGGATCTTTTCATTCAATCCGAGAAGGGAACAATAGCAACAGGCAGAATTTTTCATCCACTATGGCAAAGCTGGCATTTCCAAAATACTCTGGAGAAGATCTAACCGAATTGCTGAGCAGGGTAGCCCAATTCTTTGAATTTCAAGGCACAAATGATAATCAGAAGGTATCTTTAGCATCTTTTCACCTTGAAGGGGAAGCTAACCAATGGTGGCAATGGATGCGTAGAACGTACCGGGAGGAAGGCCGATTGGTGACTTGGGAGTTCTTTGAAGAAGAATTATTGGCTCGTTTGGACCAACAGACTGTGAGGACTTTGATGAAGCACTGTCTGGAGTTTGTCAAGTTGGATCCCTGTGAGATTATCAAAAAGAGTTTGAAAGATTAGGCAACCGAGTTCACGGTTGGACACAAAAGGCTCTTGTCGGCACATTCATGGGAGGATTGAAGTCTGAAATAGCAGATGGAATTTGAATGTTTAAACCAAGAACATTGAAGGAAGCCATCAGCCTAGCGAGAATGAAAGACGAACAGTTAGCCAGAACAAAGAGTTTCACACGACCTCCACTGCTGAACCGCATATCCACCGCCACCAATCCAATTAATCATCCTATTCCAGTTAATGCAACGAAGAGATTGAGTTGGGATGAAATGTAGAAACAAAGGGCACAAGGACTATGTTTCAACTGCAATAGTAAATTCACCCCTGGACATAAGTGTTAAGGGCCTTAACTTCTCCTTCTTGAGTGTCAACCTGCAGAATATGAAATAAAGGAAGATGAATTTCAGATATCAGATAACATGGGAGATCAAGCTAAACCAGAAATCTCCTTACATGCATTAACAGGTTGGACATCCCCTCAAACCATGCGAGTATCAGCTACCATTGGGTCTCAACACGTGATGGTGTTGATTGACTGTGGATCCACTCATAATTTTTTGAGTGAGAAGATAGCTAGATTGCTGAGACTTCTACTGGTACCAACGAAATCATTTGCTGTCCGCATAGCAAATGGAGAACGACTATTCTGTCAAGGTCGTTTTGATGAGGTACAAGTAAATGTGCAAGATATTCAGTTTTCACTCTCCCTCTATTCTTTACCTTTAGTAGGACTTGATATGGTGTTAGGCATCCAATGGCTGATGATGCTTGGTTCTATGATCTGCAATTGGAAACAATTAACCATGGATTTCCATTGGGATAATCAAGCACGAAGATTACAAGGAATCAACCAGCCCATTCAAGCAACAACATTGACATCAGTTACTAAAGAAATGCGTCAAGGCCAACTACTGGTTGCTTGACACGACCAAAAGATTGATGTCTTCTCCCAAGTGCAGGAGTGTCGAAGTAATAAATAACCCGGCAAGACCGGGGTCGAACCACAGGGAGGTTTATTGTATAAATTATAGTTAACAACAACACAATAACAACAACAATAATAGTAGTAGTAATAATAATAATAATAAAGAAGAAGAAGAAAAAGAAGTTGATGAGAACTTTGAGTTACAAGATTAACGTAAGGATTAAAAAATGATAACAACAAATGTCAAGGTTAGAGGATCCACTAATGGTACGTCA
>Ga0325414_1001815_pt1 | contig 21144 bp, 16 predicted proteins | sample PopdelMetagenome_8_FD_206183 | JGI IMG/M metagenome (GOLD analysis project Ga0325414, IMG submission 206183) | Populus deltoides microbial communities from Bellville, Georgia, United States - Leaf-PdKOR-R3 | ecosystem: Host-associated > Plants > Phyllosphere > Phylloplane/Leaf | place: USA... | reverse complement strand
ACTGCTTTGCTTAAGTGGCATCCATCCATTTGTGTTTCTTACTTGCTGACTACTGACGCTCCTTATTTCGGGCTTGCTTATTACCAAGATATTACGTGTAGCCTGTATCGAGTGGTTGTCATTTCTGACTTGGAGTTTGATCCAAGGATATAAGCTCGGGTCATTAAGTGAGTTACTTCTGCTTTTTTTTTTTTAATAATATTTTTAAAAGAATTTAATTTTTTTATTTTAAATTAATATTTCTTAATTTTTAAAATATTTTAATGCACTGATATTAAAAATAATTTTTAAAAAATAAAAAAATTATTTTAATACATTTCTTAATAAAAAACACTTTAAAAAATAACCACAACCATACCTTCAAATAGGCCCCAGTTGACAGGATTATAGTAGTTTTTGTTTTTTATACGTGTTCTATTTAAAAAAAAATTAATTGATGTTATTTTTAGTGTTTTTTTAATAATTTTAATATATTAATATTAAAAATTAAATATATATAATATATTTTTAAACAAAAAATATTATTTAAAAATATCATATCTCATAGTATTAAACATACCCTATATATATTGTTCTGTTAGAATGTTATTCTTTATATTAACTTATCAATTATTATTTTTTACGAAACTGATGTTAATTTTTATTAGTTTAATCTAGTCACGAGCCAACAAAATCTTATTAAATCAATAATTTTTTATTTAAATTAAAACCAGACACAAGTGTGGTGTCAGAATTCAAGTCACAGGTTTTTCAAATCATTCTATTAATTAAATCAGACTACGTTTAATAACTTAGATTTCACCGAATAATGGCTGTTCGTGAAGCTTGCGCTTTATCTGCTGCATATTCAATCCTTGCTCTTTAACGGAAATCAAGGCAAATGATGGTTGATCGATGGAATATAGCTTAATGTTTGAGAGACATTAACATAGTTTTTATATATGGAGGAAATGTGAAAGTGTACGTACTACTCCTAAGCATAGAATTTATTAATTAGTAATTACCAACCTGCCATGGAGCCTCCCATGGTGTTGATATATAATGCAAAAGGAATAAGTATGGGCTCCACGAAGCACAATTGTAAATTAATGCTATTTGAAAATCACATTGTATTCAGGTGAGGCAGGTGTTCGTTTTTCCATTATAAATTGAAAAATATAACATCATGTTTTTTTATATATTTTTAAATGATTTTAAAATATAAATTAAAAATTAAAAATATTATTTTAATATATTTATCACAGTACCGAACCACATAAAATCTGAACATTAATTGCTTTGATAGTGAAATGGAATTATACAAGTTTCGCCGTGGGAAAATATTGGCCTAGTTTAGAGGCTCTTTTAAACCTTATAACGTATTTCTTAATTTTATCGAAATAATTAATTTTATTTATTTTTGTTTCTAAAAACACAACTACTATATCTTATTATAAAATAATAGAAATTCTCTTTTCCAATTACTTTAGAGATAAATGATTTTTATATCTTTGTTTTTATTTTTTTAATCAAACATATTTGTATTTATTTTATATCGATGGATGGATTGGTGATTAATTCAAGGCCTCTCCTAGCACCGACGGTAGCTTTGAGGACTCTCGAGAAGGTAGGAAAAAGAGGGGTGACACTTGACAGAAAAGGGTAAACGAAGAACTCCAATGATTTGCACAGATGCGATGAAACATTAAAGAAGCATGCATGGCCCTTTCGATTTCTAGAGCATGACATGTCATGTGAATTGTACGTTGAAACAAGAAAGTTGTTTCCACCTCCTAATTTACTATATATTTGCGTTCTTAACCATTTTTGTGAATTTCCCTTTGTTCTTGAATGATTCAATGCTTGAATGTAAAGCACTTCCTTATTTTAGACGAGCACATGGATTTGTTTTATATATATATAACCTGACTGTAACTCATTTGATCTTTTCCTTGCTGTGTTCCTCTGACTTTGTCTAGACCTAGGAGCCACTTTATTTCTTTGATTCTATTGAAAAACTGGTTTAATGACCTAAAACACTCACGCATCATCTAGGTTGATGAGAATAGCAGAAGCCAAAACAGCATCCAGCATTGAAAAAGAAAAGAAAACAAACCTAATCTCAGTGCCGATCAAACAAACTCCGTAGCTAGCACTACACACACCGAAGGAATTTTCACAGTACCAATCAAACAAATTGCAGCTGTAAAGCTGAAGGGGGCATGCTTGTGATTGTCATGTTCAAAGCCTCTGATCATCACGCCCCTACTGAATGAATGACCCACCCGTCATCAAAGCAAATTGTTTGTGATTTGTGTGACCCTATAATAGTTCTGTGTCCTTGAAAGTTCGAGGAAATGTAAAGCAAGTTGAGTTTCCAATGCTCGGTTGATGAATGATGAAAAGATTTTTTAAGGAACAGTAAGGTTCCTATCGCGTAAAATAATATCATTTCATGATTTGTTGTCTTTTTGGAAGCTGGCCTAAATGACCGAAGCCCGTGGCGCTGTTGGAAACATGGTCTTACATTGAACACGGCTTGGTCTGAAGAAAGTAGTGAATAAAAATAATAAATAAATAAATAAATAATAGAGGTTCCGAACCAAAGGCTAAATACTTTAGATTAAGCCCACAAATGATAATTAGCCCAGCCACTAAAGCAGGACCCCGTTATTTTGATGAATGAGGAATTTTCATTTCACCGGCTCTTGATACATGTTTTAATTTTTCATTGTAAATTATTTTTCTATTAAACCAATTCTTTTAAGTGAGTAAAATATGAAAAACAAGGAAATTATTTTTTAGCAATGTAAAATAAAATTGAATATACACACTGAAATGATTTATTTTATAAAATAAAAATATATTATTTTATTCTTAGAGTTTTATTTTTTTTATCTGATCAGGTTTCGAATTGATATGTGAGTAAAGTCACAGCATAACAATAATTGGAGTCGTGATTCTAGAATCTAAAACTTCCGATGGAAGTGGAGTTCATGGAAAGAACCCTTTTGCAAATCTATCCCAGACAGGCCATCTGACGGTGGAGGAGATTCCAGAGTCCCAAAAGTGCCACAAAGAGACAAACTCTCCTTTCAGGATAAAGTTTTTAGGGGCTAAAACCCCCTTTCCTTGCGTTGAAAAAGCTGATACGATGGGGAATCAGTTGGTCATGACTGAGTTCGAGAATGGGAATCGCCTCTTGCCAAAGATATTCCTTGGTGACAAAACCTTCAGTGATCTGTGTTGTCCATGGGGCGATTCTCTAGTCATTAAATTGCTAGGGAAACACATAGGGTACTCAGATGAAGATTCGTTTGAATTCTTTGGCAACTCACGGGTGGTTTTGACTTGATGGACGCCGGGCATGGATATTGAAATTTGATCTGGAGTATGATAGGTTGAAAGTGGTCAATGGACGTCCTTGGATTTTACGATAAAAGAGATCACACTCTAGTCTGTGTCAGAATTCTAGATCTTAATGTGGTTTATTCTGACGAGAGATTTCTTTTAGCCCTAGCCACAGCGCTAGGCACTCTATCAAAACTGATTTCAACACCTTGAATATGGAGATGGGACAATTTGCAAGGATATGCATAGAAATAGATTTAAATCTTCCAGTGGGGGGGAAAGTATGGATTAGAGACCACCGGTACAAGGTACGTGGAATACGAGGGCCTGCGTATTATTTGTCGTAGACGTGGGTGTTATTGTCATCATGGGAGATCCCGCCCCTTCGACAATAAGAATGACTCGCCGGAAAAAAATGTCTGGAAGGGATAGTACAACGGCAATTGAGACAAACCATAAGGGTGCGGTAAATCCGGATAATCCCGCAAAAGAAGCTGCAGTTAGGCGAGTCCGAATTTCATGGAGAATGGCTAGTGGTTTCTCGCAACAGAAAATCCAATTCAATGAGTAATAAAGGGGATTCAGTTAAGGAAAAATATACTACTAAGATTAACAATAAATATGCAGTTCTTGGGTCAGCCGATGATAAGTCAGATGGGCTTCAGAGGGATCATGGGCTTCATAGTGCAGGCCTTAATGGGGGGGTTGGATGTGGGTCTGAGGCCTACCTTTGTTCAAGGAGAGCCGAGTGGATCGAAGAATATAGCAGGCCCGAAAGATCTAATTACCACAAATAAATTCCATAAAAAGAAAAGAACTAGAAAGGAAGAGTTGGTTCTATAGCCAACAAGCGGTGCCGGGCAAGTCAAGGGAAGAAGAGTTCAGAAGGGTCTTTATACGGGCAATGACAGGGAGAGCTTGAGGAATTCGGCTCATTCTATATTTAACCTTAGTATTATCGATGCGATGCATGTTCTTACAGCAGGCGCTGCTCTAGCGAATAATATCAGCATGAGCAATTATATTCAATAGAAACACTTTCGGTAATGTTCTCAGAAATAAAAGAAGACTAGAAGTTAGATCGAAGGGATCGAGTTCATAAATGCTTGGGATCTTCTCCAACAGACTTCCTGGCTTCCTTTGGGAGATCCTTGCAATGCGAATATAACAAGCTACTTTGTCAAGAGGAACTCTTATGGTATCAGAATTCGAGAGAAAAATGGCTCAAGTTTGGGAACAAGAATACAAAATTCTTCCGCATATTGGTTGCAGCTCGTAGGAAGAGAAACCGAGTGAATGGCTTATTTCTATCTAATTAAGACTGGTGCACAGAGGATAGTGTGTTGCAGAATAAGGCACTCAACCATTATAAATCCCTGGTTTGCACTAATGTTGAGTGTGGTTGGAGATGTTGTCTGAAGCTAGTGAAAGAAGCCTTTGTTTCTGGCAGTTTTGATCCTCAATTAGTGGACACTCAATTAGTGGTCCAAGAGTAATCAAGGGTCTCTAGCTGCGAAGATTGACTTGGAAAAGGCCTATGATAGCGTCGAGTGGGATTTCTTGCAAGCCACGCTTATGGAATTTGATTTTCCTGACATCACTGTTACCTGACACCACTGTTAGGCTGATTATGTTTTGTATTCGGTCTACGAACTTGACTTCACTCTGGAATGGGTCAAAGCTCCCCAGTTTTGCTCCTACTAGAGGTCTGCGTTAGGGAGATCCTATGTCGCCGTATCTTTTTGTGATTTGTATGGAAACATGGTCTTGCCTGATTGCAGAGATGGTTGAAGACAATAAATGGAAGCCTATTCATGTGTCTAGAGAAGGGCCTTGCATCTCTCACCTGTTTTTTTATAGACGATATCCTCCTTTCCACACAGGCCACGACTTCGCATGTAAGGCTTTGTCAATAAAGCCTTATCTGATTTTTTGATGAGTTTCTAGGATGGAAATGAACTACGAAAAGTCCAGATTTATGTGCTCGAAATTTGTGAGTAGAAGAGACTACTGAACTAAGATATCTCAGCTCTCATCTATCAGGGTTGCCAACGACTTAGGAAAATATCTGGGGTTCCCGCTGCTTCAAGAGAGAGTTAGGAAGGCCGACTTCAACTTTATTTTAGAGAAGATCAACAGAAAGCTAACGGATTAAAAGGAAGATTATTGAACAGAGGAGGGCATATATACAACTCTTTCAAGGTCAGTAGTGTTTGCGATTCCTATTTATTCAATGCATCACTATTGGGTGCCTCAAGGTATCTGCGATGGCATTGAGGGTGGTGAGAACCTTTATCTGGAGAAATAAGGATTCGGGGAGAGGCTTTCACCTTGTTAAATAGGAGACGATCACGAAGCCTAGGAAATACGGTGGACTTGGAGTTCGTGATGCTAGGCTCGCTAATATTTTGTGGTTGGGTAAATTGGTGTGGCATGTCTTTAATAGCCCCTATAAATTATGGGTAAACATGTTACAGCACAAATACTTGAACAATAATTCATGGTTCCATAATCCAATACCAATGAATTCTGTTTCATATGCTTGGACGTCCATTCACAAAGCTTTCTCTTTATTATCGGAAGGGTTTATATAGATCAGAATTGGCATGGGTAGCTTGTCTTTATGGTATGATCGATGGCTTGAGGAAGGAACCTTAACATCCTTGGTTCCAACCGCCAGTATCATGGACATGGTCTTAGAGGTTAAGGGCCTTTGAGGGAATGGTCTTTGGAACTTTGATGAACTCAATACAATGCTTCCAGAAAGCTTGCAGCATAGAATTATGGCTATTCCTATTCCTAATTCTTCAGTAGCTTGTGACTTTATTGCCTAGAGCACTTCAGTTCCGGGTCTCTTTAAACCTTAGCTAGCTTACTCTTAGTTGATATCAAGAACTAGAGACATGGTGACTGAGCATAAATGGTCTTGGTCAATCAAGCTGCAGGCTCCAGAGAGAATCAGGAATATTCTTGTTTGGCTTATCTTTCATGACAAGTTACCTGCTAATGGGTTTTATACATCAGAAAACTTGTTGTTAAGGGATTGAGAAGTCGGAATTTCTCTTACGTACAGGGAAGGCAATGCTTAATTGTGCTGACTATTTGGCGAAGCTAGCAGCGAAGGGTTCAAATGCTTTAATCATTTGGGATTCGCCCCCACCAGGAATGAATCACCTTCTTCAAGCAGATCTTATGGGTCTTTGTTTCTCTAGAGCTCCCTAGTTTTTTTCCCCTCCTTTTCCGCTGTACCTAAAATAGAAGAAATGATTAAATTTACTTTCATTACTTCAAATAACCATAATTTTGATTACATTTAATTTATCTTTGTATCTTAATTAAGTAAACAAGGACATTTTACCTTATTTATAAAATAATAGGGTTATGTGATTGGCAAATAGTAAAGTTTGTGATATTTTTTTAAAATATTTTTTAATTTAAAATGTATTAAAATAATTTTTTTATTTTTTTAATTTATAACACTAATTTATCAAAATCATCAAAAACCATATAAAAAGTATAAGTTTTATGTTTTCTTAAATAAAAATTAATTTAAAAAAGACTTTAAAAATTAAAAGCAGAAATGGAACCAAACCAGCAAAAACAATAAATTAAAGTCATGACAGCAATCATAAGCTTAGCATATACGTGAATTGGATTTTTTTTATTCAGTGCTCTATTGAAAAAGGGATGGCAAAAGAAAGGCCAAAAGAGAAAGCATGAACAGACTGATGAAGATGGCAAAAATGAAAGGTGGAGAGAATACATTGCTTGAGTTTGAAGAATGAAGCAATGATTCGGCAGCTGCGTCTCACTGTAAAAAATAAAAAGGAAACATGGCATTTATTTATAAAGTGAGAAAAAAAGGACTGAGTGACCAACAGAAATGCAACTCGAGGGCCCCTCGTACCAATCATATATGTGTTAAACACTGGTAAATAAACCATAGTCATTAAATTTAATCTCCCCAGTGGATTCAAAGCTTGATTTAATTGGATATATTCAGTTGATTTAGTCGAGACTCAGTTGTTGATTTAGCCAAACTCGAGACTCAACTAGGTCACCTTCAAATAGTTTTTTTTTGTTAAAAGAAAACTAAAACCACGATTGTTTTGAGCAAAAGTAATTCATCTAGTAATTAACAGATAAGTTGATAAGAGGATTCAGTAACCCAATTATACCAGAACAGATATAAGAACTATGCAATGAACTACTCGAAGAATTGCTTGTCTTCTTGCATGCAACCTGTACTGGGTGGATCATGCATGATCCTGACACATTAACTGAGATACTAAAGTATCGAATGGCACGATGGCAGAACGGGGGAGCTGTAGGATCTTGTTGGGAGAACATATTTAGATCTCGAGATGTCCTGATATCCACTGGAGCTTTACATGTGATCCGATACCCTTTGAAGGTATCGCCGATTTTGTATTCTTTTTGACTTTTGCTTTGTCGTTAAATCCTAAGATTTGGTAGAAATATGATTTGATGCCCACCTACCTAGCATCACTTGACGTGGCTAGGCAGCTAAACATAGCTCCCAAATAAATTCAGCAAGACTATGTTATTATAAAAACATAAACTATAGAGTGTGATTTCTTCTTAAATTTCTCCTTTCTTTGCTATTCTGATGGTTTTCTTTGGTGCCGAGTTCATTAGGGTGACACCAATTATGCTTACTATATTCAGGCAGCTGTGATTATATGCTCATCTTCTCAGCAACTTTATTATTATGCTCAATTCATATATTTTATCTATTGCAAAATATATATCTTGATCAAATTAAATCAAATCAAATCAAACAATTGTGATATTTTCAATAAAGAAGCCGTTAGATTGACAATTCAATAATCGAAGAAAAAAGAAAAGGGAAAAAAACCCAATTGACATCATTGTGGTTGATTTCAGATCACACCATGTTCATTCAATAAGTGGAGCATTCTTTCAAGCAATCATGACAGGAAACATTTGATTTATTATAATTGTATTTAAAAACAAAAACAAAGAAAAAAAAAGAAAGGGAAGGGAAGAACATTTGACTAGAAGGCCATTGACTAAAAGTGAAGAAACAATGGCATAATGTTGAAAAATTCTGGGAGTCGATGAGCTGTCCCCTTGTTGATAATGTCCATCGACTTTAGGTCAATTTAGAAGTGCAAATTTGAACCACTCCGTATCTATACCAGGCCGCCTCATTTCAAAGAAAACACCAAGAAAAATCGAGGGAGAAGAAGCTCCTGTGGGCTGTGGCCGTGATTGGCGATGGTGATTGAGCTACAGTGCTTGCAAAGATTCAAAAGGTGGCTAATTTAGCAATTAATTAGAGACAGGAAAGTTGGGGGGGGCTACTTATCTTTTTGTTCGAGACATGGTCCATTCAGTGGCTCCTTTGCCTAAAACTGCACAAGTTTTGGCTATAAAAAAACAAGGAAGGATGGCCATGTTTTATGAAGCCATCGAGTCACTTTTTGTGCCCGAAACGGAGAAGGAGAAAGGAAAAAACGAGTATAATTTCTGTAAAGAAGTTTCACCAATGATGTTTTTAAACAGCGTGTTCTCTTTGTGTAAATCCTAAGGAGTCCAATCAAGATCTTTTGCATACAATTTTCATTGAAAATTATTAGGTCTATATATATATATATATATATATCATTTTTAAATAGAAACATAAAATTCAATATAAAAATAATTCATGGATCCTTGTTTTTTGTAAAAAGAATAAATACATTTTTTAATATAATAAATAATTTCTTATATTTTTATTTCCCTCTCATTTTCTTCTTGAACAAGTACTAACATGTGTTATGTTGTTTTTTGTTAGTATTTTATAACAAAAAAAAAATTCAATACAATAAAAACAAAAATATAATTAGTTTAAGAATTAGAGATATAAAATAAATTTGTCTAATTAATTTTCAAAACAAGAAGTATACACACACACACACATATATATATATATTATTATCTTTATTTTATTTTATTTAAGATTATAATTAAACGCGAATTTAATACAAAGTACAAACCAAATCCATTGTAAATTTTATTCTGAAATTAAAGTTTTTAAATAAATTTTTTATATTAGGTTTTTTAATAAAACAATATGTTAGGATAGAAGGGATAAAGTAAGAGTATCGTAAATTTTAAATGATTGATCTTCTTTAAAAGAAAGTAACTATTGTATGGAAATTTTAAATGAATTCATATATATAATTCGAAATACTTTTCTCATTTTTTTCTTCTGCAATTAAAAAAATAAAATATTATACAATTAACATTTATTGATTCATATATTTTCTTTTGAACATCAAACACTAAAAGTTATTTTTAAAAATAAGAAAAATATATATATATTTTAAAAAAAATAAAAAAAATTGCACGGAGTAACGGAACCTAAAACTTTGAAAATCTGAAAATACTGAAAAGTTAATGTAAGAAATATTAGGATTAAAAAAACAATCAAGAAACAAAAACAAACCGCACCCTTGCTGGCGTGCTTAACATGCTGATTACTAATTAATGATCACTGAACTCTCTAATTATTAAAAATTAAGCTCTACACCCCATGCCCGTTAGCATTTCTTTATCGATCCTTTGACCGTAACCTAACCCCATTTGACCGTTACTAACGGCGATGATACGATTTTCCATGACAATCAATATCTTTTAAATAATTTCTGTCACGAGAAAAAGATTATTGTGTGTCCTTGTCGTTTTGTTTCGTACCAATAATAATTCTGTATTAGGCAAGTGCGCTTATAAATTTCAGATACTATTTTTCCTGAAAACATTTATTATGTTTTTAGATAAATCTTTAATTTTTTTTTATTTTTTATAAAACAAAACCAAGCTATTTTTGTTAAGAAATAAATAATTAATGGGTTGCCATTAATTTTTTAATAAACTCTTGCCCAGTCAACCTAAATTTTTACTTTCGTTTATTTTTTTAAAATTTAATCTAATTCTAGCCCGGGTCAGCCAGTCCAGTTTTAAAATAACTACGAAAATATGAAATTGAACATCAAATAATATCTTTTGAGGAGCAACATACTTAACGGAATTGATCCAACGTCATCAACTCCTCCTCGTAGAATGAAAAACACAAGCACAGGAAAAACAAAACATATAGACACACACTGGCTTCCTTTTACAGTTTTCTTGTCTCGCGGCAAATGATTTAGTTCTATCAGTTTATCTTTACAGGTTTCTCTCTCTCACACACACCACTCCTTCCCTCTCTCCCTCTCTCTCTCTCTCTCTCTCTCTCCACTCGCTTTGCTTCTTCTTTTTTTAGCTAGCTTCGTTCTTGCAACAGTGACAAGACTGTAAAAATGGAGAGGAAGCAGGGGTTCTTTTCAGTTGTTAGAGGACTATCACCGGGGAGGTCACGAGCGAAGAGTCCGGCGAGGAGTGCATCACCGATGTCTAGTTTGTTAAGGAGGAGAAAAGGACATGGACAGCACGTGGCAAAGCCAGAGCCCTTGATCATTCCTAGATCAGGGAGCTTGAGGCCAGCGGAAGCTTTATCACCGTTGAAAGAGGGACCAGATCAAGATGACGGTGGAGATTCAAGGATGGAAGGCAAGTGGGGCCAGTGGATGAAAGGACAACTTTCAAGAGGAGGACCGTCTTCAGTTGTGTCTTCTTCATCAAATGCTTGTAATAACACTAGTAAACGGTCCGATCTGAGGTTATTGCTTGGTGTCTTGGGTGCCCCGCTTGCTCCGGTTCACGTCAGCACTGCTGAGCCTTTGCCTCACCTTAGTATAAAAGATACTCCCATTGTGAGTCCCTTCTCTTGCAATTTTTCTCTGCGTTAGTTTTTATACTGAATTATTTGATTGCTTAAAAATAACACAAAAAAGAAGTTTTTTTTTCTGGATTTCTGCTATTTTTTTAATTGGTTTTCAGCATTAATTTACTTTACAGTAATGTCACTGCTTCAGTTGAGTAAAGTTACTGTGTTCTTATGCAAAAAGTTGATTCCTTTGATGAAATGTTGAGATCAAAGTGGGTTTCTTTGTTTTCATTTCATGCTTGTTTAGGAGCAACATTTTTTTAAGAAAAAAAGATGTTTGTTGATAGAATCACTCGGAAGATTTTGCGGTACTCGGAGCTGTAACTATCAATATTTACAGCATTGGAAAAAAGATAGAAACAAGAATAAGAGAGAAAATCATATTCTGACGCTCTAAAAGTGAGAAGAATATCTCTCTAATTCTCAAAAATATTTTCTTGTATCAGTCTCCCTCCTATGCTATAAGTTTTAGTAGTTACAGCTTCAGCATTATAGAGTTTCTCGAGACAATCACTCACATTTTTTGTGATGTAAGATTCTATTCCTTGGGTTTGTGTATCTGGAAATATACGCAATACGATATGATTACTCTTTAATTCGTTGCTTGTGCTTTTATTTAAAACAAAGGGGGAAATGTGTTTGGAATTATCTTTTTTCTTTTTCATTTTTTACTTAAAAAAAATAATGATAAAGATGGTGTTGATTAGTTGACTCTTTGCTATTGTTAGATTGATCGATGGGGTATGCTCATTTATTTTAATAATATACATGCTAAGGTGGTTTTATGTTGGTGATTGCAGGAAACTTCATCTGCACAGTACATATTACAGCAGTATACAGCAGCATCAGGAGGGCAAAGGCTTCAGAATTCCATTCACAATGCGTATGCTATGGGGAAGGTGAGGATGATAGCTTCAGAATTTGAGACGGCTAACAAGGTCACTAAAAATAGGAACTCTTCCAAAGCTGCAGAGTCTGGTGGGTTTGTCTTGTGGCAAATGAATCCAGATATGTGGTATGTTGAGCTTGCGCTTGGTGGAAGCAAGGTTCATGCCGGCTGCAATGGGAAGCTTGTGTGGAGGCATACACCTTGGCTTGGTGCACATGCTGCTAAAGGTCCTGTTAGACCCTTGCGCCGTGCACTTCAGGTGAGATGCTTCTCATCTTTCACTCATTTTACTACCTAACAAACAGGCAGTTCTTTGATCTAATGATTGTTTAAATGCTCATGTTCAATCCCAGGGCCTTGATCCAAGAACAACTGCAAGCATGTTTACTAATGCAAGATGCATTGGGGAGAAGAAGATCAATGGAGATGATTGCTTTATCCTCAAGATATGTGCAGATCCTGCAACTCTCAAGGCTAGGAGTGAAGGGCCAGCAGAGATCATAAGGCATGTTTTGTTTGGCTACTTCAGCCAGAAAACAGGACTCCTTGTTCATTTAGAAGACTCTCATTTGACCCGCATCCAGAACAATGGAGGTGACGCCGTTTACTGGGAGACCACAATCAATTCTTTCCTTGATGATTACAGGCTAGTGGATGGTATTATGATTGCTCATTCTGGGCGTTCAGTAGTAACCCTTTTCCGGTTTGGAGATACAGCAATGAGCCACACTAGGACCCGAATGGAAGAAGCATGGGCAATTGAAGAAGTGGCATTCAATGTCCCTGGCCTGTCCATGGACTGTTTTATTCCTCCTGCTGAATTAAGGTTTGCTTCTATTAGTGAAACCTGCGAGCTTCCTCACAGTCAGAGGGTAAAGCCTGCTGTGACTGCTTCAGCCCATCGTGCTAAAGTTGCTGCACTAGAGAGATCTCATGAAAATGCTACTAACAATATGATGTGGAAAACAGATGTTTAGAGGGAAGGGGCGGGAAAGGGCTTGTGGTATCTTATCATCACACTGCTAGATTAGGCGTCTAGTTTTACTCTTACCAATTAGAAGGTGAATGGTAAAGGTAGGAACTTATTAGTGATTTTGTGAAGTATTGGCATTGAATCAATGTCCCTTTGAATTTGTAAATAGAGCATAGTCATTTACATATTTTCTCAGGTTCTGGTTGAAAACTTGTTCTCAAGGAAGAATTCCATCATGGAGCCAGAGCTTGTGTTTATGATGGGTGACAGCTAACAAAGGTTGGTTTTCCGTTCACCCTCCTGGAATAGTGGATATCTGAGGTTCCACTTCCTTTGTTTGGCTTCTCAAAAAAGATTTCATCTATGAAGCCATTCAATTGTGGTGTATCATTTACCTTTTGTAAGTGCACTTCCTAAATTTATGCTCGAGTTCTCTGTGCGTTCTGTAGACGGACGCTGTTGCCGAAATGCAAGCAACATATCAAATGTAGAGACAGACCTATTATCGGGCTTCTCGATATTTGATCCTGTCCATGGCCATGTCAATGCATACGCCGTGACAGTGGATGATGTTTAACAGTTACTGGACCAACACAGAACTGGGAGCACTAAAGCCCATTTGGGTAGATAATTTCTGTATGGACTCCCCATCCTGGGCGATTACTTTACCGTGTGGTCGGGGCACAAGCCTTGATGGTCCTTAGCTTTTGCTTCATGCCTCGTGGTATTGTTGTCATCAATTTGGTGAACAACCGCACTAAACCTGGTTTTAAATGGGGTTTTATTTTGAATTTTTTTCCCCAAAACAATGTTGTTTTGGTTTTAAAAAATTAGGTTGACCTAATCAACTGCCGACCCAAGAATTGACCCAATCAGTTTGTGATCTGGATCTGAATCTTGTAACAATGATTTTAGGGTTCTCCAAAAAATACAACAAATTTCTTTTAAACCATCTGTTTGTGTTGCTCCAAACTGTTGATTAATGTGACATGGGAGAAGGAAGTACTTGATCTTGAGCTTGAGAAGAATAAAAAGAAGGATTAGGGATTTTTAAGCTCGACGAAAATGAAATTGAAAACTAATTAGTCTCTTTGAAGCTCGAGTAATGAGAGTCGCCCATAGTGCTTAAGCAAGGTAAAATATACAACGTGTTGTTAGGGTTGTGAGATTGCCAGACAAAAGGCAAGATTTTTGTGCTCTTTTTTTCTATTTTTGTGGATTATTTGTCAATATGCATAGTTTATCAAGATTTCCCTTATTTCCAAGAAAACATTTCAGCCTTGAACAGCCTGAAAAGTTCCAAGTAGATGCCAAATTAGCAGGTTAGTAGTTCTCCACAACAGAAACGTATCCTAAAGGTGCCATAATCTGTTATGGAGAGTATTAATGCTTTATGGATGCCATGATTCAGCATATGGAGTCGTGAAAATGGTGCTTGGAGGAGGTTCTCTCCACCTTGTGCCATGCCCAGAATGCTACACGTTAGACAGTTCTTTCCACCATCTTAGTTGGAAGAATCAGATATGATGGTCACGAATTTACATGGAACCATCATTCATTGCTTGTAAAGAAATATTTCTAGTGCCGGTACTACAACTATTTGTAGGCATTAAACATGTTTACTCTCCTCTGAGACAAAATCATGGAGCCTAGGCCTATTATCAGTGGAGCATTCAGCATTCTCAAGAATCTGAACTACCTCTCTTTTTATTTGATATTGATATATGAAAAAACCAAATCTTTGTTCCTTTAGATACTTTTAACATTTGACTCAAGAAATTGGTAGAAAGAAAACATTCAAACTTTTATTCAAAAAGTTACAGAAGCAAACTATGTCTACCATTTCGACAGAGTCTAATGTGGCTGCATTGCCTTCGCTTTAGATAGATTAAAATCCGTATGCCTGCTTTTTAGTCTCTCCAAGCTTCTGTTCTCAGATTTGTTAGTTATGGAGTTAGTATGTAATTGAAGCTATAAGTTGAAGAATGTGAAGGGACCACATATATAATGCTTCTGTTTTGCAGGGACCATGTCCCATGTTCACCCTGCGGTCCCTCACTTCCTTTTGCAGCCCACTTGAGATCATGTTACAGTAACCATTATCATAACTTGGAAGTGAAAGAAATCAGGGGAAATTGCATGCTAATGGTTAACATTTTAACTCTGTACATACGGCATCCATCACTTCAGTCTTGCATAGTTTTCAGCTGGCAAATCACTGAGAATGAGTCGTTTGTGCGATTATGGTGAAAAGGGGAAGTTTTCCTAATTAGAAGAAACTAAACCCTCACCAAAGTTGCAGTTGGTTTAGTGACCATCAACATTTGATGCTAAGCTTCTCTCCAGTCAGTGTTTTATGTTTTGCATTTTTGCATGCATTTATGGTTAAAACAGTTTTCTAACGAGAATGCGACCGTGAGAGCAGCAATGGAGAAGTTAATGAAGGAACTCAAACGAAAATGTACATTCTGGACGACATGGTGAAGAACCCGTCTAGAAAATCAGGAAACTTTGTTGTAATTAATCTGAGTACTTTAACTGTTTTGTAACATCTAGGAATCTGCAAAAACTTATCCTGTTGCTTATGCAATCCCTTTAGAGGATCTAGAGAGTGAAAATAGTGAGATTCAAAAGCAAAGCAGAGCTGTTATGTGAGTTCAGGTCTAAAATGCTGAGTGATAGGACCACTTGCTCTATGAACTAGGTGCATGGAAGAGAAAATGATGTTTAATTTACGCGTTACTTGAGGTCCATGAACTGCTCGGGAAGATGAAGGTAATTGAAATTTTGAAATTTCTCAATTGTATGGGTTTTGTGGGGTGAAGAAGTGTAGAGAGCATGTCTCGTCCTCTCCTCAAGGCTGGCGAGGACCACTTGGTTTATGATGAGGGAACCACTTGGAGAGCATAGAAGAGAAAACAAAGCAAAATCTATGGATTGTTTTATGCTCATTAACGGCTGAGAATAGAGAATTTTTTGATATTTAATGGGTTAGATTGACAATTGCTATTATTTTGGGTTTTGTGGGGTGGAGAAATGTAGATGCTGCCTCCTCCACTGGGCTCCGAATAATAAATTTTTTATCTCATCCTGACATCTTAAAGCATGTTGGTCATAGGATCAGTTTCGTCCTTGTATAAGATATGTGGAATGCCTTTATGCCTTTCAGAAGGATGTACATGAATAACATCTTGTAACTATTTGATCTTCCATTCTCAAGCTCATAAACAGATGCAGCAAAGTACAATCTCTGTCAGAGCTGCTAGTGAAACGAAGCAAGAATAATGTCCATTGAGGTTAAGAAAAAGAGAGAGTGGTACTTCACAGTGACCGAGCTCAGAGTCACTGCTTGGAGACCTAGATGCTGCCATTAGTGACCTCCCTGCCTGTCTCTCCTACAAATTCTCACAACAAGAGCCCATGGAGAAGATCACAGGCCTTTGACATAAAAGGTTTGGCCCAAGGCAGCTTGATGGACTGTGTAATATTCCTGAATGGCTGCATCAAGATTGATACTGCCAAAGGTGTGAAAATTCAATACCATGCAGCACGATTGATCAGCAAACAGACGGAAGCCTCGTGGCTCAAAAACGTCAAGCATCAGCGCAAGCATGCCTATGAGAGTTGCAATTACAAGCAGCAAAAATATGATGAAATGATGAGAATTACGATAGAGAAAAGGGTAACTTTTTATATCTGAGGCAAGTATGAGCTTTTATCAAACACATAGGTATATAGCAAAGTTATTAAAACCCGGCCCATCTCATGACCAGCTTAGAGCCCTGGATAGAATTGATCAACTTTATTTGACCTAATAAATTTAAAATAATATTATTTTAAAATTTAAAAAATTTATTTAAAAAAATACAAAAATAAAATCAAACTAGATTAATAAACTACGACATGCACTAAGTTAACATTGATGCATTATTGCACAACTTTATATCACAATATATTTAAGTGTATGATAACAACAAATTCTTTGTTAAACTTGCGTGCCTGTTTCTTGAAGTTTTTAGTGTCAATATCTATGCAAGGGAGTCACTTAGGCTTGCAACTTTTCAGGGCTGTCCACCATGAGAGAGGAGCCAACCATCACTGAATCAAAGAGAATGGAATCTCATGCTATTATTACATGCTGAAGCGGAGATACTGCGATTTGTGACTTTTAATTTTAAAGTGGTGATCTCAGATTCTCAGTCCTTGATATACTTTTTCGGCCACTTGTTTTCTGCAGGTGTGTGGAATGGAGCCCCTGAGACAATAATGCAGACCATTATGTTTATTTTATTAAACAAGAGAATGTAGTCCCATGCACGCACAGTAGGATCAATTCCTGAAATATTTCCAGTTATTTTTTCTTATAATATTCAAGTGGGTGGACATGTGAGGTTAGCATCACTAGTCTTGTTAAAATTACGAGAAAATATATATAAGAAATAATCATGAATTAAAATTACATTACAAATAAAAAAAAATTTACTACTGTTAATTTGTAGATTTATAACTAGGGTTTTTTTATGATTCATTAAGTTGTTTTTTTAAATTTTAATCATTGAATTTTTTTTCTTTATGTTTGTAGTTAAATTAGAATGTATCCATTGAGACAGTTTATTGGTTCTTTTAATATGAGCATGATGGTGTATAATAATTTTAAAAGGTGTTTTTCATTTTAAAATGAAATAAAATATATTTTTATTTTTTTAATTTATACGATCAGCATATTAAAATTATTAAAAAAATAAAAAAAATATTAATGAGATATTTTATTGCACTCTCAACTAGGCAGCAAGGGTAAGCACCCTATAGTTACACCCATCAAACTTGCAAGTTCCACATGAAGCCAGATTTGAGTTAGGTAGGCTAGCCCCTGCGTCCATCGCTTCATGGCCCAAGCTAGTCTTGGAACAAGTCTGCTATGATTAAGCTAAACCAGGTGGCGTGGATTAACTTGTCTGTTGCCTCCACCCATAAAAGACAAATAAATGTTTGTTGTGAATCTTGAACAGCGGTTCACCAATTCCCTCCCTCTCTTGCAGAAGCCCATGTCCCCATATTTGTATCGTCTGATTGTAAGAAAAAATTAATAATAGCATTCAACTAACTTTCTCGACTTGTCGTTTTGTTATGACAGATAGAGAGGAGTTATAATTTTTCTTTTAGATTTTTTTTTTTAATATCAGCATGATAAAATTATAGAAAAAAATATTCTTTTAAGTAAAAAAAAATAATTTAAAAATTGAATTAAGAGATTGACAATTGAAACGTTGGTGGGCAGTGAGCAGTGAGCAGTGAGCAGTGAGCAGTGGGCACTAGCACTCCGTTATATATAGATAGATAGATAGATAGATATCACCAGAGTACTTTGCCAAGAAAAGATTGCTAGAATCTCTGCATGTGTGACCACAGACAGTGAGCCAGGCCTGAAAAAATCATTAAACCATCCCATACCGTCGTCCACGCCATCTATATAACAATCTTCAAGAATTGGCACCATAGAAACCTAACACAGCAAACAAGTTTGCGAGACAGTACTGAAGATTGACTCTTGGTTAGAACTTAGAATCTTGTCTAGAAAATGAGCTGGTGGTGGGCAGGAGCTATTGGAGCTGCCAAGGTAATTAAGATTAAACCAGTTACCCCATTTACAAATCTTCATCACTTTAATATTTGAACTTGATATTTATGTTTCAACATAACATTAATTTCATCCGTTGGCAAATGTTTTGCAGAGGCAATCTGAGAATGGAGACTCATCACGAGGGCACCAGAGCGTGGCTTTAGTGGTAGGAGTAACTGGCATTGTTGGCAACAGCTTGGCTGAAATCCTCCCAGTCTCCGACACGCCTGGTGGTCCGTGGAAAGTCTACGGAGTGGCCCGTCGTCCACGGCCAAACTGGAACCTGGACCACCCAGTTGAATACATCCAATGTGACATCTCTAACACGGCCGACACTCAAGCAAAACTCGCCCAGCTAACTGATGTTACTCACATCTTTTATGTCACATGGGCCCTCCGATTCACGGAGGCCGAGAACATCGAAGCTAATAACCTCATGTTCCGCAATGTCCTTCAGGCTGTTATCCCCAACGCCCCCAATCTCAAACATGTTTGCCTCCAAACTGGTCTTAAACACTATGTTGGTCCATTCGAGTTGGTAGGTAAGATCGAACCACATGACACTCCTTACACAGAAGATCTGCCCAGATTAAACGCACCCAACTTTTACTACGATTTAGAAGATATTTTAGCTGAGGAAGTGGCAACGAAAGAGGGAGTGACTTGGTCTGTGCACAGGCCGCATACAATTTTCGGGTTTTCTCCATATAGTTTGATGAACATGATGGGCACTCTCTCTGTTTACGCGGCTATATGTAAACATGAAGGGATGCCTTTACTATTCCCCGGGACTGAATCTGTTTGGAATGCTTATTCCATCGCCTCTGATGCAGATCTGATTGCTGAGCAGGAAATTTGGGCAGCTGTGGATCCTAATGCACAAAATGAAGCGTTTAACATCCACAATGGAGATGTTTTCAAGTGGAAGCATTTGTGGAAGGTTTTGGCTGAACAGTTTGGGATAGTAAAATATGGGTTGCCTGAGAGTGGGAAGACAGTGAGCTTGACGGAGTTGATGAAGGATAAAGGAGCAGTGTGGGACAAAATTGTGAAGGACAATCAGCTGTTGCCTAACAAGTTGGAGGAGGTCGGGGTGTGGTGGTTTGCCGATTTTGTTTTGGGTGCAGAGTCCATTATTTCGTGTATGAATAAGAGCAAGGAGCATGGGTTTCTAGGGTTTAGAAATTCCAAGAATTCCTTGATTTCGTGGGTGGATAAGTTGAAGGCTCACAAGATCGTGCCTTGAGTTTGGTGGATTTAGGTTTGTTGGTCTTTTTGCTTGCTGTCATGTTGTTTTAAAAAATAATTTGGAAGATTGGTGGATTTTCTTATTGTTGATGATTTCTATTAAAGCATATCTGAATTCTGAAGAAAAAATGTATTTGCTGGAGGTCTATTCCTCTTTGTTCTTAATTTTATAAGAAAAAACTCCGACTGGGCTGGAATTAATATTAGTTAACAACTTGTCTTGGCTGCCTCCCTTCGAGGTCAGGTCCAGAGCCCACAAGACAGGCAATTTACTCCCTTGTTTGTTTGTAGGAAAACAAATTCATGAAATTTATTTTTCTTATTTTTTTATATCTGGTAATAATATGAAAAACTGTTCAAAGAAAAATTAATTCCGGTCAAAATTAAAAAGTAACTTTATAAAAAGAAAGTGTTTTCCTTCTGATAAGGAAAGGAAAATACTTTTCTTTTTTTCATTACATCTATTTTTTTAAATCACGGTCTCTCTCTTTTAAAAGACAATTGAAAGCATGAACAATTGAAGCATTTCTCTGAAAAAATTGAGCATTTCTCTACAACAATTAATTTTAGGTATTTTTTTCCTCTATTATTTCCTTTATATTTTTATCTTCTTCGTTTAGATCTGTAAAAATTATTGCATAAATCCTTTGATATTTTTGATAAATCTGCTACCTATCATATTTTTTCCATAACATTTCCATAACACAGTTTTCTTCTTCATCTTACCTCGTCACATTTGGCTAGTTAAAACAAACCAAATTCCTCAATCAAGCCACAAAAAACATATTTTTTCCATAACAGTTTTCTTCTTCATCACTCATATTTGGCAGCTCACCTTTCAAACCAAACAAACCAATCAAGTGCACAGAGAGAGGCAAGGGGGGCAAGATTACTATGAATTAATCAAAGCAAAATCCCCAAACTTCCCCAGCAAAAGGCAGCCCCTCCTTGTTACCCCGTCCCCGGATCTAGCCATTATATCCCGGGTGAAAGCACAAAGAGAGAGAGAGAGGCAAAGTAAAGTTGGGGGGGGGGATCAGTGAATGTGTTGAAAATCAACCCTTGCTCTTTTTTTTTTTTCAAGTCCTAACATTATCAGAACAAGTAACCAGGGGAGAGAGGGAGGAGAACTGGGAAGGAGGAGCAGGTCTTTAAGATCCAACTCTCTTGCCCCTTGAATCTTTGTCCTGCTTCTTTGTGCACAGAGAGAGGAACTTAAGGAATTCTTGGCGAGAGAGAACAAATGGTGAGAGAAACCAAGAGGGAACAGGAGGAAACCAACAAGGAAC
>Ga0325414_1001814_pt1 | contig 21145 bp, 18 predicted proteins | sample PopdelMetagenome_8_FD_206183 | JGI IMG/M metagenome (GOLD analysis project Ga0325414, IMG submission 206183) | Populus deltoides microbial communities from Bellville, Georgia, United States - Leaf-PdKOR-R3 | ecosystem: Host-associated > Plants > Phyllosphere > Phylloplane/Leaf | place: USA... | reverse complement strand
GCGGAGACCAGTGGTGAGCTGAGGGAGCTACTCTCCACTGTGCTCTGTTGTGCTTTGTTTTTGTTCTTCTTCTTCGGCGCCTCTGTTTACTGTGTTTATAAACACAATTTGCAACTCAGCACAAAAGCAACTTGAAGTTGTTTTCGGTTGTCTTGTGGTTTAATCGCAGATGTTCATGGATCTCACAAACAGTAATGTGCATTTATACCATTACCAAACACATAACAACTGCTTTTTTCTGTAAATACAGCCGCAACGCCAAACACGCATAGTCCTACATTCCTCCCTCACCCTACCTCACCAAAGTCAACAAACTTGTACATGATTGTTCATCATTAAAAAAAAAAAAAAAAAGACAGCACTCGAAACGAGGGAAGTAGTTTTTTCTTTTTCCCAAGCCAGACGGGTCTTTTATGCTAAGCTTTTCCTCTACATGATGCTGGGTCTCTTCTTCCACTACCTCATTGAGAGACAGGGAGAGAGGGAGATGGCAGCAGTTCCTAAGCCTCATTTGGTGTGTGTCCCATTGCCATTGCAAACAGACATAATCTCCATGCTAAACCTAGCAAAGCTCCTTCATAACAAAGGTTTCCACATAACTTTTGTCAACAGAGTTTAATCACAATTTGCAGAGCTTTGCATGGGGACCAGCTAATAGAAACCACAACTTCTTGCGGATAACTAGACCAAATTTGATCATGAGGAAATCACCATTCTACCAATAGAGTTTATGAAGGAAACCAAAGAGAGATGTTTCATAGCAAGTTGTTTCCCACAAGAGCGGGTCCTTGATCACCCATCTGTTGGAGGATTCATGAACCATGGTGGATGGAATTCAGTACTTGAAAGCATTTCTGCTGGAGTACCAATGGTTTGTTGGCCTCTTATCGGAGAAACATTTGAGATTTGTTAAAAAGTTGCGATGAATGGGGTGTTGGCATGGAGTTGAGTCATTACTTCAACAGGCATGAAGAGGAGAATCTTGTCAAGGAGTTGATGACAAGAGAGAAGGGAAAACAGATGGAGAATAAAGCCAGGGAGTGGAAGAAAATGGCTGAAGAAGCTGCTAGTTCCAGAGTATCATCGTGTCCTCGAACTTGGACAATCTAGTGAATGAAGTCCTGCTATCCAAAAGTTGATTACCCTAACCATATGCATCAATGAAACTGGTTTATCCAGTTGGTAATGTTTGTGTTTCTCTGTATAATTTGCTTTGATCCTCTTGAATAAAGACAATTACTCACTTCTTTCAGGTCAGGAAGATGTAGTAACAAAAAAGAACTAGAATTATTGCTTTCCAAATTTGTAACTTTATATTGGGTTTTCAAGGAGAATAAAAAATGGTGATACGAATCAGACATGAAATGTGGAGAACTATTTTGACAGGGTGTGAAGATGCCTTCAACTAAATTGGTTAATATATAAATCTATGTTAAATACAGAAAGGTTCATGCCATCTTATTGGCAAATTTCATTTCCAACAGCACTATACAAGTGTAAAGAACAAACAAATACATATATGAGATAATTATTGAGGATCCACGGATGATTCACTTATCTGTCCTCGTATCTTGAAAATCCATGGGCATGTTACTGTGAGAGTTAACTGGAGAGGTGCTTGTCATGTAGATGCTTTGATGCGATGCCATTAAATTGCGTAGAGCTGACAGGCTGTTCCTGCAGCAGTTAATCCCATAATGCATGCTGAGAAAGTTGGGATGAAGAATATAAATCATAACCAATGTGACCTTTTGAAAGCATACCAAATCTGGCAAGTTACTGAAAGAAGTTTGCATGGTTGGTGCTCTGAAACCCAACTGACCCTGCAACAAAAAATATTGATCCAGCAGATGTTAATTCTACTTCGTAATACTACAAGTGAAATCAAACTGCTACATAGAACAGAAAAAATTATCAAATTCAATACCAGTCCCTGCATGCTCAGTGGGGCTCCATAGTGACTAACATGTGTTGGTATCAAATGCAACTGTCCCTAAACATAAATTAAATCAGTATGTCAGAATATATTGCCACCAAAAATTTTTTTGAACTTGCTATTGCAGAATGCAGACAAGCACCATACCAGGACTGGTAAGCCCTGTTGATTGCTATAATAAGCATCACGGAATGGAGAAATTGAGTTCAGCTGTCCCTGTGATACAAATAAGAAAGTGCATAATCATCCATAATTCTCAATGAATATGTTGCCGCTAAAACTACAAGTTTCCATACCACTCCCGGCGCGCCTTCTTGAGAGCCATAATAGCCTTCAAGATTTGGTGCCCTAGACCCTAATTCCTACAGAAAATAACCAGTATGGTCAATATGAAAAATTTCTTTTGCAATGACTTTGCCTACAATATGTATTTCATACCACCTCTTGCGTGTCCTGTTGAGGAATGTAGCAGTTTTCAGTATGGTGTGCCCTAGAGTTAATCTGGTCCTATACACAAAACAAAGTGATGTGAGTTGATACAGACATACAGGAAAATCCACAATTGTTCAAGGATCAATTTGACACAAGTAAGTTTGAAATAAGCAAACCATCTGCTGGTAGCTTTCTTGCAAACCAATTTTTATTCCGCCAGCCTCAGAGTATACCTACAGTACAAAATGAAATCTACTTCACGAGCTTACAATTTCCAACAGTACACAGTCATTACATCTTCAATAGCAACATTCAGCATACCTTTTTTTTCTTGCAAGTTCTCTTTTTCTTTGATGACTTGGCCAAACAGTTATCACAGTTCTCTTCTTCAAAGCCAGGAAAACCAAGAACATCCAAGGTGTTAGGCTCTAAGACACTCTTAACAGAGTTATTTAGACCTACACAATTTTCTAAGACTTCCTCTAATGTCCGAACAGCAATATCATAAGCTTCTTTAGATAAAGAACCCTCTTTGCCCAGTTTGATGGCTTGTTTACATAAATCATTGAAACGTTGAACCCTATAATGAAGACTTTTTGATAACTTATCAACAGCTTGATTAATCTTGGCACCTTTTGTCCAACGCTTCAATATGTAGCGGGATGGTATGCTGGAAACACCAGACATTTGAAGAACAAGGATTGCGTGTTTACACAAGAAACCTCTGTATTCAAAAGAACGACATATACAACAAATATCCATTGTTGATTTGTTCCAAGATACAAGAAAATTCTGACGTTCTTCAAAATCATCAACTCGAAAGTTAATAGTTGCCTCATCTTCACTTTCCTTTTTCAGGTGACATGAAACTACTCCCAAAACCTCAACCTGGAATTTCTTGAAAATGGCATCTGTATATAATGTCGATGCTTGTTTCTCAAAAGATGAGAGAGACCTTAATGCAGGCTGTTTGTTTTGTGTTTCAAATTCAGCTTTGGCTTCCATCTCATACCCGTCCTCCAAAAATGCTTTATATTGCTCCATAAACTCCTTGAATACAGCTTCCCTGTGAATGTACTTGTCAAAAAAAGATGCAACGCTTCCAGATCGCTCAGTTGTGGACATTCCTGCTAAAGATATATCTCGTATAAAAGTTGGGACCCACTTTATACGATTTTCATACAATGAGTGAACCCATTCATCCTCCCTTAGTTCAAATCTATCAACCATCTTCCACCATCTCTTTTCAAACTGCTCATCTGTCTGAGACTGATAAATGCATTTGTTGAATTTCAACATAAAAATTTCACTTTGATTCATAACAGGAGACAAGTTTTCAGGAATCTTACAGAATACATGCCATAAACTATAGTAGTGGCGAGTGTCAGGAAATACATCCAATACAGCTTCATTCAGGAATCTTTCTTTATCAGTAATAATTACTTTTGGAGCTTGGCCACCGACTGCTTTGAGCCATGTGTGCATTAGCCAGAGAAAACTAGATGCAGAGTGCTCCCCAATCAATGCACATCCAAGTAACACGAACTGGAAGTGATTATTCACTCCAATAATAGGAACGAAAGGAAGCTTATATTTGCTGCTAACATAAAAGGTATCAAAGAAGACAACATCACAGAAACTATGATAATCATGTCTGCCTTTTGCATCAATCCAGAACACATTTCTCATACGTTTTTCATGGTCCAGATCTATTGCATAAAAGAAGGACGAATTCTCAGCCTGCATGCACATAAAATACTCGAGCATAACTTTTACATCATCCTCATCTAAAGCCAACTGCAAACCTTTCTTCGGACGAGCAACTGCACCTGATTGCTTGTTTCGTCTCCCTGTAGCATTATCATAATCTTCCTTACAAATCTCATGGTTATGCTCCTTTACAAAACTATATATAACCCATTTCTCATCTTCTGTCCTCTTCATGTGCATTCCTGCCTTGCAATCTGTCTTTGTACATGATCGTGGATTAACAGTCACACTTGACTCCCGCTTGCTTCCAAATCTAGAACAAGCAATTTTCACATCAATAAATTTCCCATTCTTTTTTGAACGACGACTAGCTTTTATAGTGATCCCAAATCCCACAGAGAGCGCATAATCTCTATAGAACGCATATGCTGCCTCCTTCGTTTCAAATTTTAATCCATTCTGAGGCACAGAGATCCCACCTTCACCAACCCCATCAACCCCCACACCCCTCTCCTCCACCTTATCCCCACCATCAATAACACCCTCAATTGCATTCAACCCACACGCTTCAATAACCTCTTCAACCAAACAAGAACTTGCAGCCTCATCAATACCGCGCAATTCACTAGCGCTATCCATGATACACTCATTTGTGTTCGCTCCAGACTCTAATTTCTCCTGATCACTCGAAGGCAGTTCAAGATCTATCTCCATTGTCCAAACAATCAATTGTTTCAAACAAATAACATCATCTCACTACACATACCTGAAATTTTCAAGAAATCAGCAAGCAGCAACATCAATACTAAAATTAACTAAAAGGTTCCACTTTGATTACCATAATTTGTAATCTTCAATAAAAAAATACAAATTCTTTAGCCCGTTAACTTTCATTCTCTGCAAAAATATATCAATTAAACACAACCAAAGAAATCAACCAAAGAAACCCTTTTAGATAGAATTTCCAAAAAAAGTTTCCTTTCACAAAACCAACTTCACTAACTGTATAAATTTAGTATCTTATATTCCATTTTCCATAGTCTTTCCTCTGATTTCTTGGAAACCAAAGAGTATGTGACTTTAAAAGGAAATTGAGAGCATAAAATTGGATGTAAGTAAGGAATGAGAGTTGAGAATGAGCGTAAAGCACCTGAGCAACATAAAAGAAGCAGCAGTGATTTCTACTGAGAGGGTAGGGAAGTGCAAGAGACCAAAAAAATCAGAGTGGCTGAGGAAATGCCAAAAAGAGGAAAAAGGGAAAATGTCAAGTCACAAAGAGGAAAGGAATTTTTCCAAAAGGGGAGCTCTAAAATTGAAGAAGTGAAATGAAAGCAGAAAACATCGGCAATTAATCGGTATCTTTTGGAAATCACTCCTGGAGTTACCGTAAAAGATCGGGAATAACTCGGCCAGGGAGGAATTAACTGGCAATAAATCGGAATATAAGCGGCCTTGGCGGCGATTAATCGCTAAATCATCGTCAAAATAATCGCGACTGAAAAATCCTCGAAATTTACTCGGTAATTAATCGGAACAAAATCGTAAGTAATATGATAGCGAATTTCCTCGCGATAAGTCGGCAATTAATCTGCAAATCATCGGTGGGAGATGACGACTAATCGGCTGCGACTAAATCGCCAATTAATCGGGACTCGTATCGATTAATCGCCAAATCCTCGGGAAGCGTCGCGATCAATATCCATTTCGTTGAAGCGATTTTAATCGGAAATTAATCGGCGAAGTGGTGCTATTAATTGCCAATTCTTCGAGAAACGAAGCGCTTAATTGGTAAGTGATGGGGGAGCAGTTAGCAAGTAATCGCCAATTAATCGGAAGCTGAGAAAAGAAAATGAGGGACAAAAAAACATCTAATTCTGCCTTTCCATTTCTTTTATTATTAAATTGTTAGAATATGAAGAAAAAAAAATAAAGAGTGGAACTATTTAAAGATGAATTGAAATCACATGGAGCGACTATCAAGACGAATCAAACAATAGTATTTATATCATTTTTTTTAATTGAAAAAAATTAAAATTCTCAATTCTCTACCATGTTCAGAGGATAAAAACTTTTCGAGAAAAAGTAAATCATAATTATTTTTTTTATTTCTAATTAAACTTTGATTTATTACAATAACTTTGATAAAATTCTTTTTATCAATATAATTTATTTTTTTTATCTTTAATTAATTTATTGTTTTTTCTTATAAACCAATAAAATATGTATGGTTTGATCATACATAATAAATTTTCCATCATTTTTTATTGATAAATAGGTAAAATATATGTTTGGACTGGATAATATATCAAGATATATACATTAAATTAGATAAGAATTTTTAATTTTAAAGAATTTTAAAATCATGGACAGAACTTGAAATTTTTTTGTTATATTATGTCCATAAATCAATACCTAATGGGGTTGCTAAATATTAACACAAATTTTTTTCCTAACAAAACCCTAAGGATTAGTACAATAAAATAGTTTCAGAAATCCCTTGAATGGAACGCTCACATTGAACAATGTTTTTGAAAATCAAAATCAATCACATGAATTGTTTAAAAAGAACATAGCATCTAATGCACGCTATGCATACATTAATAAAAAAAATTTCATATTTTTCATGAATTAAAATACCAAATTTTCCATAACAAAATCACATATATAATAACAAAAATACCCTGAAATCCAAAGGTATAAGAATTTGAATTTCAAGATTAATTAGGTCCTTTTACTATACTTTCTATATGAAAAAATAAAAAATACTCCTGGTTTTTTTATTATTATTAAAGTAAAATGCTTGTCTTATCATCCTCGATCAATTTTAAAATGCTGAAATGATGAAAAGATAATTTCACCCTCAACCATTAGCATACAAGTTCTTATGAATGACAAGATAGCAGAAATATTATACTCGTCCACGGTACAACGTGTATGTAGAAATAGAATTTTCACCATATGAAAAAAGGGAATCTTCTCTTTAAGCAGGATCTTCACATCTCCAATTAGCTTAGGCAGATGGAGTGCCATGTCAAAAGGAAAATGCGCATATCGGAATCACAGCTATTGCTCTACCAGTAAGTTGTGCCGCCATGGCTATTGGCCTGGCATATATTAAGATCTGATTCCAGATAAAGAGCTCTCGGACAAGAAATCCAGGATCTTCTGCCTTCGTTTTGGTGATTAACTTCTGGACTGTCAAAGAAACGATTTTCTTCGCTCATAAAAAGAGTACTGCTAACCATTTCCTGGAGTAGGCTTTTTCCAATAAATGTTATACAACTATTTCCAGGAGTTAACTTTTCCAATAAATGTCATACACCTCCAGGGAAGATGCCAGCCATATCAGAAGGAGAACTGTCATTGCAGCTGCTAATATGAAAGACCCTTCTTCCTTGCGTATGTGTTCAAGCACTGCCATGCATATGTGTACGTAGATCTCAAATTAGAGTTATCCTCCAACTAAAAGGCACAGCACAGCAAATATTGATGCCATATCCTCCAAAACTCACCTGCATGCTATAACTGAAACTAGTAGGAGGCCGAAAATCAAATTGCCCCTTTATGGAATGAATATATATGATCAGGCAACTGCTTCATCTGAAACCAAACTTCTCTGGAAATTTATTTTGTTATAAAATACTGTATACCAGCCCATGCACGCTTTGCTGAGTCCCAAAAAACCCATCATGACTGTGTGCTATTGAATTCAGCTGTCTTTCTAATATATGCCAAAGAGAAAAGCAATGGTGGGTATTTGGGAAAACTTCTTCAATGGCTGCCTTCAAGGTTTTGTCTACATCAGTGACTATAAACTTAGGTGCTTGCCCACCCATTGCTCTAAGCCATGTTTTCATTAACCAAACAAGTGTTGATCTAGATTCTTCTGCAATAAATGCACAACCAAGTAAGATTGGCTGACAGTGATGATTCACCCCAACAAAAGGCGCAAAGGGAAACTTCTCGTGATATTTTACATAGAAGGTCTCAAAACAAACAGCATCCCTAAAGCTAATTTCTCAGGCGCTGCTCTTCATTCGAATCTATTGCATAGAAGTTTGCATTCTCCTTCTTGATGCGCTTAAAATATTCAAGCACATCCAGCTTGGGCATCCCCCTCGTCCAGAGCCAAATACCGGCCTTTTCCGAACTGCGTATTCATCTCACTCTTTACAAACCCAGCATTTTGATACCCACCAGACTGTCGAGACATCTCAACATACATCTTTCTTGTTCGTTCACTGATAGCGTGCAATATATCAATATTGTTTTTTTCGGCCAATTCTACATTCCTATGAATTCGAAAATGATATGCTAGAGCCGGTAAGAGCTCATGATTATGCTCCTTGACAAATTCATGGATTATCCACTTGTCATTGGGGCCCTTATATACTCTTCACATGCATGCTGGCCTTCCAATCTGCTTCTTAACAGTTGATCGCCGACCATTACCACTATCAGAATCTGGTGTAACTCCGTATCTAGAACAGGCAAATTTACCATCTATGATTTCTGTGACCACCCACTGTTCTTTATCGAAGTGGCGAACGCCGTAGATTTTGCATATTCCTGATAAAATGAATACGATTCTTCATGTGATAGAAACTCAATGCCATCACATGGTTCAAAGTCTATATCCCCTTCAAACATTACAACAGCCCTTTTTGGAGAATCAACAGCAGCAGCATCTCTAATGCGCGTCTCATCCGCCACACCACCAATATTTCCCCACCTACTACATCATCAGCAGGGGCATTAGCTTGAAGATCGATCATATCATCGATCATATTATGATTCCTCTCCATCATCGTTATAACACATTCCCGTTAGGACAAAAAATCCACTCTTCACCGCATATTCTTTACAGTGGCACCTGAACATATGAAAAAGCGTGTAGCATAACATTGCATGAATTAATTAAATTCAAACAACAGCAGATGTTGCCAAAAATAATAAATCTACCATTTTTCAGTTGAAATTCAATAAAATTCAGTACAGAAATCATAGCCCATTATTGCGTTCTTGATCATTCTCCATTCTCTGATCAGATGCTGAGAAAACTTTCGACCTTGATCTTCCATTCAAGGCATTAATTAATCTTACCAAAAAATAACAAAAAAACTACCATTTTCATTCTCTACCAAATCAAATTCAATAAAAATCACAACCATTAAAGCTTTCTTATTCCTTTTCTGCTACCTCCTGCTTGGATCCTAAGAAAGTTTTCAAACTTGATATCTCATTTAGAGCATCAACTAATGTTATTAAAAATAATAAAACCACCATTTTCCCATTCTCTAGTGAGTCAATTAAAAAAAAAACCTTAGCCCATTAAAGCATTCTTATTCCTTTTCTACCTCCTGATTGGATTCTAAGAAAAATTTTCAAACTTTATAATTCATCCATAGCATCAACTAATGTTACTAAAAATAATAAAACCACCACTTTCCCATTCTCTACTGACTCAAATTCGATAAAAAGCACACCCTATCAAACCATTTCACTTCCTTTCCAATCCCTTCTTGTGGTTACTAAGAGGATTAGGGAAAACAAAAAATTCCACTTTCCCACATTTTCTCAGCAACCAAACAGACAATAAATACAATTGTACACCAAAACTAAAGCAGAGAGAGGTTTTAGAGAGAGGAACATTGAGAGAGACAGAAAGATCCAGAAAATAAGAGGGAATCGGCGTGGCGCTTGAGAGAAAAGACGCGTCTGTGAAAAAATTAAAATGAGGGTTTTTCTCCTTCTCCACACTCGCTGGGAGGAAAAAAATTGTCAAAAATCCACTCGCATTTTTCCACTCGCTTCCATCTCTGTTTCTTCTCGGCGCGTTACGGTTGTTTTTTTGTATGCAAATTCATTTTAATCGCTTCGTTCGTTAGTCCTTGACGGCTGGCGCGTGCACTACAAGTAGTACTTTTGATTTAATTTTTTTCTTAGTATTACTAATGTTTTTGTTTGATAATTAATGATTAATTATTGAGTAATAAACCAACTTGTATCATAACCCGGGTTTTAACGTATTGATCAAGTTTAAAATTTGTTTGAGAAATAAATTCACTGTAATTTTTTTTTTCCAGAAACATATCTAGCTGTGTAAAACACGAAGTATATTCTAACAAAAGGCAAGAGTAAATAGTCATCAATCAACTGGGAAATGAGAACTGATGTTAGCTGATGAAGTATTTAGGTTGAAGAGGAATTACTGCTATAATAGTACAACAAAGCTTTACAAGAGGGAGATTTTACCCCTACTAGAATTTGTTCAACTGGTCTGCTATGGTGATATGCAGTGAAGAAAAAGCATCCTACTCTCTTATTTTACAACTACTACAGAGTGAGTTCCCTATATTAATCCTGCCATCTGTGATGCGGGATACATTTCATTGTTTACAGAAATCTCAGCTTCAGTGGAGAAAAATCTTTCCTGCTGCATAACAAAATAGATATTCATTCTTCCTCGCCTACCAAGAAATGAAGCTGTTGTTGATACTTCAAGAAACTGTTTCAAAATGTGAACTGCCTTACAGTGAGAAAATTGTTCCTCATGCATGCCTGGGTCCATCATCATGTAGCTGCGCTGTTCTTACATTGGGGTCGTCCTGCTATGAGAAAGTAAACCCGTTTTAGGAATATTTTGCAAGTGAAAATAGCATACTCGGAATGAATATCAAGACTAGAAACTGACCCTGATGCTATAAGCGAATCCAGTTGGTGTGCGAAAGAAATCCATCTGTCCCTGCAAGTTGTAGAAACAGGACAAAAATATCACTATTTGCAGGCTGTGGGAGAAAGAAATTACTGGCTGCAGGATAAGATACAATACCAGCCCATGCATGCTTTGCTGAGTGCCGTAATAACCATCATGGCTTGGCGCTATTGAGTTTAACTGTCCCTAAAATTATGAAATCCATATTTCAATAGTCAAATCATATATGATGCTTAATTACTGGACAGGACCGATAATACATTAAGCATTCACACAACATTTAATACGGCATACCAGGCCCTGGATGGTCTGCTGATTGCTGTAGTAATTATCACGTGTTGGAGCCATCAAGTTTAGTTGCACCTACAAAAACGTATAGCTCAAAATGAGATGGGTAGGAAATTCATTTCACTACATTGTCATGAGCGTATAACCACATTCAAAAGCAAACTTACCATTCCTGGCACTCCCTGTTGTGTTCCATAATAGCCTTCTAGGGCTACTGCTCTTGAACTTAATTTGTCCTAGAAAATCAAATCAAGTTGCAGATACTCAGTAGCAGTTAGATCAAATTGACTAGTGCATTCACTTGCATACTAAATGAGTAACAACATGACCAACCCAGATTCATGTAAGGCCAACCAAAAAATGAAGGTCATTGATTTTATTTTTTTTCTATTTTTTGCAAACATATAACATCTTCAATTGTAGTAAATTCAATGTGCCAAGTCAATACAAATATTTCGTTCTTTTTTTTTCCGGTTGTTTGACAAAGTGTAGGAAGACAAACCATTTGTTGCAAGCTATCTTGTGGCCCATCAGTCGTGATCTCCTGCTCAGAATTCACCTGCAGTTATGGAGGAGGTCATTTTTTATGGATACCATTACAACATAAGAAATCAGCATTCATATTCATTATTGACCACCAACCTTTCTTTTCTTGGTTTGATTCTTTTTCTTATTTGTCTTAGGCATACTCCTATTTTGGTTATCATCTTCAATACAGAGCAGACCATGAGTGGTAGATGTACCAGCTTCCACCAGACTCTTGTTAGAATTATTCATGCTGATGCAGTTTCCAAAAACTTCTCCTAGAGCACGAAAGGCAATATTGTAACTCTCTTGAGATAGCGAAGCTTCTTCACTCAGTTTCAGAGCTCGCTGGCACAAGTCATTGTACCTTTGCACCCTAGATTGAACCTTTTCAGATTCTTCCCCTAAAAGATGTTTGCTCTTTGCATCTTTTGTCCACCTTTTCAAAATATATTGTGATGGGATGGCAGATTGTTGACACATTTGAAGAACAACCAGAGCATGCCTACAAAGAAAACCCTTGTATTCATATAGTCGGCATATACATGAGACCTCCAACCTCATTTGATTCCACAAAACAGTGAAATCTTGATGCTTCTCCAAATCCTGAACTCTAAAACTAACGCTGATCTCATCCTGGCTTTCCATTTTGGGATGGCAGGCGACTACACCTAAGACCTCAACTTGGAATTTCTTGAATACTGCATGTGTGTACATCCCTGAAACACTCTTTTCCAAAGGCGAGGGAGATTTCAATGAAGGTTGCTTGTTCCATGTCTCAGAATCTGCTTTGGCTTCCTCCTCGTACCTATCTTGTAGAATTGGTTCATACTGTCTCACAAATTCCTGCACAGTTGTCTTCTTATGCACATGCTTATCAAAGTGGGAGTTTGTGCTCTCTGATCGCAGAACTGTAGACATCCCAGCCAAAAAGGCACCTCTCATGTAGATTGGCACCCATTGCTCACGATCTTCATACAGTGATTGCATCCATTCATTCTCTCTGAGTTCAAATCTGTCAAGAATTTTCCACCACCTTTTTCCAAATTCATTCTCTGTCCATGATCTGAAGATGCATTTATCAAATTTGGCCATGAAGTTTTCGTTTTGTTTTATCACGCTCCCCAGATTTTCAGAGACCTTCCCCAGAATGTTCCACAAGAAAAAGCAATGATGAGCACTTGGAAAGACCTCTGAAATTACTAGCTTCATGGCTTTATCTTGGTCAGTGATTATAACCTTTGGGGTCTGTCCACCCATTGCTCTGAGCCAAGTCTGCATTAACCAAGAATAAGTAGCGGCACTTTCATCTGATATCAGGGCACATCCAAGCAACATGAACTGATAATGTTGGTTCACTCCAAGAAAAAGAGCAAGAGGCATCTTATACTTGTTTCTGACATATGTGGTGTCAAAAGATACAACGTCAGAGAAGTTACCGTAGTCATGCCTGCTTTTGGCATCAGCCCAAAACAAGTTCTTCAAACGTTGATCTTCACCCAAATCTACGGCATAAAAAAAGTTGGAATTCATATTTTGCATCTTGGTGAAAAAATCGAGCAAAATTTTGGTCTCCCCAGCTTCAAGTCCCAAGTTCCGGCCCTTGTCAAATGAATTTTTAGGGTCATTCTTGAGACCAGCAACATTTTTATATTCCGCAAACTGTTGAGCCATTGCGGCGTACATCCTTCTAGTTTGTTCACTGACAGCTTGGGCAGGTAAAAGACCATGGTTATGCTCCTTCACAAAACTATGGATGACCCATTTTCCATCTGGCCTTCTCTTCACATGCATGCTTGCCTTGCAGTCTGTCTTTGAACACGATCGTCGGCTAGTTCCATTTTCTGGGTCTTGCTTGGTTTGTCTGGAACGTGGCCGGTTAAAGGACTTGTCATACTCTCGCTTCGTCCCATACCTAGAACAAGCAAATTTCGCATCAATGAACTCCCTCGATGTTTTTGAACGGCGGCTGTTCTGTATCGCAGTATTAAATCCCATAGATCGAGCATATTCTTGATAAAACGAATATGCTGCTCCATGTGATTCAAATTCCATACCAGAAAGTGGCTCAAGATTTGTGTCCTCTTTGAATGTCGTTGGAGTGGGAGAATTCACATCTCCACCTTCTATAGAAAGTATTTCCTCTGCGACATCAACAACATTTCCGGTCTCTGCATCTCCATTACGCAGCTTGACTTCACTCAACATATTATCGACATTTGGTTCTTCACCTTCCTTATCATGATCACCAGAAGGTAACCTAAGATCAATGTCCATGATGAGACTTGACAACAGTTCTTACAACCACTGCTGTCAAGGCACCTGAAGAATTGACAAAAATTAACATTCAAAACACTATAAAATGGACATGCATGCATACACAGCAACAAGATGGTTTTTCGCCTGTGCCAGTACAATACTGTTTGTTTTGTATCTTTCTAATTGCCACACGATAGTTAATAAAACTTTCTTGACACAATTTTATACAATTTTAATCCAGGCCAATGGTAAAACTATAGAGGATGCTATCAAAAAGATGCAGCTTCTAGTCTTAAAAAACACTTGCTCCTTATACAAAGTCTCTCCAAAACCACTTCCCCGATATCTCACCTTAACATGACCATAATTCAGCAACAGCTCTTTTATTCTTCTCATCTTAGCAGATACCGAAGAAAAATAACCGTGTTCTAACCAAAATAATTTAAGCACTAAATTCAACAAATTATAGCTCAAGAAATCCTCCCAAAATCATTAAAGACAAAACAAATTCTAACCTTGACCCAACAATCCAATTTACCTTCCCTTTCCCTTACCTCAATTTCAGACAAAACTAAGTACTTCGAACAGCCCCACCACACCACAACCTTAAAACCCAAACAACGTTAAGCTTTACCAAATTTAAAGAAACCCCATCCATCATCCAAAACACAAATTTTTTCAGAAAAAAATAACTCAAAAGCCAAAACCCACCACTAGAAATGAGTAAAAATTGTTTAAAAGAAGAGAGGAGGGGGGGGAAGAAGCTTTATGATTACCTATGGAGCTTCTTCTATCTTTCTGTGCGTGTTGGGTTCGATCTGTGAAGTTGCAAGGTGAAAGCTCACGCGAGGGAGGTGAGCGAGTGGGAGATTGAAAGAAATTTTTCCTCAATTTTGATTCTCTTTGGTTTTAGGGTTTCTGGTTTTTTTCACTCTCGCTTTGTTTGCTATGTTTCTCAATCGCGAGTGAGATACAGAGATCGCGCGTGTGCAGGCACTCTTGTGGAGGTGGTTTTGGTCCTTTAATTAAAGGTAAACTGTATTTTTAGTCCCTTTAATTTAACCACTATATTAACTTTAAGTTTACAAAACCCAAGTCTATTAATTTAATAGTATAAATAAAAAAAATTATTAATTTAAATATTTTAGTTTTTCTTCTCTTTTGAGCCTAAGTCGAAACTTCGTGTAAAATTAGAATCTTTCAATTTACGAGGACCAGGTTGAAATATACTTGAATTTTCAGGAGTTAAAATATAAGCTATCCTTTGTTGACCTTTGACCGCTGCACATGGCGCGAGGGTTTGGTGCTTTCCGTGTTTGCTGTCGTCCATGATCTTGTGGTGATGAGAGGTCGGTGTCCGAGTTAGTTAAGATAAATAAAACCAGCGGTGAAAATTTAGTTCCTCGAAAATATAAATATATATAGTGTTGTTTTGTTTGGATTATATCAATGAAACTTGGCGGACGGGTTACGCGCTGGATAAGTTAATCTAAATCAATTAAAATATATTATTATTTTTAAGTTAAAAATATATTATTTTGAAAAAAAAAGAGAATGAAGACAATGAAATATATTCAGGCCCGAGCAAACCCTAGTTTTTTAAAACAATATTTTTTTATTGACCCGACCGGTTTAATAACCTTGGAAAGTAGCTCGGCAATGAAGAACAAAGGATAGATGTAAGAGTGGTTTGACAAATTAGAGTCGTCGAGGGCCAACCATTGCTTTCCGCCAGAACATGGCCTCCCCAAGCAAGCCTCGGAGGATGGGGCTGTCCACTTCAATTTTAATGCCATCATAAAGTCGAGAGGCCTCACCGCCACCATTAAAATACCATTGCCTCTTACTAAATATTGCAAAAAGAGAGATACCAGCTTACCTACTACACAGCACGCGTACACATGGAATGATTTTATTTTAATTTTTTTCTAAGTTAAAGATACTCAAGACATTTTATTTATTTATTTATTTATTTATTTTTATGAAAATCAAGTCCCTCTTGATAAGTCTTCAAGCTAATACATTTGTAAGAACTGTTTTTTTTTCTCTTAATGGAGCTGCTAAAATCAACATAAGGAAGTGAGAGAAAAAATAAAGTGAAAATAAAATAAAAAAAAAATTCCCATCATTCACCTATCTCTTTTTTAAATGGATCATACTTACTCCTCGACACTATAATTTTTTAAAAAAAACAATAAAAATCTAATCATGAACATTCAAATGATCTGTTAGGTGTTTTTTTTTTTTAAGATGATTTTAGGTACATACTTCATCATTAAAAAAATGATAATTTGGTAGATAACAACCATACATGACATGAAAATAGCCTTTCATTTACCAAGATTGATTGATTTTCTATTTTTGTTGTCTGTCAACGCTTTAGTTTTGTTTCCTTTTGTCAGCTTGTGTTGTCCTTCTAACAGTTCCTCGCCTTGACTCTTGTTTTCACATTCCTCTTCTTTTTCTCTGTTTACCTTTTCCGAGTGCTACTTCCCTGCCTTGTTTCTCAATCCCTGGGCCTCTCACTTTGTTCTTTTCTTTTCACTTTTGCTGCCCACTTTAGCTCTTTTCTTTTCTTTTTTTTTTGTCCCTTCATTTTAGTTAATGATAGCGGCAAGGCAAGTGAGACGGAGGCCCAAACCCGATTGAACCTTACTGTTTCTTGATTTGAAAAGGGTCTTGCATTTATTTTGGTATCTGGGTTACTGTAGTTGAGAGGAAAGTTCCTTTCTTTTGGGGTTTCTTTTCTCTTTCCAGCAAGAGTTTTCAGGGTGTGTTTAGGGTTTTGGCCTTTTCTGGGGCTTGAGTTATGGTGAGGAAACATGGATGGCAATTACCAGCTCACACCTTTCAGGTATGACCATAAAAACCTTCTATTTTTGAGATTTTGAGGCTGTTTCTCAATTATCAAGCTTTGTTTTTACTCATTCAGCAGTGCTTAGCTTTGCTCAAAAAACTGATCTTTTCTTCTGGGGTTCTCAAAAAAATGCTAAAGAAGTGATCTTTGTGCATTTTTTTTATGTGGGCATAGGAAATTGGCTTTTGTTGTTTGGCATTTTGTAGTTACTGAATTTATGAGTGTTTTCATAGGTCCCATGTAGTGATAATTTATGTGGTAAATGTTTTTTTTTTTTTTTGTCTTTGATAGGTTGTTGCAATCACTGTCTTCTGCTTATTGGTGATTGCATTTTATGCTTTCCTTGCTCCTTTCCTTGGAGGCAAAATCTGGGAGTATGTGCTTATCGGGACTTACACTCCAGTGGTATGTGAATTCTTTTTCATTTCTGTGTATCAAGGCTAAGTTTGTTTCCCTTATATGTTCTGGAGAAATTTGTGACATGGACTGAAAATTTTGGTAACGTTTTAGCGAATGAAAGCTCCAATGTTTTGGGAATAAATTGTCCTGCTAGCATTGTTCTAAGTCCTGCCGGTGATAGTCCGTTTTAATGGATTTGTTTTGGTTGCATGACACTAGATGTCCTCTGCATCGTATGTCATGGATCACTTTAGTCTTCTTATTGTACTAACTACTGTTCTCTAAAGAAAAAGGCATGTTTAAGATTAAGAATAACCTTTATGGCTGGTGTTGTTTTCTTGATCCTTGTTGTGGATATGCAGGTGCTTCTTGTCTTTATTCTTTATGTTCGGAGTACTGCAATTAACCCTGCAGATCCCGGCATTATGTCTAAATTCAATTCCGATGATGTAGCAAATAAACTCAATGTGAAACATGGGATGTCAGCGAAGGATCTGCCTAGGAAATTTGATGAAACTGGAAGTGCAACGCATTCGTCTTTTTCTTCACCTTCCAGAAGTTCTATAGCTCCAGCAAACTCTAGTAAGAAAGGGTCAGTGGGAGAAATTGAGAGAGCAGAGACTGCAGGGCAACCTCCATCCAGAAAATCTTCTCATAATGTTGGTTTAATCTTCTGTGCACTGTTTGTTCATGAAGATTGCCGCAAACAGGAAGGGATAGCTGAGCAACAGAACAATGGTGAAGATGCTTTGTTCTGTACATTGTGCAATGCTGAGGTATTGTGCTGTAAAAAGTGTGTGGTGTCTCTTATTTTGTTTGTGGTCTTAATTTTCCCTTTTTGGTTGTGGGTTTGGTTATCACTGTGGATTCAGTTAGCTATACATCATTCTATGTGATTACATGCACTCAATATATACCACACGGTCCCGTCCTCCAACAATTCTGCTAATTGCATGCACCCCAAACTATCTCCAGTGTTGGCCGCATGCTGCAATGACAGCATTAGAGAATAATACTGGCTTTCCCAGTTATTAACCATGGCATCTTTAAATTGCAGGTACGCAAGTTTAGCAAACACTGTCGAAGTTGTGATAAATGTGTAGATGGTTTTGATCACCATTGCCGGGTATACTTTCATCTTGTTTCAAGCGGTCTTTGCAGGCACATGTCTTGAATTATCTTAAACTGGTTTGGAATTCAATGAAAGATGATTTCCTAAAAAATAACCAAATTTATGGTGTAACTGCAGTGGCTCAACAATTGCGTGGGGTACAAAAACTATGTGACTTTTGTTTCTCTAATGGCTATTAGTCTTGTTTGGGTATGTGCTATACTCTCTAACTTATATGTGATTTTTATTTCTCATACTGTTGTGGCTAGTTGTTTCATGCAGATATATCTGGTATTCTTGGCAATTTTTATTCTATAAAAAGTTTTCCAAATGGTAACATTTTTGCGCTCGTGTGGTGAAGCTTGTACTTGAAGCTGGAGTTGGTATTGCTGTCTTTGTACGTTGTTTTGTTAACAAGCAAAGCATGAAGGTTGAAATTGTTGATACACTTGGAAATGGTTTCTCTATAGCTCCTTTTGCAACAGTTGTGGTATGTACACAATAACCTTTGACTGAAGCTTGTTCCTTATAGTTCATCTCAAAATCATCAAATTTCTATTGCTGATGCTGGATCTCAATTCGTTCAGGCTGTATGTACTGTAGTTTCAATCCTAGCATGTGTACCTCTGGGTGAACTTTTCTTTTTCCACATGATATTGATCAGAAAGGTTAGTGACCAAGAGACTGGATACTATTTTCAGTTTTTTGTGCTCTTGTTGATTGCTTTTAAAATGGACGAGAAGAAGTTAAAAATTGAAATTTAGAACCATATTTGGCAATTTCAGCAATCTAAACGTTTCATTTCTCTGTTTTGTTAAATTAGGGTATTACCACCTATGAGTATGTTGTGGCCTTGAGAGCAATGAGCGAGGCACCTGCTGGAGCATCTGTGGACGAGGAACTGCCGAACATACTGTACTCACCATCAGGATCTGCCACAACTGGCTTCAGTGGTGGAAGTTCTCTTGGCCTACAGTACAAGGGAGCATGGTGTACCCCTCCTAGGGTATTTGTGGATTATCAGGTATTGAAGTCTAGTAATGCCTTCATTTCATGTGTATCATTGATAACTAATGTGCTGGTCCTAGCAAAGAATCCTGCAGAGGCCTTCAATTTAGTTTCTTGCCATTTGGTATTGGCTAAAGAATTTTCTGCACGGTTCATTTATGAATTGATGGAGGTTTAAACCATTTACCATGTGTCAAGGCTTTCTTCCATTATTGTCCTTTTAACCTGGTCGATTTCAAATTCTTACTGTTCCACTGCACTAGGAATAGAATTTGCTGTTGTATGTTAAGGATTGTAGTTTCACCGCTTGACATTTTTTTCCCAAATCACTCTTAATAAGATGATTCCCCAGTCAATGAACTGTCATGTGAAAATTAATAGGAGCTCCTTGCCCTTTCTGTATATCCTATGTTTTAGTTATTTTGTCACAATTTGTTTTGAATATCTTGAAAAATGTATGTAATTATTTTGGACAAGCTCTTAACTTTTATGGGTCTTTATAGAACTTGTGTTTTGGCTACATCAGGAAGAAGTTGTACCTCACCTGGACCCTGGGATGGTTCCATCAACTGTTGATCCAGATGCTGCTGGAGCTCAAGAAAGAGGTAACAAGGTACCCAAACGGCCGGTTCGAATTAGTGCTTGGAAACTTGCAAAGTTAGATTCCGCTGAGGCTATGAGAGCAGCAGCAAAGGCCAGGGCATCTTCCTCTGTTCTAAAGCCAGTTGATAATCACCGTTTACCAGATACTGAATATAGCTCCAGTGGTAATATGAGTGTCAGAAGTAGTGTGAGCACTGATATGGGGACAAACAAAGAGATCAAGAATGAGCTGAGATTAAATGCACTAGGAAACTCTTTTGCTCCAGGTCAAGGAAGCCTGGATGAGTACGAAATTGGGACTCAAAGTATTAGTAGCTTCAGCAGCCCAAGCCATGTTCATGAATCAGTCACGCTTAGTCCTCTACCACAAACTCACAGTCTAGGTCGTTTCAAGGCAGCAACCTCAGCCCTTGGCCTTATTCCTGATCATCCTGTAACCTCTAAGGCTCCTTTACCTACTGCCAACAACCTGTTATCCCATCCTACGTCAGGATTTGATGAAAAAATCATGCAGAAGGGAAGTAATACTGATCCATTGCTTCTTTCAGCTCCAGCTACTTCTCTTCTTAGAGATGTCAAAAGGACATCTGTTGTTTGGGACCAAGAGGCTGGAAGGTATGTATCAGTTCCTGTATCAGCTTCTGAAGCACGCAATAGAACAGCTATGCAAACAGTATTGCCAAAATCCAATCCAGAAACAAGCAATGATGGTAGAAAGCAAGTAGTGCCACCACAACAGTTTTCATCATCCACAGCTAAAGCTCCTGCACATCCAGCTGAGAAGCTGATGTACACAGGGGACTCCATTTTCTTTGGTGGTCCACTTTTGAGTGTCCCTGTTAGGGATGGTTCGAGAAATGAGGGCAGCTTAGGTTTGAGAGAGGGCCAACAGCGGCTTGCTTTGAATTTACCTCGTGAATCTAGATTCAAAAGAGATTCAGTATCCAACCAGCTTCCAGTGTTTGCCCCTGGGGTTTTTGATAATAACCCTTCATCTGCCTCTGGTTTGAGGTAGGGTTGATGCTTAAGATTTCGACTTCTAACAAAATCATGTACAAGATTTCTTCCGATTATCAGGTGAATTGCCAAGCAAACAGCTTGGAGAAGAAACCTCTCATGGGAGCTGCACAATCCCAGGAACCTTGCAATCTTGAAACTATTGTAAATGGAGCCGCATTGTGAGGTTCAAGTGGTTTCTTCTTTAGAGGAACTTTGCGATTCCCCCCTCCACCCCTCTTTGTGGTCAATGGTCCTCTTAGAAAGTACTTGTTTAACTCTGTGCAATTGCCTCCATTGATGTCG
>Ga0325414_1001812_pt1 | contig 21157 bp, 18 predicted proteins | sample PopdelMetagenome_8_FD_206183 | JGI IMG/M metagenome (GOLD analysis project Ga0325414, IMG submission 206183) | Populus deltoides microbial communities from Bellville, Georgia, United States - Leaf-PdKOR-R3 | ecosystem: Host-associated > Plants > Phyllosphere > Phylloplane/Leaf | place: USA... | reverse complement strand
AAGAAAGGAGAGGAAGAGAAAGTCTACAGGCTGAGGAAAGCATTATATGGCCTTAAACAGGCACCTCGAGCTTGGTACAGCAGAATTGAAGCGTATTTCACACGTGAAGGGTTTGAAAAGTGTCCTAATGAGCACACATTGTTCACAAAGTCGAAAGAAGGTAAAATATTGCTAGTAAGTCTTTATGTTGACGATTTGATCTTTACTGGTAATGATAAGATCATGTTTGATGAATTCAAAAAATCAATGATGCTAGAATTTGATATGTTTGACTTAGGGAAGATGAAACATTTTCTTGGAGTAGAAGTTAAACAATGTGCAGATGGCATTTTCATATGTCAGAAATGATATGCTCGAGAAGTGTTAGCAAGGTTTGATATGGAGAGTGCTAATGCAGTGAAAAATCCCATAGTACCAGGTACAAGGTTATCCAAGAATGAGGGAGGAGTTCGGGTTGATGAAACTCTATTCAAGCAGGTGGTTGGAAGCCTCATGTATTTGATTGTAACTAGACCTGACTTGATGTATGGTGTTAGTTTAATAAGCAGGTTTATGTCCAGTCCCACTATGTCACATTGGCTTACGGCAAAAAGAATTTTGAGGTACTTAAAAGGTACAACTTATTTTGGAATTCTTTATAAAAAGGGAGAAAGCAGGTTGAGCCTCATGGCTTTTACAGATAGTGATTATGCCGGCAATTTAGATGATCGGAGAAGTACATCAGGGTTTGTGTTTATGATGGGGTCAGGGGCCGTTTCTTGGTCCTCAAAGAAACAAACAGTAGTCACTCTCTCTACCACGGAAGCAGAATATATAGCAGCAGCATTGTGTGCATGTCAGTGTGTTTGGCTCAGAAGGGTGATAGAAAAGCTTGGAATTGAAGAGAAATCAGGTACTGTGATTATGTGTGATAACAGCTCCACTATACAGTTGTCTAAAAATCCAATGTTGAGAAGAGCAAGCATATTGATGTAAAATTCCATTTCTTAAGAGACCTGGTGAATGAAGGAATTGTTGAGCTAAGCTACTGCAACTCTCAAAATCAAATTGCAGACATTATGACAAAACCTATAAAGCTGGAGCAGTTTGAGAAGCTTCGTGGAATGACATTAAGGGAGGGAATGTTAGATATAATTGTTTTTAAGTAATCTTTAAGTCAGAGAAAAAGTCCTAGTCTTTAGGAAGAGCTGGTCTTCAGGGAGAATAAAGTTTGTTTTTTTTATTTTCTATTCTAGTTGCCACGTTATAGGCTTGTAAGGCGTAGGTCTGTTATTTTCCTTCCATTTTGTAAAGGCTATAAAATAGCCCAATTTGCTGCAATCAAATAATATATTCTTCTCTGCAAATTCAAGGATTTTGAAACCAACAACTGACCACTCCTCCAACTTTGAATGTATATCACGCTCACATTATAACGCTGCTTCGGCATTTTTAGGAGAGAACAGCACATACACAGCATGTGATTTTTTCAAGACATTTACGTGACCTTGGCAGAACAAAACTTATGCCCTTTTACGTGCTAACCATCAAAAGCTTCTTTGAATTGAAGATGTAGATTAATTAAGAAGCTTAATTACAATAATCTCTTGGCCATGATGTTTTGTAGCGCTTGCTAGCTAAAATGCTAATGCAGAACAAGGAGTAGTGCTGTAAGAGAACATGACCATCAAAGACCAGCTAGCTAGTTGAGGTCTATGGAGTGAGCGCGCGATCTGAAATGTACTTTCTAAAATGGCTGGATTTGGTGTCTCTCTTGAATCACCATTTTTGTCCTGTGGAGGAAGAACATAGATTCTGGGATGAGGTCATCATCAAATCTATAGGCATAAATGCTAGCGTGTGTACCCTGCTCTTGTGGTGTTGTAGCAATAAATGCTTTATTTGGTCATGCACTCGTACATCTTCAAATGCTTTTCAAACTCAATCATGCTCCCAACAAGCTAAATTCCACAGTACTTGATAAGATTGTCAATTACATTTCGGTAATCATTTTATTTTCTCAGGAATGGAATATTTTGGTTTTAACGTGTTTTGTCATACTATATATATATATATATATATATATATTCAAAATAAATTAATTATAAATTATATAATTCAAATACAATGTCAAATAAATAGAACTTTAATTTAAAATCATTCAACTTAAATAAAATATTATTTTAATTTCATAATTTTTCAACGAAATATGTAAAATGAAATCGGAATATTTCAGTCAAAATTTATTTGAAAAATTCGGAACAAACCGAGATTTAAAATGAAATTAAAATTATTTTATTTTTTAAGTTAGCATGAAATATTTTGATCGTTCCATACAAAACAAAATGAAATTAATAACCTTGAACTTGAGATGCTTATATTTTGACTCTGTGAATTGAAAAGAGAGAATATAATTTGCTGGAATGAATTATATTATTGATCACATCACATATTTATACAAAAGCACTTATAGTCATTCCAATAGATTAGGAATCAATTACTGTCCTACAGTTTATCGTCCTATAGAATCAGTTTTACCGTAGGAAACCTAAAGTATACAGGTTATCTATTTCTAATAGGATTCTTATTCTTAACACTCCCCCTCAAGTTGGAGAGTGGATATCCTGCACTCCCAACTTGTAGACCATAGGAACAAAAGTTTCTTTCCCAAAGGGCTTGGTAAAGATGCTTGCCAATTGATGCTCAGAGTTTACATGTCTTGTTATTACAGAACTGTCTTGGATCTTATCTCTAATATAGTGGCAATCCATCTCGATATGTCTAGTGCGCTTATAAAAGACTAGGTTGGTTGCAATATGCGGTGCAGCCTTATTATCACAATATAATAAAGCAGGTTCATGATGCAAAAGCCCTAAATCCCTCAAAAGGAATCGGAGCCATGTCAATTCACAACATGCTCCTGTCATCGCACGATACTCTGCTTCTGCAGAGGAGAGTGAAACAGTTTTTTGTCGTTTTGATCTCCAAGATATCAATGAAGGGTCAAGGAACACGCAGTACCCTGTGGTACATCTCCTAGTTAATGGACAGCCTGCCCAATCTGAGTCAGAATAAGTCCTTAGTTTGAAATCAGTGTTCGAGGAAAAGAACAGGCCTTGACTAGACGCCCTCTTTAGGTATCGGACAACCTAAAGGGCTGCTTCCATATGAAGCTTTCGGGGTTGGTGCATAAATCTACTCAAAACATGCACAGCATAGGTGATATTTGATTTTGAAACAGTCAAATAAATCAATTTACCAACCATTCTCCTAAAACGACTCAGGTCTTTGAGCAAATCGCTCTTGTTCGACAATTTTAAGCCACGGTCCATGGGGGTATCGACAGGGGCTGTACCTAATAACCCTGCATCCTCAATAATTTCCAATGCATACTTTTGTTGAGTAATGAAAATTCTGTTTTTGGAGGCTGAAAACTCTATACCAAGGAAGTATTTTACGATGCCAAGATCTTTAAGATGAAAATGACTGTGCAAGAATTTTTTAGTCATAGCAACACTGACAAGATCATTTCCAGTAATCAAAATGTCATCAACGTATATTAAGAGGGCAGTGATTAACTTATCTCATTGCCTGGTAAATAGAGAGTGGTCGGCCTAAGATTTTTTTAATCCAGCAAAGCAGATGGCTTTAGAGAATTTTGCAAACCATTGGCGTGATGCTTGTTTCAGCCCGTATAAGGACTTATGGAGATGGCACACTAACTGTTCCTCCCCCTATCGAAGAAGCCCCAGCGGCGGAGACATATAAATCTCTTCTGAAAGATCACCGTGAAGGAAGGCGTTATGGACATCTAATTGATGGAGTGTCCATCCGCGAGCTGCAGCCAGAGCAAGCAGGCAGCGAACGGATACAATCTTGGCAATCAGGGAGAAAGTGTCCTGATAATCAATTCCTTCAAGTTGGGTGAAACCTTTGGCAACCAAACGGGCTTTTAATCTCTCCACAGAGCCATCGGACCGATGTTTGACCTTGTAGACCCACCGATAGTCAATCAAAGTTTTGTCCGTTGGTAATAAAGTGAGGGACCAAGTGCCATTATGCTGAAGTGCCTGCAATTCAGACTGCATAGCTGCCTGCCATTTGGGATGGGCAACAACTTCTGAACGAGGTTCTGTGATACAGCTGATTGTAGCAATAAAGGAGCGATGTAGAGGTTGATATCTGTGGTAGGAAACATATGCTACCAGTGGATAACGGGTGCCTTTGGGGGGACCGGGTAGTGAGGAGGATGATTGGGCAGTGTAAACATTAAAGCAGACATAGTCGTGAGTTTGGTTGGGGGCCCAACATGGTGGGTGGATCGACGAGGCGAGGTAGGTGTGGGTGGTATGGTGGTGTTTGTGTCAGTGGAGGGTGTTGGTGGTTCAGGTATGTCTGAGTCTAGTGGTAGAGGAGTGGATGGTGGATTATGGTGAGCAATCGAGAGTGATTGATTGATTGTGGGATCGGTGGGCTTTGGACGGCGGCTATATGTGCAGAGAGTGGTAGGGGGTGGGGGGATTGTGTGTCTGATGGGTTAATTTGGGTGGGCAGTGATGGTGGTTTTAGCGATGGAAAGGGGAAGGAAAGATTGTGATCGGGGGTAATTAATGGAATGGGACCAGAATCGTAATTTTGGGAAGAAAATGTGGGTTTGGTATTTCCAAATGGAAAAGTATTTTCATGAAATCGCATATCACGGCTAGTAAAAAAAATTTTGTTGGATAAATCAAATAATTTGTATGTTTTTTGACCGATAGGGTAACCGATAAAAATAGAAGGAATGGAACGAGGAGCAAATTTATGAGGAGCGTGGACATTGGTAGCATAAGCTAAACATCCAAAGACACGGAGGTGAGAAAAAGAAGGTTGTTTTGAATAGAGAAGTTCAAAAGGAGTTTTGAAAGAGAGGACAGGAGAAGGGAGTCGATTGATGATGTGGACAGTAGTAAAGGGACATTCACCCCAAAATTGGAGTGGGAGTTGAGCTTGAAATCTTAAAGCGCGAGCTACTTGTAAGATATGACGATGCTCGCGTTCCACAACCCTATTTTGTTGAAGTGTGTAAACACAAGAATGTTGGAAAAGAGCTCCTTTTTCTTGAAGGAAAGGGTGAAGTGACAAAAATTCTCCATCATTATCACTTCGAAGAATTTTAATATGAACTTCAAATTGAATGAGAACATAATTGAAGAAATTTTTTAGGAGTGATTGTGCCTCATTTTTATGTTTCATTAAGAAAATCCATGTGAAACGTGTAAAATCATCAACGACAGTGAGGAAGTAATGAGCACCAGAGAGAGAAGGGTGTCGATAAGGACCCCAAATGTCACAATGAATCATTGCAAAAGGTTTTGTAAAAGAAATTACACTAGGATTAAAAGGTAAACGACTTTGTTTTGCCAAAGGGCATACAGAGCAAATAGTGTTTGACTGAATGGAAATTTTTTTAAAAAAATTGGCAATAAAACATAACCGGGAAGGTGATGTATGGCCTAAACGATTATGCCAGAGATCAGTGGATGAGATGGTAAAGTGGCAGGTTGGTTGAGTGATGGTGGATGAGGTTGGTCATATTTTGCTTTGTCGCTAAAGCCACAAAATAGTAAAGTCCGTTATGTTGTTTACCCAAACCAATCATCCTCCTCGTAACCAGATCCTGCAAAAGACACCAATAAGGAAAGAAAATTATTAAGCAATTCAGTTCTCTTGTCAAACGACTGACAGATATCAAATCTACTTTGAATGTAGGTACACATAACACATTGTGCAGATAATATACAGAATTAAGAGGTAAAGAGCCATTTGCAATAATTTTAGCCTTTTCTCCACTAGGCAGTAGTACTGGAGGCAATGTGCATTTGTTATGCTTGTCTGAAAATAATTTAGAAGAAATGTGATTTGTCGCTCCGCTATCAATGATCCAACTGCGGGAAGAGACTTCAGACAAACCTGGTTTAGACACGGCATTTGCATGAGAGCTGGGTCCTTTACTTTTATTGTCTAAAAGTGATAGGAGCTGTTTTAATTGTTTCTGTGAAATCCCAATAAGTGGTTGTCCATCTTCTAGAGAGGCTTCTTTGGACACATGATTGGCTATGGGATTTTTGTTGCTGAAATGTTTTGATCCTAACCCATACCTTGTATTTGGGTGATCCGGCGGGTACCCGTGTAATTCATAACAGGTCTGTAACCAGTGACCCGCTTCTCCACAGTGTGAACAATAAGGGCGTCCTCTGTCTTTGCCAAAGCATCGTCTGTCATGCTGAAATCGTCGTCTTCTGCTGGTATTTTCTGGTGATTTCTCCTGTGATCTGAAGTCATGTGACCCATATGAGTGGTCGAATCACTCAGGTCTCCTTGTTCCTGCACTAAAATTGCCAGTTTTTCTACTGTTGCTGTGTCGAACTGCCATGATGGCGCTGCTACCAGAACAATCACCTGTAAGTGTTGAGCTTAGGAGACGTTGTTTCTCTTCTTGTGAGATTGAAGAGTATGCTTGACGAATTGAAGGGAGGGGATTCATCAGCAAGATTTGTCCGCGAATGGCACTGTAAGAATCATTCAATCCCATTAAAAATTGCATAAATTTTTGTTGTTCTTGCTGTGTTCCCTGTATTGTGTTGTTATAGGAAGATAGTTCATCCCACAACCCTTTCAATTTCATGTAATATGTAGAGATTGAGAGTTGTTCTTGCTGAAGGCAAGCAATGTCTCGCTGAATTTTAAAGATGCAAGGTGCATTGCTTTGGGAGAATCGTTCATGAAGATCTTCCCATACTTTATGGGCGGTTGAGTAGTAGATGACACTGTCTGAGATTTCTGGGCTAAGAGTGTTGATAATCCAGGAATGAACCATATCGTTGCACCGAGACCATGCTGCATATTCTTCATGATTAATTTCTTCTGAGGGAGCTTTGATTGAGCCATTGACAAACCCTAATTTATTTTTGGAATTTAAAGCTAGAGTCATGGCTCTTTTCCAAGTAGAATAATTATCTCCATTTAATGGTTTTGAAATCAGGATTAATCCTGGATGATCGGAATGGTGAGTGAAATAGGGACTTGAGATATTTGTTTTTGAAGAATCCATAAAAGACAATGGAAAGGAAAGAGCGAAAGAAAAGATGCTAAGAATTGTGGATTTAGGATCTCAGCCTTAGCTCTGATACCATGTGAATTGAAAAGAGAGAATAGAATTTACTAGAATGAATTGTATTATTGATCGCATCACATATTTATACAAAAGCACTTATAGTCATTTCAATAGATTAGAAATCAATTACTGTCCTGCAGTTTATCGTCCTATAGAATCAGTTTTACAGTAGGAAACTGAAGTATATAGATTATCTATTTCTAATAGGATTCTTATTCTTAACAGACTCTGCTTCGTGGAAAAAACGAAGAAGAAAAAGGAACGCAAACGAAAGCTGGTGACGTCCTTACCAAAAGGCAATGGGTCCTGAACAAGAGGCAATGGGGGTAATTTCTCTTGGGATCATTAAGCGAGTGAATTAAGCTAATGCATGTAAGGAAACCCTTATATCTGGTAAGCTACAATTACAACCCTGCTTTTCCCTACCTCTGCATAGATATTAGACAGGACTGTGCTTACATTCAATTTCTACTCTTTGAAGTGTACGCTTATATTCAATTTCTAATCTTCGATTAGCAAAGGATATTATTCAATTTCTCGTACACGTCAACTCATTTTCCAATTGGCCAAAATGTTTGTAGGATCCTATCAACAACCTTCTTCTTATAGTTATTACACTCATACCGGTTTAGCGGGTCGATCCAAAACTTGATGATTAGAATGATCCGGGTAAGATGAAAGATGAGCAAGAGTAAAAAAAAGTCAAACTCGATTAACCCCGCAAAACTCGATAGAGACTTGTTTTTTTTTTAAATGTGTTTTTTATTCTAGTTAGAAACCCTTTTTTTCATATTTTTTAGTTGATTATTAACCATTTTCAAAGTTTATTTTATAAATATTAGAAGAGTGCTTTATTTTTTCAATATTAAATTTGAAACTCTTTAATATATATTCTATATTCATAAGAAAAAAAATTATTTTTTCAATTTAAAATTTGAAGCTCTTTAGTGTATATATACTTTATGCTCACAAGAAAAAAAAATATGTTTTTTCAATATAGGATAAAAAAAACATTTTTGTTTTAAATACTTCAACTTAAAAGGATAAAATAATATATTTTTAATATGGGATAAAAACTATTGATATAATCTTTTAAACTTCATTATTTAAAATATGTATAACTTATATTCGCATGAATTATTTCTTAATTTTTTTATATGAAATATTAAAACTTTAAATATTTTTTTAAAATTTTCCGGGTTGATTCAGGTCAACCCATGCAACCCAAGACTCGGTCCCTTGACCCGGTCAATCCCCGAGTCGAGGTTGATAACTATTCTTCTTCTCCATCCTCCCAATCACCACTAGTTTCTAGCTGATCAGAGTTCAAACATGCCATCGATATAACTCTTCCGAAAATTGAAGTTCACCGACTCCTTTTGTGCAGCAATAATTAACTTGGCATTAATCTTCAAGTAAGCAAAGCAGACCATTGGCTGGGAAAGTCTACTCATTGTTGAGCAAGAATAGTCTGTCTGGCCATTAGGAGTTTCCATTCATAATCTGATCACATTATGAGATTATTTTCTAGCAAAACCATACCTCACATAAAAGCAGCACGAGCTGCCTAGCAATAATTTGCAGTTCTTGACAGGAAATTCACAGAACAATTGCACAGCATATACGTGCAGATAAATTTAGAAAAACAAAGGCACAAAAGGATGATCTTGGGATAGAATGTCAGTCCAGTTTGTGAGGCGAGAGCCATGCCATAAAAGCGTTCTGTTTTTTGTGGTAGAGAACTGCCCAGAAGAGCTAAGAGGCATTATTTTACAGCAGCTTAAAAGTTGCTTGCACGAGTGAAAGTGAACCAACTATGAACATTTGTAATTGTTAAATATCCAGAATTACTGGACTTCATGCGAAAATGCGTCTCTTTACAGATCATTTGATCTTAAGCTTACAACCACAGCAGTGCAAGTTCATGTTTTTAGAATAGCTATTTCAAGAAAATTGCAGAGGGTGGAATTGTCTGTCTATTCTCCCTACAAAGACATTACTTTGGTAGTAAGTAGTTTTTTCTTATAAAAAGAAGGGACCAAATTATGACGGCAACAATTTATCTGAATCGAAAATGCATTGTTACCCTTTCTACAACAGGGTGATAGATGGTATGAGCACAATCCTTTAAGATTAATAATACCGATGATGACAGTAAGTAGATTAACTTATCAGCCGACTGCCGGCATGCTGACAAACCTAACATACATTATGCTAAAAGTAAAATTGGATATTTAGGAAAAAAAGAAAGGAATTACCATTTCTAGCTTGCATTTTACCTGCTGAGGTGTATCAGAAATTATCCAGAATACTTATTTTCCCTGTGGTTTATTGAGAGAGAGAGAGAATCACACTTTTTTTTTTAAAATCCAAAATTATGAGGAATGACCGTGTAAAATTCTCTGCAAAAAATTATGTCCAACAAACATTAAAAAAAGTTTCCCGAACTTCTTCCAGGTCCGAGTCTAGCGTCTTAGAGTATGCTTGTTTTTTAGGTTTCAATTATACACAAAACTCAAGCATAAAAAGTTATTTTTTCTTGTTTTTTCTAGCTTTTTGATAGATTTCATATTCAAATCTCAATCTCGAACATAAAAATAAACATATCCTCAATACACACGATGAATGATGCTGATCATGTGCTTGTACTTACCCACTTAGTTCAAGTTTTAATCTATTTGTTGTCCCAATTACATCAGAAATTATCTTCAAAACATCATAACCCTAAATAAATTCAAAGAAAATTAAGGAAAAACCAAAAAGATACCATCTTATACATCATATAAGTGAGAGCCACGATAAAACAATAGTTAGTAACCACATTGCATCTCTGATACATACTAGCTATGTAGGACCCTGAAAAAAAAAAAAAGGAAGCCAACTACCTATGAATTATAGTAATTCTTTCTATCAAGCACTCACAACTCTTAATTTTTATTTTTATTTTTTGCTGGAAATTGCATCTTGTTATCTTCAATACTCATAAAAGTAGAAATAAGAGTTCTGAAAATAAAGAAAAGAAGGGCTTGACATCCATGCTCTGTTGGGGATTCCGGCTCCTCTATGCGCGGACCGGTGGTATACTGATAGTTGCCCATTGGAGGCTAAGCACACTGACACAATATTTAACGTAGTTCGGCAAATCGTCTACATCCACGGGGAGAAGTAATATTATTAGAGACAGATGGAGAAAGGATTACAACACACATGGAGGAGGAGGATCACTTCACTCAAACTCTACTCCCATTGCTCTCACACTGCTGCACAAGGCAGCAAGGCTGTTGCCCATGGCAGCCCCTCTTTCTCTCTTGTTCTCTTCACATTCTCACAACCCTCTCTCAGTTTGCTCTCTCATGTATGCCTCTATTTATAGGCATGAATGGTAAGACAACTTGGCCATAGATTATGGCACTAGTGGTGGCAGCACATGGGTTACACTATTTTGTCAATGGTTGGTGCAACTATCTTTGACAATGGCAACCCTCTCTTCTTAGGGTAGGCTGCACATATTGTTGCCCAATAATGACAATATCCCAACAATCACCCCCTTTGACATTTATGTGGGGAAACTGTCTGTTTGCTTTTTCAGCACAAGCTTGCAACTCGCAGCTCTTCTAAGCTTACCATTATGAGAGCGTCTTTGGCCAAGTTTACAAGTACTTACCACACCTTTCAATCACCAGAGTCATCAAAGCACACATTTTCTCACGCAAAAGGATCACTACAACCAGATGGTCTGCCACTTCACGTCTGAAGAGTGTTAACGCTTGTCTCTGGGACACAACATTCCCCTTCGAACGTATCAACCATGTTCGGCCCGGAATGAATTTTTCAAGCCTCACATCAAGGCTTACAACACCCCTTCAAGCAAAAATTTCTATTTCCAAGTGCGACAGTCATTATCTGAGTATCTCAATATGATCACGAGCTCACCACTCTTCCAAGAGTCTACTCATCCAGGAGTTGCGTCTGCCCTCTGTTCCACCCTAGGAATCATGCCTTACTTCTTCATGAGTCTCTCGCTCTTAGTCCTAAGAGTCCATGTAGCTCTTCCATCTTTAACTATGGGGGTAGCCCATTAAAGGTTGATCCATATATGTCTTGATACTCATCATAGCCACTTCATTGGCTATCCATACACACGTCCACTTATATCCAACCATCACATTGGCTCTAGGGCGTTCTGAACTGGGCTCATATCGTGGCCTACATACCTTCTCTAAGGTGTCTTTGCCCGTTGTCATGGGGCGGTCTGAACTGGGGCTCCTATCATGGCCCTCACACACCTTCTATCTAAGGTGTCTTCGCCTGTTATCATAAGGCGGTCTCATCCTCCTTCAGCTGGGATGCTTCAAAGTGGCTCCAAAATTCTCTACCACCATGTGGACTATGGGATGATTACTGCCACTGATTACATAGAAAGAGAAAGTTGCGGTACAATCCTTGCAATCCTCCACCTCAATTTCTATATTTGGAGCTTCTGTGCCTTTCTACTTGACAGCTTCACCTACACCAACTCTCTTTGGTGTCTTTGCCTTTCATTATAGATGGTCGCTTTTTATCACAGGCGTTTGCACCCCCTCAATTAGGTGCCTCTACAACAACTCTCTTTCCATCCTTACATGCATTGGAAAGGTCTTCGCTTGTTGTCTTCATCAAGAGCATAAGAGACTTCCTGTTGTACAACCTTTACACAGTCTCTTCTCTGAGCTTCATTTGGGAACTCTTCTTCTCCTTGCACCTGTTGTCTCATTTTAGTACCTCATTGGATCCTACGGGTACTCCTGCACAATCTTCGTGTGCCCTCTTGCAATTTCTGTTCTCCAGATTTCTCCATAGTCCTTGCTTATGTTTGACAGCAGCTCATCCTGTCACAACACCTGTCCAAGTCAAATTAGGGTGCCAATCTTTATCCCCTTGTTGTATTTCTCTTCCATTATTAGAGTCTTTATCAATTCTCCCTTTGAGAAATCACAATCACCGAATCTAACTTCTATGGAGAAATCACCACTTCATCAGATCCTTGAACATACGGAACCCAACTGTTCCCTCGTCCTGTCATACTGTTAGTCTTCAACCATTTCATTACAAACTACTATATATACGAAAATAGTACCGTATGGATAATCCTTCCACTAAGCAAGTTCCCAGGAAAGATTGGAGGGGTCACACCAGTCCCGCTTAAAACTCAATCTCCTAGCCTGAACTTCTTAGGCCATATCTATCCATCATACTATATTTCCATATATACAACCATTTGCTAGCTTTGTTGCGACTTTCTTTTACAAATGATCTGGAATATCCTAGTTATCTACTTGATTTCTCAACATCTGGCAAGACTACCATCACTTAGATTCATCAAGATTGGTCTTTGTCAATTTTCACTATACACCTCTAATTGTCCACATGATCGGGTGTCCAGAGTGTCCCAATTTTGCCTTCCCTCAAGGCAACTGAAAACTTCCCCACTTAACAGTTCAACACATGTAATTGGGCAAACATGTGAGTCTTCTTTTTCATCTCCATCGACCACCATGATGACATCCAGATGCCTCATAATCGAGCAGTCTCTCTATAATAATTCACCACCACCACTTCCGGTCTCAATCTCAACGATCAGACTATACCATTGCATCCGAAATGATCAAATTAGCTGGAAATAAGTCTGAAATCGTCCAAATTACATTTCAAATGGCTAAGATTTGATCAAAACAATTTTGGCCTAATCAACAGCCCAGATTCCATCTCAGATCCGGTTGCACGTACGATCCGCTACACAGGATCCTATCCCTCAGCTCGCGACTTGGCTCCTATCAGCTCGGCTCAACTCAACTCGGCTCGCCGCTAATGACGTGGCAGGTGGGTCCCTCTATGCTGACTGTGCGTTGTCATGGCATGCAACTTTGCATGCTGACATCACAATTACATCATGCTGACGTCATCCTTGGCATGCCTACTGTGCATGATGACATCACAATTATGTCATGCTGACATCATCATTATCCGAGTCAGTCATATAGGTCAGGTCAACTGGTTTTCGGGTCAGGTTAGCCCATTCGGGCGAAGAAGACGCGTGGGGCGCGTCTGTACGAGTGGACAGTCACCTCGTCGGTGCATTCGGGAATGTACGATGTTCTATTTCGACGCTGTTTTCACCTGTGGCTTCGTCTCTTCCTCCTCTACACAGTGGTATGGTCAAAACACAATTTTGACAACTTTCATTTTTGAGCAAAAATCAAACACCACTTTAAACCATATGCTCTGATACCAATTATTGTGGATTCCGGCTCCCCTATGCGCGGACCGGTGGTGTACTGATAGTTGCCCATTGGAGGCTAAGCACACTGACACAATATTTAACATGGTTCGGCAAATCGCCTATATCCACGGGAGAAGTCAATATTATTAGAGACAGATAGAGAAAGGATTACAACACACATGGAGGAGGAGGATCACTTCACTCAAACTCTACTCTCATTGCTCTTACACTGCTGCACAAGGCAGCAGGGCTACTGCCCATGGCAGCCCCTCTTTCTCTCTTGTTCTCTTCACATTCTCACAATCCTCTCTCAGTTTGCTCTCTCACGTATGCCTCTATTTATAGGCATGAATGGTAAGACAACATGGCCATAGATTATGGCACTAGTGGTGGCAGCACATGGGATGTACTATTTTGTCAATGGTTGGTGCAACTACGATTGACAATGGCAACCCTCTCTTCTTAGGGTAGGCTGCACATGTTGTTGCCCAATAATGGCAATATCCTAACATGCTCCTCCTAACATCTAAAAAGGGACAATCTGAAATTAGTTTTAAGTTGATTCATTAATGAAAAATATTTGTAGCTCTCGTCAGCTGTGATATCACTCGGTGCATTGATAACTTAAAGCATGTCTTCTACACAGTTATTCCTGCAATGTTATTTTATAATTCATGAGCACTACGTAGCAGATTCTATTAAAATAATCATGAAATCAAACACATAGCAAAGATTATTCCAACTAGTGAATCAAACACACTCACCATTGATATAGTTGACTCGCTTAGTTTACCAAATGACAATTCATTAGCATCGTATCCTGAAAGATAAGACAAACAACATAGGTTAGAGAGCTACAAGTGACATTGTAATGAAAATGAAAAGGTGTATAGAACTAAAGTAATAAAACCCAAAATAAAAGAACTACCAATGAAGCACCTATGTCTCACCCACTCAATGTCCTTGTTAAATTTAGCACCCTTCTCTGTTGTAAATGTGATAACAAAAGAGCCAATATTTACAATCTTCAGGGAGGCAGAGACTTACTAGCAACCTTGGACAGAGAACGGATGAATAGGGAAAAGGGAGAGAAAGAAGAGAGGGAGAGAGATTCTTGTTTAATTCATCATTTCATTCTTCAACTAACTACCACCACTCCATTTTGTTACATATATCAACAATTTTAGGTTGCCTCCAGAATGTACAACCATTCTACACGTGACAAAAAACACAATTAAAGAATAACTAATTTATTTAAATGATGCGTTTAGTAAAGGATAAACAGTGTTTATAATGGTCATTTCCTTCTTCTTGCTCTGTATCAGACCCTTTACTTTCATTTTTCTTATTACAATGCCCTCCTCTCAAATTGACCTTATCCTTAAGTGAGAATCTAGAAAACCTTAATGCCATTTTGTCAGTATACTCCTATGTTGCCTTTGATGGTAGTGAGTTCTTTCAAAGAATAAGAACTTGAGTGACTGCTTGATTTCCCCCTTTTACCATCCTTTGATCTAGGAGCGGTTGAGGTAGTAATTCTGGTTTACCCTAATAATTTGAAAGCTAATTCTATACAATATTATAGCCCAAATGCTTCTTCAATTGAGACACATGAAAGGCTGGGTGGATGGCTAAAAGAATGGTAATTGCAACCTATATGCCATCAATCCAACCTTCTCTATAACCTAGTAAGGACCATAATACTTGGATGCCCATTTCTATGATGTTCAATGAGCTATTGATTTCTGTTTATAGGATTGTAGCTTGAGGTAGAATAAATCACTAACCTTTAATGTTTGTTTACTCCTATTCTTGTTGGCCAATTGAACCATTTTGTGTTACACTACTTGCAAATTGTTCCTTATAATTTTCAACATTTCTTCCTTGTTTGATAGAAGTTTGTCTACTATTTCATTAGTTAAATCTTTAGGAACACAAGGAATGTGGATTGGTTGCATTAATCCATACAACACTTCATAAGGGGTGTGCTTAGTTAAAGTGTGGTAATTAATATTATACCAGCACTCACATAATGGTAGCCACTTGGACCATTGAGTAAAAGTATCATTGTGCATGCATCTGAGGTAGCTTTCCACACATTTGTTTACGACCTCTATCTGATCGTTTGATTGAGGATGGTATGCTATAGAGTAGTGTAAATCCACCCCTTGACAAACAAATAGACTCTTTCAAAATTGGCTCCGGAACATAGTATCTCGATCATTAACTATGGTAGCTGGGAAACCATGAAGCTTGTAGACATTGTCAATGAAAGCCTTAGCTACTAAGGTTGCAGTATAGGGGTGAGTTAGGGCTTTGAAGTGAACATATTTACTGAGACGATCCACTACCACTAGGATAACCTCCTTGCCATCAGACTTAGGTAAACCCTTAACAAAATCCATGTTAATATCTTAGAAAGGTATTTGTGGAATAGGCAGTAGTTGCAATAGGCCAAGAGTTAACACATTTTCTATTTTGTTCCTCTAGTATATATGACACTCCCTAACTTCACATGTCTTTGTTGTTTGTTTAAGTAAAAAAAAAACATTTTCTACTCTTTTAGTAGTCATTGTAACTCCAGAATGTCTCTTAATGACAGAGTCATAATACAATGCTATCAATTTATTATGTAGCATAAGACATTCCCTACTACAATTTTATCTTTCATATTCAGATGACCATTCACCTATTTGTAGTTAGGATGGGAAGCTGGATTTCTAATAAGATCCTGAATTATAGTTTGAACTACCACATCCTTCTCTCAGGTTCCCTTGACTTCTTCCATAATGTTGGTAGTTATAGTAGAGACCACCATGATGCATATTTCTCCACTAGAAACCCTGAAAAGGGCATCAACAACTCTATTTTCTTTGCCCCTCCTATACTCAATCTCGTAATCAAATCCCATTAACTTAGCAAACCATAAATGTTGAAAGGGATAAGTTACCTTTTAATCTAGTAGATATTTAAGGTTGATATGGTCAGTGCGGATCTTGAAATGTCTTCCCTATAAATAATGTTTTAATTTGGTAATAACATGTAAAATAACATACATCTCCCTCTTATAAGTTGATAAAGCTTGTTGTTTCAACCTAAAAATTTTAGCGATATAGGCAATGAGATGTCCTTCGTATATCAAAACTATCCTCATACCTACTCTTAATGCATCCATCTCAACTACAAAAACCATATTCAGGTCAAGTAAATCTAACATAAAAGGGCTGGTCATGACTTTATTTAGATGATTAAAAGCCTCGATCGTTGTAACAAATCATTCATAGGCATCCTTTTTAACTAACCGAGTTAAGGCTTGTATGTACTACCATAGTTCTTCACAAACTTTCTATAGTATCTAGTAAAGCTAAGAAACCCTCATAACTATTTAGGCCCCGTTTGTTTACTGGAAAGTAGTTTTCTTTTGGAAAGTGAATTCCGGGAAAGTGAATTATTTTCCGATATTTGGTAGTGTAATGAAAAATAAGTAGGAAAACACTTTCCAGTATTTGGTTATGTCATGGAAAATAAGCTGGAAAATAACTTATTAATGTTTTTTTTTTCAAGTTTATTAAAATAATGAGGAACAAATCTTACAAATTAAAAAGTTGAATGGGAATGAAATTGAAAAAAATATAATTTCATAAATTATCTCAAATAAAATAAATAATAATCAAAATAATAGAGATCAAATCTAAAAAATAAAAAAATTAAAAGAAGAAGAAATTAAAATAATAATAATTAACATTTCATAAATTATTTCAAATAAAATAAGTAACAGTCAAAAGAATGAGGACCAAATTTGATAGATAAAAAATTTCAATTAAAAAATGATAAGGGAAAGGCAAATAACAATTATAAAAATAAGGATCAAAATTAATATAAAAAATAAATTATAAGGAATGAAATTGAAAAACAAATATTCAAAACAATATATATATATAGCAATTAAAAATTTGAGGATCAAATTTGATATAATCAGCAAATAATATGACATTTCTAAATTTTTCACAACTTCCGGAAAGTGTTTTTCACCCAAAATAAAAGGAAAACACTTCTTGGAAACTAAGCCAAATTTTCCTTTGACTGGAAAATGTATTCTGTTGACCAATTTTCTTAATGGCAAACAAACACAGGAAATTTGGAAACACAGCCTTAATATTCTTAGAAATAGGTTAATCCAGAATTGCTTGGATCTTTTAAAGGTCAATGACTACCTTTTTTTTTAGAGATTACATGCCCTAGGTATTCAATTTGGTTACTATAGAAAACACACTGGCTTTTCCTTAGAGATTGAAGTAGTATAAACATTATCTTCAGGTGCTGGAAGTGATTTGTCATAGACTTGTTATATATAAGGATGTCATCAAAACACCAATATAAATTTCTTGATATATACCCTAAATATCTCATTCATTAGGCTTTGAAATGTTGCAGGAGCATTGGTTAAGATTAAAGGTATAATCAAGAATTCATAATGGCTATTGCGAGTTATGAAAGCACTTATCCACCTTTCCAGTTACTCAAAGAGTATGAAATCCATTAACACCTTCTAGTGTATTGATTAATATATAAAGGATAATAGCTTCAAAACTGAATTCACTATCTTCTCTTATTGCTTCCTCTTCATCATCTATAATTTATAGAGAATAAAGTCTCTTGTTTTTACATCTATGACCTGTCACAAATTTCTCATCACACCAAAAGCATAACCCTTTAGCTCTTCTCTCATTTAACTCCTTATTTCTCAATGATTGTAGGTAAAATTTTAGGCAGGTGTAGCTAATAAACCAGGTTGATGTGAGTTTGAGGTATTGATAAGTACGGAAGAAGAGTTTCTATTTATGATAGGATATTGGTGAAATCTGGTTTGACCGATTTGATTCATATTATTAGTGGATTGTTTAAGGTTATTTTAAAGGTTTCTGTAATGGGATAATGTGTTCTCTTGTAGATGAGCTAGGTTATAAACTAGTTTGAATACCTTAAGTTCAAATATTTTAACCAAGTTCTCAATCTCCACCTCCAAACCATCCATAAAGAACACTAGAGCTTCTTTTTTACTAAAATCAGCCCTGTTCCACATGATATCAAAATTATGAATATAAGTCTCCATACCTCTATTATGTTTAAAGTCCTTCAATTCTTTTAAAGGATCTTTTATCCCCCAAACCTACAATATAAAAGCTTCCATATACTCCCCCCATGAAACCTCTTGACCTTATAAACTCCTCATGAAATTTTGATGCTAATATAGTGCCCTGTCATCTAAAGAACAAGCAGCCACTTTAACTATTTTGAAATCATTTATCTCTTCCATATCAAAGTATTGATTACTTTTATAGAGCCATTTATACACATTTTCACTATTAAAACATGGAAAATCCTTTCTAGGTTTAATACCTTATATGATTGTTGTCTTCATTCACAAGTTCAACTAGGTTTTGAAGTAGAACACCTATAGTGAATGTCCTAGGAATATTTCATGGGATTGTGTTCTACAATAGTTGATTGCATCTTCTATAGCAAAGACTTGGTAGGCACCATTGATGAGCTTATTGAGCTCCTCAATATTAGTATCTTGATTAGATTTGGTAGCTTGTAATGGTTTTCCATAAGTCTCTAATAGACTCAAAACTTGTTCATATATTATTCTTTGTTTACATCTTCAAAGGATTTATCCAGCTTTTTAAGATCTTAGGACTTGGTGTTTTGTGTCATGGATGAAGTTTAAAAATTAATGGCTCTGATACCACTTATTACAAGTGAGATAACAAAAGAGCCAATATTTAACCGTCTCTAAGGAGGCAGAGACTTACTAGAAACCTTGAACAAAGAACAAATGAATAGGAAAATGGGAGAGAAAGAAATAAGAGAGAGAGAGAGAGAGATTCTTCATTATTTCTTCATTTCATTCTTCAATTATCTACTAAGACTGCATTTTGTTACATATATAAGCAATTCTAGAATTGCCTCCAGAATATACATCAATCTACACATGGCAGACAACACAACAAGAAAAAACCAATTTATTAAATGGTGCATTTGGTAAAGGACAAATGGTGTTTCTAACAATCATAAATTTAAATGTTAACATTTCCTTTTTCTTGCTTTGTATCAGGCCCTTTACTTCTATTTTTCTTGTAACACTCTCCGTCAAAGAACTCTAAGAAACCAATATTTTTCTTTTTCTTTTTCTTTTTGATTGAGGTAATTATTTGCCATGCTTTCTTCACGATAATTACAATTTTCTCCATTTCCTTTTCTTTCTTTTTTCTTCTTCTTCTTCTTCTTCTTCTTCTTCTGCCGGCACCAAAATCATTTTAAGAAAAATCATTTCCCCAATTCCACAAAACCCAAATTAATATTGAATTTAAATCCACACAAACAAATAATGTCAATTTCAGTTACAAATAATGTTGGTATCTAATAACTCCAAATAAAATCCATTAATAAATAAATAAGTAAAAAGTGAAGTTTTGGATAGTACATTGAAGTGAATGACTTTGCATGAAACACATAGCGTATTTGAACTTCAATCAGATTCAACTGAATGGCTCTGCAATGCTAAACCAGACCATCAACATTCACTTCAGAAGGTGTTATGCCTGATGAAATAAGAATAAAAGAAAAAAAAATCCCTGTATAGTAGAAAGATTGAAGCAGATGGCATTACAAAGCACCCATTAGTATATATGTATTTTTGAAAGGCATCTTAGACGACAAGTTGTCTCAATCACAAAATGAGAGACAATTGTCCAAAATAGGAAAGACTCGCCTAGAGCTAAAATAGAAGTGGCTTCATCTTAGAGTGTTGAGAAATTTATTTATTTATCTCGTGAAATAAAATTAAAGCAAGAAAACCCAAAGTAGGTAATTGAAAATGGGTGAGTGACAAGCCGTAGATCAGTCACCGCCGTAGCTACTGTGGAGGTGTTTGGAGTTTAAAGTATTTTTTCGTTCAGAAATATATTAAAATAATATTTTTTTATTTTTTAAAAATTATTTTTAATATCAGTACATCAAAATAATTTGAAAATCTAAAAAATATATTTTTTAAAATTTTATAAAACATGATTTCAACTGTCTTCCAATCATTTCATATTCAGCAGCAGCCCAACAACAGTTAGCAGGCAGAGAAGACATGATTGGGTGTGTGATGGCTTTAGAGGCGGCTATGCTTCCATGCTTGCCTGCCAGGGAGTTCCAAGCCATTGACCCCTCTCCCCATCATTCTCACCAGAGTTAGCGACAACTTTCCATCTGTCTCTTTTCAATTCCCATTGCCTTTTTTTTGGGGTAATTTTCTGCAATACAATATAATTGGAGACGAGACTTGCTAGTCTGAAGGACATAGATCATAAAAAGAGAGGCAGTAGAATGATTCTACCGTGTTGTTTAAGGTTTTGAATAATTGGAGCTGCAATGGTGGAAACAGCTAAGCTAAACAAGTGGTCGAGATTTTTCGGGGGCTGAGCTTTTGATGCATGTACTGATATTGTAGCATATACTTTAGTTTTTAGGGAATAGATGTTTTTCTTCACTCTTCTTCCTATTGATCACACTTTCCATGATATTCTGTCCCTGGTTTGTACACTGTATCAGCAGGGAATGATGAACTTCAATAGTGTGGTATGAAGTGTGTACTAATTTAGGTGCAGCACGCACACATTCATATTACTTGAAGCTGAGTGTACTCGTTAATGTAAAAACAAAAACTACTAATCGTACATGCTGAAGAGATCTTTTCTTTTTTCCATTCCAGT
>Ga0325414_1001811_pt1 | contig 21160 bp, 16 predicted proteins | sample PopdelMetagenome_8_FD_206183 | JGI IMG/M metagenome (GOLD analysis project Ga0325414, IMG submission 206183) | Populus deltoides microbial communities from Bellville, Georgia, United States - Leaf-PdKOR-R3 | ecosystem: Host-associated > Plants > Phyllosphere > Phylloplane/Leaf | place: USA... | reverse complement strand
GAGGTTGGATTTGATTGATGACCATGCACTAGAATCTACGTGGCATGATGGCAATGAGATTTTATAAAGTTTGAGACAAAATCGTTGCTTTAATACTCAATTTGAATTTTATGATTGAGTAGATTCTTAGACAAATGATCAAGACATGTTAATTGAATTATTATGCATCTTACTTTCTGTGGCCATAGTTTCATTCCGTACATATTATCTCTTTTATTAGAAAAACTAGGGTAAAACTCCTTTATTGTTAATACATATTTTTTTCCTTTATATTTTTTTAATTCAATTTTCTAATTTTTTTCTTTCTAGATTTTTTTAATTTTATCTTTTAATATTTTATTAATTTGAATTAGTCTTTATAATTTATTATAGTTTGCTTTGTTTGAGGCTTTGTTTGAGGTTATTACAGTTTCAAACAAATGTATTGACAATTGGTTGATGTTCAATTTTGCGAGTGCTTATTTTTGTTATCATATCATTAAGTAAACTTAGTAGAGTCCATGATCCAAATCACGGGTTTGAAGGGTTAAGCCACGAAACCTGAACCAATCTAATATATCGTCGTCTCAATATTCAAATAAAAGATTTCATCTTGATTTTTTTTGAAAGACAAACCGCACTGTTTTTCAGTTATCTAGGTTGTCTTTAGGCTTGACTAGTCAATTGGATTACATCGAGGTAAATCTCATGCAAGTTAATTTAAAACCAGAGCCAGGCAAGGAGTTAGGTTAATATATTTCAATTTTATAAGCATTTATTTTTGTTATTATATCACATTGAAAAAACTCTCATACTGGTTAATTTTAAATCAAAACTAGGCAAAGAGTTGGGTTTCAACGTTGAACCATTGTGTTAGGGCCATATTTTTTCCTTTTTTCTTTTTTTTTTAAATTCCATCTGACGGTCCTGTTTCTATTCCTTGTATGTTAAGATGCACTTTACTAATTCTTTGAAACCACAAATTAGTAACCAAATAAATAAAAGTATGAAAAGCTTAAATGGACAAGTTATTTGGTTACGAAGAGAAAATCTTTTGAAGAACTTTTGAAAAGATAAAAAACCATCAAAGGGAGCCAAACCAAGGATATACAACTTTTACTAGTTTAGAAGATTACAAAAGGAGTATTTTTTACTACAAATCCTTTGTGACTATATTAACTTATCTGTCAAGACAAATACTCTATTTTGTTTACTATCGTAGTAGCTTGCTAGAATACTTGATGATTTTCAAACTATTATCATCCTAAATAGCACATTCAGCTGCTAACAATTTACATAAGAGTCTGCAAGCTCTCCAACTCTACTGCGAATAATTCTCCTTCATTATTTTCTTCACACTCCTCTCGTGTGTTAAGAGTATATGCTATGAAGCTCTGTATAACTCTTTAGCTGGTTTGACACTCTTGCTCCGCTGCAATTGCTGCTCTACACAGTGTTTCTCTTGCTCTATTTATGCTCTAGATTGTCCTTCCTTATATACATATCCATGTGATAATGATAAGAACATTTGATTAACATTATCTTTAAGCTTCTTAGTTTGTTACGCTTTTAATAGACTGCTATTCGTGTTTTACAAAAACACTTTTATGATAATTATCTTTTGATAACTTGTATTTATCTTCTTTTGATAAAATCTATATGGACTTCCTAAATAATTTATCCAAACAAACTACATAATTACAGAATTTAATCAGGTTAAATCCTATAAGATAAACTTGACTAATTCTTTATATAATTTTGATAAACTACCAATCTAAACAAATTAATCTTTAATAATGCAAATAATCCTTCACTAATTAAAGCCAAATATTTTGAGATTTATAATCTCCCCTTTTGATTGATTTGTGAAAAAAATATAATAACGATGAATTAGCATGTAAGTAGTTTAGATAGTTTGATTATAAATATAATCTTCATTAAAGTATTCTAGCAAGCATAATTAAAATAATGTTATATAGCATGAAAATAATTAATAATATATATGCAATAGCATTCTATTAGTTCCTAATATGTTTCATGCAATTAGTTCATAACAAAGAACTTCACATGTTGCATCCTAATAGTTCATAATTTGTTAAAAAATTATTATGCTTCAGATATTGTTATGCAACTACATGCATCAAGTATCATCATAGAGATTCATATGCTAACAAAATAACTTAATTATTACAAAATAAAATATTTAATATTCATTAATGATTACAAAATCAGTGAAATTTTAGAAACAATAATTTTTTTTGATAGGGCTGCTGGCTTGGTTGCCTGTTTGCTTGATTACTCTCCTTTGTATATACAACATCTTCTCCCTCTTGGTTTGGAATCAACTCTATTTCTCATCTTCACCAACAACATATTGATGCACCTGTTCGACATCTAAACAGAGTTGAATAAGTTTGTCATTAACTTGCATAATATCTTGTTGCATATCTATTAGCAACTTATCAATTGCATTAATCATTTGTTCCCACTTACCGCTAAAACTATCAAACATGTTTAATAATACTTATAATTGTTTTATAATAACAAGGAGTAGGGGGTTGATTTGAGGAGTTTCGAGCTGAGAGGAGGTAGACTCTTTATGCTATGACCATGTTTTACTGATCACACCTTCAGATTTGATAAAAGTTATAACTGAGATCTTTCCATACATCTTGACTATTAACTCAATGTCATGTAAAGGTATTTTGACCATGATAGCTATCCTAGTTATCAAACCACCAAAAGGTAAACTCTTTTTTTTTTGGAGTAAGATAAGATGTATATAAAGAAAAATATGAATAGTGATACGATGGGCATACCCCAAGAGATATAATGAATCCATTATTTAGATTCAAAAGTCATGAAGCCTATAAAATTAGGGCAAATAGACTACAAGAAAGCTAAAAAAGCTAGCATCAAATCAAAATAAAACAACATAAATAAATAAAGAAATTAAAGCTGCCAAGGAGATTTGATTTCTATAGATATCTAGTACTAGAATTCTATGTCTAGAAGCTTTAATCTCAATAAGTTGAATATCTCTTCCACCACATCATGCTATGATCGATAACGCTAACTAAAGACATGATTATTCCTCTAATTCCATATGAGGTAAATTATGATAGAGAGTGACAATCATGCTAGAATATGCTTAAAGTCCTTCCTCTCCCAAAACAGAAAGGAAGTCTACTAAAGAAAAAGGTGTCATGACATAGAAGGCCAAGGTGATAAAGTCTTATATGAGATCTCTCTCCATACTGAAGTCGAGAAAGAGCACTCAAAAAATAGATGATCATGGGTCTCCACATGTGAACCACATAAGATACATATCGTAGATGTGATGATCTGAAAAGTCTATAGTCTATCCATAGTATGAAGACAACCCAAAGAGGCAAGCCATAAGATGGAGTGTTGTGGGATATGTTCTGAAAACTAGAGAAGATGCTGCATAATATTCTTGGGCCTAGAATCTCTAAGTGCCTACCAAACTGAATCATTAGTGAACCTCCCCGTAGAATGACCTATCCAGACGTAGTGACCCGGAGAGCTAACCCTGGGGTGGAATTTAATGCAATCCGTTATCTACTGGAGGTCCTAACTACTTGAAAGAAAGTCCCAATCACCATCCTCAATATTGTATATAACCTTTGCATCCTAAGACAATATAGTAGATAATAGAGTCCTGAAAGGCAAAAGGTCACATAAACGATGTCTATTTGGCCATAGAGAAGAAACTAAAGGTAGCCTGACATGCCAAAATGATCTACCTTTGAGTAGTACATAATGCATCCAAGTTGACCAAATTAAGGATTTGTCTAAAAGTAACCTCCAAACATGCTTCAGGATAGCTGCTCCATTCTAAGTCTCGACCATTTTAATCCCCTTACCCTCTTGCAAAGGATAACAAATCGAAGCCCAAGCCACCTTTGCCTTTGAAGGGGAAATAGATGAACCCTTCCAGAAAAAACAACAACTAATAAGCTCTCAGTCTTTTTAATAATAGAACAAGGAAGAATAAACATAGTAGATTTTTATTCACCTGGATGAAAAAAAAAGAATGAATTTGATCAGTTACAAACAACCAGCATATGTAAGAGGTCCACAACTTGATCTTAGAGAGAATCTGCTCAACCAAATCCATGCAGTCTTTTTTGACTCATTTCTTTTTGCAAAGTCTCTGCCTATCTTTAATATTGTTCCTTTTCTTAAACATGAACTTTCTGAATTTCCTATCTACAAGAGCAATATCTTAACTATTAAAATCTTTATCAAAAGAATAAACATGTTCTTTCTTAACATATTTAAGTGTAATGAACTTACCTTTTTTTTTATAAGACAATGCAGATTTATAAGTTTGTAAGGAACCTACTAATTCTTCAACATGTATATTGTCTAGATCCTTGCTTCTTTTTATGGTTATTACCTTTGGCTAAAATCTTTCAGGCAAGGATTTTAGAATCTTCCATACAATTCACGAGTCCTCTATTTTTTTTCATATAAATTAAACTTGGAATTTACAATATTGTTAAATTTTGCATAAAACTCATTAAAAGATTCATCTTCCAACATTTTTATCTCCTCAAATCTTGAGGTTGACATTTGGAATTTTTCACTATCTTACTTCCCTTGTAAGTAACTTAAAAAATATCCCATGCTTTCTTAGTTATCTTACACATAGAGATTCTTTTGAATTCACCAAGAGACATTTTCATGAATATAACATTCAGGCCTTTATTATTCCAATTACCAATTACCATCAATGGATTTGTCTATGCTCCAGTTGCTAAAAAGTGTTTTAGGCATGGTTCATCCATGCTTAACTAAGTGCCAGACTTTCTCATCTAGTGATTTGAAGAAAGCTTTCATCCTCACCTTCTAGTAGACATAATTCTCACCATTAAGTTATAGTGGTGAAGTTAGTGTTAACATGTTGAATAAGGAAAATAAATCTCACTCTAAATTGAGTGACCTTGCTCTAATACCACTTGATAGTCATTTTTTTCTCTTTATATGTTAAGAAGCACTTTGCTAACACTTTATAACCACTAATCAATAACCAAATAAATATAGGTATGAAAAACTTAAATGAACAAGTTAGTTAGTTACGAAGGGAAAACCTTATGAAGAACTTTTCAAGAGATAAAAAACCCTTCGGGGCAACCAAAATCAGGATAAACAACTTTCACTAGTTTAGAAGATTACAAGAGTATGTTTTTTTTACTGCAAATCATTTGTAACTATACTACTTTACTTGTCAAGATAAACATTATGTTTTGTCTTCTACCATAGTAGCTTGCCAAAACACCTGGCAATCTTTAAATTGTTCTCATTGAGCATTTTCTTTGCACTTCACTCGTGTTTCAAGAATATATGCTGCAAAACTCTATGTGACTCCTTAACTGATTGGGCACTCTTACTCCGCTGCTATTGCCACTCCACCTGGTGCTGCTCTCTCTTTATTTATGCTTTAAATTGTCCTTGTTTATATACTTATATGTGTGATAAGAATAAGAACCTTTTAGAAGCATTATCTTCAAGCTTCTTAGTCTTTCTTTTACGTTCTTAACGAATTTTTATTCATGTTTCATAAAACACTTCTCTAACAGTTATATTTGGATAACTTGTATTTATCTTCTTTTAATGAAACCTATTTGAACTTCCTAAATAATTTATCGAAATAAACTATATAATTACAAAAATAACCATGCTATATCCTACAAGATAAAGTTGATTAATTCCTTATCTAATTTGGATACACTATCAATCTAAATAAATTTATCTTTAATAACACAAATAGCTCTTCACTAATCAAAGCTAAATATTAACATTTACACCATCTTCCTTTTTTCTTTCTTTCGATTGAATCCTTATGGCTTTGTTTTTCCAATTTTATCCTTTAACATTTGGGTGATTTTGAGTTGATCACCATAATTTATTTCAGTCTGTTTTCTATGAATTTATTGCAGTATCAAACAAACATCATGGTATTTGATTGGTGCTTAATTTCATGAGTGTTTACTTTGTTTTTTATTATATCAATAAGATAAAAATAGTTTTTAAAAGCAATGTTGTTAAATCCAATGGAGTCCATGATCCAGGTCGTGGGTTTGGTGGGTTAAGCCATGAAGCCCTAGTTAATCCAACTCGTTGCTGTTTTAATATTAAAAACATATGTCATCTTGAAAATTTTTAAAGTCAAACCATACTTTTTATTGATAATTCAGGTTATTTTTTGATCTACCAAGTCGATGAGGTCATGTCAAGAAAAGTCCCATGTGAAGTAATTTTAAACTCGAGATAGACAAGAATCAGGTTGGACAGTTTCAAAGTTAAACTGCTGGATCAAGTTTAATAACAATATCAAATAATTCTCAGTGAACTGAATTTTTTTTTCACATTTAATTTTTTTTTAATATTCTATCTGTAATGTAGTGCAGGCTGTAAACTAGTATATACTAATTCCAGAAGAGAGTTGCATAATCGTATATATAAACTTTTGGTGATTTAAGATAATTCCTTGAGCGATTAATTAACTTTTAATTGTTTGATTGTTGATGTTATGAACTTTATACCTAACGGACTAAAAATTCGAGAGGGGAGCCAATTAGGGAGACGTTGCACCTCTAAAATTTAAAACAATCCTTTATGTTTAATGAATTTTTCAATTTTGTTATGCTCACCTAACACAAAATTCCTTATTCAGTGACTAGCTGATTCAAATTCTCAATCCACAACATGACTATATGAATGTCAAGATATCAATTGCATCTACAACATATATCACCTTCAAAAAGCACTATGACTGCCATGTTAAACGGGGTTGCTCTTATGCTATTTAATGGGACGCACATGTAATTAATGATTAATATTATAAAATGATGCAAAATTCAAAAAACGAAACCAATTGTCATGAGCTAAAGAAACATTCAATAACTATGTTTGACAAGAACACTTTTTACCCCATTAAATCAAAGAGCAATATTTTTTGCAAAAGAATATTTTAAAAGGAGCTTTTTTAATAGAAAGAAAGAAGCCAAATAGGCTTTTTCATGGTCTCCAAGGACCATTATTGATATTTTGAGGCTTTTAAGATAAAAGACACTACCAATATCATATCCATGCTAGCAAAACTTAGCTGGTTTGATGCTTGTAATGTCAGCTAGTTTAAATTTATATGTTTAGGCTAATCTTTAGTGGTGGAATGTTATAACCATAGAAGCTCTCCATTTGTTCTGATGGAGCAAAAGAGAAAAAGGTTCTAATGTCAATCAATACCATCATTGCTAGAGAGAGAAGTAGAAAAGAAAAACCTTAGGCACCATCATTATGACGTTGAAGCAAAAGCGGGTCAGAAGAAAGCTTATGAACATGGCATGGCATGGCATGGCATGGCATATAGCTTGGTAGGAAAAAGTTCCATCTAGACATTGTTTTCCTTTTTGACCTAACCAAGAATATGAACTTAGTTATTAAGAACATGAAATATAAGAGATTAGTTTCAAATCACACCAAGTTATTGCTCTTCTAATTATCCTATGCCATTTCGTCTCTAAGAAATCGAAACATGTTTGATTCAAATCCTAAGAATATCCAAGAGTCTGGATATGTCTTAATCAAATCTTGACATGGATGAATGATAATTCAAGAAAGTCCAACACCCCAAGATTTTTCTTCTTTTCTTTATTATTTTTAAGAAAGAAGAAAATCATGTATCTTAAAGTGAGAAGGATTTGAAGTTAGCTAATCAGATCAACAACCTATTACCTAGTATATTTAAGTTTTGAACACCTGCTTCAGATTTAATAGTATAGATACTCCAATTAGGATATGTAGTTATAATTGCAACCTACAAGTCTGGGATTGCATCTAACTAATTAATGATTAAAAAACCATAAATTCATTACAACCAAACTGTACTCATCGACTTAAATTCATTTTTACACCGTTTTAGCGATTTTCAAGTACCTCTCTAGGGAGAATAATACTTGAAATATTCTACAAGACTATCTCTTCATTTGACCATGCCGTTGTCTGTTAAGAGACGACAGAAGTCTTGAAATGATAGGCTAAACACATAAAGGCATCTTCTTCTCTACCTCCCTCAATTTTGTTTTTAGTATTTTCTCACATTAATACAGTGAAAAAATTTATTTCCTAGCTGGGAATATAATTCTCACTATAACACATAAATAGTGGTGGCGCATGTCCTATATGTATAATCACTAGTCGCACATATAAAAAATACATGATTTATTAAAATACTAGACACTTTCCGTCTCAACTATCTCAGTTGTCTATATAGTAAAAACATAGTTACACCTAGTAATAAAAATAACAACTATAGTTTAAGCCAACATTTTATAGAATCATAAAAACAACAATAATAGACAACAACCAACAACCACTAGAATCACCTAATTTCTATAGCATGTAAACTTATAATGAAAAAAATTAAAATCTCAACACCAAAATAATTCATTACAATAAAGAATATCAATTCAATTATAAATTAATTAAATTACTTAGTTAAACATCTAACAAATTAACTTGTCGATGAGCCTGCACCATCAGATCCACGAGCATGTCATCATTGTACATGATAAACATGGTCATCCTCCTCTAGTGCATTGTCCAAACATTGAGCCTCCCTAACCTCATCAAGTGAAGAACAACACGATGAGAACCAATTATTGAAAGCATCGCGCACAACATTGTCAGTAGCATCACAAACTGCGGTCATAGCTTTCTAACCCTCACGTATTCAAAAATTCATCTAATATATAAGAAATAATTATATTATCATTTTTAAGATATAAATAAGAACATTATTACATTTAAAAAAAACTATTCCATACATACCAATATATTATACTCGATACACAAGACTCATAATTATCTGGATTACATGTTAGTTGACATGGAGTGTCATGTGGATGTCTCGTAACACACTCCTATGGTGGCATTATGAATTACCTTATTATGTTCATGTACTGAGACATGTAGAGATCTAACTCAATAGGTGGATACATCTCTGTAAATATGTGATCTCTCCTAGCATTCTAAAAATTGATATATTATGCATGAACCATCGAATAATCATTTTCTTCTTTACCTCGATATTTAACAACAAGCAGGTCATTAAGTGTGTTAACATCATCAGGTATGTGTTGATGCAATCCAAACTCACACATTACTCAATTAGGACAATGCACCTCAACTATGGTAAAACAGTGCATCGAGACCACTGATAGACATAAATCACTTCCTTTAATGGATAATGGAGATGCTCTTCCAATCAAATCATCAACGTACGATGTGCATATCATGTATGAAACCATAAAACATATATATTAAAAGCATTCACACTAAAACATAAAGTTAAATAAGAAAATAAACAATTAAGTTCACGTATACCTGGTGAGGCTCATGTAAATCCAACTCATCTCGATAGAACTCGTGAACATGGATGAGATTTTGTGTAAAATGCCTAATCCTTTCCCCAACCCAACTAACTTGTTCAAGATAGTTGATTTAGAAAAAAAATTATAGAAAAAAGATTTAATAATTCATTCATAATTATTATTATCGAGCTCCAATTAAGAGTAGTCTTCCCGTAATCATGTCGAGCATCTGATTTCTCCAAACATCAAGACAATATATGTGAAGATGCTCCCACTACCATAACTTCATATTTACAATAAAAATAATTAGTAAATATTTAAATTAACTACATTTAATAGAATATAATATCAAATTATACCTATAGAAACAATAAACATTCGTTGATTTGTTTCCTGTCTAATATGTATACGTGGGAAAGCTGGTGATATAGATATGCAAGCATTGTTGAGCCCTAACTGTAGTTATGAATGACAACAAAGTTTTCTAGTAGTGGCAGAAAGTAACATAGAACTACATTCCTTGTCAAACTACTGAAGATCATGGCTCGAAACATATGCATTATATATGCTCTATCATAATAATATAATACAATCTTTATAACACCCTCTAATGGGGTCTCAAAACTCTCCTTCAACAATGTTAACCTAATATATTCCCTTTTATATCCTTTAGAGAAAGGCACCCGTCCCAATAGACAAAGACATAAATCATCTTTATTGAAAGATGTGGGGGCTATAATAGGAATTCCATGAATTCCATCTACAAGAAGGTTGACTAGAATGACAACATCTTATAATGTCAGTTTCATCTCTCCAACATGAAAATGGAATTTATAGATCTCTTGCCTCCACAGCTCAACTAATGCTGCAATCAAGTTGTGATCAATATTTATGCCTCATAGATAATTGATCTTGAAAAATTCAGCTTCAATGGCATAAGGTTGAACACGATCATCTAGGCCTATCGGGGCATGATGACAAGGTTTAATCGCAACACCCTGAGATTTTCATAAAAATATGAAAATAAGTATTCAATTACATTTATAATTTATCATGTGACCATGTTATATATTAAAAATTAACTTAGTCATCAAGCCCAAATATCCTAGGACTGATGCTTGTACTACAATCGCAATACCAATAAATCATTAGGACCTGAAAATAATAAGGACTCGTCCTCTCACATGCCACAATATCCTGTTATAGATCCACCTCCCCTAGTTCGTATTATGACGTGTACCTATGAAAAAAATGTTAAAGAATATAGAATAAAAGGATAAAAATAAAAACATAACATAAAGATATGAAAAAGAATATAGAATAAAAGGATAAAAATAAAAACATAACATAAAGATATGAAATAAAAATCTCAATTTAAAACAATAGTCTTCACATAAGTTGTCCACTTTGACATGTTTTTCTAGTATGACCAGGTACACTGCATAACCCACATCTTTTTTGTGCATGTCCCTCTCTAGCATTCATCTCATTATGCAGACGAGTGGATTTACATTGACTCTTTTCAACCCTCCATCTAGTTAGACACCCTTCAACTTGTGGCCTAGTATAATTAAGTCATGATGGAATATCATAAGGTTCAAAATAAAAACCATATGAATTTCTATAAATGATGTTAGAAAATAAAGGGTTAACAAAATTTTCAAAGTCAAAATACCACAATGTACAACATGTAATAAGGTGTGGACATGATCGATGATATAACTGTCATTTATCACATGTACACGTTCTTTGATTAAATGAAACCGTTGTTGAACCTCTCTTTTACCACCAATTACTGGGGGGTTTCAACATGAAAAATGCCATCTAGGATATTAAATATACTCAAATCATGTGATCTTGATTTTGATGCATCAACAATAAGTCTAGGAAGCACTTGCGAAGGCCACAATACACCATGACTAATACAATCATCAACTATAGATCTTCAATCAACAAAATATTGATTAGTCCTAAAAAGTTAATTTGCCTTATAGCCGTTACAAACAAACCATGAACACTTTTCAAGACATTATTAAAAATATCTAAAAAATTAGTGGTCATAATTCCATAACGATAACCACCATCATATGATAATGCCCATCTCTATTTCAATTCAATCTCATGCTATTCTTTAATTTGATCATTCCTGTCATTCAAATCATATACATGATATCAAATTCTCATCTCGAACGCTCTTGACACATCTTATCTAATAGTTTTTCCAATGCCATATTTTTAAATCTTTTATTGAAGTTACTTACAAAGTGGTGAGAAAAATAATGATAGTACCCATCTGGCTTAGTTCATATCCATGACATAATATTCTTAATTGCCGCATGTATATCTGAAATTAAACATAAACCAATACATCTACCCATGACATGTCGGTGAATCAAATCTAAAAACCATGCCAAGTTATTGTTCATTTCTTCTTCAACCAAAGCATAGGACAACAGAAAACACCAATTATTTAAGTCATAAGCATCTACAAACAAGATTTTTGCCTTGTACTTTCCATATAAGTGAGTGCCATCAATACTTATTAGTGGATGACAATATTGAAACCCTTGAATTGAAGGTCCAAATGCCTAGAATACTCTCCCAAATACTATTGTATCACCATCAACCATCTTATGATTCCACTCAATAATTATACCAAAATTTGATTCTTTCAAAGCTAATAGTAGCCTAGGCAATATTTGAAAAAACTCTTCATATGATCTAAACAATCTCTCCAATATTTTTTGTTTAGCCAACCAAGATTTTTTATACAATATATCATACAAAATATCTTTATAGATAGTTGCTTGAATGGTTGTAAGTTTAATACTTATTTTAGCTTTGACAATGGTCAACATCATATTAGCAATAAAATCAGAGTCAATCCAATGGTGGGGTTGCATAACCATTGGATTATTACATATGTGGGGCTCTTTTAATTTTAAAATCTCAAATGAATCATAATTATTGTGATATACCCCATTTAAATACCATTGACATGATGGTTCATGCTTACGTTGTAGTTGCACTAAACATTACACTTTGTATTGAAGTGAATTTTTTATATGCCACCACGTAACTATATTGGTTAAATCAGCCTTATTTCAAAACATTTATCCAACCTCCATCTTAGTACTTAAGCCTAAATTCCTAAGACTCAAAACCCAATCAAAACTCATTATATGAGTAGACTTACTAGCATATTCAAATTTTGAAACAAGGGGTCTCATTGTTTGGTTTATTGGCTCACCTTTCTCATTATCCTCAACTACATAATCGATATGACAATATCTTCATCATCACTCGGTTCAGATTCATTATAACAATATGGAGCTATTACCATACCCAATTGAGGTTCCATATGCACCATGTTTTGAACCAATGTTAAGTTCAATGCATCACCAACTATCCTAGATGGACCTGCTGCATGTTATGATTTTGTGGTTTTTTTATTGTAACTTAGGACTCGAATCAACTCTAAACTCTAAGAGTTTCCTACTTCAGGTTTTCTACTCAAGTAGAGCTCTAGTATTTGCAACCTATTTACAGTGATCAACCTATCTATTGCATTAAAACACATATTACTAGTAATAGGCACACCGACATAACGAGTCAGATGACCCACACCCAACATCCTCCAAGTAATGTCAACATAAAATTCAACCAAATTCCATCCAATTCCTTGGCACATTAAATTTTTAAATTTATCAAATGAACTGTTTAATCTCAAGCTATATAACTTGGTACTTCCTTCATGATAAATGATACCATTATCATTATCAATGATTTTACCACTATAATAATATAAAATTCCCATTATAGAAGACATGTTATGTGAAAATCATAACAAAACATAATACTAATTTGTCAACATAACAAATCATTCAAGTTAGATTAAAAAAAATTCAAAATTAACAAAAATCATAAACTAAACCCTAAAACCCTAACACTAACATAATTAACAAAAAAATAATTTATCAATTTTTCTTACTAAATAAGACAATATACACACTTACTTAAATTATTTTTAATTAATTTTCAATAAGGCAAAATCAATAAAAACCCTAACTTAAACCCTAAAATCCTAACACTTACATAATCAACACAACATATTTCATTAATTTTTCTTACTAAATAAGACAATATACACATTCACTTAACAAATTTTATATCTAATTAATCTTTAATTAGAAAAAATCAATAAAAACACTAACCTAAACCCTAAAATATTTATACTAAAAATTCATAAATTAATCAAGTATAATAACAAATTAATATGGGGAAATATGAATATACCTCTATTGGTTAAATGGGTAGCTTATGGGTGGTGGTGGTGGTGTCAGTGACAATGATTGGGAGAGAAATTTTTGGTTGTCACGGGTGATATCTAAAGAGAAGCGGCGATGGAAAGAGAGACCGAAAGGTGAGGCATATTGTGGAGATGAGATATGGATGCTTTTTTTTTATGATGAAGATAAGGTTGTTTGAGTTGAGAGTGGCGCAGGAGGAAGAAAAAGCAGTGGAAGATAGAAATGAGTATGGGAAGAAGAAAAAAATAGGAGACGACCTTGACATTAATTAACCGGATGGTTGTGCATGTACTATATGCATGACCTATAGGTGCACATGTAGTACATGTATGACCATTGTTTATGTGCTAGAGTGAGAATTATTTTCCCACTATGCTAGTTTGGGAAATTTGTTTCCTATTTATATGCATCTATATGATTGTTGCTTCGTGATTGTGTAGTAGTTGTCTTTTTTTTTCACTTCAAAGTACGACAAAAAATAGGACAAACAATATCATTAAACCATCATGATTTTTAGCATAGTGGTCCTTTACATGATGAGTGTTCTTGTTGGCTAGCTTTCGGCCTGACTCACTAACTAGGACAATTCAATTCTCATGGCGTTTTCTTCCCTGAATGGGGTTGTACCACATAAAATAAATAGATAATATTTGTCCTGGGAGAGTGGTGTGAGTGAACAGAGTCTAAACACATGCTAATGTTTGGATACATGCCTTGGGATGTGTTCAAAGTGAAGTACAAAGAAATCAACCTCATCAATATGTTTCATGCATGTCATAAAGTACTGGGTTTGCCCAAAAATATCCCTTAATTTTGTTTAGTTAAAAAAATAACACAGTCTAGAAAATGTTTACGAAAGTAATTCAATTAAAACAGTCATGGATGACATTTGTGACTAGTGAGTCGCATGTGTCATATTCAACTTTTTAAAATTGTTAAATCACATGTAATAAAATAGAATAAGGAGAGAAGAAATTGGAGGGGGAAAAAAGAAAGAAAATAAAATAAAAATAAATTTTGGAGGCACACCAAAGCTCTATTTACAACACCATCGATATTATCAGAAAGTTCACGATAAGACAAATCTTATGACAGTAAGGAAGATCACTAATAGAGACTGAGTGGGCCACATAACTATGCAAAGGTGGCAAGGGATCATTTATCTTTAGAGAGCTCTGTGGCCCACTCCGGTCATCGTTGGTGATAGTTTTTAGCGTTGTTAGATTTGTTTCATCAAGATCTTTCTAATGATATTGATGGTGTCATCATTAGAGTTTTGATGTACCTATTCTCTCTCCTATTTGTTTACAAATTACGAGGAGAGAGAAAAAACAAAGAAATAAAAGAAGAAAAAGACCTCGAAGGCAAACTAAAACTTTGATGATGATATCACAAGTACAATAGGAATAATCTTGACGAGGTGAATACAATGACAGTAATAAAGGTCATCAATGGTGATATAAGTGGGTCATATAAGAAAAGTGAGCCCTAGCCACTTTCGGGCAACTTATATGGTCCATTCTATTCTTCATTAGTGACTTTCCTTGGTGTCATTGGATTTGTTTTATTGAGATCTTTTCGATAATATTGATGGTGTTGTCAATAGAGCTTCGGTGTGCCTCCAAGGTTTATTTGTTTATTTCTCTCTTTTTTTATCCCTCCCCTCTCCTCATTGAGATTTTTTGAGGCCATTTTACAATTTAAGAAAGTCACATATGACATATGACTTACAAGTCACATATGACATATGACTTACAAGTCACATATATTATTTATGACTCTCTAAACTATGCTACTTTTATAAATATTTTATGGATTGTGTATTAATTAGTTGTTCACAAATTATGTTATAAATAAAAAAAAACTAAAACCAAAACAAACTTACATTGAAAGGTCGTCTTTCCAATGTGCCTCGTACTTGCTGGTGAATTGACCCCGTTGTGAAGGCACACCACCTCTACGCTGTGAAACCGCATTGGAAAAGGCAGAGTTGCTAGTCGGTGCAAGTGCCTCTTATTGATCGGCACCTAAGAACACATCATCCTCGCTGCTAGAAGAACTAGCTACGACTATATGCTAACGACGTGCTGTTGATTTCGTTCTACACATCTACACAAATTGAACGAATAATTACATAATCAAATTCAATTATTTTAAAAAAATTTGGAGGCATTTCCCCTATACTGGAAACTACCTAAATTTTTCAAACCTGCAAATATTGACAATATATATGCCACAAACCAGTTTATTTTATTTCATTTATACCATAAATTTCATAATTTTCAATTTCATCACATTTTCAAAATGATAATAAAGTGTTTCTAACTATAAAATAAAGGGAAAAAATAAAATTTAATTCTATGTATTCAACTAACATCTATATAAATTTAACAATAACAATTAAAATTCATGAAAACAATCAAACACTCTATTAAAATTCAATAATAACAATTAAAATTCAACAAAATAATCAATTATTATAGCAATAAAAACAATAAAATAGACAACAAATTAAAAAAAAACTATAGACTTTAGGAATGAAAAATGATTACCTTAATAGTGTGTTTATTTCTAGACTTTATCTACGTACAATACAAAAAAACACAAAATACAAAAAAATATTGTTTATAAAACAAAGAAAAGATGAAAAATTGAAAATCATTTAGTAAATTGAATTACAATATATACCTTTTAAATTTTGAAGATAAAGATAGAACCAGATGAAGATTAAAAGCACAAAAACTAGAGAGATTTTGGATTAAAACGGAAGAAGCGAAGGGGAGAAAAAAATGAACTGAAGGGGCTCTTAGTGGGATTTATACTGCGATTTTTCTGACGGACTATTAAATAATATTATTTTTAATTTCTCCGTTGGTGATTCCATCGGTGAATTCACTTTGAATTTTTTATTTTGCACTAAAATTTCTAAAAAACCCTCCAGAATTTTCACAGTCCATTGGTAATTTCCTCGGTAATTGCAGATGAGTACACGCAGTCAGAAATGCATTAATTGCCTATGCATTGGAATTCACAGTCTGTTGGTAAATCCATCGGTAATTGCAGATGACTTTAATTTTCTTCTCCAACAAGGTAGTGAACAGTTCCCATCGCTTCTGGAAAATACTGACAGACGCAATCTGTACATATTTCCATCGGCAATGTGGACGTGAATAGTTCCCATGGCTACTGGAAAATACCGACGGATGTAATCCGTCCGTATTTCCATCAATAATGTGGACGTGAATAGTTCCAATCGCCTCTGGAAAATACCGATAAACTTAATCTGTTTGTATTTCCATCGGCGATGTGCACAGTTCATGACAGATTGTGCCTGTATTGCCTTTTATCTTCCCTGTAAATACTTAAATTTAAAACTGTCCACACAACTCAATAACAACAGTGATAAAATAAATATTTCTTGGTATAAAATTTCATCAATAATATTAGATATTCATTTACACTTTCGTGTTCTGATAGTTAGTCAGAATTTTCTTCTTCTTCAATTGAATTGTCATCAACTCCATCGCAATCTTTAATGTGGATATCATCATCATCTTCATAGACTTGTGCTTGTCCGCTCGAACTCAAAACAACTTTCAACTTCTCTGCGTCATCATCAACAAGACTATCATCGAAGACATGAAAATTTGAATTTTCTTCTAAGTCAATTAATGAAGCAACTCGATATGGTTCAATCAACTAACTAACTTGAAAGACATCATCTCACACACTTGTGTCTTCGTTCTCATCCTGAACAACCTCTACACAATCCCTGAGTTTTGTTTTTAAAACAGATAACCAATCAACTCTTAATCGATTCTTTTTAAAGAAAAGGGTGTATGTGTAATAAACTTGTTGGCATTACTTTGCGAGAACAAAGACATCGTTTACATTGTAGAGTCTAGCTTTTGAGTTAATTTCGACCAAATCATAGTGAGGATCTACTCTGATTCCTCTGTCATTGGTGTCATACCAATAATATTTGAATAAAAAACACTTTATTATGCTAGCTATGATATTGCAATTTGACGACCTCTTTTAATTTACCGTAATAGTCAACTTCAAACTCACTACAAGTCGATCCCTTAACACAAACATTGTTGTTACATGTCTTTCTTTCATGCCCGTATTCTTCAATATGAAACACATACCCATTGACAAAATACTTGTTGTAGCACTTAACTTTTCTTTTAGGACCCAGGCTTAGCAAAGACAATGAAACAGTAGTACTCCTTCCCATTTGATAAACCTTGTATATCAAGTACAACAATAAACAGTAAACAAGAATTCTGTAATGAAATACAGTAACTTGCAAGAGATAATGAGTTTGTGATAGTACTTACATGTGTTTTGAACCATGTGGCAAATTGTTCATCTTGTAATCGAAAGATTTGAGATTCGGTCAGTTGTGAGTTATTAGACAATAAATATTGTTGATGTTGCCTACAAGGTTTTCAAAATTATATGAGTTTATGATATTACAATATATAAATAATACATTTTTAACAAAGTTTAAGTAGTACATATACTTACTAAATAAAAGGTATCAGCTCATCACAGTTAAAGGAACATAATTGTGTGTTTGTTTGAACTCTATTCTAAACAAATATCTTCATCTTATGGCATTTTTAGATGTGAGTCTTCTAGGATTGGAGAATATTGACAAGTTTTCACTAGAAAGCACTTCACCATCATCATTATGCCATGGAACGTGATTGATTCTCATTCTCAAATGAGGTTTGAAATAGTACGAGATAAATTTTGAGATCTCCTCAACAATATAGGCCTCACATATCGAAGCCTCAACATGTGCCTTGTTCTTGACCTTTTTTTTAAGATTGAACAAGTACCTATATGGAATTAAACAAATATTTTCAATTAAGAAAAATAATGAAAATAATTTATGAATTATATTGCATCTGTAATATCTAACCTCTCGAATGGATACATCCATCTATACTGAACTGGTCCTCCAACTTTTACCTCATACAGTAAATGTATGGGTACAAGCCCCATGAAGTCAAAAAATGATGGAGGGAATATCATCTCAAGTTTGTATATTGTCTCGATGATATTCATTTCAAGCCTCTCAATGTGATGTGTCTACAACTTACTGAAGCATATATCTCTAAAACAATTACTGATCTCCGTGAGTGCATCCTATATCCCCTTTGGCAACAAATCACAATAAGCTAATGGAATGAGTATTTGTATAAACACGTGGCAGTCATGACTCTTCATTCCATACAATTTGTATTCCTTTAGATTAACCAACCTTGATATGTCTGAGGCATATCCATCGGAAAAACACAGACTCTTAAGACATTGGTAGACTAGTAGTTGTGTATTTTTCTCTAACACGAAGCTTGCTCTAGGCTTTACGATCTGTGAACCATAAAAAACCAACTCCATATTTTTACGGTTACAGAACAATGCTATATCCATTTTAGCCTTGATGTTGTCATTTGTCTTCCCTTTCACATTCATGACGGTGTTGAAAATGTTCTTAAACATATTCTTTTCTATGTGCATGATGTCAAGGTTATGGTGGAGGAGATTGGTCTTCTAATAAGGAAGGTCTAAAAAAAATACTTCGCTTTACTCAGTTGTGGGCCAAACCAAAACCAGGAAACTTCTGCTTACCAGATTAGAAACCAAATACAATGTCATCATACTCTGATACATTGTCATGCAATTCCTCACCAAAAGACGTGGGGGTGCAACATCCTTTTCAACTATGCCAACAAAGAAATCCTTTCTATTCTTTTTGTACTTGTGATTCATTGACAAGAAACAACGGTGGCAGTAAAAAAAAGAAGAAGCTTTACTTGCATGAAATGAAATAATATTAATAGGGTGCTAATAATGGGTGCCTATTAAGATTTTTTTAATAATATAAGTCAATCTTCATTTTATTTAAAATCTTCAGTAGTAGACTCATGTTTTTGACGAGCTTATAACATAAGACTCAAACTCGACTTATTTAAATTTATTAGGCTTGATCATTGGTTAGGCTTGTGTCTAGCTTGACTCGTTTAAATTGTTTAGTAAACCTATAAACAAGATAGCTTTAAACTTTGATGTATTTATAACATTATAAACTAATCCATTTCTCATAGAATATTAAAAAAATTGAACATAATAAAATATATAAAATAAATATAAAAAATGTCTATTTTAATAAACTAAAACACATCATTGTATTCCTATGCGAAACAAATTATAGAAAACATTGTTCATTAATACTCTTTTAACTATTTGCACCACTGTTCATAACTTTTTTTTTCTTTTTTGGTCACTGATTTGTTTTATCAATTCCATTATCAAACTTTATTTCTTTCAATTTCATCCTTAAAATTTCAATTAGCATAGTTTCATATGTTGATAATTTCTATCGTTTGCAACCCTCACATATGGAATTTTTCAAAGACTATTATGATGTTAGATTTTTAAAAACATCTTGCATGGACGATGTGTCATCCACACTTTTATTTTTTGAAAAAAAATAACAAAACTGGAAGTGTTTCCCTGGACTTCGAGTCTTAGGCGCGCTTGGGTTTTTTTTTTTTCAGGCCTAATGCACGAGCTTGACGTAATAAGCCAAGCAACACATGATCTTTTTTTAACTATTTTTTAAGTTTAATTTTTAATTAATATCCTCTCTTTTATTTTTAAATTTTTAGTTTAACTTCTTTTTAAATAGCAATTAGTCTTTTGGATTGTTTCTATAATTTTATAATATCTCAATGAGATTATTCTAGTTTATCTTTGATTTTTTTTCTTGTTAAATTTTATACAGGTAAGTTGTGTTTGTATGATGTATTTATAAAGATGAAAAAAAAAGAGATTTTGTTTACATATGTAGTTAGGGAGGGAACCATATGTAAAAAAACATCTATTCCTTTGCATTAATTTAGGTTTTTGGTTTATGTCTTTGGTTTCGAGCTAGTTTTCCATGTCTTGTATTGCTCTCAAAGATGTATGAATCATATACAACAAAACTTATCCCCTTAACACAACCAATATATATGAATAACAATAACCTTTTATATATGAGCAAGAATTTATGATGGTTATACCTAATCTAGAATTTCAATTACATATTAACGGTTGTTGGCACCTTTTGCCTATTTACCTTTAATTATTTTTTTATTCTGGATTTTGCCTTTACATAGTACTTTTTATAAACTTTACTATTCTATTATATATTTCAATAAGATTTCTACTATGCCTTTAAATTATGTTAAATCATCTGACATGTCTTAAAAATTCATATATTGACTGATAAGATCAATATTATCTGAAAAATAAAATGACATAAAAAATAAAAAAAATGAATAAAGAAACCCGAGCCAATGAAACTTTATTTGAAAGTAAAATAAAGTGAATTAGCATCCAACAAAAATTTTATAGGGGAGTTAACTTAAGAGATTCAGTAACAGTATGTTGTTACAAACTCACATTGAATAA
>Ga0325414_1001810_pt1 | contig 21163 bp, 10 predicted proteins | sample PopdelMetagenome_8_FD_206183 | JGI IMG/M metagenome (GOLD analysis project Ga0325414, IMG submission 206183) | Populus deltoides microbial communities from Bellville, Georgia, United States - Leaf-PdKOR-R3 | ecosystem: Host-associated > Plants > Phyllosphere > Phylloplane/Leaf | place: USA... | reverse complement strand
AAACCCTTTCTTATCTTAAAGTTTTGGAACGGACAGGGAAGTTATGGCAAGGATATGAACGTATTGACACGCCTCTCGATTCTTTTTATTCCTGAATTTAAAATATCTATTACCCTCTTTATGGCAAAACTAAATAAAAATGCACCACCAACCGTCTGCATAACTTGCTCAGTCGCTGTAGTTTGTACTGAAACAAGCGGGCCCACCTGATATATCTTGGTCATAAAAAAAAATTAGTAACCGTAACTTTTTTTTTATTTCAAAAATATTTTTTAGTTTAAATTATTTTTTTAATTTTTACATTGTTTTAATAGGTAAAAAAATAAAAAAATATTATTTTAATATATTTATATATTAAAATATAGTCATTACCTCGAATAACTAAACAGGCTAAAAAAAATAAATGCATGATTGCAGAGTCTATTAGTTAATGATCCATGTCGCTAAATGAATTTCGACAGTCGCTAGCTATATGGAATGTAGGTTTAGCGGAAGGTGTCGTAATCGTACAAATTAATATAATCGCCGAAACTGTAATCAATGATCAAAGAGTGAGAGACACAAGTATTAGAATATACCTAAATTCATCTCTCTCTCTCTCTCTCTCTCTCTCTCTCTCTCTCTCTATATATATATATATATATATATATATAGTATAAAAAGTTTTAAACATTTAAAAAGTCATTATAGTAGTTCACCGTTTTCTTTTTCCTGTGACACCGAGCATCGCGAGGGGCTCCAAGCTTAAATTTCACACCCACACACACATATATAGCTCGATGAATCTCTTTATCATGATTGTAATTTTATGCTTAATAAATTGCCAATTTATTATCCAAAAAAATTGCCAATTTAAAAAGACGGGTAAGAACCCCAATTAATGGATTTTTTTCAAGGTAAGAACTTAATTACAAATATTTTGCATGAAAGAAAAGAAATTAAATTAAAGGACACATAGTATATGATAAAAAAAAACGAGAGAGGAAAAAATAGTGAAGCTAAGAAACCCATAATATTTATTAAAAATACAAAAACTTATTTGTTTTATTTTTCTAGTAAAGCTAATTTTATTTTTTTGGATAATGATTGAGGATTTGATTAAATAGTGAGAAAGAAAGAAACTAGCTATAAAAAAAATACAAATTAAAGAAAAAGAAAAGGTAAAAGTAAGGCTTTTCTTACTCCTATAACAATAACAAAAACAAAATCAGCGAAACTTTAAGAAGTAGCATATAAAACATGAGATCCCCATAAACTTATACCATAGATGATCCATGAACAGATGCAACAATAACCCCAGAAAATCACACCACCTTTATAGTCAAGTACCAAGAAATTAATGAATCAGATGCAACGAAGCCCTCCCCTTTTCATTATTAATCCAAAGTAAAATACCCTCAACATATATGTAAACAAATTCTTCATTTTTTGACCACAACCACAAAACCAATCGATGCAAAATGAGATAAAAAAAAAATCCTATCTCAGATAGAAGCTCGACCACTAAATATCAAATCATTTCTCGCTATCCATATAACCCAAGCTATACCATAAGAGAGATTGATCCTAAACTTCCTCCGGAATTTTCCTTTGGCAAGAGAAGGCCATTGACAAATTAATTGATCTAGCGACCGCGGCATAATCCATTTGACACCCCCACCAAGATATAGAAAACGAGATCAAATTTTCCAAATGTGAATACATCAGACCAGATCAAAGATGACATCGATCAACCCGCGAGTAAAGAAGAATCTCAAATTAGTAAAGCCAAATTATATCTCAAATAACACAATAATCATAAAAGGTTAAATTTATCATTCATATTTTTTATAAAAAAATTTCATTAGACCCTAAATTTTTATATTGGTATTTCCTAAAATAATATTAAATATTTAATAAAGAAGAATCTTTGTAACTAAATTCTCACTTAAAAAAAAAATGATAAATTTCTACTGGTTTAGATTTTATATATATATATATATATATATATATATATATATATATATATATATATATATGTAATATTTTTTCAAGTAATGATCTTAACTGTTTAATGTACGTATTTTTTACACGAATCACATGATTTAACAGAATTGAGTAGAACAAAAGGGAAGAAACCTTAACAAAATATATAATAAAATGGTAGAATTGATAAGAAAATTTTGTATAATGGCAAATTCATGTGATTTTAAATCTTTATAATGAAACCTAAACTTAAAAATCAAATATATATATATATATATATATATATATATATATATATATATATATATATAAGTGTACCAAAAACATGTGATGATTTCTCTTTATTTGGACTGAGAAACTAAATTTGGTACTCTCGTACATTGGAATTTAGAAAAACCAGCCCATTTGCACTTTGGATTTAATTTTGCTGTTAATAAATTTAGTACGTACATTAACCAAGTGTAAGTGACATCGTAACTCGATTTTGTCTTTTTTCTGGAAGTATTTTACACGGATAATTTAATGGTTGGAAGAATAGATTCTGACAGTTCACATTATCCTGATGAAGTAAAATAGATCTTTGAAGAACTTGGAGAGGGGGAGTAGGGAGATCGAGAGATAGACATAAACAAAAACATAAATGAAGGGAAGAAGAGGTGGATTGAGAACATTTAACAGATAGAAAGTGATGAAGAAAGCGAGGTGTTGGTGTTTCGATTCAATGGTCATCCTTGAATTCTGCATTTAAAGTGAATTCAATTAGTTAATGAAGGCAGGTGGACTCTCTGAACAACTTAGGTAGATTTACAATCTTTACCTTCTTATAATATATTTTCAGTAGTTATCATGTATGAATTAAGAATAAATATTTTTATTTTTAGATTTTAATGCTTATTTATAGGGGTGATTATTTTCGGTTTGGTTTGGGTTTTATAAAAAAAAAGTAACGAAATCATTTAAAAAAAAACTGAAACCGGTTCAATTCGACAGATTTCAGTTCGGTTCGGTTATTTTAAAAAAACCCGATTCAAACCGGTTTGGCTCAATTTTTTGGTTTTGGCTCGATTTTTCCAGGTTTGACTTTTTTTTTTTCGTTTTTTTTTGTTTAAATTTGGTTTGATTTTTTTATTTCATGCTTATAAAACCAAAATCAAATGTAGCATTCATGCATTTATGTGATCTTGCATATCGTTGTCTATTTGAGAGATCAGTCCCTATCCAATTTATATTAGGCTGGCGAAATTTGGCCAGGGACATGACTTAAGGTTAACCATGCACGCACACATTCTAGATGTTTTCTCTATATATTACCCGAAAAATATTTCTTTTCTATTCCTTTTCTCTCCTTGATTTTGTGTAAGGAATGAAAATGAAAACCCCTACACCAAGGGTGAGTTCAAGAAGAATTTTTTTTTTAAAAAAAGCAATTTCAAAACGCAATGAAAAACAGACACGGGTTTTTCTATGGTTGAGACTGTTAAGAGCTTTAAAAGCGTTTGTTCATGGGAAGTTTAATTATATAGCTGAGGAGGGTGTTGAGGGCTTTAAAAGTTTTAGCTGTTTTGAGCGACCCTATAGCGGAAGTTGGAGTTATGATCTATTAAAGATCCATAAGCATTAAAGACCTTCTTCAACTGTACACAGACTCCCCGCATTTAATACATCCTTTCCACACCTCCCCCCCTCCTTCAGTACGTACTCACCGCATCTAATTAAGGATTAGTACCAAGAAATTACCCATGGCTCGTCTTAATTTTGGCTTTTGCTTTCGGCTTGGCTTACTAATTACTATATATCAAGATCATTGCTAGTTCTGGCTCCAACAACAAATATATATATATAGCTTCTTCATATCGTTATTTTTCCATATGTAATTAAATTGTGTGTCACTATTGCAGTAAATCGCTGTCCTTCGAAGTTTGTATGCCCAAACATAAAAAATTTCAACCCATGAATGACCAATATTGCATGATTCAGTGTGACGTAGCTGTATCAGGTCCATCGAAAAATTTATGTGCACTTCTATGATGGCACACCAAGGCTAAGGGTCTGCATAAATGGCCAAGAAGCGCTGGCTAGGTTTCCAAATCGATCCTTTCACATCTTGGCCTTTATTAAGGAGTTGTTTAGTAATCCAAAGAGCCAACTTGGATGGCACGTCATGCATAGGTAGGTCCTTTGCCTTCAAAGTTGCCCTATTAGATTCTCCCTTGCAGTTATGTGACTGACCAAACAGCGCAAACTCAGCCTGTATAATTACCCAAACCTTTCACATGTTGATCACTTCACTTTAGAAGTGAGAGAGAAAGTTGAGTTCCTTTGAATAGAAGCCATGGTCTCCTTTCAAGCACTCCCATCTCCAAACGGGAAAAAGTTAATCCCGGGGCTTGATGATTCATCAAAGAAGAGAAAGTGGGAAGATCCGCAAACTGAAGGGATCCTCGAGAAAAGATCAAATCCAGAAAGCAGAAAATCCTTCTTTGAAATCGAGCTGCACCTTGAGACTCCATTACCTCTGGAGTGGCAAAGATGCCTCGATATTCAGGTATTGTATAGTATGATTTGTTGTATCATGATACATGTGTGTACTAAATGTAAAACTCTAGTACTGAACTTTTGTTAGACTCTTGACCTCGTCATCTGCTTTTTTGCATGCAGTCAGGGCAGATACATTTCTATAATACAAGGACCCATAAGAGAACATCAAGAGATCCAAGGGGAAGCCCCGAGCCACCAAGTCCTGATCATGATATGAGCTTAGAACTTGAGCTAAACCTACCATACGATCAATCAGAAAGGAAAAGCTATACACACGAGCATATTACAAAGCAGAATCCTGGAGGCTCCATCCGGGGTTTTGGTGATTTGTTCAAGGAATCTAGCAGAGATAATGGGAGTTCAGGAGGACTAACACGGCGTCCATCGTGGTTAGCATTTGAAAAGGATCAGCAAGAAATGCTAGCGACAGTTTGCACAAAGTGCCACATGTTGGTGATGCTTTGCAGGTCCTCTCCTACCTGCCCTAACTGCAAATTCCTGCATCCACTAGAGCAAAGCCCTCCTAAACTATTCAAGCAAAGGCTTAGCCTCTTTTGCTAATTTTCAGGGAGAAAAAAATCAAAGCCAGGTTTGAAGCTTTAGGATGCTAAACACTTGATGGAGTTCCTTAATTCCAATCAACATGAAATTAAGGGCTAGGATCGTACATCTAGCTAGAGGTGTCGCTACATAATAACTTTTAGCTCTATGGTTTCTATTGAAAAATGACTGCTCTGTGTGTGTGAGAGAGAGAGAGAGAGTATTATCAGTACGTGGGGGGCTATTTAACTTGTATGGTGTAAAAAACTATGAGAATATACAAATGTTCTAATAATTAATGTACAAATTAACTTTGAGGGATCGGATATTTATATGATGCATGGTGCTAGAGAAGATATGTTGAATCCTACAATAAGAAACTCTAATTCACTTGATCTGCTACCGGCTAATGCTTTGCGTGCGGGATTCTTTGGATTGTCCTTCTGTATCAGCAAAACGTCATTTCTTGGTTTATGAGTCAGATTAAATTCAATGGAGTACCCTTGAGATTAATTTAGAATCCCATTATAAAAAAAAACTAAGGGTGGTATATAAGTGATTCACTGTGCGAAGGCATATATATTTCACCTGAATTGCTGCAATGTAATGACTTTTTTGTTCTTTACGAGTGACAGCCAAAGTAAAGCAGATTGAGAAGCAAAATAATCTTCATAAGGTTCAATTGATATTTCAAATGGGGTAAATTGATCTCTTTACAATTTTGTTATATAATGTGATTATTAATTTGCTATTAAAAAAAAAAAGTCTAGTTCACAATGACTTCATGGTCTGTTTTCTTTTTAAAAATAGTTAAAAGACTTAAATACTCTTTAAAAAAAAATATTGAACGTACGTTCTATTATGGGTTTTTTCATCTTTTAATTATGTTTTTGTTTTTGTTTTTGTTTTTAGTTTATATGAAGGACAGATTAATCTTTTAATAAAAAATAAAATTTATAAAAAAGATTTGTTGGCATGTGCTATACACGCACCAACGAGTGGACATTGTACGTGCTTTTCAGGTGGTGCATACGGCAGAAAATAATATAAATCATATCCTGAAACCTCACCTAATAGCTTAAATTATTGGGTTGAGATGATTCTTTGACATAATATCAAAGTCTTGATAATCAAATGGTCATGACGAGTTCGAATCTCACGACACCATTTATTTGATAAAAATTAAGCACAATGTAGAGTGGGCATGTGCAAGTTTCAAGCCCAAATGGCTTTCACTTGAGGGAGCGTGTTAGAGAATAATATAAATCATATCTTGGGACCTCACCTAACAGCTTAAGTTATTGGATTGATATGGTTCTTTGATACCGACAACCAACAATAGCCAACTGTGGTGTCACCTGAAAAATCTTGTGTCAGTGTAGCCGATAAGGTGGTGCGTGTGGTTCAATTAGTGATGGTTCTGGTTCTTTGATACCAACGACCAAAAATAGCCAACTGTCGCGTCACCCTAAAAATCCTGTGTCGATGCAGCTGGTGAGGTTGTACGTGTTGTTCAATTATTGATGGTTCAACGACAATTGGCTTTTCTTTTAAATTTTTTATCCAATTTTGATCTTTATTTTTTTTATTGCTAATCTTTTATCATTTTTTAATTTATTTTTTTAATTTAATCCCTAATTATTATTTTTTTCATTTAGTTTTTGTACTAAATTTAGTCCTTATGTTTTGATTACTATTTATTTTGGTTTTAAATTTTTTATAATTGAGAATTTTGCTTCGTTGTTTTTCATGCCTATCTTCTACAAGTTAATCATAGTTTCATGACACAGCTTAATGGTTTCAGAATCTAACTTGGTTTAAGTTCAATTTTTTTATTTCTTTTTTAAAATTTTTATTTTAAAATTTTTTTTTCCACTCTCATCTTATAGTTTTAAATTATTGGTCCTTGAGTTTCGTGATTATTTTTTATTTTTTATGAGGTTATTCTAATCTTATATCTCGAATAATATGTTAATTAAATTACCCCAAGTCGCTTCATGTTATTATCATTTGAACATTTTTTTTTATATTGAAAATAATTTAATCTGGTTGGCATAGTAGTGTATGCAACCTATTTAGTAACAACTAATTACATGCCCCCGCGCGATGCCGTAGGTCAATTATTTTTTACATTTCAAAAAAAGCCAAAATCTAAAAGTATTAGGTTTTGTTGCAAAGTTATACCCAAGAGTTTTAGGTTTGGTTACAACGTCTGACTCAAGAGTAATATTTATAATATTAATAATAACATTAAACTTTGGTTAACTCTTAGTATAAAAGTGTCTGGACTGCAATACCAAACCCAATAGCATTGGACGTGGGTCTGGCTGCAAGGCCGTGTCATAAAAGTGTGATAATTAAATGGATTAGTTAAAAAAAAACAAAGAAAAAAAACCAACAGGAAGAAAAAAACTAATGAAGAAAAAGAAAAAAAATATGAATTAACTGGGTTAACCCTTCAAACCGGGTTAACCCGTCATACCTTGAATTCGCATCGTGAAAGTTTGATAATTAAAAAGGAAAAAACAAATTAATGGGTTGACCCAGAATTAACTAGGCTAACTCGTCAAACCAGGTTAGTCTGTCAAATCCGGAATTCGTGTCATGAAAATTTGATGATTAAATAGAAAAACATTTAACATTAACAATTTAAATTAAACAAAAAAAATTAATTAAAAAAAAGCATCAGCCTTTTCACTGTGGACTGCACTATGCAATCCACAGTCAAAGGTATAAAAACAACAAAAAAATAAAAAGAAAAACTAAAGGTAATAGCCGAGAACTACTTAGAAAAAATTTAGTATTAATAAACTAAATTAATTAAATAAAATTAATTAAAAAGAAAAAAAACCTCTAAGAAGAAAAAAAAACTAAATAGAAAGAAATTTAACATTAACAAACTAAACTAAACGAAAAAAATAATTACAAAGAAAAAAAAAGCAAAAAAAATTACAGGTTAACTCGTCAAATTAGGTTAACATGTTAAACTCGGGATCCGTGTCATGAATGTCTGGTAACTAAATAAAAAAAAAGTGAAAATTAACAAACTGAACTAAACAAAAAAAATTAATTAAAAAGAAAAAAATTCGGGTTAACTCGTCAAACCATGTTAACCCGTTAAACCCATGATCTGTGTCATGAAAGTCTGATAACTAAATAAAAAAAATTTAACATTAACAAACTAAATTAAACAAAAAAAATTTATGAAAATAAAAAAACAAAAAAAAATTGATGGGTCAACCCATAATTAACTGGGTTCACCCGTGAAACCAGGTTAACCTGTGAAACTCGGGATATGTGTCATGAAAGTCTGATAACTAAAAAAAAAAAATTAACATTAACAAACTAAACTAAACGAAAAAAATTAATTAAAAAGCAAAAAAAAAATTCTGGGTTAACTTGTCAAATCAGGTTAACTTGTTAAATCCGGAAAATATGTCATGAAAGTCTGATAACTAAATAAAAAAATTAATCATTAATAAACTAAATTAAACAAAAAAAAATTTGTTAAAAAAATAAAGAAAAAAACAAAAAAATCCCGAAAAGCATAAAAAACAACTAAAAAAATAAAATAACTTTAAAAAAAACTTAAAATATAGTATTTTACTATGATCTGCATTGTACAGTTCACCATAAAACCCTAATCCTTTTAGTATATGTTTGAATTTCAATTGTTTTATAATGTTTTCCTTTTCTTTCTCGGTAAGGTCATAACTACCCTACCATTCAACTTGACTTCAGTGATTCACGTTGTGTGGTTGGGTCACCACTCACCACTACTGTACCATTCAGTGAATCATATCGTTTAGGTGCGTTCACGTGCACACGTAGGATTTGCTTAAGCATCTCGTCTCCGTAACCCCTACACTTCCGATCCAACATTATGATTTCAACGATTATATAATCAACCTAGCTAGTGCTGCTTCGCCTAGAGGAAACTAGCACAAAAGCAATTGTTCGAAATTAGAAGAATTCGCATAAATTGTACAGCAACGCATTTTATCCATCAGGAGAGGCTGAGAAATTCTAATGCGTTCATCTTTCAAGTACCTACTCAGACAATAGGAACATAACTCTGATGCACGACACATGTTTAGTAAACTAGCACAGAATTGCTTGGTTGTAGGATATTTCCCGTGTTTCTTGCAGTAAGTCACTGGGCCTTTTCCAAAAGAACATGGGCTGAATCAGGGACAGGCCCAATTTGTTGATTACTTAGCAGGCGGCATGCTTGCTGCGCGGCTATTCTCGAAAATCAAGATTCAAAATCTGGAGGAGGTAGCGCGCCTTTGTATATCAAAGTATACTCGATCCATTCCCTCCTCCAAATTTTCAAAAGAGAGAATCACCTCTTGTTTTCAAAAGCAAGAAAGGAGCGAAAGCGAGAGATCAGAGTCAGGATGGAAGGAGCAGAGAAGATGGAGAGCAAAGACAAACCTCTAAAATCACAAGTCGCCGTTCGATGTGCCAAAGCTGCCATTCTTCTCTCCTTTCTCAAATCGTTCCCAAATCGCCACTTCACAACTTCAATCGACGACCAGAGAGAGGTTAAAAACGCACTCTCCCTGTCTATCTCAATCAAGTCATTCTGTTATTTTTAATCTTTCTTCGAAATTCTATGCGTTTGTTTTTATTGGAACTCGTTGCAGGAGAAGGAGATGATGATGAGAGAGATCGGCGATCTGAAGATGGAATTGGCGAGGGAGCGATTGAAGAGTAAGAGGATCAAACTCTGTGGCTTGATGGAAGTGATTCTTCAGGTCATGGCTGTGCTTTCTATTTCAACTTTCCTTTTAGTGATTGTGCTCATGCAAGGTTGAATTTGATGGTAGCATCTTATTTCGCTTCTAGTAGTAGAGATTTGGGTCACTTCTTTGATTTAACTCTCTAGTCTCTACGCCAACGGTTGTCAGTTTAATTGGTTAATTGCAATTGCTTCCTTTGGGACCAGTTTCAACAATGTCATGTATGAAATGATTGCCTCTCTGAACATGGTGAGCTTATATTTATGGCTACAGTTTGCTTGTTGAAATAGACAAACCAATGTAATTGTACCTAGCAACCTAAGTGCTAAATTGATATCCAAACTGCACATATGATGCGCATGTAAAATCACCGAATTTACCTTGCGGTTTAAATGCTTTAAGCGTTTGTTAAAATAGATGCCCCACTCTCGTCTCTAACTACAATATCCAGATGCTTTGAATCCAATAATAGTCTCTGTTTTTGAAGAAACGACGGACTTTAGCTACCATAGCTTATAGTCGACGCAGCAGATGCAAGAAAATAGTCACATTGGAACCAAGAGAGCGGAGAGGAAACCACACATACAGCGCACGAATATAATAGCAAACGAAGCATTGAAAGCTGTTACTTGGATAAAATGTGTTTGAAAGTGTAAGCGCAGTGAGAAAGCTTTCCCGTCCTTCAATAGAAGACATGATGGTTTGGAATCATTGGGCAGTTCCCATCCACCAGCTGATGAGGGGAGATGGGGGTGTTATGCGAAGGTGGATTTGTTCAATCCAAGTTCAACTTGAAGATCAGAAATCAAGGCTATTTAGGTACCGTTGTGTAATTTTTGCTTTTTGCTTAATCACAGAAAAACTTTTCATTGCTGGGACAAACTTTTTGTTTTTTATAATATATAATTATGTTTAAAATTTTTATTTTGTAAAAATTAAAATAACATATTTTTACTCATGAATAACTTCTTTTTATTTATTTTGCTTGCAAAATTTATTTTATTTTTTAAAAAACTATAATTAAAAATATTTTTTTAAAAAAAACCTAATTTTCTTAAAACTATAATTGCAAAAGCTAATTAAAATGTGCTTCGAGCAGGGTTTTTATCAACCAAAATTTTTTAAAGTATTTTTTTTAGAAATGTATTAAAATAATAATTTTTTTACTTTTTAAAAATTATTTTTAACATTAGCGTATTAAAATGATCTAAAAATATCAAAAAAATATTAATTTAAAATAAAAAAATTAAATTTTTTTAAAAACATTTCTTTCCAACTGAAAAGTTAATAACATTTACGTCCATGTTGATGCACAAATTGATGTTGAGTATCCAAATAAATAAAAATATTTAGATTCACATAAGATTTTCAACAACTAAAACTAAAGAGTCCGAAAGAATGATTCAATTATGCAACTCACCAATATATAATAATATCATATATGTTTAATGATGTATAAAAATTACAATGCACCCTAATATCATTCACAAATATAAAATTGTTAGCATGTTTTTTTTATAATTTTATTAGCAAAAACACTTATAAAAACATTTTAACTAAATACATGTGAACTATCTTTTAATCAACAATAATTTTTTTAACTAAATATATATTTTTTTTAATAAATCACAATTAAAAATATTTTTTTTTAACAAACACAGTAGCATAAGCTACTGTACTTTGAAATACCCTCTGAACCTAGTTCCGGCTGGTTCCACCCAATAGTTACAAGGCCCCAAACAATCCAGTCCACTCATTCATATATCGTAGTCGTGAGCTAAAGCATCTAAGCGCACGGATTTAAAGAAATGAAATGATCCAAGTTCAAAAACTCAACGTCTTATCACACTGCACCCATGTAATTATGTACGCAACACCTACGTAGGAGTTGTACCAATTTACTGTCCTTCACAACTAGTTGCGTTCAATTAGAACAGTTTAAGCATCTTGGCCCAGCATTGAAAATTATACAACAGAACCCGTAGAAGCTCGGATACTTCCTCCACGTTATCATGCTATGTTGTTATCAGCAAAGTTGTTCTCAAAAAGTGTTCTCTGACGGAGAAGAGTGCTTTCAGGCTCCATACCTGTGTATGTTGTTCTGTGAACCCTTGTCCAGTCCCTTGACCTTCAAAACATCTGCAGCAAGGATTGCTTCCAAATTGAGATAAAAGCACGTGTAACATATATCTTGACCTGCCTCTAGTGAGGCATATTACAGAGGAAAAAGTTTGCCCGTAAGTTATTTGGCAATCTTCTTTTCTTACGGCTGCCCTGCAAGTTGCAGCCAATCGTTTGTCTGGTCATGAAACTTTCATTTTCATTTTCATTTTTCGTCATTCTTGTCCCAAAAAAGGCTCCCTATTCTGCCTAGTTTTACAGGAAACTGTGCCACTTGCAAACACCATCTAATTCGGATGCAACGATTTCATCGGGAAATTAGCATTCTCAACATGGTGAGTATTGATGTTTCTGGTTGAGATTTCATAAACCAACATATTATAACATCCTAAAGGAGGCTATCTGTTGACTAGGCGTGCCATGAATCTGAAGTAGATGCTGTCTCATGGTTGAGATACTTGTTTTTTCATAAAAGAAGAGTTTCCAATTTGCCAAGACACATTGACGCGGGAAGGGAAAAGACTTATTAATGGATGCTAATATTATGCCAAATGAAAATTACATGTTCAGAATCAGAAAACTACCTCTAACCAAATGCATATGGATCATCTGCGTAAGGATTCAGAGAGCCTTCCAAAAACAAATCGCCAATGGTTGATGGATGTGACTGATCCCCTCCCTTAAGTCCCTGCGTTACAAATGTTTTTTAACAACTAAAAATAAGCACCAAGGAATCAGTACTTAAACTTAGTTTAAACAACCAAACATGTCCTTGTGCATTGCCCAATGCCATAAAATTGTAGTTTGCCAAGATTTAGCCTCCATTGTTCATGCTTCCAAGGTTCCTTTCTTAAAACCTTCTAGTTTTTTATCATTCCGATATCAATAGCATGGTATTGGCATACGGGGAAAATACAACACGTACAAAACGAATTGATACTCGGTATAATTGGTGGTAGGACTTTCTTAGCATGGAGGTTTACAGCAGGAACCATTGTGGAGCTGAATGGAAGTCGAAATACCATTCCAAATCAGGCAATAAAACTTACCCATACTCTAAAAAGCAAATAGGATGAAGCAGATGAACAAAAAAGAAAACTTAACTCCAATATGGCTGCCCACACGGGGTTGCTCATTCGGCCTCCTTATAAGATGGAGAGGTGAACAATGTCACTGATTAATCAACTAATGGTTCATCCAATTTGTGGTAAACCTTTGCAGTACCAAACTACGAAGTGATATTTCTATGTAGTTATGCTTAAAAACAGAAGTTGGCAAATTTTTGAAGGAAAAGGAAAGAATACATTAAACCACAATTGAAAAATCAAGATTTTGGAAATAACATGTCTATAGTTTACCTTGGCAACACTTCTTGGAGTTCTGGCCTTTGGAGTATTTGTCCGTGTCCTCTCATGTTTTCTTGGGTCCTGATGCAACAAGACAATGAAACCCAGCATTAAGCACAGTAAACATGGAGGTCCTTCAATACTAGCAAGCAGCCTATGTCCTTTTTAACTTCGTTTGTGCACACACAGCAGGTGTAACAGGGCACACAAAGACTTTGTGCATACCTCAAACATGACTGTACTTTTTGTCTTTCTGCGTTTAGTGATTGTTCGTCCATTGTTGGTTTCAACTTCATATTCATGGTGAGTTACCTGCCATGCAATAAAGTCCAAAAAGGAAGGGGAAGGATGATGGGAAACCACTTTCTAAAATATAGACCAGACACGATAACAAAAAAATTGCAGCTTCAGTCTAAGGTCATCCCATTTTTTTGTACAACAAAAATACCAAGTATAGAAGTATCTCGCCTTCTTATGATGCTTAGGAATAACCATCACACTTCCTGAGTTCGGAGTCTCTACTTTCTTCAATAACTTTGTCACTGGAGTTTGTGTAGCTTTCAGGCAAAGTGAATCCTATAAATATTACAGGAAAACAAATAGAGTGAAAAATTTTACAACAGAGATTTCTCTGAATGGAAGTAAAACGATCCTTTGCTCTCTGGTACCTTCTTTTCATTCTGTAAACTTCCCAGAGAATTGTGGCTTCTTTTAGCACCACCAGGACCTCTCATCTTAACAGATGAAACAGAATATTCCTTCTACATAATAATGTCATCAATTTTGTCATGTTTAGTGATCTTGCACATTCACTAGTGATCTATGGATAAAAGATAGGAAATTCCATAGGCAGAATGAAAGGAAAATGATATAATATACTTTGCCACGAAGCACATAATATTTACTTCATGTGAGAGAATGAGTAATATATTTAGGTAATGCAGCAAAAGAACTGCTTTAGGATTCAATCTAGATGATACTTGAAGACATGAAAGACATTTTATTTGCCAGTGTGAAGTCATGAAATAAGAAATTCTGTACGCATACAAAGATAAAATATTAAACAGCTGAAATTTCACCGGTCTGGATTGGGGCTAGGACACGACATTAGAAGAATACTTCAATAAACTATGTCGGGACTAGAAGTAAAAAAAACCTTAACTTCTGAACTTATGCACTGACAGTCAGAAGTCAGATATAAAAATCAGCAAGGATTTATTTCATTGTCAGATCATGAGTAGCATTGCAATTTATTGCGAATGATGTGACACAATTTCATTGGAAAAGAGACCATCAATGGGAATTCCTTCATAACTAAAAAGATTAGCATCTTAACATCCAGGTATTCCCACCCTACATGTGCGAGGGAAGAAAGCCAACCTTTTTCGAATTCACTTCTGGGTCTTCTTGTGGCTTGTCACTCATCACTTTCCACTGCAAATGCAACAAAGCCCTCTGCCTGTCTTCCTGCAATGTACTATAATCAAGCTACATTCGCAGCTCAGATAATGTAATATGATATAGAACTTTAGAGATGCACACCTTTGACTTTTGGAGATCCAGCTCCTCCTGAAGCTTCCCGCACTCATCTTCATGCTGGCACCTCAAAGCTTTCATTTGAACTTCATGTTCATTCCCGAATTCTCTTATTTTCTGGGCAAGTGAATAAACTATCAGAAACCAAAGCAGTCATTTCTGCACGTTTAACAGAATAATTGCTAGCTACAAATACCTCTCTCAGTTCATTTTCAGCTTGAAGTTGGGCACACTTTAGTTCTTCACTGTGAGCAGCTTTAAGACTGATCTCCTTTCTATCACACTCCTGCTGAATGCCTAAGACCTATACAATGAGCAGAATGTAAATTGATCAGCAACTGTAACAAAACATAGAAAAATCAAGGCTCTAATTGTCAAATAAAGATCAGTTAATGTAGCAAACACTGTTAGAAACTTACAAAAATTTAACTCAGAAATCAGTTCCATAAATAAATTGTTCAATGGCAATTTGGTAGCATGACAAAACTGCTTTTCTAAATTCCTCTCGTATATAGTTATATAGTTAATTTTATATCTTCTAGGAAATTGCCATTTGCCGGCATATGTGAGTTATAATACAGCTAACAGTCCTCAAGATTAATAGCGATGCACAACTTTTTGATAATACACATAACGGATAAAATGGTCAATTTGCAGACTGCAGAACTTCACTGTATCTCTTAGTCTACAGGTTCCAGGTAATTAAAAAAGAAATAAGGATCCGTCACACTCAAGAAAGATTTTTTTGTTTATTTTTGTAATAAGTGTGCAAATAATAAGAATTAATGCAATTGTAAACATAATCCAATTTTTTTTAAAAAAAAAAACATTTAGGTCCTTGTATGCCTCAAATTCAGTATAATGATTAAATTCAATTTTAAGTTTGCAATACTTTCTGGTGCATACCAGAGCCACATGTTCCCCCTGAACGCACATCATCTGCCTCCTTGATTCTTCTTTGCATTGGACAAGCTTTTGGTCGCATTTTCTTTCCATTTCTAATACGATTTTGTCTGCCTGAAAGACCAAACCCATGAATCCCATGTTTCATGGCCTAGCATGTAGGGGAATTATAGGATGGGCAAACCTTTTCTTTTTCCATGTTAACAATCTCTAGCTTTTCCATTTCATACTTCTTCCGAATGTCATTAATAGCCTGTAGAAATCAGCTTCAATGGGAAAGTACTGCACAACTCATTGAGGATTCGTAAAAGGTAATGATAAATGATAGCACCTCATCATTTCTCTGAGATATTTCTTTCAAATGTCTTGATAGCTCCAATTGTTTGCTCTCCAGCAGCATATCATGCTGCTTCTTTGCTTTAGTAAGTTTGCTTTCAGCAGCAGTCAACGATGCCTGATTCTGCCACAATATACAAAACCTCAGAAACATTTGAAAGTTGCAAGAATCCAAAAGGTTTTAACTTCGTTCAGACCTCAGTGATTTGATCTTCCAACTTCTTTTCTCTTTCCTTATATTGAACAATAAGCTGTTCCTTCTCCTCTAAGACACTATGGAGCTGGCAAACCTGTTTCTCCAATGAATCTAGCTGTTGCTCATGTTTCTCACTTTCCTTTCGCAAAGAATCTATTTCTTCTTCTTTTCTCTGTATTTCATCCTGTAACCTCTCTGCATTGTCTTTGTTTTCAATTTCTAATGCTAAAATTTTCAACAACAAATCTTGCTGCAAGATAGAAGTAAAGGATGGAGAATTAAAAGTGCACGCTCAGACATGACCTAAAAGAGAGAACGCAATAGAAAAAGTCACAAACCATTTTATTCTCAGATGACCTCGATCCTTCTGACAAGGTGTCAATTTTCTCCTCTAATTTTGAAACCAACATCTCCGTTTCCTTCTTCTTTGACATCAGCATTTCAGCTTCAGACTCCAAACTTTGAATTCTTTCTTTTGCTGACTGACATTCTTCTGAAAGCTGTGCCATAATAGACTCTTGGGATTTCTGAAGTTCAATGATCTTATCATTTAACTCCTGGTTTACCAATTTCATGGCATCTTTTTCTGACTTTACAGACAAAGACTGGTCATGGAGCTGATCATACTGCCTTTGGACATGCTTCACAGCAAGTTCTCTCTCCTGTTGGGCCAACTTAAAGCAACTATCATAGAGAGAGTTTAGCTGATCAAACTTGGTGGTAAAAGTCAAACTTTGTTTATCCAACTCAACCAATTGTGCAGCCAGTACATGAAGAAAGCCTTCTAGGTTTTTAAACTCTTGGAGTGATATGGCCAATCTGTTAGCGAAATCATTGCTTCTCGATTGGTGGTCACTCATTTCTTTCGCCAAGTTCTCTTGAGTGGTCATTAAACTATTAATTTTGTCTCCTTTCAGTCCCAATTCACGGTTCATCTCTTCCAATTTTGAGTTTAGGTCCTCCGCGGCCAATCTATTAGCTGCTACAGTTGTTTCAAACTTCTTTAGCATGGCATCTGCATGCAAAAGAAAAGAAAATGAAGAAGAACGCCTTTACAAGCAATGCACAGAATCTGAGACTGAGGTAGGACACGGCTCCTAAAACTAAAAGTCAATCAGCATACATGTATGAGATGCACTTTTCAACATCTGCAGAATTTGACATGAGCCACTACATTATGGATCATAGGCAACGTGGTCTCAAAACATAATACTTTATGAGCTAGGTATTTCTCCTCTTATTTTTTGTTGCCATTTTAAGATATTTTATGAACTACATAAAGAGATACATGCTCACTAGAAGTAGCAGAAATTCTGAAAATCCCAATGTGGGCGGAGCCAGCATCACTAGGAATACAAAAAATGCTATAGAGGCTCGTATCACTACTAGCATTGCAACTCCAGGGCAAGCAAACGCGTGAGATAATGTAATATAAGTTCACTCGAGAAGATATGGGGTATAGCTGCCAATACCAAACTGAGAAGCTTCTAAAGGCACTAGAAAAGAATTTATATACAATGGAATTCATGAAACAGTTTAGGCCAAGAAACAAATGAAACAATAAACATTTCACTGCTCTAATTTCAGCCCTAAAAGAAACAAATTAAATTCAGAAAAGAACTCCACGATGTTGATTAGAGTGAGTTCAAAGATCCATACATCAACAATTATACCAAAACTGAAAGCGAGTTCTGACCACTAAAAGAAAATCCACATGGTTGAAAAGGAACTCAACCCCGAGTTCACTAACAGTAATTTCATGTTTTCTTTTCCCACCTAAGTGACTAATCAGGAACAATGTTGATAATGGTCTGAAGGCAATCCAAGTCGGTAAGCATGTCCAAATTTAAATATAAAAAAATACACCAAGGAAGATAATGAAAATGAAGATAACATAATGCCAACGCAACATTATCTTCTACGCAACTAGTAGCAATTTCCTAATTCGATAGACAAATGGAAAATGAGATGTGTGCCTGATAAGCACCTTCTTACTCATTAAGGCGTGGCTGAACCACATTGTATGTGATTAAAAGGTGTTTGAAGCATAACCTTCCACTTTTCTTTTCCTCTTTGGGAAATAAACATATCAGAGAAAAAATTGTTCCACAATCAATGTTGTTTGTAAATCCATGTGCTTGAAGAGTTAATTGTTGAAGGGTGTAAATAGCAAGTCCAGAAAATGATCAGCCTGTTTTAACATCATGTACCTTTTTCTTCTATCAGACTGGTAGTTTGGCGTAGTTCTTCTATGTAGATCTTATTTCTTTCCTCCTTATTGATTTCAAGTTCCTGTAGTTCCCTTTCACCTACATAAAAGATTCAAGAACATTATGAATCACGAATTGTAGTGCCAAGCAAACACAGCCTTGCGATGCTTTATCAGAAAATCAACAGTAAGGTCCTGTTTGCTAATAGTGGCAGCAAACACACCATACACACGCACTGAAACAATCCTCATCTTGGAAACTGGAAAGCTGTTTGTGGAAAATGATAAAATTGTAAACCACTCACGAGTTCTAATAGTTTCCTCCGCAGAGCCTAATTTCACAGATAAATCATTCAGTTGTTGGTTCAAATAGTCAATGCCATTTGAGCTTGCAGACAGTTTGCCTTCAAAAAACTCCTTATCCTTTTCAGCTGTGGAAGCAGGTTAAAGGCAACTGTCACCACTAACGACAAAAACTATACAGAATTTGAAGACCTCTAGCTTATAGAAATACCTACCATCTTGAACCTGACCGGCTAAGTGTTGTAAGGTCTCTGTCAATTGATCACACAGAGTCTTTGTTGAAGAAAATTTTGATTCCAATCCTTTCCAAAGCTTCTCATCCTCTTTCTGCTTTACTTTAAGCTTTGCATTCTCATTAAACGCGTTTTGCAACTTATCCTCCAACACATGGATATGCTCCATTGATTTCTTCAGCTTGGTGTTCTATATAATGAGAATTCTCCATCAAAATCCACATCCAGTTCAGTGTAATTAATTTACTTCAGTACGTTTTCCACAAAAAATAAAGTTTTATTTAATATGCGCTAACCTTAATTGTCATGGAGTGGACAGAATAACTAGACCTAATTTTGATAAAACAGCGGTAATTTATATTAAATTAGAAGGTTAAGTTGAAGATATTAAAACTTTTCCTCGTATAAGCAATTATCGCAGAGAGATGCGTGTATATCATAGAAAACATGCATATATCAACAATGAAGCATGTGTGTACAAGCCAGTACACATCAATGTACGTAAGTGCATATACTTGTACATATAATTAACACATGTAAAGAGAGAGATCCGTGTACCGCCATCCCGAGATCTGTTTTGACGGAAGCCTGTTCTTTGACCAATTTCTCTGCAAACAAACAAATCCAAAACAGAAATCATCGCAAATGTTCAGGTTATTTCTCTAAGAGAACTAAAAATCAACAAAAACCTTCAATCAGAACCTGCAGTGATCTTCAAATTAGCGAAACTTCCCGATGTAGTCGAGTCCGTTGATGGCCGCGAATTGAATGAGAAGTTCTTTGCGGATCCTGATAGCGATTTGAACTGATCCAAAGTCTTCATGCTTGGATACCCTAATTTCTGCATCTCGAAATCGATAACCGATTGCATGTACGGGTAAGCCCTAGAAATTGCTATTGAATCTCTCAATCTCTCTCGCTCGGTCTCTAAGTTTTGGAGTTTTCAGTTAGACGACTGAGAATGTTTTGGGCGCCAAATATCGGGGTATTTATAGGCCTAGCCTTGGGGCGTCAATGTGACGTTGGAGTTTAGACGGTTAAGAAGGGTCTTCTTGAGAACGGGAGAAGACCCTAAATTAGTTGGAACCTACCTTCTGAATTACATGAAACTAATTAAGAGATAGTGTCAATGGCAAAACTTTAATTTTTTTTCTTTGTTTCAATTTTTTTGTATTGGTCGAGTATAATGAGAGGTGGTCCTTTTACATTATATAACAACCATATAAACTATATTTTTTTTAGATTTAAAGCTATTTATTTTATAAAATTATATAACATATAATTGCTTGTTTTATTTAAATCAAGTTAAGATGTTTATTGACGAGACCTTCTATGAAAGAATGAGATTCATAGATTATTAGATAGATTTTTCAAAAATTTATTTAAAAATTAAAATGCTTTTTAAATCATATATTATAAGATTTTAATTAACACTTTCTATATTATTTTTATTGGCTAGAATTTATTTTAATATGAGTTATCATTGAAGAGTTCATTAGGTATTCCATGTGTTTTAATATTTATTTAAAATAAAAAGTATAACCTATCATTCATCATGACAAATATTTAAAACTCACATGTAATAAAAGAGAGGTTTTAATTTATTAACTTAAATGGTTTTTTTACATGCAATTGGGTATATAATTTCAAGAATATCTCATATTCTCTCTTACATGTTTTTTCTTGAAAGAGAAAAAACAGAACAAGTAGATGGTGAATGTTGATTTTATTATACGGGTTTGAAGATTAAGTCAGATAAAATTATTTATTTTAATATTTTAATTTATTTATTTTTAGACTCGTTTATTTGCTCGAAAGTAGTTTTTTTTTAAAGTGAATTCCGGGAAAGTGAATTATTTTTCGATGTTTGGTAGTGTAATAAAAAATAAATTGAAAAATATTTTTCAGTATTTAGTTATGTTATAGAAAATAAGATAGAAAATAACTTATTAATGTTTTATTTTTTTCAAGTTTATTAAAATAATGAGAAACAAATCTTACAAATTAAAAAGTTGAATGGGAATGAAATTGAAAAAATATATAATTTCATAAATTATCTCAAATAAAATAAATAATAATCAAAATAATAGAGGTCAAATCTAAAAAATAAAAAAATTAAAAGATGAAAAAATTAAAATAATAATAATTAACATTTCATAAATTATTTCGAATAAAATAAGTAACAATCAAAA
>Ga0325414_1001809_pt1 | contig 21166 bp, 12 predicted proteins | sample PopdelMetagenome_8_FD_206183 | JGI IMG/M metagenome (GOLD analysis project Ga0325414, IMG submission 206183) | Populus deltoides microbial communities from Bellville, Georgia, United States - Leaf-PdKOR-R3 | ecosystem: Host-associated > Plants > Phyllosphere > Phylloplane/Leaf | place: USA... | reverse complement strand
AAGAAATTCTCTGTTACTCGATTCTGCAACATGAAAAAGAACGATGCAAAATCATCTTACTGACATACCATTTAAATCCTTAACGATATGGCCTTTACTACCACTGCTACCAACAGTATTAGTATAACTTTGCCCTTCTCCTCCTAACAATTCTCTAGGGTGATAATTCATTGAATAATCAATGAATCCTTTTCTTTTTCTCTCCCAACTTCCATTCGATGTACACTTGCAAGACTTACATCCTTAAACCTCACACTTTTTTACCAAATTATAGGAATAAGTAGTTACACTACCAGAAAATTAACAAATATAAACAAAAATATCAATTAAATTTTAACTATCAGTAAATTACTAACACATTTACTGATAGAATATTTATTTGCTAGGTCCCTCAGTATTTATTGACAACAATTTTATGTTGGTGTATACCGAGGGAATTATAGTTGGAAATGATGGAATGACAAAAAAAAAAGAAGAGAAAAACGATGTATTATTATTACAGATAGTATTACTGAAAAAATAAACTCGTCGCTAATATTTGTCGTTGAATCCATAGTAGTTTTTAAGTTATAATCTGTCAATTTACTCCTCTTTCCCTTCCCCATTTATTCTTCTTCTTCCATTTTTTCTGTAAAAAAAAAACAAACAACCCCTTCTATTTTATCACAAATCAAGCTCACATCATCATAAATTCGGTTACCATGACACTCATTCACATGATGCGATGTATGGAGTCATGGTATACTCTTTCAATGGTGAAGCCTGAAAATATTTTAATAAGGAGTATCCTTGGTTTTTAATGGAATCACAAAACATATATCTTCGATTATGTATAGATGGATTTAGATCATTCAGGTCATTTGAAGGATGACAGATTGTCTGGAATGAAGAGTCAAGATTTTCACGTGTTTATGTCAACTTTCATTCCACCTTCTTACCGGGATTTATTGCCAAATAAAATATAAAATACAGAGATCAATCACTTTTTTAAAGATACATGCTCTAACAAGTTGCATACCCAATACATGGAAATGCTTGAAACGAATATTGTCTAGACAATTTGCAAATATGAGATGATAATAAAGATGAATGTATCCATTTTAGAGGTTAGGGATTACACATGCATCCTAATTAAATTTCTATTGTCTCTTTTTTTTTTAATTTAAAACATTCATTTAATTCCATGCAAATACTTGTTCAACTCGTACCATTTCGAGCTCAATTAAGAACAAGAATCAACTATGTTCCAAGATATGACGACGTTAGAGAAGTAACTTCGAGTAAAAATTTGTCAATATTTTCCCATCGTGAATGACCTTTATACCTTTTATTCAATAAGTATAATAATTAACATGTTATTTTCAAATAATGTTTCTCTTCTACTCTCATAAACTGATAGATTGATTAATTCCTTGTAAGCAGCATCATCAATTTTTACTATCTTAAAATTCAAATATAATTGAATCTTAAATTTTCTAATTACAAGATGAACAATCTTCTACGTGGTTCAGAACACATGTAAACACTACTTAACAATTCTTATCTTTTGTAATACTTAATTTCATTACATCTTTATCTTTAATTGTTAATAGTTGGAATCTTGTACCAATTTTATCAATTGAGAGGGAATTCTAGTAGTAGTTTGAATTTATTGTGTTTGGATCCTGAAAGAAATGTTAGGTGCTATAACAAGTATTTTGTCAATGTATATGTTTTTCATATGGAAAAATATGGTCAGGGTAAAAAGACATATAATAGTGGAGTTTATGTTAAGGGATCAACTTCTAATGAGTCTAAAGTTCATTATTATAGGAAGTAGAAGATGTCATAGAATTGCAATATCATATCAAGCATAATATAGTCTTTTTATTCAAATGTTATTGGTATGATACCACCAGTAAAGAAATTAGAGTAGATCTCTACCGTGGTTTGGTAAAAATTAATACAAATGCAAAACTTTGCAACGTCGACAATGTCTTTGTTTTCGCCAAGCAATGCCAACACGTTTATTACACATACACTCCTTCCTTTAGAAAGGATCATACTAGGATTGGTTGGTTAACCGTAGTGAAACCTAAACCTATGTGTCAGGTTCATGTTATTTAGGATGGTAACGATGAAGTCATTGCAGGACATGATGTCTTTCAACTTGATGAGTTAGTTTATCCATATTGACTTGCTTTGTCTACTGACTTAGAAGAAAATTCAAATTTTTACTTCATGGGGAATACTTTTGTTAATTTTAATGCTGGGGATTTAAATGATGTATTAAGAACCAATGGACATATAGTGGTCAATGAAGATGATGATATTGACAAGCAACAATTCAATAAAGAAGACTATTGTGGACATGACAATGATGATGATGATGAAGAAAAAGAAGAAGAAGACAATGTTGATTAATTTATAAAACATCAATGTGTAATGAAATTGACTTTAAAGTAATATTTCTAGTTGTTCTTTTTGTAATCAATGATGTATTAAGAACCAATGGACATACAGTAGTCAATAAAGATGATGATATCGACAAGAAACAATTCAATAAAGAAGATTATTGTGGATATGCAATGATGATGATGATGATGATGATGAAGACAATGTTGATTAATTTATAAAACATCAATGTGTAATGAAATTGACTTTAATGCAATATTTCTAGTTGTTCTTTTTATAATTAATGACAAGAATAAAACGTTTGTTTTTGTGATTTTATTATTATAAATAGACCTGAAATTTTTCAGAAACCCTCCAAAATAAACTGAAATTTTTTTAGTCCATTAACAATTTTATCTATAATGGTCAATGGCATGATCGTGTAATTTCTCTCCAACTCTCTAGAACTTTCTAACAAAATTAATTTGTTGATAATTATATCTATCATGGTTAGTGGTATGATCATGTAATTTTTATCCAACTCTCTAGATTTTTTTGATAGAATTTGTTCATGGGTGATTCTATTTGTAATGGTCAGTGGCATGGTCGTGTAATTCTTTTTCAACTCTTGAAACTTTTTGACAGAATTAATCCATCGATGATTTTATCTGTAGTGGTCATGTTATTTTCCTTCAACTCTTTAGACCTTTCTGATGGAATTAGTATGTTGGTGATTTTATTTGTAATTTATAACTCATTGATGATTTCATCGGTATAAAACAATTTTCCCCCTAATATTTTTGTTTTCCATATCTATCCAACTTGCAAATATAGTAAAATCACAACACAATAACACCGTTTCTATTTATAATAATAAAATCACAAAAACAAACATTTCATTCCTGTCATTAATTATAAAAAGAACACCTAGAAATATTACATTAAAGTCAATTTCATTACACATTGATGTTTTATAAATTATATCTGAAAAATTTCAGGTTTTGTTGAAATCTTTAATTTATAATTAGAGATGGACTTACCGATGGAATTTAAAAATTATTAAATTTTGAATTGTCCATCAGTAATTCCATCGTGAAAAAACTCCAATTAAAAGACTTGAATCCCAAACTATGGAAAACAAAACTTGTCTTCTTCCTTTCTCTTCCTCTATTATATCTGTAATTTCTTCTCTCTCTCTCTCTCTCTCTCTCTCTCTCTACATTTCCTTCCTCTCTTCTTTCTTTGTCAACCTTTTCTCTATTTCTTCCCTCTCATTTTCTTCCTCTCTTAATCCATCCTCAATGCTAGAATCCTTCATGCCAGGTAAATCTCCAAGTCTTTTGTTTTTTTTTTGTATTGCCATTGTGTTTGAGGTATATGGGTTAATTTTTTGTTTTTTCACTCTTACTTTCTCCCTCTCTCCCTCCATTAAGGTCTTTCTTTTTTATCAATCCCAGCAAGGTCTTCGAACAGGTAGATCTCCTTGTTCTTCCTTCTTTTTTTAATTGTCATTGTGTTTTGTTTATATAGGTTATTTTTTTTTGTGTTTGATGATTGCTTTTGAAATTAGTTGTATTTTTTTCTATACTCATATTTTATCCATGTAAATAAATGCGATGAATTTATGGGTTTTGAATTTGTCTATAATCATTTTTTTAATTGATTAGAAGTTTTTTGTTTGAGAGTGAATGAGATTCGGGTTTGTTTCTTTGATTAGTGAGAGAGAGAAAAAAAGATAGAGAGAGAACAATGAATGAGGACATATATCACGTGGCGACATCAAACGACATGTTATATGCCTCATGAGAGTGGTATTGGGAAAGAAAAGAATTTTGAGTATAATCATAAACTTAATATTATAAGGTTCAGATGTCACCACCGAGTATTATGATTACTAGGAAACCTGTGATTTGTGAGAGTTCGGGCAAGGGACTGGTTATGCAAGAGAAAGATGCATCACCTCTAGTGCACCCTATCTAAGGTAAGCTACATTGTTGTTTGATTGTTTTTCTAAGTCAAGTTTCTATTCATTGATCTCGTTTAAGGTCCAAGGCAGATCTTCATTTGTGAGAGAGTCTCTACCTTATTGGATGAAATCCTAGTCGTTCTAAAATTCAAATTATAGCTCACATTTATTTCCTAAATATACCAAATTCCTAACATTTCGAACACAAGAAATGTTAACGCCTTATTTGAACCAATTGACTTTGTGAAAATTAAATTTGGTCTTCTAAAATTTCAATCTTCTGACCTAAGCCCAAATTGAGCTCCCAAACTTAAGTTTTCACCAATTAAGCCCCTAATAAAATTAATTTAACCTATTTATAGTATAATTAAGTCCTTACACCTAATTAAATCCTTCAAATGAATCAAAATTAATTATGAAACATAATTAAACTTTATTTTGACCCATGATTAAATCAAATTAGCTTATTAAAATCTAGTTATGTCCATAGGCTTACTTTTTATGTAGATTCATCCAATAATGATTTAATTTGACCTTAAATCTATATTGTCTCTTCCATCCAAAATTGTAGATTGATTTTTCCTACATGTAAAATCCTCTCAGCTTGCTTTTTCTAAAATGTCAGCCTTCTTGCTATTATTATTGTATTTATTTTATTTTTATTTTGGAAAAAAAAGTGAATTTGAAGAATAATACAGAAATAGGTTATGATAGCATAGATGGAGTGTGAAGAGAAAAACAAATGTCGAGGGTTGTGGATGCTCTTCGTAACGGCTAATTTTTTATGGGGTTGTGGTTTTGTAGGGCATTGGATTGATTCATTTAAATTTTGTTGTGGGTTTCTTACCATTAGATGGTGTGTGATTTAGTGGATTATATCATTGAGGTGGTGGAATGAATCTGATTAGCAACCGTTATGGCTATTGACCAATTATAACATATAGAAACTCGAGATAAAAAAGAATCTTTTTTTGTTAATCAAATAGATATGAATTCATTTGTGGTAAATTAAATCAATTGGTTTGTGGCTTTATTTATTAATGCATACTTGTAGACAATAAAATTTTGAGTAGTCTCTCGTATAGAGGAGGTGCTACATATTTTTTTAAAAAAATATGAATGTAATAAATTTTTTTAATCCTTGAATTTATATAGATGTCAAGGGAAAGACATTAGTGCATCATATAGACAAAAGCTTTGCTAGTTCTTCTAGTAGCATTTCTGATGACCTTTTAGGTGCCGACCATGAATAAACAACTCAAGCAGAGGCATTCTCTCTCGATGCAGAGTCATCGAGTGTGATGCCACCTCACAAAGGATGTGTTTGTTTTAAGCGAGATGTATATTCTAAATACATAAACTTAAATATTTTTTTTTATTTTAATTCAATTAGTTTTTTAATGTTAATAAACTAACTCTTTTACAAATTTGATATGCAAGGAAAATTTTCACTAGGATAAGGTTGACAAGGTTGTTCCAATAAGGATTTAGGAGAATCACAACACAACTAGGTAACATTGAATTATCAATGTTGTTGTGGCATACACGACATCGAATGGCCAACCTACCTCCTAGATCGAGGGGGGTTTGGATGTGTTGGAGTTAATCATGAAATTATGATTTGTAGGAGTTGCCACAAATTATTATGGTCACTAGAAAATGTACTTTTCATCAAGGTTTTGGGTAGTGTGACTAGTTGTTCGTGGGAAAGATGTATCTACATCTACATTCACATATTAGTCATCTAGGTGATGTTTCGATTCATTCGTCTGTCAAAGATTCAAGAAAGGTTATCTTTAGTAAGGAGATCCACATCTTATAGATTTCAGGTAGACCGTTCTTAATAAGGAGGTTTTTATCTTTATAAGCTAAAGATAAATCCTCCTCAATAAAGAAGTCTCTGCCTTATCAGGCTAAAAACTAACAATTCTAAAGTTCAAATTTTAATGATTTTTATTTCTATTTTGTATCTTTCATGCTTGATAATATATTTTATAGTATAATTTTATATCTGTAAATATTAAAGTTTATTATTCATTCCTAACATTTTATTTTTGTTTATTCAATTAATTTAATATCGAGAATATGCATTACCTTGTAAAATTCATACACCAAATATTAATTAAATAGAATGATTTTTGTGGTGTTTTTGAAATTTTGGCGAAATCATAATGGATAATCACAAATTTTTTATGGCACCCATTTATTGATTTTTGTATTTTTCAAAGTATGATAAAAATATAATTTGTATTTTTTTTTTATAAAATATGCATCAAAATGATTAGAGTGTGGTCGTATGCACACAAATAAAAACATATTTTTGCTTATTTCAAATAAGGAATTTTTTAATTTTTTTTGTATTTTTCCAAAATTTTGAAGAAAAACGTAAATATATTTGATACCAAGTCTTATAGTGTAAGTTTACAGCCTAAATATTAAATGCCATTGTTGAAAAATATATGAGGGAGCCATAAATAATTTTTAGATGGTCCCTAGAACTTTTCAGAATTTTTAGAAATCATTTGGGCTTTATTTGGCAAAAGCATAAAATGCATTTTAATTTAGCTATTTTAACCACAATATTAACTCCACGCAAACTATTTATTCAATAACTCAACAACTTAAAAATCCAACAATACCAAAAAATCAAACATCAAGTCTTGTAAAATTCATAAATTATATTCAAATCGCATGTTAATTCAAATAAATCAACACAAACCCAAGCAACAATCATGATTCGTGAATTAACGTAGAATTAGCAATCGTGATTCTAAAAAAAATAAACTCAAAATCCACCACAAAATGATCTAATCATTTCAAAATCAAAACACACAGCAAACCAAATAAATGTCTAAACTATCCAATATTATACATGATAATAAGCATTTTGTCCCAAATTTCACAACATTATACCAATTTGTCCAAAAAAAATTTTTAAGATTATGAATCGACCTTCTGAGGTGTTTAGCATGTCCATGAGCTAAATGAACCAAGCTTGGAGTTTGTTGAAGGTATAGGAAGAATACTGCAAAGCTTCCAGAATTAGTGAAATAGTGGTGGCACATGTATCAACGTGTCATCGCTGGTAAAATGAAAGAAGGGGTGGATCTAGACCAGCTTTTACTTTTCTTCATTCTTGTGTCGACGATGAGCCTAAACAATACCTGCTAAAGATAAAATCTCACCAACAAGTATTTAGTTTTGTCCTTTTAATATCAACAATTCTACTTCTTTCTCTCTCTGTTATAAATAGTGATTGCGATTAAAATCGAGGAAAAGGCATGAGGTGTGGGAGACTTGTGTCTAGTTTTCTTGAGATATGAAGGAGGAGTTGAAGATTATGATTCAGGGGTGTTACGTATAGTTGTGGGTTACTAGGATAAGGAAGATGAGAGGTTGTGGTTCCAATGAGTATGTTGGTCTTAGCCATGAGCTAAAAAGCTGCTAGTGGCTAGTAGTAAGGAGAAAAGGATGGGTAGCAAGTGAGGTTACTTTGACAATGAAGGAGGGATTTGAGAGCTATTTTTTGGAAGGAAAATGGCATTAGGTCCATGGTTGGAAAAAAAAAATACCAAAGCTTCAAGTTAGGGAGGATGGCTTTTAGTTTAGAGAAAAAATCATTCAAATCTTTGTTTTATGGAGAGAACATGAAGGGAGAAAAAGAAAACATGATTGACCTTGCTTTTTAAAACAAAAAAAAAAGAATAGGAGAGAGAGAGTTTTATATTCCTTTCCTTGGAAAAAAAAAGAGTTGGATAGTGTATGGCTAATGCTCCCTTAAAATTCTTCACCATTTTTTGTGTGAGATTCCTTCACTATTTATAGACAAAATTTTTCTTTTCCTCTAAATTGTTTGATGCTCAAGCAAACATGGTGACATGATCATGTCATGCCCCTAGTATCAGGCTTGGATCACTTGTCTTCGTTTTCTTCATTTGATTTTGAACATCATCATCATATTCATCATTTTTCTTTGCATGACATCTTTAGCCTTTTTGAATCCTTAAATATCTATATGCCCCTAATTTTTTTAACACTTTTGATCATTCCACTGATCATTGAGGATTATTTTGTATAATTATGAGGTCAAATTGCTTTTATAATCCTAGTACTTACCCCCAGTGTGGGGTATGATCCAAGTCGATGTTCTTTTGCCTGAAACATCTTATTAGGCTTAACAAGGACTTACAAAGGAAATTTATCAAGTATTGTGAATGGATTATCAATGATGGCCTTTTATTATCTCAAATGCATATGTTTAGGATCAGTGAGCTTTGTTTTCATCCATTGTGATTAGTTGGACATGTAAAATAGTTTCCATCATAATTAAATTATGAATCATTATTCAGCCAACTAAAACTCAGGTTCAAAGTTAGTTTTGAATGGTTTTTTTGTTTATTTTTCAAGTTTTTAAGAATTTGGTCACCTCACAAGAAGATCACTTAATTTCCCAAAACTCATTTGCTAAAAACAAACACCAATTTCACCTCTGAATTTGTACTGATATATTTGATTTTCCAAAAACTGTTGTTTGAAATTTGTTTTATCTTTTGCGAAAATGATGTTTTTTGAACCTATAAGATCGTCCGAAAAGTTATTTAAATTTTTTTAGGGTTTATAAAGAGGAAAATACACCAAAGAATTCCTGGCTAAACTTTGATTTTTATTGATTCATCGGCACAGTATATTATGCATAGTACTTTTTTACAACATCAGAGTTTATAAGCTTAGGTAAATCATCTCCATCAATTTTGGTCAAAATCAAGGCTCCTCCAAAAAAGGCTTTCTTCACCATATATGGTCTTCAAATTTTGGCGATTATTTACTTTGATCTTCTCCTGAGATTGCCAAGATCTTTTTCAATATAAAGTCTTCTTCTTTGAATACCATTGATCTAATCCTTTTATTGTATGCCTTAGTTATTCTCCTTTAGTATAGCTGGTGGTGACAAATTGATGTCAGTCTCTTCTCACTGATTAGATTTAATTGCTCAAACTTTAGCATTGTCCATTATGATTCTTCTATTTCTGCATCCATCAAAATCCTCAATGATGTAATCTCTACTTATAAAGGCATCACTGCCTCCATCCCATACACCAAAGAGTAAGGAGTTCTGCCCATAGATTTTTTTACTATAGTGTGGTATGCATGAAGTGTGTATGGAAGAATCTCATATCAATCCTTATAAGTAACCACCATCTTCTAAATGATCTTCTTAAGATTTGTATTAGTTATCTTGACAACACCATTCATCTTGGGTCTGTAAGGAAAAGAATTATATTGTTTAATCTTCCACTTTGTGCAAAGTTCAGCAATCAACTTCCCATTAAAATTCAGAGCATTGTTAGTTATCAACTTTGCTTGCAATCTGTAACGATGAACCAAATCCTTCTCAATGAACTTCTTGGCCACTTTCTATATCACATGTTCATAAGAGCTGGCTTTTACCCAATTAGTGAAGGAGTTGATTATCACCAAGATGAATTTATATCCATTGTTGGCCTTTGGATTGATCAGACATATAACATCTAATCCTAACATATCAAAAGGCCAAGATGAGGTCATATTGAATAGACGTGTCGGAGGCACAATTATCTTGTCGCCATATATCTGATATTTTTTACACTTCCTGACATTGTCAATACAATACCTTTCCATGGTCAATTAGAAGTATCCAAATCATTGTATTTGTTTTGCCATTATATGCCCATTACCATGAGTTGCACATATTCCCTCATGGACTTCTTGTAATGCTTGTTTAGCTTCTTTCTCACTCAAACACCTTAGCAAAGTTCCATGTAATGACCTCTTATATAGGATTACAACATCCAAACAATAATCCATCATTATTTTTCTTATAGTTTTTTCATCTATTTTGGAGACTCTAGGAGGAAATTCCCAGTATTGGATAAACCTTTTAATATCATTGTACCACAGATTTCCATATGTTATCTCTTCAAGTGAGTAGTGGTGAGCTTGGGAATTTTTGACTTCGATGTTTATTGGTTTGATTATACTCCTGATTAGTACTTAAAAGTGCATTTTTATCAAGGTTTTATATCATCATTTTGCACTTGAAGTATCAATAACTCCTTAACTAGAGCATGTTTTATAATAATATGTCTAATAATATAAGATACCTTTAATTTATGGTAAATGTTCATCTTGAATGCAGGCCTGTCACATAAATCAAAGAATTGATTGATAAGTTTAACTACTGAAATTAAAAAGACAAAGAGAGGGCTAAACTTAGAAAAGAGATGTTGGTTCAGTCCAAACTGAAATACCATTCGGTTATTGGATCATAACTGTAGCTGTAGAACTTGAATTTAAGTCAGGTTTGTATGTATGGAAAGCAAAGACAGGCCTAAAAATTTCATGAAGAGTCCAAGATTTAAAAATGCCTTTTTCAAGTTCAAATGGTAACAACAACGGAGAAGTCAGAATCTTTCCTGCAGCCTAGACACTGTTCAGTGTTCAGCCCATATCTCGAGTTCTAGAATTCTAAATGCGTCAATTCTTATTTTGTTGGAAAGCAGAGACAATTTCTCAAAACTTTCATGTAGACTATCTATTCAAATTCTGATGTTAGCAATGACGTTTTGTTCAGACAAGAAGATGAAGATTGTCACCAAGTCAAGATGTGGCCACCCATTTATTAATTAGTCATCAAATTATAGTTCTGAATTTTGGCCTATAAAAGGAGGCATTTGCCATGCATTTAAGCATCTTGGTTTCAGATCAAGATCATATTCTTGCTTTATTTCTTTGTATTTTGTAATGTTCAAGTTTTATTATATGTTATATTTTCTTAATCTCTTGTTTATGCTTTTCATTTCCTTTACTATACTTATATAATTATGTTCTTATCTTGTTTATCTATGTATTTTTTTATTCATAATGTTTAGCTAAGTTTATTATGTCAAGGTGAAAAGGTTACACTAATGGTGTAAGAATAAGTATAGTATAAACTCAACATGGACTTTAATATTTGATACTAACATGTTTTGTATTTATTATCTTACTCTCTCTTAATACCTTGCTTGTTAAATGGTTATTCTAGATTTGTGTTGAACAACCCTTTTTACAACAAATACTTGGCACAAAAAATACTTGACACTTTCATAACCCAACTATATGGTATAACCGACACCTGTGCTATGGAAGGAACTTGATTTGTTGTTAACATAAGTTATCACCATGAATACCTGACAACATTTACAAGTATTGGCATTACTCAAATAAGATAGTTAATATAATCATGTTAATAAATTATAATCCGATTGGAACCTCCTTTGTGTATGGTTTCCAGTTGAATAATAAAAAGAGTTTATATTATACTTATTTGAAATACCATTAATGGATCCTCTAACCTTGACTTTTGTTTTTATAATTGTTTCATCCTTACATCAATATCACATCTCAAAACTCTCTTCAACTCTTTTTCTGTTATTATCTATTTCTTTATTGTAGTTTATAAAGTTAACCTCCCTGTGGTTCGACCCCGGTCTTATCGGGTTATTTATTACTTCGACACTCCTACACTTGAGAGAAGACATCAATATTTTGGTCGTGTTAGCCCCCAACATTCATTTGTGCCATTAAGACTAGGGTAGCCAAGACATCATCAAATTGATTCTTGTCTCTACTCATATGAGTAAATTTTATCTCTTCAAACTCACTCTTTAACTTCAAGAGATAATCTTAGTATGACCTCAATTTCTCATCCTTAATTTGTCATTCTCCTTTCACCTGGTAGAAAATTAGCATTGAATCTCCATAAACATCAAGCTTTTCAACTTCCAAGTTTAAAGCAACTTCTAAACTGATGATGTAAGCTTCATATTCGAGCGTGTTGTTAATGCATTCAAACTGCAACCTTAGTAAAACAAGATATTGTTTTTTTTAGAGAAATTATTATTGCTCTAGCCTTATTCTCTGATACTTTCACAGCTACAGTATTATTTGTTAAGTTATTAGCAATTGTGTTACCCTTGCTATGTAGACGATGTCATATTCTACTAATAACACTTGTCACCTTGCTATTTGACTTGCCAAGTAAGGCTTTTCACTTATATATTTGAGCAAATCCAATTTAGATATTAATCAAGTTGTGTAATACAGCATGTACTATCTAAGCCTTTTCACACTCCAAACTAAAGCACAAAATAGCCTTTCTATCATAGTGTACCAGGATTCACAATCATAAAACTTTTTGCTCAAGTAATAAATGGCTTGTTCTCTCCTCCCATATTCATCTTACTAGCCCAACACACACCTCATAGTTGTTTGTCACTGATAGATATAGGATCAAAAGTCTTCCTCGCACAAAGGGTATTATTAAAGTTAGGTTCTATAAATACTTTTTAATCTTATCAAAAATTTCTTAGTAGTCATCATCCCATACCCCAGGATTTATCTTTCTAAGCAGTCAGAATATCGGCTTATAAGTCATCATAAGCTGGGATACAAAATGGGTTATGTAATTCAAACGCCCAATGAAACCTCTTACTTATTTCTCTATCTTTCGCACTGGCATAACCTGGATAGCCTTTACTTTGTTTGGATCAACCTTTATTCCCTGACTGCTTACTATAAAGCCTAATTTTACTTTGCGAGATTTAATCTTAATCAAAACTTATGCAGCCCCTCAAATAGCTTCCTTAAGACTTGCCTATGATCTTCCTCTTTCTTTAATTTAGCAAGCATACCATCCATATATACCTCTACTTCTTGATGCATCATATCATAAAATAAGATTACCATTGATCTTCGATACGTGGCTTCGATGTTTATCAATCCAAATGGCATCACCATATAGCAGAAAGTTCCCAATGTATAACAAGGGTAATTTTATATTTATCTTCCCTTGCCATTTTAATCCGATTATACCCTGAAAACTCATCCATGGATGAATAAGTGACACTTTTTAGAGTATTGTCAACTAAGACATCAATGTGGAGTAAAGAAAAATCACCCTTTGGGCTTGCCTTATTCAAATCTTTGTAATGTACACATACCCTAATCCTGCCATATTTCTTAGGAACCACTACTAAATTAGTCATCCATTGAGGGTAATGTACTACATCCAAGAATCTTGTATCCTACCACTTTTGAATTTCAACCTTTACTTTGAGTTGCATGTATAAATGCTTCCATCTTGACTTATGTTTAATCGGTTTGATACCTTTTAATAGGGGAATTTTGTGTACCACAATGTTTGTATTCAAACTAAAACTAGGTATGTCTGCATATGACCAAGCAAAGAAATCTATATACTCTTTCAACGAGGAGATTAGACCAACCCTTTCCTCAATTATGTAAGAGTATCAATCTTCAATTCTTTTCTATCTTGTTCAGTGCCTATATTTATTACTTTTAATTCCTTCTTGGCAAGTTTCTAAGTTTTCTTAGATTTTGCAACTAACTTGGTAAACTCTTTGAAGTCTTCTTCTTCTCATTCTTCATCACCTATTGCAATTATATTATCAAAGTTTGGCTATTTATTTTTAGTGTAGTGGGTTTGTAGAACGGTGAAAGATTCACTTTCAGAATTCCTAAAAGTACAAAGTATGCTTATGTAAGTGCGTACTTGCATAGAAAAGGAAAAGGAAACAAGACACTTTTTGAACAAAAGAAATGCATGATCTCATTAAAATAAAGGCTCATTGATAAAGTTTGTGGCATCATGAGCTAGATTGCTAACAAAATAAAAAAGGTAAAAAAGAAAAATAAAGACAAAGCATCTTAATAGATATGATTAAATAAGAACAATTACTTTTTAAACATAAAAGGAATAGGCTTAGTTTTCCAATTTTGGAATTTCTCCCTATCTGCTAGCCTCCTCATAAAAGCTCTTGTAAGAATCTCCTCGACCATGTGAATAGACAATTGAGGCAGCATCTCATCCTCCACTTTAACGTTTGTCTCCATATTCTATCTCTTATTTTCATACTCTAAAGTGTTGATGCAGAGGTCAACTATCTCTAGCACTTTATCATTAGATCTTATCACTTAAGCAGGCCTTGGGAAAGTTACTCGAGATGGTAGGATTGTCAACTTCTCTTCTTCCAGCTCTTTTTTTTATTCTTAAAGTGCCTTAAATTAGTATCTATATCACTTCATTGTGGAAGTCTTCACATTGATCAATCATATGACCTTTTTTTTATTATATTTACTCATCAGCCTATTTTCATAACTACTCTTTCTATATCTAGCTTTTACAAGCATTTCACAAATCTCATCCATAGACACCTTCAAGGTCCTCAAGCTTCTAGTCTCTAGTGCATTTACAATTCCACTACCTGTAGAAGGATCAGACAGAAGATTTGTACATATTTGGAGTTTTTTCAATCCATCCCACTTTGGTCAATTATAAAAGCTTGTTTTGAATACATTACCAGTGTTGATATTGTGTTTAACTATGCCCGTATAATATTCACAAGTAAGGTCTGGTTTATACCAATTAGGATAGGGTGGTTGTAGTGATGTTAGAGAAATTTGTCCAGCACTTAATAACGTCTAGTATATTTCACTCAATGGTAAGGGTAGTTGGGGCAATTGTTCTTAAGTTCTTTGGTAGTTTCTTATAGGTTGGTTCTCAGTTTGGTTATTAATTAGGTTATTTTGCATTTCAGGTTTTTTAGTAGAAAAATATGATTTAGGTTGATATCGGTTATTTGGGAAAAAGGGGTTTGAATGTTGAAATTTTGGAAATTATTCTTTTTTCTTTTATACCCACCTTCGATATTATCAACCTTCAAAACCCTTTTTCTCAACGGGTGCAAATATTCTTCCACTCCGTATTCCTTGCTCAATACACTCAACCATTGCCATTTCATGCTACTTAGATGAACTTCTCATTTCATGCTCATAACAGGGTGCTTTATGGGTATTAGAAAACAGGGTGACCATCTCTTTATCCAAAAGTATGAGATGTACTTAGGCGGCCAAATCTCTCCATCGTTAAGCATATTCATGTATAATCTCTTTATCACCCCTTTCTAGAAGAGATAAACCAAACCTGTTTGGAGAAATTTCCATTTTGTATTTGTATTGCTTAATGAAAGCCTCTACAACATCTTTCAACCTACAAATTCTCATGCTGTCCAGCCTAATATATCAGCTTAATACAACTTTATTCAAGCTATCTTGAAAGAAGTGCATTAATGATTTTTCATCATGTACAACTTCTACCATCATATTACAGTAGGATCTGGGATAAATGGAAAGGCATCGAGTTCTAGTATACCTTATGAATTCAAGTATGTGGAATTTCTTCGGCACGACCACATTTGGAACAAGGCACATCTCGACATCTTAGACAGGATCATATAAGTCAATACCTTCAATTGCCCTTACTATTGCCTCTAATGTCATTATCTTATCATACTTGTCATCCTTAGAGTATTTTATTTTGTAAGATTCATTAGCAGATGCATCCACAACTATTAGGGTTGGTACAAGCATTGTCGATTGCACGAATGCCATATTGCAGTGGGATTCCTGACCCTGACCATCTATCTCTTCTTTAGGTTGGATTATAGTCTAAGCTTAGGCAAAAGTCACAAGCTGATTAGATGAGCCTTCACTAAATATGTTTTTAAACATCTGCTTAAACAGGGTAGTAATGCAAGCCATGTTGAGTTTTAAGGTGTAACATCTTCCATAATTACATGCAATCATCACTTGGCATTTTATGAATATTAGAATTTTTAGGGTGAAATATATATATATAGACGCACATGCACGCGCACGCGCGCAAATACTCAAATTATCTAAAAATAGTAAAACATAATCACATCAATAATGTTTATGACATAATAAAAGAAACTAATAGCACATCATAAGTTTATATAAAAGATCGAATTCAAATGACATAATCTTTAAGGCAATTAACATTTAGTTACAGAACCCGTTACAGTACGAAATGGGCATCTATTACATGTTCACTCAAAATTATTAAAAGGTCATCCTAATTATCTAAAATTAATTATTATTTATAAATTAATCAGGTACCTCATAATTAATTTTTTAACATGTAGATTATCAAACAAACATAACAATGCATTTAGATCGTAAACTCACCATTATCAATATTTTTTGTTAATAATCAGAAGAATTCATTCCTTAACCTACAATACTTATTCACCACATCAAAAATTGCTTGTTTATTATCAACTTAATATAATCATCCCATTCTTAGAAATTACCCCTCACTAGATATTAATTTTTCACAACCCAATATTTCCAGGTAATACCCAATGCCATGTAACTCTTTCCTTCGCCCATGTCTAGGTGTTATTCCCACTTCTAGGAATCTAAATTTATTACCCAACACTGGGCATTATTCCCTCTTACAGGAATCCAAATTCATTGCCCATTACCGGGTATTATTCCCTTTTTTAGGAACCTAAATTCATCGCCCATTACCGGACATTATTCCATCTTTTAGGAATCTAAATTCTCCATCCATTATCAGACATTAGTCTCAATACCAAGAAACTAATTCCTTTGCCTCTTACCAGTTATTAGTCTCATTACTAGAAAACTAATTCATTCACCCTTTACCGGGCATTAGTCTCATTACTGGGAAACTAATTCCTTCGCCTTTAGCCACAATTTTAACACAATATAATATTACATTTTCAATAAGCTATTACAATAAACTAAGTAGGAAAATGTTGAGGTGTATAACACCTACATGCTATCGAAACTCAAGGAGTACCTCCTTACTGCTGCACAGCTCTTATGACCTCTCTTATATCAACAGGTTTTCCACATTATTTTTCATTGTATACTCATTCCACACACACATACATGTGTGTATGTGCGTGCGCGTACATTTAAATTTCTTTTTTATATTCACTACCAGATTAAGTCTCACATCAAAACAACTTTTAAATAAGGTAATAATAAGCAAACCCAATCAATTTATACTATTTATTTAAAGATATCGTCTCTCGTTTACATCACAATTATAATCATTAAAAAATATATAATTTTGATTGTAACTTACCTTCTCCGTCAGCCAGACTACATAGAGATTAAAGAAGGGAAGACTTAACTCAACCTTTAATGCACCTAATTTACTCAATATCGCAAGTCGGCGAAATTGGCTAGCATAGTTCTCACCCTGACATCTCTCAATTTTATATCCATATTTGAGGTTTTATAACTTCAAATTATGCAATATCAGTTTCATTGGAAAGTTAATGTCCCTTACTATAACTTCTATGAAGAAACTAATTCCAAATATCACCATTTTCATGCCCTAAACTCTTATTAAAGTCAAGGGAAGAAACTGTCCAGTTTTTCATCCATAAATTACACAAACAACAAAATATTTCATGGACCTTCTCATTATTCAAACCAGTATTTTTCTCTTATATATGTTACAATATCTCTAATTTCAACCTTATAAGGTCCATCAAACCCACTTACATTTTATTTAAAATAATCAGAACTACTTCATGGAAGATATGAATTAACAGCATTTAAAATTACACTACGTTTCATATGCCACAATCATCCATGTGTTTCTCTTTCAATTATTTCTTCCTTGTCTAGCACTACCGCCTCTTGTTTTATCACAATTCATTCTTGACTTTTTTAATCAATTCTCCCTTACATGAAAAGTCAAACATTACCTAATATTTCTTACCTTTCAAAGCAACAATCTATGCTAAATTCTAAATTCTCAACACTATAATATTTCAATCACACTTTAAATTGTAACTAAATTCTTTCAAAATCACTTTATTCACACAATTACACATTAGTTCACCACAATTTCACTTAACTACATACAAATCTACTTATGAAATTTGGTCCTTCTTTGGCCGGCCATTGGGCCCTTAAGAACCTCATGATTTTCTTCATCATTTCTACCTAATCTCACACCCAACACAACTAATTTAATCCAATCCAATTTGTTCAATTTATAGTCAATTTACATTTCCCCTAAATTTTTGCCATAAACCTTAGCATTAATTTCATTAATTCCACCTCAATTATTATCCATTTCATATGAAATTTCTAGATTAGGTTTAGAACTCCTTATCAAATGATAATCTAGTCTTCGAATCTCAACCAGTTCAAAATTTATGAATCCCCCCATAAATTCCCTAGTTGTTGTGATAGTGTTTTGTTTTCCCCCTTGATTTCCTTCATTTTTCTCTTTTGTTTAGGTGTTTAAGGGTGTTGTAATGAGTGTTTCTATCAATCCCCCTCTAAATCCCTTGATTCTCTAATGTTTGCTCAAATATTGTTTTAAGAAAGACCAAATATTTATCCCTTCTTGTATTCCAGCTGCAACCGGTCATAAAGAAAGAGAAAGAGATTACTTGTATATGTGTTTTCTTCATTATTTACACTTTAGCCCCTCCTTTACATATAATCTTAATTTGTCCCTAAAGATTCTAGTTAATTTTTATCCCTTGTTAACAAGTGTCTCATCATTTTTTATTTTTATATTTCAATTTCATTCTTAACATAAATTTTTAATTTTTCTAAATCTTAATTTAACCCATTTTATTTTCAGGTTAGATTTATTGATTTTATTATTATATTTATTTATTTATTTACTTTAGGTAGGAGTTTACATAAAGAGTCCAAATTCCCTTGAAAATGAGCATCACAAAGGGCACGTTCTTTGTCTTCCATGTTTCTTCGTTGAATTCTAATGTTGTAGATTCTACATGTTTGGACTTTACAAGAACTTATATTTCAACCTTCATATGCATATATGACATTTAAAACCTCAAAGCATGTATATATGTATGCTTATGTATGAATGAAAATGTTCATGTACATGTAAATGTACATCGAATATGGATTAGCCTGTTAAAATCATGTAGAGTTTAAGATTTTTTATCAGGTTTTTCTTAATGCAAAATGAATTATTAGGGATTAAAACATTCTAAATGTAGGTTCTAGTCACATTACATGAGGGGTAGACTTACAAACTTTTTCTCAAAATGATTTATGATTTGCCCAATGACTACCTCCCGTAAAGGCAGTATAATGGTATATAAGGAATGTTTAGGGCATGGTATGACCGTCAATACCAAGTAAACACTCAGATCATAGTTAGATATTTTATAAATCTCAACCCTAACTAAAATTCATGAGGCAGACCCATAATCCCCCACCTAACTTAGAATTGGGTTTATACTCTTAGAATTAAAAATGCATGAAGGCATGAATCCATATTCGATGTACTTATGCATGAACATGTTGTAAGAAATGCATTCTAAAATTAAATCATCCAGACCAACAAATAAATAGGACACAACAAACAAACAATAAGCTTATTCTAATCAGAGATGTCTCTAGTGAAGTCATCATCCTGTCGTGGTGTGCACGGCGTCGAATGATGGATCTACCTCCCGGATTGAGGGGGTTTTGGATGTGTTAGAGTTAATCATAAAATTATTATTTGAAGGAGTCACCACCTAATATTATGGTAACTAAGAAAGCCTACCGATCTACAACATTTTAGGTAAGAGGACTAGTTGTGGATGGAGAAGATGCATCATTCTTAATACATCCTATATATCGTAAGTTGCACTATTGATTGATTGTTTTTCTCTAGGTCATGTTTATATTTGTTTTGTTTAAAACTCAAGCAAGGTCCTCCTCAGTAAGGATATCCTTATCTTATAGATTTAAGGTAGATCCTTCTTCGTAAAGAGGTCTCTATCTCTGTCTTATCAGGCTAAAACATAATCATTTTCAGGCTCATATTTTAGTAATGTATTTATTTGTATTTTGTATCTTTAATACCTGGGGATATACTTTACAATGTAATTTTATACCCTCAAATATTAAAGTCTACAATTAATTCCTAATATTTATATTTGTCTATTTATTTAATATAATACTGGGAATATGCATTACATTGTAAAATTCATACATCAAATATTAAATAAACAAATTGATTTCTGTGGTGTTTTTCAAATTTTAGTCAAATCCTAGTGAATAATCATAAACTTATTTTGATACTCATTAATTGGTTTTTGTATTTAAAGTATGATAAAAATTTAAAATATGCATGAAAGATTCTAGAATTTGGTTGTATGGACACAAATAAAACACATCTTTTTGCTTTTTTAAAATAAAGAATTTTATTTTTTTTGTATTTTTCCACATTTTTTAAGAAAAAAACAAGTATATTTAATACCAGGTTAGTATCTTACAATGTAAGTTTATTGCCCAAGTATTAAATGAAATGGTCGAAAAACATGTGAGGGACCTATAAATAATTTTAAAATGGTCTCTGAATTGTTTCAAAAAATTTTAAAAATCATTTAGGGTTTGTTTGGAAAAAAAACAAAAAAAAATACATTTTAATCAAGCTATTTTAACCACAATATCAACTCCACATAAATTATTTATTCAATCACTCAACAACTTAAAAATCCAACAATACAAAAAAAATATAACAAACATCAAGTCTTGTTAACTTCATGAATTAATAAATTAATACAAACTCAAGTACAAATCATAAATCAAGAATGAATGTTCAGTTAGCAATAATAATTCTAGAACTATCCATATATACTACAAACCAATTATATTGTAACTCCAGAGTCTACAAATCAGTCTAAATAATCTCGTTTTGTAAACGTTGAAAACAAGTATAAACTATTCTGTAGGACCAAAACTCAAAATATTTAAAGATACTTATTGGTTCTCTTTAAGAATATAACGATCCAGATTTACCCAGTGTTTAAAATTTATCCTTTTCTTCACATCCAAACAGGGAACCAAAAAATAGCATAAACGAAGCAAGGACTAAAAGACCTCCTTGTTTTTTTATTCCAC
>Ga0325414_1001807_pt1 | contig 21179 bp, 15 predicted proteins | sample PopdelMetagenome_8_FD_206183 | JGI IMG/M metagenome (GOLD analysis project Ga0325414, IMG submission 206183) | Populus deltoides microbial communities from Bellville, Georgia, United States - Leaf-PdKOR-R3 | ecosystem: Host-associated > Plants > Phyllosphere > Phylloplane/Leaf | place: USA... | reverse complement strand
ATTAAAAAATATATATATATATATATATATATATATATATATATATATATATATATATAGACACTCATGCGATGTATGCGTGCATGCATCATACACCTGCATATACCATTCTGTAAATATAAAGGGACAGTACTAATTAATGTAGTTAGTCAACTTTCTAATGACAATAAAGAATTGGACATCTCATGGCTTTGAAATTCTTCTTTTCATATAATATAAATATTTAACCAATGTCCATGGATCTCTAGTCATTTAATTTTATGTTTTTAGATCACCATGTTTACTCTTGTTTCCAACGTAATTAATATTATTTTATTTATTTATCTCCTAGCTCTAAATATTTAGTTTATTTTTTATATTATGAGAAACTACATACAAAAATTTTAAAAAAAATGTTACATTTTAGTTCTAAAACTCTAGATTTTCTTAATTATACCCCTCAGTTTTACATGTTTCACATCCTCAAAAATAAATTGTCTTCTTGTTCACTCCTCCAATTCTAAACTTTTGGTTCCACCCCCAATTCGAGTGGTAGGGTGTATTTCAGCTCTACCATCTCTTCCCTTCTATTCAGGGTAAGTTTCTCTCCAAGAGTAAAACTTGAGGTCTATATATTTAGCAAGAATACTATATATACATCTTGGATCGATCCCGTAAAATTAAGAAAACATCCTCATTAAACAGTGCGAGGTGAGGTAGGTGTCTGCCGACAGATTATTTTTCCATCTTTAATGAGTGGATTTCCCATTTAGTTTGATTGCTTTGTTAAATTTATATATTAAATATAACGTAATTCTAAAAAATGATAAAATGGGATTTAATTAATTAATTTTCAGCTCTAAAACCAAAAAAATTAAAAACTTTAAAACCAAGTGTGCGTGTGCGTGTGCGTGTGTGTGTGTGAGGTCATGGTAATACAGTCGAAAGCTGCATGTAAAGAGTAGAAACAAATTATTTAAGATTAGAAGAATAAAGAAAACTCAATCCCTTTCAAATCTTTTAACTCTCCACCTGAAATATTCTTTTAACAATTTCTTTCTTTTCACCTTTAATTATACGTACCAAACCCACACCCTTGGAAGTGAATCAAAGAAAGAAAGATATAAATATATTATATGGAATTTCGAAATGCTTGCAAGCATCAACACATCTTTAATTTAATACAATTATATATTTGAGTTCTTCCAAAAGGATAAGAACAAGAATGAAATATTGCTTGAAGCTAGCTGACTCAGTACTATTCTATATTCTGCATGTATATTTATCTTGATTGAACAATAATAGATAAATTAAGCTTCCTTTTTAATTCGTTACCCGCCGTCCTTATTGATCCTCTATTTATTCTACATGTACATTAACTATTTTTTGATTCATGTTACATGCAGGGCCGGGTCTTCTTATAAAAAAAGATAAATACTTTTTTGACGGCGACAGGAAAAGAGTTGCTATATATGCAAAAGTCATGGAAGTGTGTGTATATATATATGATCTGCACTGTAGTTGCTGGAAGAACAACGGCCAGGCCAGGTTACTCCAAGTTCAAGTTCGGTATGCAGAAATCTGCAGACAATGCTAGCTGGGACTACAACGTCATGTAAAGATCTGCAGTTCAGAAATACGTGGATTGAAGGACTGTATGCAGAAATCTGCAGACAATGCACGTTGATATAGTCAAACTGTGAATTTGTAGGAACTGATTGTTAATGCAAAATTCATGACAACATGTCTTGGAACAATATATGCATTACAAGTGTTAGAGAGTGTTATAGAGTGATATAAAATTATAAAATTATTCTTGGAACTTTATTTGAAAATTAAAATTGTTGCATTCAAATGGTTCTTTAACATGATATTAATGTCTTGATGATCAAACAGTCACGAGTTTGAATTTCATCATCTCATTTTAATCAATAAAATTAAGCATTAAGTCTTTATAAGTTTCAAACTTGAAGAGCTTTCATTTAAAGGAACATGTTAAAGAGTAATATAAAATTATTTTTGGAATTTAACTTAAAAACTTAAGTTAGTAAGTTAAGATAGTTCTTTGACAAGGTGTAATATCCCTTTTACGTTCAATTATGTGTTTTTATACTTGTTATCATGAATTCAATGGAAGCTATTGGGTAGATATTTTTTCATATCATAATATTGATTAACTGCCCTCCCAAACACCCCTTTCTCTCTCATATATTATGATATGAAAAAATATCATATATATATATATATATATATATATATATATATATATATATATATATAACTTTGATCAAGGGAAATGAACTTTATAAATTAATATAATTGGTTATATTTTATGAACTCATTTTATGTGAATTATCGGATTGCTTGGGAGTACATTAAATTTATCGATAATCATCTCCAAAATCAAGTTCAAAAAATTTGTGTATAATATTTGTTGGAATTGAGGAATGAGTCAGTTATTATATAATAATATAAATCATATCTTGAAGCTTTATTTAATAGCTTAAACTATTGAATTAATTTTTTTCTTTGACATGTTATAAAGCCTAACTCTCCTCTCATCACATTTCTGCTTCTTCAACTCTATGCTTCATGTGAGGGGGGAGTTAGAACCTCAAATTAAACAAACACACCAAAATCAAAACCCTTATAATCTCTTGGCAATCCATATCTCTTAAGGTGCCTTTCGAGATCTTCTAACTTCTTCTTTTTTATAGTGGGCCTCCAAGTGATCCTTCTCTCTGTCTTCTATCTTTTTTTGAAACCTAGTATTGTAGACACTAAAAGAGGGATTTATATTTCGAATACTTGTCAAGCATATTCCATAATTCATAAATGTAGATACATATGGATGTATGATTATACATGATGATGTATGTTGGATATGAATTAGCTATATCTCGAGCTAGTATATGGCTACCATTCCTTTATAAACGAGTAGGGTCTCAATCTTTTTATAACTACCGAGATAATTTAATCTAAGTCAATGTTTAATAAAAATACACTCATCATAAAGAGATATTGCTCATAAAGTTGGGTCTAAGCCTTTTTCATTAATACTTGATGAAAACTTTTATATTTGAAATCCAGTCTACTCATCATCATCGTTTACAAGGAGAAAGATAAAGCCTTTATTTTCTATGTCCCTAAGAAAAGCATCAATCTCAGTCATGCTTTGTTGATATAGATGGACATCCCTTATAACTTGCTGGGCATCATGGCAGATTCTTTGAGCATAAACAAAGACCTGATCCATTTTCTCATCCATGTTTCTTATCTTCTCTAAAAGGAACATGTTGTTCCTATTCAGCAGATTGTTGCTGGTGTCAATCATCTAGTTGTGATGCTCGAGCAGTTCGTTCTTATCTTTCAAATGCTTTGTCTTGGCCTTTTTTTTTGTCGATCTTCTCCTCTAATATATTAATCTTATTTCTCATTTTATCCAAATCAATTTTCAAGACCCCGACAACCTTTCTTTTGGTTTTTTCTTCAGCCAGCTCACTTTCCAGCATCACATACTTCTTGTATAACATTTCATACTGCTTAATCTAGCTTTTTAATTCAACTTGAGTTTTTGAAGACATATCAACCCTTTCTTGAAAATCGTTAAAAGTTCTCAAAGCCTCTAGTTCAGTACTAGTTTGCATCAAATGTGTTCCCAATTCTTCTCGCTCTTTCTTAGCCTGGTTTTTAGTTGCCATTTCTCCTTCTAATTGCTTCTCTAAAGACATGATTTTCTTGTTCTTTTCCTCCAGTTGTTATTCTGTAAACTTTCTTAATCTCTCTCGAGTGAGGATTTATTCCTCAAGGGATATCATAAGGACTTTATCAATATCCACCTCCATTTGAGGGATTTCTAGTTTTTCTTTCAACTCTTCCTCATTGTTAGTCATCGCATTTTTAGATGATTTAATAGTTTGTGAAGTCTCGGCTTCAAATCCAAGAGTCATGTGGATGGTGAGTAGTGATAGATTTCTCTACCTTGGATACTTTTCACTAGTAACTAGATCTCTCAAACCATCTGATTCCTTCTTGACCAATACTATAAGCTTTTCAGTCATGCTTGATATTCTTCACAATTTCCAAAATAGATTAATCCTTGAATAACCTAGAAAACCCGGCTGTCCTTGTTATATTTTGTAAGGCCTCAAGTTGTCTTATAACTAAAGCGGATGCATAGCTGACATATCCAGTCACTTTCATTAGAGGCACCCATGGTCTTTGCCCATAACTCATCAAGAAATTTGTTGCTCTCATCCATTAGGCTTTCCACTTCACTTCTTATTGCAGGATTCCTTATAATTTTACTTTCCAGTTTTCCTCACTCAGATCCTTGCATTCTTCTTCTTTAACTATATTTAATGGTCTCTGACTAAACCATTAAAAATTGTTAAATATCAGTCTTTTAATTTTTATATGGTTAATCAGCTATATGTACAACAATTGTTCATAATATCTCATTGATCCCTTGGCAACTCTTCTGCAATGGTTGAGTGTTAAGATTGTTTTTGCTAGTATCGCCCCAGTAAAAGTTATCAGAGTGTTTTCATATGTAACAAAAGTTGTAGCTACCTTTAAACTGATTATTCCAATAAGGTTTGGAAATAACACCACATGAAGATTCCTAAAACAACTATTATACCTTTTTCTTCAACAAATTTAGAGTCATTCTTTCTCTTTTCAAATACCTTTTCGATCATCTTTCATCGTAGGTCTATAACACTTTCCTCTAATATCTTATAAAGATTTGGAACTTTGATCAATTCAACTAATTTAGTTAGCACTTTATTGCGTCTTTGTTGGAAGAAGACTTTGTATAGATTTTAAGGGTATTCAGTCAGTAAACCATATTCTTACAAAGTAGGACACATGTCTATATTCCTAAAGTGAAGCATCGGTGCTCCAAAAAATGCATCATGGTCTTAATTGCTGAATTCTGCAAGGACACCTTCATGATTTCCTCTATCCTCCCATATTTTTTTAAAAAAAACCATCATCGTTGATGCTTTTCATGTGTGAGATGAGTTTCTTCAAGTCGTTTCCAAAGCAACTCATATTTTTTATGGGTGGCAATATACTAACATCCAGTCTCAGGCAAATCCCTTTCTAATAGATGTAGGGATTCAAAATCCAACCTATATTCAACAAAGGTCATTTATTTAATGGTAGTCATGTTATCAGTCCTAAGTCCTGCAATTCAAGATGCTTTTTAGGGTTAAACATATCTTAATACAACAATATTTATTTGTGGAACATATTTTTTTTATAGATGTCCTTTTACGTGAGATATTGAGGTAGACATTATCTAATCTCAAAAGGGTCTTTTATTGTCCTAGTGATTATCCTCATGAAGGTAATTTACGGGCTGGATAAGTAATGAGATAGTACGTATATTAATCACTATCAGTTCGAGCACTCAACAAAGAGTTAGATGGTTTCACGAACTTAAACTCTGACTGAAAGTGATAGAGTAAGTTGCTACTTCCCCGCCCAACCTAAAATTTCCATGAGTGTGCATTCCAAAGCAATATATCATAAATAAACTAGTAATACATGAAGACATTCATTCATATCCAACATATATGCATGAGCATGATAAAACATTAATAAAAAAAATTAAGTCAAATGATAAAATTTAAACACATAAAACACATAAAGCTTGGTCCAAAACTGTAAAAAAAAGGATAAGAAATCCCCCTTGTGGAATTGTCATTCTATCGCACATGGGTGCGATACGTAGTGGGATATAGGGATCGAGGAGGCGCCAACTTTTCCACTTGTTATTTTGCTTCTTTACCACCAATTTGGGCAATTTTCTGAGCTTTCTTCATGTATATTTTCTTGTATCTTTTAATTTTCTTTTTATTTTTTATTTTTTTGTGAGGTCAAAAATAGGTAATAATATATTGCATAACATATTGCATAGTTGAGATTAACACGATTTAGTATGTGCATAAATAGGAGTTTTCTTAAAAGAATATTGTGTTGATGCAATGCAAATAATCATTCATATGATTCATTTTTATAGTTATAAAATTATTTTGGCAATTCCTTCTACTTTTTAAATTAAAATAATTTTTTGATATAGTAATATGATTGAATGGTCAGGATTGGTCTCATCCAACCCGGCTGATAGAGATAAGTACTATTTTCATTTCTTAACCTGAAAATTAAAAGGAGAATATAATAAGCTCTCGAACAGTTTTCCATTGGCTAGCATGTTGTTTCGATTAGAAATTACAGGAGTCATCCACGTTTACTCGTATGAGATCGGGATGCCTTTTCCAAATGCCAACCTGCATTTCATTATTATAAAATGAAGGGTTATTATGGGCTATCTGAATCCACTGGGCCAGTGTCCCGGTCAAATGGTCCAGAAGAAATTCGCCGTTGGGGCTCTGCAGGAAAGTTGACACCCGGTTGCGAAGCAAAAATTGTTGATCCTGATACAAGTGACAGCTTGCCTGGGAGAGCTTTGGATTAGAGGAGCCACGATAATCAAAGGTAAAACCTTGGATTTCAATTAGGAACATGCCGCGCAGCACGCACATGAACGACTTTATCTGTGAATGCATTTAAATATTTTGCCCGGTGATCAAAAGTAAAACTCTGCTTATTTTTATTTAGTGCCTTGAGCCTTATTGAGACTAAGATTTTGTGATGTCGCTGCAGGTTATGCTGGAGATCCTGGAGCAACTTCTGCTACCTTGGAACCAAATGGTTGGTTGAGGACTGGTGATATTTGTTATATTGACGAGGAAGGTTTTTTATTCGTGGTTGACAGGCTGAAGGAACTAATCAAATACAAGGGATATCAGGTAAACTCTGTAATATCGATCTCAGAGTTTCTGGCTTCAAAGCATATCAAGGAATAAGAATTAAGCATAAACTGAAATCTGCAAACAACTGGAATTACTATATATGCAGGTCGCTCCTGCTGAACTAGAGCAATTGCTTCAGTCCCATCCAGAGATAGTTGATGCCGCCGTGATACCGTTAGTTTTCACTCCTTTGAGTTTATGGGGGTCCTTTTTCCATTTTCCCTTTATCATGATTTAGAGTGAGCAATTGATTCTGTGCTGCATTTGTAGAGGGATTAAAGAATTTGCTGGATTCTGTTGCGCTGTCTACTAATCATTGTCCTCAATCAATAGATTCTGAATTCTGATATACTGAAGAATTTGCAGATACCCTGATGAGGAAGCTGGTCAGGTGCCCATGGCTTTTCTGGTGAAACAGCCTCAGAGCAGCATCAATGAAAGAGACATATTGGATTTTGTTGCAAAGCAGGTGTTTTTAATCTCAATGCTTAAAACTATTTTCCTTTTTGAGCTTACTGTCTAGTAGGGTTGGTTTTGTAACATGAATTCATGGTTTGGGATGGATGGCAAGAACATCACAATGTGCTGCCATCAAATCCTGAAGGCATCATAGTAGGCTAGTAGCCAAAAGTTTTGTAGATACCGTTCCCAAATCTTCTCGGGGAGGGAGGGAGATGATGCATCTCCCAAACCTCAACATTATCTCTAGTTGAATGGAGCTATTATCTGCACAGTCCTTCGGTGGTGTGTGCATGAATAGCATAGAGGTACAGAGGATGTGCAAATATCATTTGTCTGCCTCTGGTCTAATCTATTTATGCTCATCAAATCATTTATCCTGCCTGTATTAAAGATTCTAACCCATAAAAATGCTCTGCTGACATATTTTGCACAAGAGCAGGTCGCACCATACAAGAAAATAAGGCGCGTAGCCTTTGTCAGTTCCATACCAAGGAGCCCAGCTGGGAAATATTGAGGAGGGATTTAAGGAACATGGCTTTTCCAGCACTGCCTTCATCGAAGATGTAATTTGCAGCTGATTTCAAAATACTGGAAAAATATTTGGAAGTGCTGATCTTTCTCATCATATCCTCTAAGGATGAGTTATTAAATTAAATGCTTTTACAGCTGAAGACAGCAGACTGGTGACTGTAACATAATAACAGCCAGTATTGTTTCCTGAGTAAAATGCTCAAGCTTTTATATTTATTTATTTTTATTTAAGCATCGTAATGTTTAATAATTACTTAAAAAAAATTAATTTTCTTAATCACATTTTGTATTATTCTAAGTACCAATCGAACTCCCTTTGGAAGTTTAAACACCGAGATAAAAAAAAATACAGGAAATAAAATACAAACACTTGATTAAAAATAAAATGGAGAGCCACGCGTCCACATGACAAACACGTTATCATATCAGCATAAAATAAATGAAACTTCACGGGAGCACTTGCGTTGGAAAAAAAAATAATTAAAAAAGTTAAGCAACTCTTCTCTTAAAATCCCATCAACTTTTATATCAGAATTTACCATTTATCATGGGAAGAAATAACAAACGGCATGTCGTTTAGTCAGCCCATCACCGCCTGCCCTCCCTTCTCTCTCGATTCAACAGGCATTCACTCATGTCCAAAATCACCCAAACACTAAAAGAGAAATAAATCCCTGTTCTTTTTATAAAATTATTCCAACGATATGGACATTCTTTACGCTCAGATCCAAGCAGACCTCCGTTCAAATGACGCTCTCCGCCAGACTGGCGCACTTCTCCAAGCTCTCCAGCAATCCGCAGCCGGTCGCGATATTTCTATCCTCGCCAAATCCGCCGTTGAAGAGATCGTCGCCTCTCCTGCCTCCGCAGTCTGTAAGAAACTCGCTTTCGACTTAATCCGTTCCTCTCGCCTCACCGCCGATCTCTGGGACACTGTCCTCTCCGGTATCCGCTCCGATCTCCACTTCCCTGATCCCGACGTCACTGCTGCTGCTATATCCATCCTCGCTGCATTGCCTTCTCATGCTCTCTCCAAGCTTATTACGGATTCCAACGCGGAAATATCTGGTTGTTTTGATTCGCAGAGTGATAATTTGAGATTCTCCATTACTGAAACCCTAGGCTGTGTTTTAGCACGTGATGATTTGGTTACGCTGTGTGAGAATAATGTGAATTTGTTAGATAAGGTCTCGAATTGGTGGGTGAGGATGGGGGGGAACATGTTGGATAAATCGGATGCGGTTTCGAAAGTTGCCTTTGAATCAGTTGGGAGGTTGTTTCAAGAGTTTGACTCGAAGAGGATGAGTCGGTTAGCGGGGGATAAGTTAGTTGATAGTGAGAATTCATTGGCGATTAGGTCGAATTGGGTCTCTTCAATGGTGGATTTTGTGTGGAAGAGAAGGAATGCGTTGATGTCGAGATCATTGATCTTACCAGTAGAGACTTTTAGGGCTACGGTTTTTCCACTTGTGTTTTCAGTGAAGGCAGTGGCATCTGGGAGTGTGGAGGTGATTAGGAAGCTTTCGAAAGCAGGAACAGGCAGTGGTGTTAATGGGAGTGTTGTCGACTCGAATGCAGAGAGGTTGGTTGGGGTTTCGGATGTGGTCACACACTTGGCGCCGTTTTTGGTGTCATCGTTGGATCCAGCTTTGATTTTTGAGGTGGGGATTAATATGTTGTACTTGGCTGATGTGCCTGGAGGGAAGCCAGAGTGGGCTTCACAGTCTATTATTGCAATTTTGACACTTTGGGATAGGCAAGAGTTTTCTTCTGCAAGGGAGAGTATTGTTAGAGCTGTTGTTACAAATCTGCACCTACTTGATCTTCATATGCAGGTAAGATTTTTATTCTTATATTTACTAATTCCGTATATTGGGAGCAATGAGGCAGAATAACATTGACTAGCGCTCAAAACACTGCGCTTAGTAGTTAGTAAGTAGTGCCCTGAAAAGAGTGCATTAAGTTTGCTTAGACTTCATTTGCTCTAATGGAAGCAATGTAGGATTAAGAAATGCATTGTTCAAGTGATGTGATTTTTTAACTACATTGTGGAATATTTTCTCTAAATGAGGTCAAAGACGATCCTCTGAGTAAAACCATTGAGTAATATCTTGTCTTTTGTTAACTAGTTTTGGTCATTCATTGATGTGGTAAATTTTAATGCTTGAAGGTTTCATTGTTTAAGAAGCTGCTGCTTATGGTGAGAAATCTGAGGGCTGAATCAGACCGTATGCATGCTTTAGCTTGCATTTGTAGAACAGCACTCTGTGTTGACCTTTTTGCTAAAGAAAGTGTTAGAAGAGGTCAGAAACCTCTTGCTGGCACTGATATTGCCTCTCTTTTCGAGGATGCAAGGATAAGAGATGATCTCAATAATGTAAGAAGTAAAAGCTTATTTAGGGAGGAGTTGGTGGCATCACTAGTGGAAAGTTGCTTTCAGTTGTCTCTACCTTTGCCTGAACAAAAGAGCTCAGGAATGGAGAGCAGAGTTATTGGAGCTTTGGCTTATGGAACTGGTTATGGTGCATTAAACTGGACAGAGCCAGCTTTGGAAGTTGTTGAAGTGTGCAGGCCTTGTGTCAAATGGGATTGTAACGGCAGGACATATGCAGTTGATTGCTATTTGAAGTTGCTTGTGAGGTTGTGCCATATATATGATACCAGGGGAGGAGTGAAAACTATTAAAGATGGTGCTTCTCAAGATCAAATCTTGAATGAGACGAGGTTGCAAAATTTGCAACGTGAACTTGTGAAAGATCTACGAGAGGTATGCACTTCTTTGAATATCATCCAAATTTGCTGAAAGCCTGAGGTGTTAGCCATGCTTGAATGTCACGTGAGTTGCAGTGCACTTTCCAGTTTATAACATTTAGTGATTTTGCAGCTGATAAGAGGGATAGTATTTCTTGCTAACAAATTGGTAAACTTGATCACTTATATGTGGACTAAACAACAGTCTGGCTTTTGGCAACCATTGCCTAGACTTTTATGTTTCTTTGAATTTTGTGCAACACCATGCTTGTGTAAGCTTTCTGGTTATATGAAATAAAAAAAGCTAATTGCTTGCTTGATGTTCATCAGTGACACCAGGCCTTTTATTAACAAATGTAATGCTAGATTAGCTAGCTCCTCTTCTGTGTATGCATCTTGATTTCAACTATCAGTTTTGTAGCTGGTTAGCAGTGCTTTTTATGTTACCCGTTTCATTCTCTGTTGATGGTGCTTGAAAATTCTGTGGCATGGAATATTGAGTTCTCTATTCATGTTTGGAACTCCAAGTTCTTGATGGATCAACTATTGTTATTGGTGAGTGCTTTCTGCGACTGTCAGTAGCTAAAGAAACACTCATTTGGATAAATATGTAGTTAAAATCAACGTTATATGGTTGTTATTTCTCGATGGATTTATTTTCCTCAATGTTAAACTCTCTCAATTCGTGTTTGTTTATTTCTTCCTTTCCTCCATTCTACTTTCATGTTCAAAATACTGATTTTATTCCAAGTTGACAAAGGTTCAATGATCATCTGCTATCTTACTTCTCTGTCAATTTAACAGGTAAACACCCCAAGAATATATGCCCGTCTTATTTGGGCTATTGCTGAACACATAAATCTAGAAGGTTTGGATCCACTTCTAGCTGATGATCCTGATGATCCACTGAACATTATTATATCAAATATCCACAAGGTTCTATTTAATGTTGATTCGCCTGCAAATACATCAAATAGGCTTCAAGATGTTCAGGCAGTTCTTTTAAGTGCTCAGAGATTGGGATCACGAAGCCTTAGGGCTGGCCAGTTACTGTCTAAAGAGCTTGAAGAGTTTAGAAACAATGGTTTGGCTGATTCGGTCAACAAGCACCAATGCCGCTTGATATTGCAGAGGATTAAATATGTTCAAAATCATCCTGATAGCAGGTGTGCATTTCTCCTCATTACCATAATTCTGAATTTGAGAGTGACAAAGTTCTGATATTATTTTTATTATTGAACCTGCTAGTGATATTGAATATTATAGCAACACGGTGTATGATGTTCTGTCTCTGAATCTTCCCCTAGTTCGTATCTGTATCCAAGAATGTGCTTTCCATACATTATTTCCTCATGCTTTCTCCAGATTGAGCTGTAATGTGCTGCATCATTTTGATGACATTGAACTGGGTGAAACCCAGTTGGTTTTCCTGTATGTTGGATATGCATGTGTCTCTGCATCTTTCTACATTAGGCTTCTAGCTAGCTGAATTCTTTTATTCCTGTCCTTGTGATCAAAAGTGCCTTAATTCCCATAGTTTCACAGTTATTGAATCTTCCTTCACTCCTTTCTCCCATGGCACATTTTGTGCTTTTGCACACGTTTTCCCCATACGCTTTAATGAAATCAATCTTTCATAGCTGTTTTCTCAAGCCTTGCCAATTATTATTTCTTAAGGTATTCAAAGATGATGTTGGTACATGAGAAGACCTATGCATGTCTTCAAATGCAATTATTATTTCTTTTGAAGCACCATGCATACATTGATAGAAGCGCACAGAATTGTTTTCAAACGCAATTTTGTGCGCTTCTATCAATGTATGTATGCATGGTGTATTTATTGGTACATGAGAAGACCTATGCATGTCTTCTCTTGTCCATGATATTCATGCGATACAAGGAAGCCTAGGCTAGAAATGTCCCCTTTTTTCCCAATTTTTCTTTGGGAATCTTCTTTTACTCAAAAACTAAAAAAGGAAAAGGAAAGATATTTTGGGAATTCACAGGCTTAGGCATCTCCTCACCTTCTCCTTTCTTCTATTTTAGCAATTTGTTAATTATTGATTTGAAGCATAAGCTTTTGGTAGTAGTAAACTAGAAATAATTTTAGTTCAATTATTTTTCGATTTGTTTTCTACAGTTCTCACCGGCCTTTCTTCTTAAACACATGGTAATAATGTTGTTATGCGAGCTCATTTTTTAACCAAAAAAAGAAACGAAAGAAAGAGAAATTCGCTATGCATAGAATTGAGATATGACATTTCTCTCTCAGGTGGACTGGTGTTAGCGAAGCCAGAGGAGACTACCCATTTAGCCACCACAAACTTACTGTTCAGTTTTATGAAGCAGCTGCTGCTCAGGACAGAAAATTGGAAGGATTAGTTCACAGGGCTATTTTAGAGCTTTGGAGACCAGATCCAAGTGAATTAACTATTTTGTTGACAAAAGGAATTGACTCTCCACTGCTCAAGCTTCAGCCTACCGCACATACTTTGACTGGTAGTAGCGATCCTTGCTATGTTGAAGCTTATCACTTGGCAGACTCGGGCGATGGTAGGATTACTCTTCATCTAAAGGTTAGAGCTTTTTCATACTCATAACAGTCTTGGATTCTTCCATTGACCAATATAGCAGTTTTTTTCTGTATAATATAGCATAGAATGAATTGGTAATTAAAAACTTGAAGTCAAGTACTTCAATATCATGACTCAGTAGCTCTCCTTATTCAAGTATTTCCACAACATGACACCATAGCTCTCCTTATCACTAAAATGAGGGATATTATGAACAAAATAAATGGAGTGGTGGATTAGAGTTAATATGTAACTAAAATTTCACTTCGTACAAATTCTTGGACCCAAATTAATGTTTAAAAGAACATGTCACTAGCAGTTTGTTTCTCAGGAACTCTACTTGATAGAGCATTTGTGCTTACACAACAATATTTGATTTAATGATTGCATTGTAGAAATTTCATGCATAATCCAATCTCGCTCCTGTCAATATTAGGGTTGAAAGTTTTAAGTTGTGTTTGGATCACTTGGTCTGTAGTTTGTGCTAATTGCAATTGATTGAGGAATCAAACTTATTTGTATTCTAATAACATTTTCCAGCATAGCAACTTACTAATATTGCAGTTATTATATAAGCTAAGAACGCAATACCTTGGAGGTTAGTTTCTATACATCAGAGAAACCAAAAAAGAAGAAGTTAAAAGCATAGTAATCTCTCACATTTTTCCTATTCTGTAGGTGTTGCTATGGAGATACATTCTTTTTATTTTGATCATACTCACTCTGAACTCTTTGCAGGTTTTAAATTTGACTGAACTTGAACTGGATAGGGTGGATATTCGAGTTGGGTTATCCGGTGGATTATATTTTATGGATGGATCTACTCAAGCTGTGCGACAGTTGCGTAATCTTGTTTCACAGGTATCTTTTTGTACCGTCTCAAATATTTGTTCTTCCTAAAATTGGCACTGGTTCTTTTCTGTGTGTGACTTTGCAATGCGGTTTTCTTATGCTCTTTTTATCATTTGATAGGCAATTTTTTTTATAAAAATACCAAAGCAAATTTATAAATGTTATTGATTGTGTGTTCATTCTGGAAGGATATGACCTTTTGCCGCTAAATACCTTCCTTCTGGGTATTTTTTTTGTTAACAGATGTGTTCTAGTTGCTATTCATGTCCCACTTTTCATTATTTATAACTGTTGTGTAGGAATGAAAGTCTTTCGACTATGTTTCTGAAAATTATGGTTCTGCTCGTAAATTTTATGGCACTGGGTGCTATTCCTCTTACGCCATTGTTAATACTGTTTGTTTTCAGTGTTCTTTTTTTTTTTTTTTTTTGCAATACCTTCATTTTCAGAATCTTTAATCTGTGCAATTGATTCTATGCATAGGATCCAGTACTTTGCAGTGTTACATTGGGCGTGTCCCATTTTGAGAGATGTGCCCTCTGGGTTCAAGTCTTATACTACCCATTCTATGGAAGGGGTGCAATAAATGATGGTGATTATGCTGAGGAGGATCAACAGATCATGAAACAGAAGAGAAGCTCGAGACCAGAACTAGGAGAACCTGTGATTTTGAGGTGCCAGCCTTACAAAATTCCGCTGACTGAACTTCTTTTGCCACATAAAATTTCGCCTGTTGAGTTCTTCCGCTTATGGCCTAGTTTACCAGCTGTAGTAGAGTATACTGGCACATACATTTATGAAGGAAGTGGCTTCAAGGCCACTGCTGCGCAGCAATATGGTTCTTCTCCTTTCCTCGGTGGACTAAAATCCTTGTCTTCCAAGCCTTTCCACAGAGTTTGTTCACACATCATCCGGACAGTGGCAGGGTTTCAGGTAGGACTCTCTCTATTGTTTGAGGTTTTAACTATTAGAGCTGAGTTTTGTCCACTAGAACTTGTCCCTTTCTCGTTGCTCATACTATACAACTCACCTCAGTTACATTCAGTTTTAAATTGGCCAGTTTCTATCATATTTCACCAGCTTGAACTCGGAAAGAAGCCAATGTTATTGTACCTTGTGTAGTTTTTCTGAAACTATTTAATGTGTTCTGTCAAATAAAATTTGAAGTTCCCTGTTGTTTGACAGCTTTGCTATGCTGCCAAAACTTGGTATGGAGGCTTCTTGGGCATGATGATATTTGGAGCCAGTGAAGTGAGCAGAAATGTTGATCTGGGTGATGAAACTACAACGATGATCTGCAAATTTGTTGTCCGAGCATCTGATGCGTCAATCACAAAGGAGATTGAAGCAGACTTGCAGAGCTGGTTGGATGACCTTGCTGATGGAGGTGTGGAGTACATGCCTGAAGATGAAGTGAAAGAGGCTGCTGCTGAAAGGCTTAGGATTTCAATGGAAAGAGTAGCCTTGTTTAAGGCAGCCCAACCACCACCCAAAACTCCCAAATCTGATGATGAGGAGGAGGAGGAGAAAGAGGATGACGAGGAAAAGAAAGAAAATGAGAATGATGGCGATAAGAAAGAGCACAAGGAAGATGGTAAAAAACCAAAAGGAACCCTGTCAAAATTAACCGCAGAGGAGGTTGAGCACATGGCTCTTCAAACAGCCGTGCTCCAAGAATGGCACGTTCTGTGTAAAGAAAGAAGCTCGACAGTGAATTAATGACAATCTTTTTCCATGATTGTGAAGAGAGTTAGATAGCATTCTTTGTACCGTTTAGAATTCTAGTTTTGACATCTGCAAAATTTGGTTACCGAGCGTCTTCACATTTTTTATTCTCCCTTTCTTTTATGGGGATACCCCCTTGTACATCATCACGCGCCGGCCTGTCAGTGTTTCTGTTTGCTCTTTTCTGCTTTGAAACCCGGATTGTTTTGTACAACCTTTTCATTTTCGAGAAAAAAATTGTTTTGCAAGCTTTGGATTGAAAAAGAAGTGAAATTTGGTGTTGATGACTCGATTGGTGGAAGTGGCACCAGCACATTTACTTTCAGGTTTATCTTGTGCTAATACAGGCATCTTCTCAGTGGTTGTAATGATAAGCCCAATTAGCAAAATTTGGAGCGCACTAACCCATGTTGAACGAATTGATTGAGGGCAAAGATTCAAGTCATGCTAGAGAAACAGGAGATAGCCTTGTCGGTTTTGCAAATGCTTTCCACAGATTATATGTTAGCTTCCACTCCATTCAAGACAATTCAGTTCTGTTGATTTCTCATCCTGGCAACAAACACTAGGGAGAGGCGAACTCAACAGTGTATCAGGATTCCTGTCCACCCCAAACCACAACATGAAAAATATAAAGGATGAAGAGCATGCAGGATGGCCTAATAATTATCTTGGACACAGAAGCGATACATATACATGAAATTTATAGCTTGAAAAGAGTTGTCACTGAGCTGGATTTCTTATTTCAAGATAAGAAATGAGGCAAAAAAAGAAGAATTTGACATCGCTTGTCCTTCTTTTTATCAAGTGAAACAAGGGTTTAAATTTTCCATCTCTTTAAACATAGTGTTATAGGCAGTAACTTAGCATCATTCTCAATTAAATACCACTTGTATTCTACAATCCTCCAATTTCCCTTATATGTTGAATTTCTGTGGAACAGGGTCAAAATCATCAAAGTCAAATCTCTGACGCTCTCTTCCAACCTAGACAAACACAGGAACAAACTGGTTAGTGCACACCATAACCTAAACGAGCTCAGCTTATATGTATTACAGGAATCGATGTAATCAGCTCACCTTTGCCAAGTACAAAGGATCGCATGATATGAGTTCATCCATTGCGGTCAGCTTCTTTGACAGTGTCATTATCCTAGTATAACAAACATGATGGAAGATAAGGAATAACCAAAATATTCATCGAGACTGAAATGCAGCTACAACCTAGTAAATAGGTTTGGCTGGATATTGAAAGTCATTTATCCTGTCATTTATTACTGTGAAAATAACATAATGCAATTTATATTTATGGTTTACCGAACCATCAGATGCAAAGCACAAACAGTGATTTTATCATGATCTATTCAAAGGTCAATCAATATACTCTTAAGAGAAAATAAAATAAAATTATGGAGATTTCAATCTGGTTTTGATAAAGACATCCATATAGCTCTTATGTGCTTAAGTAGATTTATGAGATTTTCGAGGTAAACATACTGCTCAGTGTTAACAGATGAGTACACGGTTATGGTTCCATTGAAGTGGAAATTTGAGTGCGGGTACTTGCAGATAGTCCAATTTTCATCACATGGGCATGGTGTAGTTGTTCACAAGACTCAACTGCACCCTCAGGTTGCAGGTCTGAGGGTGCAGGTCTAAGACTATTGACATTGATTGTAGCAATGGCCATTAGAGCAGGTTCAATTTTATCCCCAAATATTTTTCACTGGAAACTACTGGCAGAATGAAAGTATTTCACTTATAAATAACAGTTTAAATTCCAGCTACTGTACCTCTGAATAGAAGAATCAATATGCTCAATCATCTCACAGGTTTTATATTGCTCCGGATCCTCTAAGAATCTAACCATACCATCTCTTTGGTTGATTGTTGCATATATCTCACCATCTTGGATCTACAATTTGAAATAAAAATGTTAATTTGTATTATGGTATAAGATATAGGTGTGCACTATTAGTGATCTAGTTACAATAAGTATTTTGCAGTAAATGGATCACACAAGAAATGAAAAAATATATATATATATATGAAAATGCTGTGTGCTTAACATCAGAGATAATTGCATGAGGTACTACCATTTGAAGCACATGCATTTCTGCCTCTTTAGGACTGCTGAGTTGCACAGTGTTCGCTATATCTTGGAGGGAAAGAGTCAAATATGTTTGGGTCAATCTCTGAATGTTTCTCTTATACATTGATGATACAACCTGCTTCACCAATCCAAGATTATTGTCCTGAAAAAGAAGATAAGAGCCAATTTTAGATGATGAAGAGATCTTATATTTGTCTCAGAAAGTGAAAATACGAAATGTGTGCTTGTAGACTCACGCTGTCAAACTTTTCTCTGTTCGTCTGAATGTATGACTCTAATTCTGAAATTTTTCCAATGCTATAAGTATTTGCCAATTCTATATAGGGCTGCTCAAAGGGTAAAGATAAATGTGTTAAGAGAGTAGAACCCAACTAAAACTTCAAATCTCACCTGCATATATCTATATGATTGCAAAACAATTCTGCATGCAAAGACACAAACACTGTTGATGGTGTAAACAACAAATATTTCACTAAAAAAGAATAAAGAATTTCCATTTATTTCATTTGATGGACATAAGAGAACCTCAGAGATCAATATGGAACATATCATCTTAAAATAGATTCAACCAAGCATATCCATGGTGAATGCAGCTTTCATTTGGGCAAATTAGGCTAGAATTCCATCATAGGAAGCTGGGTAGTCGCATGATAAGTTTAGGTTCATGAGAAAGGTCTTTTTTTTTTAATGCATACTTAAAAAGAAAGAAAAATGGTGCTTACTTTCCACATGCACCACTCACACATAAAACAGCATAATTATGGTTCTATTGTTTTTGCAAGCTATGTTACAAATTCAGTTAAACAACTTCTCAATTTTTTTCTCAAGGATGCAATGACCCTGGCTGATTAAAGTATTAATGCAAAAACTATAAATCAATTAAAAAAAAAAACTTCCAGCAATGTACAACATAAATTTGAAATTACCTGACATATGGTCTTTAGATTCCTCTGAGCTGCTGAAGAAGTGTACTTAGGTAGACTGGTAGAAAACTGCTAAAAAAAGAAACATAAAATGATGTTTCAAAGACATTAAACGAGGAATGAATTATAGGTGATCTTGGGGTGTCAAAGCTTGCCAGGATGCACATCCAAGCCAATGAAGAATAATACTGGAGTAAGAAAAACATGACCTTAGAAAACTAATTACTTGTAAGCACACAAGCATCATTCAATTTCCAAGAAACAGCTCCTAAGAGTATGCTATCTTTCTGAATAACCTTACATTCCAAATTCATTTGGTAAATGTCAAAAGAACACGGCATACCTGTCCATTGTAAATTAGAGAAACCAATACATATTTTTTGAATGCTTCAACAGCTATAGCATTTATAGAAGACATAGGAGCAGTCACGACCTGAAATGAGTTTGATGCAATTAGGAACAGTAACAAAGTCAAACCATTACAATATTACTGAATAGCCAAAGTGGATGAACAGATCGCAACTAGATCACATACATTGTGTAGAAGCTCCAGTGCTTTCTGAAAACGCTTTTGTCCAATGCATATCATCCCCCTGTCATGATGTCAAATGTCAGATGCACTCAAAGAAATTCCTCATCTATATGAGAGATAACAAATTGGCTGCAAGATGCTTAAATGATTTGTGTCTGGGAGAGGTTAAGGCTATCTAACAATCAAAAGCATGAAACTCCCATGTCTTTTCACGTCTGCTTATTCGCTGTGAACTGAGATATTCTTGATTTCACCATTTTAAGACTCAAGGGTTTTGGCACACCAGCAAACCCATTAAAGTCTAAAAAGGCTCCAAGGGAATTAAGATTCAGGCTCCTCCATGGGAATACACCTAACTACCATGCAGATGTTCTAACCTTAGCTTAGCTAAAAAGCGATCCTGGCATGGTTGAATTACATAATTATCAAAAATAGTAAAAATGCTAACTATTCAGTAGACAAGCACAAATTATTACGTTTCTTGTTAGTAAACTAAATTGCTAATTTAAAATGCATAAGTAAAAAAAAGGTGTAGCAAATGCCTTCCATTGATTGGTTTAAACAAATAATGATCTTCAAAGTACGAGCCGTATGAACAACAAGAAATCCTATGAAGCTAATGATTATCACTTTAACACAGAGCAACTAAAGATGTCACAAACAAAGAGAAACCAGACACAATAATAATTAACTGAACAACAGGAGATCACAAGCAAAGCAGCTTAGCATAATGAAAGTAACAATGGCATCAAATGAAACAGTACACAGAAGGTCTAGCAGCAAGGGCAGCGAGTCACCCATAATAACAATAGAGATAAAAATCCCTCGGTTGATCGACTTCAAAAATATCATCCTCCAGAATGGAAAGACCAGTTTTATAGCACTTTGCCAACAAACAAAGTTGAAGAAAATCTGGATGCAAAGTAGTCAAATGTTCGGAGGAGCGTAGCTTTTTCACAGCTTCCAGCAAAGGGACCACACCACGGATAGGTGCTTCAAGCATCAGCACTTGGTCTTTGAAACTCTTACAGACAGCAATGACTACCAACTCAAAAAGATAACTAGCATCAATTAAGTGCATTGAAAAACAATACTACAAGACAATACACACAAATCAAACACATTTTAAATTTAATCCAGAGTGAAGAAAGATTGGTACACTTTTCAGGCGCCAAACGAATCTGATCTGCAACACAAGATGTGAGAAACCTGGAAAGGATCAAAACCAGTCTTCTCGCTTGCTCGTTGGTAACTGGCCAAGAAGTGCATGCCTCTCTGCCACCCACATACACAAGTTCAAACAAAAAATCCCACAAGAGAAACCCATTCTCTACACTAAATCAACATAATATCATACCCTTTTTTTTTTTTTTCTAACCGTATCAATTTGAGTAAAGAATCTCATCTTTCTTAAATTTCAACAATCATCCAATTCTATCGCAACGAAGACACAATACTTCCTAAATTTCCCTTTGCCAAGCAGTAAAAATATCTCAAAAACACACAACAATATTACAAAACCCTAATAATAATAAGAATTTAACAAACTAAAACCCTAAGCATATCAGAGTGCACAAATTTAAAAGGAAAAAAAAAAAACAGAAAGGAAAGGAAAGAATAATGCTGCTACTCACAAAATATAAAGATAACCAAGAGAGTGAAGAGTCGGGTCGAGCTGTTCTAGAAAAGGCAAAAGCCGAGTAGACTCATTGTGTAGAAACTCATCTGCTTGTTTCAAGTGAGTCAACAACAAACTTAAATCCCCAGCGCTGCTTGATAGCCCTTGGATTTGCGCCACCAGCGATTCTACCGTAGCCATCTTCTCTATCTATTTCTTCGTTTTCAATCAATTAATTAAATAAACCAAACATAAAGATAATTGAATTGGGAGAAATTTTTTTTTCTCGTTTTGTTTTGG
>Ga0325414_1001805_pt1 | contig 21186 bp, 15 predicted proteins | sample PopdelMetagenome_8_FD_206183 | JGI IMG/M metagenome (GOLD analysis project Ga0325414, IMG submission 206183) | Populus deltoides microbial communities from Bellville, Georgia, United States - Leaf-PdKOR-R3 | ecosystem: Host-associated > Plants > Phyllosphere > Phylloplane/Leaf | place: USA... | reverse complement strand
TCGGGTCCGACTGACACGATCAAAAGATTGATGCCTTATCCCAAGTGTAGGAGTGTCAAAGTACTAAATAACCCGGCAAGACCAGGGTTAAACCACAAGGAGGTTAACTGTATAAACTACAAATAAAGAAATAGATAATAACAGAAAAGGAGTTGAAGAGAGCTTTGAGATTGATATTGATATAAAGATTAAACAAGGATAAAATAATTGTTAAGGTTAGAGGATCCACTAATGGTATTTCAAACAAGTATAGTATAAACTCTTTCTATTACCCAACTGGAAACCACACGCAAAGGAGGTTCCAATCGGATTATAAATTGTTAACATGATTACATTAGTTATCTTATTTGAATAATGCTAATACTTGTAAATGTTGTCAGGTATTCATGATTATAACTTATGTTAACAACAAATCAAGTTCCTTTCATAGCACAAGTGTCGGTTATACCATGCGGTTGGGCTATGAAAGTGCAAAGTATTTGTTGTACCAAGGGTTATACAACATAAATCTAGATTAACCATTTAACAAGCAAAGTAGTAAAAGTGAACAAGATAACAAATAAAAAACATATTAGTATCAAACATTAAAGTCCATGTTGAGTTTATACTATACTTATTCTTACACCATTAGTGTAACCTTTTCACCTTGACATAATAAACTTAGCTAAACATAATGACAAAGAGAAACATAAATAAATAACATAAGACCATAAGTATAATATAGAACGGGTTGCAGATACTGATACGTAGATAGTGCAATGTTTGATTCCCTTAAGCTTTTCTCCTGAACCCATGTAACAAGCTTCGGGCCACTAGCTCCCAAGTCAGTTGACTTTAGGTTATTAGGTGTTAAAACACCCATTTGGGCTTAATTGCTTAGGTTAGGGAGGCTACGAAACCAAACTTATCTATGTTTTTATTATCATCAATATTATAAATTTGTTTTCTTTTTTTTGCAAATTATATACTATCCCTTTCCCTGAGTTGTTTCCTTTAACAAAAGAACATAAATAATGTAATAATCCAATGTGTAACCCACAATCATATGTTAAAGTGTGTGTGTGAAAATGAAGGTTTAAGAATACTTGTTAAATGAGTATAAGAGCAGAATCAAGTGATAACAATGCAAGAGTTTGTAAACCTGAATATTTTAAGAGAAGTATGTGATAGACCTTGTTATGAATATTCAAATAACCATTGGAAAATGTTTAGTAAGATGCATCTCAAGAGTCAATAAAATTCTCCCTTACTCTGCCATCCTAGTAATAACAGTTTTGTCAAATTGGTTTTATTAAAAACAAAAGCAATTAGTTGGTTGGTTAGTTTTTTTTTGTCAACCACTACCCTCCCCCCCCAACTAAAACGAGACATTGTCCTCAATGTCATAAGGTAGAAAGATAGAATATAGAAGACATCACCTGAAGCAGCGAACACTAACAAACCTGAAACACACTTAAACAAATATAAGAAATAACAAAACAAAATAATATGCTATTAATAAAACCAAAAGACACAAGGTTTCACAAACGAAGGCTCAAGTCCAATCTAAGCTTTTTACGACTTTCCTTATTTGACCAATTACAGGGATGAAAGATTGTAGTTGGTCAATCAATTGTTCAGCAGTTGCAGCAGAGATTATGATTTGTCGTGTTGAAGATGTTAGAAATTGTTGTTCCACAGCTTGATCAAGAAAAGACAGCAAATTATCATAAAAACCATTAACATTTAACAAACCTATAGGTTTATGGTGAATGTGCAGTTGGGCCCAAGAGGAAATATGAAAGATCTCTTTCAATGTGCTCAGACCACCTGGTAAGACAATAAAGGCGTCAGCATGGTTAAACATTGTATTCATTCGATCAGACATTGTGAAAACCTGTAGTTCCTCTCTAATTGTTTTTCCAATGATGTCCCCTTTTGCTAAAGCTTTGGGGACAACCCTCAAAACTTGACTGCCTCCTAAAAATGCAGCTATTGACACCCCCTATTAACCCAAGGCTGCCTCCCCCATACACTAAATGAATCTTTCTCTCAGTTAGTACCCGACCAAGATGATTTGCTAATTTTAAAACTCCTTTTCTTTCCCAGGACTGGATCCACTGAAAACAAAAATATTTTTTATGTGATGACTTTAAGGACCTGCCATTTCTACACACTTCTATATCTGTTAAATGTATAGGTTGAGTACAAATGAAGGGAAGGAAAAGAAGATTTTATAGATGAGAAATTGAAAATGAAATCATACCACCTATATGTAGGCCAGCTGGAGTCTCACACTCTCTCTCTCTCTATTTATTTATTTTGAAAAAGCATGTGTATGTACAGGTAGCTGTGATTGTGGCTCACATCTTTCCTTGGTTTTACATCCAAAAACGACTTAAATGCTCTCTATGGGTCGGGGATAGGCTTCCCATCTAGTTTTCTTAAAAACTGGAAAACAAGATCTTTTATAGTTAGATTCCTAAGACTACATCGGGCATGTTCTTTATGAAAATGAGGTCATAAGTTATGAAATGCACAATGTACATTGCCACTAGGATATGTCCCAAAAGTCAATAGAAGATTATCTAAAGATTCCTTATGTTTTGAAATAAATCATGACTTTTGACAATTTTCACAAGCTTTGCAGAACACATGTGTGTTGTTGCTACTTAATTTTTGACCCATCTTTTTGATAAAATTTTTGAAAAATCCAAAAATAGCGAAAAACAACGAAAATCCAAAAAATATGTTTTTAATATATTTGTATCGTTCGACTTTTCACGTGTCATTTTTAAAATTATTGTTTTTCCTCATTGAGTCGACGTTGATATTGCTTGTTTTCAAAAAATACAAGAAAAAAACAAGAAAAATCAAAATTTACAAAAAAAGGAAAGTTGAGGGACCAATTTTGAGGCCCAAGCAACATTTTACCTATAAATTTAGGTCCACAACTCACACAAAAAGTGGGGGGGGCAATTTTGAAAGAAAAATGCGTAAACCTAAACCTATCTCCAACCAAACAGCCGCCCCCCAGCTTTGGTTCTTCTCTCCCAAAAACCAGCTGCTGAAGCTGGCCCTAGCTTTTCCCCGATCTTCCTCTCCTTTCCACAGGCCTCCCTCATTAGCCCCTTCTTCTTTCAGTCGTCCGCATCATCCCTCATAAACACTCCCTCTATCCTCCCCTCTTTCGGCCATTTTCAGTACTTCTCCCTTTCCCCTCTGCAAAAAAAAAAAAAAAAAAAAACCAAACAGCCGCCCCCTAGTTTTTATTTTTCTCTCCAGCCGGCTACAAGACAAGCCTTCCCTTCTCAGCACCAACCTCTTTATTGTCACTCTCCCCTGCTTTCAGATTTTTTCCTCCCACACCCATTTCCTTCCCCACAACAGTCGGCCACAGACCCACGGTCCCCTCTCTCAACTTTCTCCCCATTTCCCTACTCACCGGCCTCCTAAGACCCAAGGTCTCCATCTTCACCAGCCACCGCCCAATAGTCCTTTCTCCTCCGGTAGCAGCCCAAACACAACAGTTTCAACAGAGCCCGCCGACCACAAGCCACGCCCCTCCGCCTCTGTTATCTGACCACAGATGCCCTGAACTCAAAGCCATCGATCGCTTGTAAAGGAGAAGATCTGCACTGGAAACAGATCCGAAGGGAAAGAAAGAAGACAGAAGGGAACAGATCTATAAAGGAGATTAGAACCGAAACTTGGCTTGTGTCTTTTCTTCTTTTACAGGTGACGGTGGGTGTCACCGCCGGCAGGGAAAGGAAGAAGGGAGGAAGCTATTCCAGATCCCTTCGCTGCTTGGATTTTTTTACGGCGATAAGTGAATCCACGCGCTGCTAGTGGCGGCGGCGCGTGGAGGAGACGCGCTGCCACTGTCTTGCAGCTCCAAAAGTATGCCTGACACTGTTCTGAATTGTTTTGGGCTATTTTGTAAATTTTAAATTGTTTAATGTAATTTTTGTGTATTTTTAAATTTTTATAATTTGTAGTGTGGATGGTAAAAAAAAAAGAAGAAAAAATATAGTGAAAGTGAATGTGTTTGTATTTTTTTATGGATGTTTTTTTATGATAAAATTGCAAAGAATAAAGAAAAATTTAATATTTTGATTTGCTCACGGTCAAGAATTATGAACTTACATGTAAGTCGTATTTCTAATATCCAATGAAAAGATAAAATTTTTAAAACTTTTTTAACACATCAAAGCCATAAAGCAGCTTACCTCAGGTAGGGTGCGTTAGGGGATCTAATACCTTCCCTAACCATAATCAGTCCCTTACTCGTGAATCTCTGACAAGACTAGTACATCTGGGTTTCCTAGTAACCCTCAATGAAATACAACGCCGCGCGGGTGATGTGCGATAGAATAACGACTCCACTAGGGAAGGTACTATTTCTAACAATATTGGACTAAGCTTTGTGTATTTGATGTGTTTAAGTTTTTGCTTTTTTGTCTCTATTTTGTTAATGTATTTTCCATGCATTTTGTAGAATCGTCTCATGCATCACATGTCTTTATTTTTGAAATCACACACAAGCTTTTAGGTTAGGTGGGGAGCTAGCGATCTACCCTATGACTATTAGTCAGGGTTCAGATGCGTGAAACACTCAACTCATATCTGAGTGTCTGCTTAGTAATGGTGGGTATACGTGCCTTAACCATTTTTTGCAACGCCTCTATACTGTCTTTACGAAGATTGTCACTAGGCAGATATGAGACCCTTTTAAGACCAAGTAGAAAACCTACCCATGTTCACATAATGAATAGAACCTATCCTTAGGTTGTATGTGCTATCTTTATTTACATTAGGGCAAACCCTTCTTAAATCATCTTGAACTCAAGACTTGTGAGTGACACAATGACCATCACTCAGAAAATTTTCATTGTAGAGTTTGGGTAAGAATCAAGATTCTTGTTTCATCATACAAGAGTTACGATCATATGTCACCCCTCGAAGGGCGTGTTCATCATATAGATTACATGTTCATGCATTTGTCATGCATGCACCGGGATGAAAAGTAGGTCCCCTACGAGTCTACAACACCCAACTTTGAGAGAAAAACATGAAAGATGAAGGGTGTGCTCGTCGTAACATCCATTTTCAAGAAGAGTTGGAGTCTCTAAAGACAAGCGTGACTTGCCTCTAGCTTACTCGAGCAAATACTTAGAAATAACTTTGGGGAATGTTCCTTCCAACCGACCTACCATCTTTGTTCAAACCCCAACAACGACTCAACCCAAATAAATTGGGGGCAAACATGGTCAAGAGCCTCAACACAATCCAATATTTCTGCAAAAGCTTTTGTGGGAAGGCTAACCGAAGGGGAATTGCACCACCGTTGCAGAATGGAGCCTGTTCTTCTTCTGCCAAAAAAATAACTACCTCTGTTCGATCATGCCTGCAAAACTTCTTGATTTTTTGTTTTAACCTGTTCCAATTTTTGTTGGTAATTTAGCTCAAAATTGCCACAAGACTTTCTTTTTCAAATGAGCCTTTCTTGTTAATAAGATCATGTGTTTTCCCGTGATCATGACATGCCTTTATTTTTGTTGTTGTTTCATGCAAATATCATTAAGCATGAAACCATTGCGCCAAGAATCTTTTGGTGTGTTTCCCTTTTCTTCCAAAACTATACATGATCACACATGTTCACAAAGATTTTTTAGGAATTCAAAGTTTAGTACAAAAACAAAAATGATGTTGGTGTTTGTCCAGAACAAACGAGTTTTGGAAATTCAGGTGATTCCTTAGAATGGTAACTATACACCTAGAAAACGTGAAAAACAAACCATGAGGTGACTCTAAAGCTGAGTTTTATTTAAATGAATAATGAGAAATCACTTTACATACTCGCATGAAAGCAAGGCTTACCGGTCCTAAATGCATGAGTTTGGAATGAAGAAAGGCCATCTTTGATAATCTTTTCACGAGGCTAAAATATATCCTTCGCGGTCCTCTTTTGAGCCTAGTAATATTTTTTGAAAATAACCTTGGCTAGGATCACACCCCATACTGGGGGCAAGTGCAAGAGACATAGAAAAAACCTCAATGATTGAAAGTGTCCAAGCAACACTGGGGGCATAAAAGAAAATTCTCAATCATCAAAAGTGTCCAAACAAAGCCGGGGGCATGAAGAAAAAACCAAAAGGTCCAAAAGAATTGAGCTTCTCACAAAAATAACTGATATGATGATGCACAACCAAGTGAAGAAAGAAAAAACAAATGAAAAACCCAAGCCCAACACTGGGGGGCACGATAAACCATTTTGGAAAGACATTCAAATGACAAAAGGTTAACAAACAAGCACAAGTGATCCTTAGTCTTGAAATCCCTTAAACACCTTTTGAGCTTGTAAATATCATTTTTCTTCATAACCAATAGCCCAAGCCTACATTACATGCATAATCAAGCCCTTTCTGATCAAAGGCAAGAAATCTGGATCGGTAGGCAGTGCGTTCTCATGCGAACCAAATCATTATTCATGCAAATAAAATTAATGCTTTGAAAATCGGTTCTCTGTAACCCTCAAATTGAATTTTGAACCTTTTTTTTACCAACCAAACATCACTTCACATTTTTCATCAAAAGCAAAACAAAGAGTTTTCATCACTTCTGAAAACCTCTTCATAGGAATCACTTGAATTTCTTCAGATGAGTTTGCTTTGAATCGATGTCAAAATGATTTCTGTGTCTGGAATAACTTTGAAATTCCAAAAATTCTGCATGAAAATAACTCCTTGTCAAAAACCAAATCTTCCTTCATATAGCCTCATCCCCAAACCCGAATTAAATACTTGGGGGCATGATCAAGCTAGGGGGCAATAAAAAATGCATGGTAGGGTTGGCTCCATGATTCCCTTTCTAAGAAAAATGTCGGGCAAAATTGACAACCCTTGAGATAAAAGGTGGAGGACAAAGAAGTATGATGACATCAAGTCATTCATAGAGGTCAAGATCACAAGATATGAATCGAATAAGCAAGAGTGAAAAAGCCATCGATGTTTACTATCAACACTCCAACTTTTAAGAAAAGAAAGACACCATAAAGAAATGGGGACCTATATTTCTCAGGTAAGTATACATGCATATTGATCATAATGCATTGTTTTCAACATTGTCAAATCGGTGTTTCATCATCACCTTTTAGGTAGTGCGTTTTCTAACCCTACCTCATTTCGAGTGCGCCTTTGTGCCCTCACTTTCTTTTGTGTGCGCCTTTAAGCCACCATTTCTCAGGTAGTGCGTTTTCTAACCCTACCTCATTTCAAGTGCGCCTTTGAGCCCTCACTTCTTAGGTAGTGCGTTTTCTAACCCTACCTCCTTTCGAGTGCGCCTTTGAGCCCTCACTTCCTTTTGTGTACGCCTTTGAGCCACCATTTCTCAGGTAGTGCGTTTTCTAACCCTACCTCATTTTGAGTGCGCCTTTGAGCCCCCACTTCTCAGGTAGTGCGTTTTCTAATCCTACCTCCTTTCGAGTACGCCTTTGAGCCTCACTTCTTAGGTAGTGCGTTTTCTAACCCTACCTCCTTCCGAGTGCGCCCTTGAGCCACCGTCTCTTAGGTAGTGCGTTTTCTAACCCTACCTCCTTTCGAGTGCGCCTTTGAGCCCTCACCATCCTTTTTTTTTGGTAAGTCACCCATTACAATGAGACCAACATTTTTCTGGGTAAGTCACCCATTACAACGCGACCAATTCTCCATGTTTTTTTTATCTGGGTAGGTCACCCATTACAATGAGGCCATTCTTCCACGTGGGTAAGTCACCCATTACAATGAAATTACTCTTTCCTTTTTCCTTGGGTAGGTCACCCATTAATGAGGCCATTCTTCCACTTGGGTAGGTCACCCATTACAACGTGACCAATTCTCCATGTTTTTTTTTGGTAGGTCATCCATTACAATGAGGCCATTCTTCCACTTGGGTAGGTCACCCATTACAATGAGACCACTCTTTTCTTTTTTTCTTGGGTAGGTCACCCATTACAATGAGACCAATATTTTTCTGGGTAGGTCACCCATTACAACGCGATCAATTCTCCATGTTTTTTTATCTGGGTAGGTCACCCATTACAATGAGGCCATTCTTCCATTTGGGTAGGTCACCCATTACAATGAGACCACGCTTCGCTTTTTCCACTTGGGTAGGTCACCCATTACAATGAGACCATTCTCCATGTTTTTAAGATCATTTTCTTTTTCTTTTCTTTACAAAGCTTACTATGCAAAACATTTAGGAGTTTTGCTTCGTAAGCATTGTAAAGAGGGGGCATCTGTTGCTACTCAATTTTTGACCCATCTTTTTTATAAAATTTTTGAAAAATCCAAAAATAGCGAACAACAAAAATCCAAAAAATATGTTTTTAATATATTTGTATCGTTTTTAGCATTTTCAGCATCCTCTCAAAAGAATTTAATTTTTCAAATGTCTTTTGAATGCGTTCGACTTTTCATGCGTTATTTTTAAAAGTATTGATTTTCCTCATTGAGTCGACGTTGATATTGCTTGTTTTCAAAAAATACAAGAAAAAAACAAGAAAAATCAAAATTTACAAAAAAAGGAAAGTTGAGGAACCAATTTTGAGGCCCAAGCAACATTTTACCTATAAATATAGGTCCACAACTCACACAAAAAGTGGGGGGGGGCAATTTTGAAAGAAAAACACATAAAAAAACTAAACCTAAACCTAAACCTATCTCTAACCAAACAGCCACCCCCCGGCTTTGGTTTTTCTCTCCTAAAAACCAGCTGCTAAAGTTGGCCCTAGCTTTTCCCCGATCTTCTTCTCCTTTCCACAGGCCTTCCTCATTAGCCCCTTCTCCTCTCAGTCGTCCCCATCATCCCTCATCAACAATCCCTCTATCCTCCCCTCTTTAATCCGACCACAGATGCCCTGAACTCAGAGCCATCGACCGCTTGTAAAGGAGAAGATCTACAGTGGAAAAATATCTGAAGGGAGAGAAAGAAGACAGAAGGGAACAGATCTAAAACGAAGATTAGAACCGAAACTTGGCTTCTATTTTTTCTTCTTTTGTAGGTGACGGTGGGTGTCACTACCAGCAGGGAAAGGAAGAAGGGAGGAAGTCGTTCCAGATCCCTTCGCTGCTTGGATTTTTTGATGGCGACGCGTGAATCCACGCGCTGCCAGTGGCAGCGGCTCGTGGAGCAGACGCGCTGCCATTGTCTTGCAGCTCCAGAAGTCTGCCTGACACTGTTCTGAATTATTTTGGGCTATTTTGTAAATTTTAAATTGTTTAATGTAATTTTTGTGTATTTTTGAATTTTTATAATTTGTAGTGTGGATGTAAAAAAAAGGAAAGAAAAAATATAGTGAAAATGAATGTGTTTGTATTTTTTTTATGGATGTTTTTTTATGATAAAATTGCAAAGAATAAAGAAGAATTTAATATTTTGATTTGCTCACGTTCAAGAATTATGAACTTACACGTAAGTCGTATTTCTAATATCCGATGAAAAGACAATTTTTAAAACTTCTTTAACATATCAAAGCCACGAAGCAGCTTACCTCATGTAGGGTGCGTTAGGGGTGCTAATACCTTCCCTAACCACAACAAGTCCCTTACCCGTGAATCTCTGACAAGACCAGTACATCTGGGTTTCCTAGTAACCCTCAATGAAATACTAGGTGGCGACTCCCAAGAACCAATCAAGCAAACAAAAATGAAAATCGCCAACGCCGCTACGCGGGTGATGTACGACATGTGTCTTTGAACATGGTGGTCCAATAGAATCCATATTGTAAGATTTTTGCAGTCGTCTTTTATGACGAGAAATGACTCCCACATGCCTCAGAATGACAGTTTAATAACACTACTTACCTCATTGTCCGAAATGCATCTTCGAACTATTTGATCAGGACAATATTTGAATAAGTAAGGGTCATCCCAATAAAAGTTCTTCACTTGGTTCAAAAACTTTCCTTTGTCTTCGGTATTCTAGTGAGTTGGAAAATCTCCCGTTGGAAGAAAATTGATATGATTAGCAAACCAAGGTATTGGACTAAGAGAAAGTAAGGATTCGTTAGGAAAGTAATCATTGATTGGTGTGATGTCGGATGTCAAATCTATTGTCAATCTTGACAAAAGATCCATATCAACATTTTCAGTGCCTTTCTTGTCCTCGATTTCTTCTTGAGAATAAATCATTTGTAAATCTGCATATTCATCAAACTCTGTTTTACTCACGGTGGATTCAAATTGATCATAAAACTAATTCTTGAATAACATCTACTTCCTGTGAATCATTACCATCTCCAGGTTGCTTGCAAATGTTAAAAATATTCATCTCCAATGTCATGTTTCTAAATGATAGCTTCATCAGTCTATTCCTATAATTAATCAATGCATTAGAAGTTGCAAGAAATGGACGCCCTAAAATAACAGGAAATGAATTACATGCTTCTACAGGTTGTGTATCCAAGACAATAAAATCCATAGGATAAATGAATTTATCAACTTGTACTAACACATCTTCAACTATTCCTCTAGGCACTTTTACAGATCTATCAACAAGTAAAAGAGTTACAGAAGTTAGTTTTAACTCACCTAGATTGAGACTTTGAAAAACTAAATATGGAAGTAAATTCACACTAGCACCAAGATCAAGTAAAGCTTTTTCAATTTTATGTTCTCCATTAAAGCATGAAATTGTAGGAGAACCAGGGTCTTTATATTTCAAAGCATTATTGTTTTGAAGAATAACACTTACTTGTTCGGCTAAAAAGGCTTTATTTTTTACATTTAGTTTTCTCTTCACGGTGCACAAGTCTTTCAAAAATTTAGCATAAAAATATACATGTTTAATAGCATCCAGCAAAGGTATATTGATCCTTACCTGTTTGAAAGTTTCAAAGATTTCAGAGTTGTGATTGACTTTCCTTTGTTTGGTCATGGCATGAGGAAATGGAAGTGCTGGCAGGGAATCAGTCTTTTCTTTGCAATGTTCAGATTCAACCCCTTCCTTACCCTCATAGATTAACTCATCATCTTTCTCACAAGGTTCAAGAGTGGGTTTTTCAATAACCTTACCACTGCGAAGAGTGATGACTGATTTAACTTGATCCATGTGTTGGCTTTCAGAGCTACTTGCATTTGCATTGTATTGCCCTTTGGGATTTTGTTGTGGTTGAGATGAGAACTTACCTATCTCCTGAAAACTGAGAGCAGATGTGAATTTTGCAAGAGTATTTTTCAAATCTGCCATGATTTGAGCATTTTGAGTGTTGATTGTCTCTTGCTTTTCAATGAATACATGCAATGTTTCCTCAAGATTCTTCTAGGAGGTGGAGCATAAGGAGGTGTATATCCATGAGAATTTGGAAATTATGGTGTGCTTGAAACGGTGGCTGTAAAGTTTGTGCATCACTCTTCCAACTGAAATTTGGGTGATTTCTCCAACCAGGGTTATATGTTTATGAGTATGGGTTATGATTGGGCCTTTGGAAATTGTTTAAAGCAAGGGCTTGTTCATGGAGACATTCCATAAAAGAAGGCAAAGTTAGATAATCATTGGTTGAGTGTTCATTAGTTTCACAAATTTGACACACAATTTCTTGAACAGATTTTAATTGACCACTCCTTTTCAATTCTAGTACCTCGATTTTTCTAGCTAGAGATGCAAATTTGGCTTGAAGGTCATGATCTTCCCTAAGGTTGTACATGCCTCTACTAGATGTATGATGTTGAGTTTTACCTGGTGCCTCATAAGTGTCTGTAGTGTCCCAATTTTGAGCATTTTCAGCTAACAACTCTAAGTACTCCATTGCTTTATCAGAGTCTTTATCTTCAAAAGTTTCATTGCACATCAATTCTACCATTTGTCTATCTTTAAGTGTTAACCCTTCATAAAAATGTGAAACCAATCTTCATGTTTCAAAACCATGATGAGGGCAAATATTAAGCAAATCTCGATACCTATCCTAACATTGGTAAAATGTTTCTCCTGATTTTTAAGTGAATGTGATGATTTGTCTTTTGAAAGAGTTTGTTCTGTGAGACAGAAACAACTTCTTTAAAAATTGTTGTTGCATTGCATCCCAAGCACGAATGGATCCTAACCTAAGATTTTATAGCCATGTTTTAGCTTTATCTTTTAATGTAAAAGGAAAAAGCTTTAATCTAATAGTGTTCATGCTACAATTTAAGTCATTATAGGTGTTACAGACTTCCTCAAATTCTCTCAAATGCAATTATGGATTTTCTAGATCTAAGCCATGAAAAGAAGGTAAAAGTTGAATAATGTCTGGCTTAAAATTAAAATGAGATGCACCAGGAGGAAAAATTATGCATGATCGCATACTTGTTCTTGTAAATCTTGATTTTCTAGTCTCTAAGTGTTCTAACACGATTATTCACATTATTCTCATTATGAAGCGATTGATTATCCTTTTCAGCCATGTTTTCTGAAAATGATGAGGATTTCCTAGAAAGTCTACCACTTAATATGTGTGTCCAAACTCTCATGCAAGTGCACAAAGAAAGAAAAAAAAAAGAAGAAAAAGAAAAAGAAGAAACAAAGATTAGAAAAACAAATAAAAGTGAAAAGAAAAGAAAAGAAATAATTTATGCAATAACTTACCTCCCTAGCAACGACGCCAAAAACTTGACACGATCAAAAGATTGATGTCCTATCCCAAGTGCAGGAGTGTCAAAGTAATAAATAACCTGGCAAGACCGAGGTCGAACCACAGGGAGGTTAACTGTATAAATTACAAATAAAGAAATAGATAATAATAGAAAATGAGTTGAAGAGAGCTTTGAGATGTGATATTGATATAAGGATTAAACAAGGATAAAATAATTGTCAAGGTTAGAGGATCAACTAATGGTATTTCAAACAAGTATAGTATAAACTTTTTCTATTACCCAACTGGAAACCACACGCAAAGGAGGTTCCAATCGGATTATAAATTGGTAACATGATTACATTAATTATCTTATTCGAATAATGCTAATACTTGTAAATATTGTCAGGTATTCATGATTATAACTTATGTTAACAACAAATCAAGTTCCTTTCATAGCACATGTGTCGGTTATACCATATGGTTGGGCTATGAAAGTGCCAAGTATTTGTTGTACCAAGGGTTATACAACATAAATCTAGATTAACCATTTAACAAGCAAAGTATTAAAAGTGAACAAGATAACAAATAAAAAACATGTTAGTATCAAACATTAAAGTCCATGTTGAGTTTATACTATACTTATTCTTACACCATTAGTGTAACCTTTTCACTAAGAAAAGAGAAACATAAATAAACAACATAAGAACATAAGTATAGTAAAGGAAATGGAAAGCATAAACAAGAGATTAAGAAAAATATAACATGGAATAAAACTTGAACATTACAAAATACAAAGAAATAAATAAAGAGCATGATTTTGATCTGAAAACCAAGACACCTAAATGCATGGAAAATGCCTTCTTTTATAGGCCAAAATTCAGAACAATTGATTTGATGACTAATTATTGAGTGGGTAGCCACCTCTTGACTTGGTAACAATCCTTATCATCTTGTCTGCAGAAAACATCATTGCTAAAATCAGAATTTGAACAGATAGTTTTCATGAAAGTTCTGGGAAATTATCTCAGCTTTCCAACAAAACAAGAATCGGTGCATTTGGACTTCTAGAACTCGAGATATGGACTGAACACTAAACAATATCTGGGCTGCAGGATAGATTCCGACTTCTCCGTTGTTGCTACCATTTGAACTCGAAAATGACACTTTTAAATCTTGAACTCGTCATGAAAGTTTTAGGCTTATGTCTTAGCTTTCCATACATATAAACCAGGCCTAAATCCAAGTTCTACATCTCCAGTTATGATCCAATAACCAAATGGTGTTCCAGTTTGGACTGAACCAACATCTCTTTTTTAAGCTTAGCCCTCTCTTTGTCTTCTCAATTTCAGTAGTTAAACTCATCAATCATTCCTTTGATTTATGTGATAGGCCTATATTAAAGATGAACATTTATTATAAATTAAAGGTAACTTATATTATCAGATTTGTTATTATAAAACATGCTCTAGTTAAGGAGTTATTGATACTTCAAGTGCAAAATGATGATATAAAACCTTGATAAAAATGCATTTTTAAGTACTAATCACCGGCTCAGTCCAAAAAAAAAAATTCATAAAAATATTTTCGAAAAATTTATGATTTCCTCACGTATTTTTCTACTACATTTTGCTTAATATTGGTTTATATTTTTATATCATAAAAATACAAATCCAATATTAAAATACTCGGTTTTCATCAAAACATAAAAAAACATGTTTTTGTTTTCATGCATACAACCAAGTCTCTCAAAGCAAAAAACATCATATTGTATTTTCATACAACAAAGAAAACTTCAAAAAATATGTTTTAGCATGCATTTTGGCTTTAATAACCAGTTTATTAAAGTCACGAGAATTAAGCTAATATTTCAAAAATTCCAAAACAAATATTTTGTTTTCTTTTAGTATCTGGGGTTACGACCATATACGTAAGACATATTTATAATATTAAATTCTTTTGTTGACGTTAGAATGACTAGGTTTTTACCCGATAAGATAAGAACCTCCTTACCGAGAAGGGCTTTTCTTGAATCATAGATAGACCAACAATTAAAAAACACGAGAAGCCCTCAGTGTTTTATCTGATAATTAAACAATGCAGCTTACCTTAGGTAGGGCGTAGTTGGGGAGCTAATACCTTTCCTTTACGCAACCAGTCCCCATGCCCGATCTCTGAGACTAGTTAGGGTTCCTATTGATCAAAATATTAGGTGGCGACGCCCATTCTATTTCTCCACTGATAAGAGACAAGAATTCCTTGTCTCTTAATATTTTCCAGGTAGACATGTTACCTGAGAGTGGAAGATATTCGCCACGATGCCGCACACGTGCGACAATACTCACTTTAGGTATTAGTGTTTTTATTTTATTCGTTCGATGTTAACTACTTCCATATGTCCATTGATAAGAAGGAATGATATTCCATTTATGGACTTTCGGGTTTTATTGATTGAAAACTAACTAGATGAGTTAATTCTTAGGATCTACTCCATGGTCAGCACAATATTTCAACCATGAGCTGATGACTTGATGAGGTAACAACTCATATTAATTATAGGAAGAGTAGAGGGTACTTTGAAGTTGACAAAATTACCTCATAAATACTTTTAGGGTGAGGCTCTATTTGGAAACCCTAAGCAAATAGCATTTTATAAAAAAATAATTTTTTTAAAAATAATTATTTTAGGTTTAGATTCCATTTATGGACTTGCGGGTTTTATTGATTGAAAACTAAGTAGATGAGTTAATTCTTAGGATCTACTCCATGGTCAGCACAATATTTCAACCATAAGCTGATGACTTGATGAGTTAACAACTCATATTAATTATAGGAAGAGTAGAGGGTACTTTGAAGTTGACAAAATTACCTCATAAATACTGTGAGGTTCTATTTGGAAACCCTAAGCAAATAGCATTTCATAAAAAAAATAATTATTTTTTGTTTAGATAGTTTTGATATTCTAATATTAGAAATTATTTTTTTAAAATTATCATTTTAATATATTTTTAAATAAAAAATATTTTAAAAAATAATTAATTACTACCACAATACAAATTACTATCTTAATTGAGTCGGGATAAGTTTGGTTTAGTTTTATTGCACACGTTGTCACCAGCATCCCATGTCTATCACTTTTATTTATTAAGGTTTTTTACTTCTTACATTAATTAAGCATTGTCGTCTTTAATATAATGATATTCTAATTTTGAAAGCAAAATGCCTTTGGACATTATACCTCCTCCCTAATTTCTAACTACTTCCAAGCTCTAACATTATACGTACATTGCGCTCATGCTCGGCAACTTTGGGCAGTGACCTGCAGGCTAGGGTGGGCAAATCGCTATCTTAGCTTGAGTTTAATGTTCCCTTAATATACTGGCATGTGTTATGGCTCTTTATAAATCAAAGACCATCCATCGTAATCCAACTTTATATGCTGAATTAGTCAAGTCAAGCCTCTTGTACTTGAGATTCGTCAGTTACTTTCAACTTAATCCGGCAGCCACAATCCTGGCTTCAGGGATGCTAATTTAACCTAATTTATCCATATAACCTCATACGCTGTGATCTTAGCCAAACTAGAAGCCGGTAAAACCTAAGATTTGATACCGTAGAGTTAGGCATGTATGGAGTGTTATGGTAAATCTGTCAACATATATAGCTTAAAATATAACACAATAGAATCCACGTATATGAATCTTTACATATTAAAGAATATAAATAAATTAAAGATTGTGATTTGTTAATTCTTTTTTATAAGGTCACAAGGCACATTGATAGGTTTGTTTCTAACCCCTTATCCCACTTTGTTTCTAACCCCTTATCCAGTATTATCCTCGTTCCACCGGCTCTTGTTTGAATCCATTGATAGGATACTAATCTTTGAATCCTTCTATTTTCTTCACCCGCTTTCTTTTGTTCAACACATCCATACATGTATAGATTTGCATTCCCCTGAAATTTTGCAAAGCCTTCGAATTTCTGCACGCGGTATGTTTTAATTAGTATTGTTCCTCAATTTATTGCTGTAATAATTTATAAGTCAATTATTAAACATAAATCTTATTCGCACTAACAATTTGTTGCTTGATTTTATCATTCCTTAACTTAGATCTAATAAGCTCGATTCATTTAATAATATGATAAGAAAAAAATTGGCAACAACAATAGATAAATAAAAAAATATATTTGGCCGAAGTCAACTTGGGTTAACCCGTAAATCGGCAAATGAGATCAGGATAACCTCATAAAAATAAAAAAATAATGCATCCTAATTCCTAACAAACTCAATATTGAATAATGGAATTAAAAAAAATCAATACTAAAAAAAATCTTAAATCAACTTCGACTAACCTGATCCAAACCAATCACCCGGATCTTCAGATTAGGATTATCCAATATAAGGAAAACCAAAAAAAAATCATGAAGATAAATTTTGATTAACAAAAATGTTAAGCGATGAAATTGAAAAAGAAAGTTTCAATAAAAAAAGAATCCAAAACAAAACAAATGGTATTCAATAGAACAAGGACCAAATTTGACATAAAAATAAACTAAAATTAAATGTTGAGGGATGAAACTAAAAAAAAATCAATTAACAAAGGATTCAAAACAAAACAAATATCAATCAAAATAACAGGGACCAAATATGACATATGAAAAAAATAAAGAAGGATGGATTTGAAAAAAAAAATTTAATTATTTAAAAGCAATAGTAATAAAAAAAACAATGATCAAATACGAAGGAAAACTAAATTGAAAGGATGCTTTGGAGTGAGTTTATGTACTTTCAAAACATGAGATGTGAAGGGACATGTATCTTGAGACAATATTTATTATTTTTATTCCTACAATACCCCCACTACAAGATTTCACAGTTTTACCGACGGAAATATTCCGTCGGTATGTGATTAAGAGTTCGTCGGTAATTTATTTACCGATGTCCTTGCTGACAGAATACGTCTGTCGGCTTTCTGTTCATCGGTAATACCACCGTCTGTAGCTATATCGGTCGGCAACATAAAAAAACATTTGCCGATGGTTTTACAGACAAAAATTACACGCCAAAAGAAAAAGTTTCCCGCTTGAAATATACTGATAGATTTATCCTGTCGGTGATAGTGTGACATACCGATGGATACACACTGTCGGTAAAGTTGTCGGTGAGTGTTTGAAATATCGATCGAAGATATCCGTCTGTACATTCGTCGGTCATTGTGGCAGGTACTATCAAATACCGACATATTAAGTCCGTCGGTAAAGTTGTCGGTCAGTGTAAAATGCCGACCGAATATATCCATCTGTAAATTTGTTGGTGACTGTGGCAGCTACTGTCAAATGCCAACGAATATATTCCGTCAGTAAAACCCTCTGTGATTATTTTTAAATATGTTTTAAAAAATTATTTAGAATACATAATATAAAATTATATAAATTAATGGTAATAAAAACCAATTATACAAATAAAATTTTTATTAAACACCAAAAACAAAAAAAATAAAGTTAAATAATATTCATTACAAACTGAATGTGTTTCAAAAAAAAAAAGTTAAATGAACTATTAAAGGTAAATAATATTTATTACAAATTAATATAAAGATAGAGCTGGAGGAGGAGGAGGCTGGTGGTTATACAACAAAAAAGGATGAGGCGCACATGTATCACCACTCTGTGATACCATGTTCATGACCATTTCGCGAAGCTGTTCATGATCCGCTTTGTGTTGTGCATACTCCACTTTAAGTTGTGCATATTCCGCTGATAGGTGGTCGTATTTTTCAATGAGCTAAGTCGTGTGTTGCTGCAAGGCCACGAACTCCTTAGATTGAGTGCTCGATACTGATTGGGAGCTCCCAACGGTTGAAACATCATGGGTCGACCACAAGTTCTCAACCGTAGTGTTGGAGAGCCCATAAACCCAATTTTTATCGGGTCCATCAGATGATCCAACCTCCATCCACAAATCTGGATCGAATTCCGGATGGGTTAAAGGATCGTCCCCATGTCTTTCCCTCAACTGGCTATTATAGGTCTCCTGAAAATAAAAAAAAAAGTAATCATCATATTCAATTCAATAAAAATAATAACTTACAAAATAAAATGATTAAACAAACATACCACGAAGTGTTGAGCACGGTTGTCAACTAACTGTTGCGTCCCGTTTTGGCGGTCTTGACTCCGCAAGTGCGTCTCCACAAACAGCTCCATCGGGCTCGGCTCATGTCCAAGAGATGTAGCCTATAATGAAAAAAGATTAATTAACAACAAATTAATTTAACGATATATTTCATTTAAATTAATCTTACCATCCGTTTCGCATGTGCAGCAAATGGAACAGAGCCGCTGGTGTGCGTTGTCACCGAGCCATGAATTGGCCGATTCTGGTTGCTAGCACCGGACTGTGAGTGTTATGTGAACTGCTCAGACGTCATGTGCTCAAGATAGCACGGCCATATATCTTCCACGATGTATATCGGTTTGAAATCCCTCCAAACCGCCACGTCGTTCCAGCCTTGGAGACCCTTATCTCTTGCGGTTTTTTTTTTGTCTTTTTTTTGTGATTCATACCAAAACTCATGCAACCTACTTCTATAACGAGAAATTAGACGTTGAAACATAAATTTTTTTCTAAAACAATCTTGTATTGTTTTCGATGTTACCTAGTTGCCACGTGATTTTTCCACACCCTCCTCACAACTTTGTCATGCGCCCTGTCCCAGCGAATTTGTGTTGTGTATAAATAATTAGATAAATAAAAAAAATAATTTATTTACAATTATATTAATAAATTATTAGAAATAAGATGGAAATTAGAAATTAACACCAACCTAAATCTGTTAAACCATGCATTGATTTGAGGTATTCATTCAGGATGTCTGGAAACCTGACTCCATTGAAATAATGGAATCTCCATCGACGATTTAAAAACATAACAAAAAAAATAGCTAAGAAAAAAAACTTTAACGTAAAATGAAATAGAGGAAACACATACCTTTTAATTTTATGAAGATTCAAAAGAAAACTATTTAGAGATTGCAGGTAAAGTCTTGAAGAAATGAGAGGAAAAAAATCAAAACTGAAAGGTAAAGAATGGAGAAGATGAAAAAATGAACTGAAGGGACGGTCGCAGGGATTTATAGCGCATTTTCATCAACGGATTCACTGACAAAAATTAAAAATAATATTATTTTAATTTATTCTGTCGGTGAAGTTTCAAAAATCCGTCGGTAATTTTTGAATTTCGCACCAACGTTTTGTATTACCCTTCATATTTTTCGCGGTCCGTCGGTAATTTTAACGGCAAAATGACATAGTCAGAGATGCATTTAATGCACCGCTCTTTGAAAATTGCACAGTCCGTCGGTGATGTTGTTGGTGATAGTGACCCGCCGACAACATACCGATGGCCTGGAATCCATCGGTATGGACGTTGGTGATAGTGGCATTTCAAGTAATTATTTTTCAACTCTCTATGAAATGCCGACGGAAGTTTGTCTGTCAGTATGGACATCGGTGATAGTGGCATTTCAAGTAATTATTTTGATTGCTAAACTGTCCATCGCATTAAACAATAACAACAGTGCTTAAACAATACATAAACTTATAAAATAAATATTTCATGTTACAAAATATATCATCCATAATATATATTACATGAAAAAAATGTTTTACACATGGCTTCATTCTGATAGTTAGTTTGAATTTTCTTCTTCTTCGTCATCAATTGAATAGTCATCACCTTTGTCACACCCGACATAATTGGGTTATGACAACCTTCATCACAATCTTCAATATGGATATCATCATCTTCATCGACATTTGCTTGTCCGCTAAAGCTCAAAATAACATTCAACTCCTCTGCGTCAACATCAACAAGACTATCATCGAAAACAAGAAAATTTAAATTTTCTTCCAAGTCAATCGAAGGAGCAACTCGATATGGTTCAACCAACTCACTAACTTGAAAGACTTCATCTTGCACACTTATGTCTTCGTTCTCATCCTGAACAAGCTCGACACGACCCCTGGGTTTCGTTTTTAAAACGGACAATCAATCCACTCTTGATCGATCCTTTCTAAAAGAAGGGGTGTATGTGTAATAAACTTGTTGACATTGCTTTGCGAAAACAAAGACATCATTTACCTTGCGGAGTCTAGCTTTTGAGTTGATTTCGACCATACCATAGTGCGGATCAACTCTGATTCCTCTGTTAGTCGTTTCATACCAATAGCATTTGAATAAAAACACTCTATTCTGCTCGCTATGATATTGCAGTTCGACGACCTCTTCTAATCTACCATAGTAGTCAACTTCTAACTCACTACTAGTTGATCTCTTAACACAAACACCGCTGTTGTATGTATTTCTTCCATGCCCGTATTCTTCAGTATGGAAAACATATCCATTGACAAAATACCCGTTGTAGCACTTAAATTTTCTTTCAGGGCCCAAGCTTAGTGAAGACAATGACATAGAAGCACTTTTTCTCATTTGATAAACCTTGTATATAATGTACATCAATGAACAGTAAACGAGAATCACGTAATGACATGCATACAATAATTTTGCAAGTGAGAATGAGTTTGTGATAGTGCTTACATGTGTTCTGAACCAT
>Ga0325414_1001803_pt1 | contig 21202 bp, 15 predicted proteins | sample PopdelMetagenome_8_FD_206183 | JGI IMG/M metagenome (GOLD analysis project Ga0325414, IMG submission 206183) | Populus deltoides microbial communities from Bellville, Georgia, United States - Leaf-PdKOR-R3 | ecosystem: Host-associated > Plants > Phyllosphere > Phylloplane/Leaf | place: USA... | reverse complement strand
CACAATATATATATATATATATATTGTGTGAGGTTTGGCCAAAATACATGGAATTTGAAATATATATATATTTTTTTAACATAATCAGAAGACAACAACAAGCATAAAAAACCAAAGATAACAATTTAATCTTAAAGATAAAAGATCTTAAGTCATGTTATTTATTCATGTATTATCTAAGAAATAAAAAACACATGTTATTATTTTTTCAGTCATAATCAAGGAAGCATGCAACATCAAAAAAATAAAGCACATCTCAAAACCCTTACTTTCATAATTCCAAGTCTAGGTTACAAGTGAACCTAAAAAAATAAGCATTGATTTTTCTTTCATGCATTTGTTTTTTTTTTTATAACCTAAATCAACATACTTATTTTGATTTTTCTTATATTTAAAATAAATAGTATGCAACACCTAAATTAAACACAAATAAACAATTAAAAAGACAAACTTTAAATTTTTATCCATGCATTTTTTACATATTTAGCCACCATATATATTTTTTAATATTTTTGATAAAATCACAAAATATCTATATCAAAAAAACACCATTGTTAACGTATGTTCATGCATTTTAAAATAAAAAATCACATAAAACATCATTTTGCACTATTTTGGCATAAACTCTAAAGAAAATAAAAGGAGGAGAGGTGTGACTTAACTAAAGAATGTTTTCAGCAAAATGAAGAGGTAATGTGGAGGCCCTTGGTGGTTGTCCTAATTGTTGGCTAGTGATAGAGAGGGTTATGGTGATTTTCTCTCTCTAGAATAGGGTTCCTTATCTATCCTTGGTTAGTGCCTCATTTGCTCTGATTTATTCATCGTTTTTTTTTCTCTTGCTCCTTTATACCCTCTAAACTATTTGGTTCAAAATGAATCAGTTTGGTGATAAAAAAAAAACCCAACCTTTCTCTCTTCCTAACAATTCAGGATTTTGGTGTTTTGGTATGATTCTCTCTCTTTTTTTTTCTCTCTCCTCACTTCCCTATACCTTCTAGAAGAGTTGGTTTGAACCTAAACCTTCTTCCCCGATATTTATCTTAAATTCAAGTTTAAATAAAAATGAACCATGTTAGGGGTTGATAACAACCTCTCAACATTGTTTAAACAACATCGTTTTGGTGCCTTCAAATTGTATTTTCAACCTATGAAATGGTGCAGCACACCATTTCATTTAAATGGTTTCTTCATTATTGCTTTTCTTATTTCCTTTCTCTTTTTTTTTATAATTTCTATTTAATTTTTTAATGTAGTCCATTTTTTAATTCCTTCATACTCGACCAATTTGGGTTGATTTTCCAAGATTTATTTTAATTATGCCCTTGATTACATTCAAAATTGTCCCTTAATGTTGATGTCATTTACACTAAGTCCTTGTATGTTTAATTTGAGCAATTTTGATCAAATTGACTCTAAATATCAGTTTTTTTTTAAGTTAAATACCTAATTGAATTAATATTATTTCAGTGCCTATTTAATTTGTTCATTGGTCTTTTAATTCTTTTAAATTTGGTCAAATTGACTTCGAATATCATTTTTTTCTCTTTAATTACACCCCTTATTGAATTAATTGGATCCTTAAATTTTAGCCCTCTACCATTTTGGTTCTTAGTCCTTTGATTCTTTTAATCTTGGTCAAATTGACTCTAAATGTCATTTTTCTCTTCAATTACACCCTAATTGAATTAATTGGATTCCTCAATTTTAGCGCCTCTTCCATTTTAATCCTCGGTTTTCTAGTTCTTCCAATTTTGGTGAAATTGACTCCAAATATCATTTTTTTCTCTTCAATTGAGTGCCTGATCAAATTAATTGGATTTACAAATCTTTCCATCTCTTTTATTTCGGTCCTTAGCTTGAAATTTTAGTTAATTTCACTCTTCGTTCAAATTTTTCTTCGTAATTAGGTCCTTATATGAATTAATTGGACTTATAGACTTTGCTATCTTTTTATTTTTACCCTTGGTCTTTTAATTTTTTCAATGATGACCGATTTCATTTTTTCTCTCTATTTTCTTCAATTAAACCCTAAATTGCATGCCCATATGATCTTATGACTAGTTGTAGAATAAATTCTTATCCGATTGCAACATGAAACTATATTTTATTTTTGAAGTCTTTTTTTCCATGAATTGTTTTTAAATGCTTTCTTTTATGAAAATGCTTTCTTTGAACATGGTTTTCTTAAAATGATTTTGATAACATTTTTTTCTTAAAATTTATTGGAAAATTTTGAGGGGGTAAAAATTAGGTTATGATAGTGTGTTTATTAACCAAACACTTTTAAAACTATGGTTAGGGAAAAACACAATTTTAACCACACCACACCAACCAAACAAACCCTTGTGGTGCAACTCGCGTTTCATGATTTTTAAATTTTTTTTTACTTAAAATTAAAATTTTAATGTTTTTGAATCGTTTTGATATGCTAATGTTAAAAATAATTTTTTTTAAAAATATTGTTTTTATATATTTCTAAGCAAAAAACACTTTAAAAATAACCATTATTACACTCTTAAATACCCCTTAGTCATTTAAACATATTAATATTTAAGAGATTGGGGGTTAAATGATTACACATATAAAAGAAGTCATATCGAATCACTCTTGTTTGACCAGCTACCATGATCAGATAGCTCATGTTCAATTAGAAATAATTGGCCTAAAACCCCAATTGAACGGAGATTCTTGAGTTAATTGTTCATATTGGTACCGTCATAGCCCCCCAAAATGTTAGAATGGCACCACTTGATGTCGCATGGATTGCCTGTTTTAGAAATTATCAATATGACGCTTATAAAACATCACATGTTATGTTGATTCGCAATACGTTCACAAGAATAACTGCTCCACTATAAAATTCTGTCGGTAAAAAAAATCAATTGTTTTACAAACAAAAAATGCATACAAAAAAAAAATTCTCGTTTCGTTTCGTCGGTATTTCCCTCTGGAAATTGTCATATAACCAAAATAAATATCATATGCAATTCCGTCGGTGATTATTTAAAAATATTAAAAAAAAAATCAATTTAACAAAACTAGAAAATAATTAAATTAATATAAATCAACACTCCATAATACTCTGAATTGAGTTGCTTGAAAAAAAGAAGAAAATCAACTCAAAAAATTTGTAACAAATAAATAACACAAAAAAATAAAACAACAACAGCATTGATCTCATATGAAAAACAAATCCTACAACAACATTCATACAATTATTAAGAGCAAAAAAATTAAAAAATAAAATAAAAAAAAATATAATGAAAAAACACAAAAAAAGAAGAAAAATGAAAAATCTTACCTTAATGTAGTTGCGAGTGAAGCTGAGAAAGAAAAAAAAACAAATTCATAAAGTATGTTAATTAAAAAAAAACTGAGGAGAGAAAAGAAAAAAAAAAGAAGACATACGTGAGAGTGGAGGAGAAGAGGAGAGGAGAAAAGAGAAAGAAAGGAATGTTAATGTTTTTTACATAAAAAGAAAAAGAAGAATGAGAAGAAAACAAAGAAAAAGAACAGGCCCATTTGTTGTGAGATGAAGGATTCTATTTATTGAGGTATTTTACCGATGAATAATTAAATATTAATATTTCTAATCATTCCATCGGTTATTTTGTCTTTAATATTTAATTTAAAATTTTAATTTAAAAAAATATTTTCAGAAATCGCCAAATATTATCGACGACTTTTCAATCTGTCGGTGATTCCGTTTGTAATATTTAATTTAAATTTTTAATTTACTCAAAAATTTTCAGAAACCTGCCAAATAACATCGACAACTTTTCAATCAATCAATGATTTCGTTTATAAAGAATAGTAATTAATAGTGCATTTGGGAAGTGAACAGTTCCAATGTTCTTTGGAAAATACCGACGAAATATTTCGTTGGTAATTCCCTTTGTAATTGACATGATAGACAGTGTTAGGGAGAAGTGAACACTTTACTGATGAAATTAATTCCGTCGGTAATTCTATTCATATAAATGACATGTTATCGTATTTTTTGGCTTTGTTTTAATTCTTTTTTTCCATCGTAATTCCATCGGTATATACCGAGAGAATATTTTCATTGGTAAAATTCACTGTAATTTACCAATGAAAATATTCTGTCAGTATTTTCATTTATATTTATCAATTTTCTAGTAGTGCTCAGATCTCACGTTATCAACTATGTGGACATTCCATTTTACTGGTGAGTTGTCCGGTCTCTATGGTAAAGCAATTGTTCTGCATGATTTCTCCTTGAAGCATAAAGTGCACAACAATTCTACGACCCTATTCCTTGCCAAGTAAAATTGCAAGGTAACCATCTAGTAAGTAGTCCAATGGTAAGAGATTGTGATCAAGGGGTTTGCTCCCCCTGTGATCTCAGGTTTTAGTCCTGTGGTTGCTAATATGATGGCCACTGGAGGCTTACATAGTCGTTAACTTCAGAGCTCGTGAGACTAGTCGAGGTGCGCGTAAGCTAACCCGGATACCTATATTAAAAAAATAAAATAAAAATAAAAATTGCAAGGTAAATCCATGTGATCCCATGATCATAGGTTGCATAAATACTCAAGGGTCACCGGATACAAGGCACAACTTTACCGAATCAACAAAATCAACAAACTTTTCTAAACCTACCCTTCTACATCTTCTATCATCCTCCTCTTATATAGTACTCTCATCCTATAAATTACCGATTTAAATATTAAAGGATGAGAGTGTGTCATATGCATCTATACTTGCTTCAACCTTGAAAATGCATATTTATGAAGATCCAAAAAGAAATCAATAATAATGTTGTGATGATGAGGTAATTTAATTTAGGATATGCAGCATAATTAAACGGTAAAAAAAATTAGTGATTCTCCTATACATGGAACATGATTTGTAGGATGTTGGATTCTTCTTTATCTGTCTCGTTGGGTATAAAAATATCTCACCCTGAACTTACTTGCAAGGACAAAGAGGTATAGTTGGTTATCTAGGATGGCACCACTACTCTAGCTCGTCTTCGTAATAATAACTGGACCGGCTGAAAGAAGGACAGCGGGGAAAGTTATCTAACCTGGGAGAAACCTTGGAATCCGTCTTTGAGGGAGGGTCTGAGGATGCTGACAAAACTGAGGGCTAAATGGGGGAATTGTCTTACTGCATGAGAGTCCCACTACTGTCAGTTTTAGCTTTCTATACGAGCAATTCATCAGTTAAAGAAACCCCACGCCCCTTGGCTGTCAAAAATAGTGTTTTAATTGGTGGCAGTATGGACCAGTAAACAGGAGTGATGCTAGAATATTTTATGAATAATTGTATACAACATTGTGTTGTTTCATGTGCCAAACCAGTGTGAGAAACTAAAAAGACAAAATAAAAATAATTAGTTTAATATGATTGCAGCTAATTAGTTGGTCACATATAATTTTATTATATTAGTGTAAATATATGTTTATATTTAATATTCTTTTATCAATAATATTTTAATTTAACATTAAAATATAAAGTATGTCTATCATGTTAAATCATGTTTGTTTTCTATATAATAGTTATTGATCGTTTAAATAAGATTTGACTCTTTTCAAATCTTATTCCGTCTTGGTCAAAGATTTCTCAGTCAATATTATTTTAGAATAGATGAAACATTTTCTTTAATTCACCTAGGATGAATCATCTCTTGATCACTCAAGTACTTTTATATAGTTCATGTTATACTTAATGTCTACCATTTTATTTACTCGATTAAGGTAACATGTAACATGATCAAAGCGTAACATTCTTTATATAAGATAAGTTAGTGATCTCAAGCCTAAGAATTACTTACACAACCATCACATAAGCTTTTGTATAGACATGGATGATCTATTTATATAAAATTCTCATGCGTGTCAGTTTAGTGTACATATCTTATGATAAAAACCAACATATTATTTCTAAGTATCCCTTATACCTTAACTTATGAGAACAATTACTTCCTTTCATAAAGAAAAGAACATAATATGTATCAGTCTTTACGACTTTAATGAATGTCTAGTATTTAAGAGAGCATCGACCATAAACATTTTAAGAACAATTCTTTCATGCAATAGAAATCACATAATTATAATAACTTTATAATTTCCTTTACAAAAAATTCTTGTCGCATGGTCTTTCTCTTTACTCTAGATTCATTAATCTAATATTATATGAATATTAGACATAAATTAAGCCTTTATTTATAATACAAACACACACACACACACACACACACATACTTACATGAATATGATAATTTCATGTGTAACTAACTGATTGACTACAAGACATATTAAACTAACAATCTCTCATTTGCACTTAAGTCAATCGCTTATGTATCTAATACCATATTGCTCCATGTAGCATTAATGTTTATGCATGGATAGTGACTTGGTAAGAGGTTCTTTTAGATTTTCTTCGGTGTGTACTCACTCTATCTTTAAATCTTTCATTTCATTAATTTATCAAATCAAATGAAATTTCTTAAATACTTGTTTGGATCATTGATGAGACATTGGTTCCTTTACTTATGCAATGACTCTATTATTATTATAGTACATGGCAACTGGATCAACAATGCTAGGAACCAGCCTAGTTCATTGATGAACTTCTTAATTCATACAACCTATTTGTTTCCTCAAACATGGAGGTGTACTCTTAATCAATTATAGAATCAGTTGTTCTCTCTTGTTTGAAACTCTTCTAACCTAAAACACAACCATTTAGAGTAAAACATATATTAACTAGTTTTTATTATTTTTTGAACATTTCATTGAGAAAATTTAATTCAAACAATTTTGAACTTCTAATTTATCTTCTCTATTGATGGATCCTATATCCAATAATAGGATACCATTTTCATCATATCTCTCTCAATTTGTATCTTAGAACACATGTATTTCAAGGGAGGTGTTCCACGCAAAATAGATAAGAATCCAATCTTAGATTCTTCCATACCTTAAGCATGGATTGAGACAATTTAAGCAACCTTTTAGATCTATCTCTTTAGATCTTTATATCCAGGTTGCTTCTCCTAATTTCTTTATAGAGAAATTCTTGGACAACTAAAACCTTACTAATTAAAGTAAAGATATGTCATTTCTTAACAATAATATGTCATTTAAATATAATATTAGGAAAATAACACCACTCTCATTAACCTCTTGTAAACACAAGGTTTATCCATATTTTTTATGAAATCAAATATGATGATTATATCATCAAAATTGAATATTCCTACTCCTTAAAGCTTGTATTCTATATTTGTACATTGCCTTTCATTTTAGTCTTTCTCTTAAAGACCTACTTAGATCTATTGGGTTTTATCCCTTCAGGTGAATCAACCAAGTTCCAAACTTGGTTAGTACGTAAAGTTCATAGCTTCAAGTTATTTCTTGGAATAAATATCATATATTACTTCCAAGTAATTAATAACCTCATTAGTTATGAACAACATGTCATTTATAGCTTTCATGAGAGATCCTTTTCTCATTAATTAATGACATATTCTACCAAATTTATAGAGATTTTGTGTTTTTTAAGGTTCAGGCTAAATATCCAATGTTTTAACCTTGGGAATATATTTCATCTTAATGTAGTTTTCTAACAAGTGTAGAGAATCTCATTCTCTTTTAGATAATATTTAAAATATTTGGTCAAATATTAACCACCTCAATCCAATCAGAGTTTCTTAATACTTATTCCAATCTGTATTTCAATTTTATTACAGTTTAAATTGAGATGAATAATCATAGTATGAGCATCCATATTCTCATGTTGCCTTTGAAGTTCAAGTGACATACTGGTTAACATCACACATGCAGCCTATTCATCATTATGAAATCACATTGATATTTATTCCTAACTTCTTCTTCAACATTCTTAACATGGGTATTTGGAATTGATTTTTTAAGAACATACAACCTCTTTTCTTGCTTGATAACAATTCTCACATTTTAGTGTCAATCCAGGAAATTTGGTCTAGTCAATTTGTTTTGAGTTAAATGTTGACTTGGTCTTGCAGTCATTACCCAAATCGTTTTGCAATTCATTATGAACTATCCCATAAATAAGTTGGATAGTACATTACCAGAATTGCTTAATATGCTTAAGACTGTTGAAAAGGGCCTTAAGAAGGAAAAAGGCCTAGTTCTTCTAGTTTGGTCATCTAGAATATCTAAGAAGAATAAGGGCGTTGTCTCTCAAGTAAACAAACCTACTAGGGGTATCAAGAAACACAAGGGCATTTTTCATTATTGTGGTAAGGAAGGACATTGGAGGAGGAATTGCAAGGAATATCTTGCAACCATGAAGGCAAAGAAGCTTAATCAAACTTATACTTTAGGAACAAAAAAAAAAAAGAGTAGAAGATTAGTTGAAGGCAAAGTGAACCTATGACTCAGTAATGAAGCTAGGGTTACTGCATTAGCTGTAGGAACCAGTTATTTTTCTTATTATCTAATGGGCTGATACTAGAAATTTATAATTTTTATTTTATTCTAGTATTTTATGACATTGTTTTCATTTTATTTAGTATTAAATGGATTTAAATTTATCATTGAGGACAAATGTTGTTCTTTTATAATATTGATGTTTTTATGGATCCAGTAATTATATGAATGATTTGTATATACTTGAATTTAAAATATCTAGGTTCAATATAAATTGTAATACATATTGAAATAAGTATTAAGGAACTTTGATTGGATCGAAGTGGTTAATATTTGACCAAATATTTCAAGGATTATCTAAAAGAGAATGAGATTTTCTACACTTCTTAGAACACTACATCTAGATGAAATATATTTTTAAGGCTAAAACATTGGATGTTTAGTAGGACAAGTCATTCATCAATGAGATAAGGATCTCTCATAGAAGCTATGAATAACATGTTGCTCCTAATTGATGAGTCTGTCAATTGCTTTGAAGTAATATATGATATTTATTCCAAGAAATAACTTAAAGCTATGGACTTCATATACTAACCAAGTTTACAACTTGGTTGATCCACCAGAAAGAATAAAAGTCAATGGATCTCAGTGGATCTTTAAGAGAAAGAAAAGCAATGTACAAATCTACAATACAAGCTTTAAGGAGAAGAAATATTCAATTTTGATGGTATAATAATCAACAATAGTGGTGGAGCTATCATTAGACAATTAGAGTTGTTGTCTGTTAGATAAAACAACTAAAACAAAAAAAAAAACAGAATTAGAGTTAGCACTTTAGGCATAACAAACCTTATCTACTAAATAGGGATTTATGAGATTTCTCATGAATAGTTCGTGTAGATTATCGTTGAAGGCTGGACAATTAGACGACTTTGGTTTGCGATAAATTACCCCTTAAGGAATTATTTAAAGCAAAAAACGATCATATCTTCATATAATAAATTCCTAAACAACTTTAAATCTGTCTAATGAGATCCTAGAGACTCCCAAATAATTTTATTTCATAGTTTTCATTACGTGTATGATATTCTAAAAACCCAAAAAGTCCATTTTTTAACATGAACCTTCAATTTTAATTTTAACTTGTTTGTGTGTCAAAAAGTAAATTATTTTTGGAAACAAAATCCATAAAAAGTTTAATCTAAGCAATTGAATTGCTTTCATACTAAAAGTTGAAAAATATTTCTTGATATTTGGTGTATATTGAAAACTAAGTAATTATTGTGAGGAGTATATTTTGTTTCAATAAATATTGTTACATATAATGTACATATTTGTATACAAATAGGATTTTCATTATCATAACTACCCACAATACTAAAGTTATTGTTGAGGTGCAGATCTTTTGTTGGATATGGTCCTTCTCTTTTGAACTATAACCCATATAAATTAAGAAAAAGAGGGAAAAATACTTAAAGTCTCTTATGTCATATAGATGAGTAGGTATAAAAGGCTAATTTTGACTTATTTTCAAGTTCGTGGCCAACATATATTAAGAGAAAAGGAGAAAAGATAGCAGCTTAAGCAGTCTATGTTCAAACTAGGATACGCAGCTGATTCACTATTGGATCAAGCTGTAATTTTCACAAGTTTTGCACAAATAACTCTTCATTTAGTATGGTTGAATTAAAGGTTAGAGGCGTCTAAGTTGGTATGTTCTTAATAAAAGTATACCTGTTAATTTGTAAGATTTTTCTCAAATCTTTCTCTTAAATGTTGATATATTCCAATAATATGTTGTTCTTGAAGATTTATGTTGTAACCCTTGTCCTTTAACTAAGAAAAAACACTTTGTGTATCTATTATTGTTATTAATAGTGAAAGTTATTAGGTGGGCTACGATCTCGTGATTTTTTCCCCATATTGGAGCTTTTCATGTAAAAATCTTGGTGTTGATTTTTTTTGTGATGGTTTGTCTAGTTTGTTGATTGGTTAACAATATTTTTAATTATGCAATAATAATAATCATAAAAAGAATTAAGACTTGTAGATTGTAAATCTAATTGTATTGGTTCCTTTTTTCCCAACATCTCTAATAAACTTTAGAATGATATACAAATAAATTTTTCATACTGAAATTTCATAAAAATAGATATATCAATTGATAAATGAAAAAACATGATCTCATAAATGAAAAATGATTGATCTCATAAAAAAAAATAATTATCACATATATATAAAAAATAATTTTTTATAACATTACTCCTTGAAAATAATTAAAAACCTCTAGTTCTTTACCCAAACAAAAAAACAAATGATCTACGGGTTAATTTTTTTTTTTTTCTACTTCAACTTTATATTACTGAATTGTAAAAATCATAGTTAATAAAATTGATGAAAACTCCAACACACACGTATAGAAGTATTGGGAAAATTTTAAATTGAAATATGTCAATTGTAATTATTTTTACCAATTTCTTAATTATGTGAAAGTATTGTGGCTTGTATATTAAATTTTTCATATTATTATTTACTTGATATGGATGAATTGCAATTCTAGTGAAGAATTTCAATATTTACTCTACTAATTTTTTTTCTTTAATGTTTTTTCATGATATTTTTTATTAGATATATTGGTGAGTTGTGATAATAGTTTCACTTAAAATATTGAAAATGACTTATTTTTAACTAATTTAATATATAATTTTTTAAAAAAAATATTTTCTTTTGTAAAATTATTTTTACGATGATAATCAAAAGTTATTATATGATCTGGATAAGAAAATATTATACATCTGTATATATTATCCTAATAATCAAGTGTGGAGTTAAAATTCAAATATAAGGGAAAAGAAAACAATTTCATGATAGATATTGCATGTGTACATCGCAACTATCATCTTCCCAGATTGGGATTATCGAGAATAATATAGATGGAAAAGATAATGAATTCTTATCTTTTATCAGTAAAAAAAAGGAAATGAGAGTCGTCACCTAGTATTTTGATCAATAGAAACCCTAAATGATCTCAAAGTCTAGGGAAGGGGACTAATTACGTAAAAATAATATATTAGCACCCCTAGTACGCCTTACCTAAAGTAAGCTACATTATCTATTTGTCTGATCTACTAAGATAATGTTGTGTTTTCTAATCATTGATGTATCTAGGGTTTAAGAAAAGTCTTTCTTAATAAAAAGATATTTATCTTATCACATTAAAACCTAACCATTCTGATGCAAAAATATAAAAAATAAAATGAGCTATATTTTTTTAATTAATATCAGGAATACATTTTACGTATAAGTTCATAATCTCCTATATTAAAAGAAACAAAATATTTTTTTTTTGTGTTTTTGAAATGTAGCCCAAGTTCTAACGGATAATAATAAACTCATTATGATACCCTTTAACTAATTCTTTTTCTTCAAAACGTGATAAAAATTTGATTTTTAATATAAAAAAAATATGCATAAACTTTTTAGAATTTGGCTAAGAAAAAAATAAAATATATTTTTAAGGTTTTATTTGGCAAAAAAAATAACTCATTTTTCCTTGTAATAAAACTACTAAAATAGATCTAAAGAGTGCTTGTCAAAAATACCCTTAAAAAAAAAACCTTTAACAAAAACTTGGCAAACCAAACGGGGTCTTAAGCCCTTGACTCAATTTTGACCTAACTAGGCCAACCCAACCGGGTTGAACTGGAATTTTTTGTTTGACCATAAATCGAATCAAAGATTTTGGTTTGACCAAAGAACAACCCAAAAACAAAATCAAAGTAAAAAAATAGATTAAACACAAAAATTCTTGAACGCAATGGATTAAACAAAAAAAATAAAGAACACCAAGAACACTGAAACCCAAACCTAGTAACGTGAAACCCAAATCAGACCAGATATTGTCGAAACAAAGGCACATACATGCTAGAAATCATGCAAGGATCAACAATCTAGCATCTATTGACTATAATTATCACTTAAACATCATAATTTTGTCAAAATAGGTTTTGATTTTAAAACCAAAACTCTAGGATTAAAAACTTGTTATTGATGCAAATAAACTCTAGATTATTTACCAATCAAGCATAAAGAAGCGTTATGTGCAAAGAAATGAATCATAATTAGCCCGAATTAAGGGTTTAAAACAATCTTCTTCTCAAGAACAAGAAGAACATGCCCAAACCCAACCCAACAACATGAAGTCCTAATTATACTAGATACGGTCAAACAAAAGGCACATACATGTTAGAAATCATGCAAAGATCAATAATTTAGCATCCATTTACTTCAATTATCAAATAATAAACACGATTTTATCAAAATGGGTTTCGGTTCAAAACGAAAACCCTATAATTCAATGTCATCAATCCTTTTCTCATTAAAAATCTGTATAGAATCAAATTTTTGCCTCAAGTTAGAATTTATATTTTTCTTATATGAAAAAAAGCAGGTCGCTACTCATTTATCACTTTGCGTGAACGATAAGATCATTATTTATCAACTCATGTTGTGTATGCTTGATTAGAAATGATTTTCAAATGCACATAATGGATTGAAGAAATATATGCTTTTAAGGCTTAAAAAATGTTTAAGGGTTCAAAGCCTTATAATCACTTTTTTCTACCTCTTTTCTTTTATGAAGTCGACTTATGGACTTTGTTTGGATAAAATCTCTTTCTTAATGAAATGTCTTGCTTTGAGATCTTTGTCTAAGTCTTGAAACATCATCAAATCATCATTTCTTTTTCTTTTTTTACTTTTTTTTCTTCTTCCTTTTATTTTTATTTTTTTTGCTTCTTGTTTCTTGTCCTTTTTTTTTATATATAATGATGCCTCCTAGTGTCAGGTTCTGAATTTCATATATCCATATATATATATTTTGGTAGTTTGCTTACATTTCTTTCTTACCCCTAGTGTGGAGTGTGATTCTAGTTAGGGTTTTTTTGAAGAAAAACTTATTCAGGCTCAAATAGGGACAACAAGGGATCTATTCTTAGAAAGTAAGGGGATAACAAAGATGTCCTTTCCTCATTTCAAACACAAATCATTAGTATCAATAAACTTTTTCCTTTTCCAAAAAAACTTATGGGTGATTACAGATTCGTTACTAACCATTTACCCGTGTAATTCAGAGATAGGTTTTATCTCATAGTTAGCTTTAGTTTGTTTGGTTTGGTTACCTTTTATTCGAGAATTGCTTAAACTCCATCTTGAGCCTTTTTTTATGATTCATTTCTCGTGATTATGCACAAAACTAGTTATTTCAAGATTTTTCTTTTAGAAAAAGGATTTCAAATGTTGTGAGATCAAGCAATTTATAAATAAAGGTTCTTTATATGAAGAGTTCGTTGTCAAACTTCACTTTGTTGATTTGTAAGAAAATGAATACATCATACATAGTATCTTAAGAAAACCTTATTCAATACATAGGGACCCTTGTAATTAGGCGCCCCTTTGCTTTAATCTTTTCCTAGTAAGGATATTATTTTTGTGCAGCACAAGATCTCTTTTCCAGAACATTCGAACCTTCTTGTCATACACCTTGACCATTCTTTTCTGGTAATGTTGGTGATGACAAATCACAGTTATCCCTTTCTCACTAATCAAGTTTAACTGTTTATATCTCATTTTGGTCCACTAAGCCTCAATCTACCAAAGAGTACAAGGTAACTCCCATTAAAGTTCTAACTATAGTTCGATATGTGTGAAGGATGAATGACAACATCTCATGCCAATCTTTGTATGTGACCACCATGTTCTGAATAGTCTTCTTGACATTTTTGTTGGAGTCTTCTACAACACCATTCATCCTTGGCTTGTATGATGAGGAATTAGAATGCTTGATTTTCCATTTGGCACAGAACTCTACTATAATCTTGTCGTTGAAATTTTGAGCATTATTAGTCACTATTTTTTCTAATGGACCATATCGGCAGATTAAGTCCTTTTCTATAAACATTTTCACCATTTTTTTATGTTACATGAGCATATGAACTAGCTTCTACCCATTTTATGAACTAGTCGATAGACACAAGGATAAACCTATGCTTGTTGTTGGCTTTTGGGTTGACATGCACAATCACATTAATTCCCCATATCGTGAATGGCCATGGAGATGTTGGATTATATAGAGGAGCTGGAGGTGTATTGATCTTATCGTTATATACTTGACACTTATAACATTTTCTCACATAGTCAATGCAGTCTCTTTCTAATGTTATCATGAAAGAACTAGCTCTTTGTATTTTTCCTATCGTCACGTGCCCACTAGCATGAGTTGATCAAATCCCTTCATGGACTTCTCGCAATGTATTTCTGGCCTTAGCCTCATTCAAACACCTTAGCAAGGTTCCGTCGGATGATCTTTTATACAAGACCTCCCTATCTAAGTAGAAATCCATACCCAATATTCTCAAGATTTTCATATCTATTTTAGATGCTCCCATGAGATATTCCTGGTTTCGCACAAAATTCTTGATATCATAGTACCAAGGGTTTCCATCTATCTCTCCTTCAACTGAGCAACAACAAACTGGGAAATTTTGGATATCAATGTGTATTGGTTGTACCTTATACCCGAAGTCAATTCTAGTCGTGACAACTAATATGACCAAAGCATCAGCAAACCAGTTCTCTTTTCTTCCTAGATGGGTGAACTCTATATCTTCAAACGTTTTTACCACTTTGGACAAATATTGTTGGTAGCATCTCAACTTTTTTTTCTTTATTTGTCCTTTCACTTGACAGATAATCAACATTGAATCACCATACACATCTATCTTTTTTATTTTTAGCTTTAATGTAGCTTTTAAACCAATGATGCAAGCCTTATTCTCAGCTGTATTGTTGATGCATTCAAAATGTAGATTAACCAAAACTGGATACTACTTCTTATCAGAAGAGATTATTATTGTGTCAGCTCCATTACCATATACATTTACTGCCCCATCTAATTAGATGGTCCATCAATTTTTCTTGTTTTCTTCTTCCTCGATTAACAACATATTTTCATCAGGAAAGTCAAAATCCAATGGCTCATAATCTTCAATGGCATTTTGAACCAGATGGTTATCGATTGCGCTCCCTTTCAAGACTTTTCTCATCACATACACTATGTCGTATTCTGCTAACATAATTTATCATCTTGTAATTCAAATTGATAGATATGGCTTCTCATAGATATGCCTCAAGGGATACACATTTGAAATCAACCATGTAGTATTATAAAAATATAATGTCGTAATTTTTTTCCCACCCATACTAGTGCGTAAAATATTTTTTCTATCATTGTGTATCTAGACTCGCATTCTATGAACTTCTTACTCAGATAATAAATGACTCTTTTTTTCTTTCTGGTTTCATTATGTTGGCTTAGTACACATCCCATAGGTACTTTAGTCACTATCAGATATAGTATCAAACGTCTTCCTGATACTAGAGGAACAGGCAGATGCGGGTTCTATAAGTACTACTTGATTTTATTGAAGGCTTCTTTATACTCCTCATTCCAAGTTCTAGGATATTTTTTCCTTAATAGCTGAAAGATAGGTTCACATGTTGTTGTTAGTTGGGTTATGAACCAGGCAATATATTTCAACCTACCTAAGAATCCTCTGACCTCATTTTTTATCTTAGGAGAAGGCATAGATTGAATGACTTTCACTTTATTAGCATCCACCTTTATCCATATGTCACTTACCACGAATCCCATTAACTTCCTAGACTTAACTCCAAGTGATCATTTTATAGGGTTGAGCCTCATTTTGTACTTCCTTAATCTCTCGAATAATTTCCTTAAAACTTGGAGATGAATCTCTTCTTTCTTGGACTTAGCAATCATATTATCCACTCACACCCCAATTTCTATGTGTATTATATCATGAAATAGAGTCACCATATCCCTCTAGTAGGTGGCCCCTGTATTTTTAAACACAAATGGCATAACCTTGTAGCATAATGTTCCTCATAACATGATAAAGGTCATTTTCTCCTTATCTTCTAAAGCCATTTTTATCTCATTCTACCCCAAAAAGCCATCTATAAAGGAATACAAGGAACTGCGTACAATGTTGTCAACCAAAACATATATATGTGTGTGTGTGTGTGTGTGTGTGTGTGTGTGTGGAAAAGAAAAGTCATCTTTAAGGCTAGCCCTGTTTAGATCCTTAAAATCCATACAGACTCTGATCTTCCTCTTCTTTTTTGGTACAATAATTATATTAGATATCCATTGTGGATATTTAATTGCTTCTAAAAAATCAGTGTTTTATTGCTTCTTAATTTATGTCTTGACTTTGATCAGAATGTCTGAATAAGTTCTCCTTAACTTTTATTTAAATGGTTTGTGTCCTTCTACCAGTAATACCCTGTGTACTATGATATTTATATCAAAACTAGGCATATCCTTGTAGGACCAGGTAAAAACTTCTGTATATTATTATAACATGACAATTATTTATACTCTTTCCTCATGAATAATCAAGGCTCTTATTTTCAGCTCTTTCTTAACTTGGTCATCACATATGTTTATGGTTTCAAGTTCTTTTGTTGCGAGTTTCCAAGCCTGTTCATGCTGCTCTATTAATTTTGTGAAATCCTTGATATTATTTTCATCCTATTCTTCTTCTTCCATAGTTACCACATATTCATTATAGTTTGGCCATTCATTCTTCATGTTAAGTGTATGTGATGTTGTGGAAGATCTATTTTTAGGATTCTTAAAAGTAGAAAATGTTTGATGTAAATGCACAAGTAAAATAAAGAGACAATTTTAGAAAAATACAGGATCTCATTATTCAGAAAAGGTGGGCTCAATAATAAAGATAAAACCTAATTGATATCTTGAGCCTCGATTGTCAACCAGAAAAAGAAAAGGCAAACAAAAGCAATGATAAAAGCATTTTAAGAAAGCAATGCTGGTTTACATTTTAAAAACCATTGGAGCTTTCCATGTCACCTAGTTTTGAAACTTCTCGCCCTTAGCCAGCTTTCACATGAAGGTCTTACCGGAGATTTCTTCTAGAGCATGGATGGTTAACTACGGCAGCACCTTATCCTTATTTCTAAGCTCTATCTTTTGATCATCTCCTTTAACATTATCTTTCTCCAAGGTATTCATGTCGATTGTAGATAATTTCTAACCAAGGCTTTCCATTCTTTTGTCAGATTGCATCACATATGTAGCTTTTTAAAATGAAACCCTAATCGGAGTAGGAATCTCGATCACAAGTGACCAAATCTTCTTCTTCAAGCTCTCTTCCATCAATTTTGGTCATTCTCTTTTTTTCTTTTCATACCAGTAGCCCAACGATAATCCTTTTTTTTTTGGGCTTATATCTAAGCCTGAATATCTAATCAACATTTTTTACCTTCATCAGATTAAACCTTTTTGGCATCCTAGTGTCAAGGTTATATTAAAATGGAATTTCATGTTCCAAAAAGCATTTAACTGCTATCCTCGATGCTTTTAAAATCTTTGGCCTTTTCAGCATTATGACCTTAGAAACCCACTCAATGTTTATAATTTTAAAATTATGGATGTTCTTGTCCTTGCATTCTTCTGCCTCAATGAATGGTATAACCATGTTCTTTACCATAGAAAATGTTTCTTCAACCTTGACAGTCATCAATATCCCATTTATGTTATCCTTCAAGCATTGGTGCAATGACGAATTTACTACCCCAACTGTGTGAATTCAAAGCCTTCACAATAACATACTATAGGAAGGGTGGATATCGATCAGTTGTAGTGTCACCAAGAACACTTATGGCCTCACATATAATTCTATTTCTAGGGTCCCAATTATCTGTCTAGGTGAGCCATCATATGCTCTCACCATCATGGTACTAGGAATCTCTTTTAGCATATGTTTTTGGAAGCACATTAAAAGTTGAGACATTGTCAATGAGCATTTTGCCTATAAGGCAATCTTTACATTTGATAATGATGTATAATAGGTTTGTTATGTCCAGCTCATCTTTTATGAAATATAGGTGTATTAGCCTCGTTCAGCACCTTTTGTAAAGCATTTTGGTGTGGTTTAGGGCTGAGTATCAATGACATAAGGGCGATGTTGACCGGGTTTTCTTTAGTTAATCTATTATGCATTATTCACTATGTTTTATCAACTCTAGGTATTCATTCAATTTTTTTTCCAGTCACAGGTTTATTAACTTCAAGTCTCTTGTCAAGATTTTTCACTTCCTTGCCTTTAGGTTTTCTTAGATCTTTAAGCGTGAAGTAACGACCACTCCGGGTTAGCCCACTGATCTCATTTTAGAACAAGGGAATAAGATTTTTTTATGTTGGAGGTACAACCATAATTGTAAGGCATCACATTATGATCTTCTTTATTTGCACAAGAAGGTTTAGTCAAGATCAGTTTGGATGGTCCATTAATTTTTGGTTGGTTGGACCCTATATACATCTAACTGTTTCTCTTGACTTTCCATTATTCTTACCTCATTACTACCTTTCATGGCCTCAATCCTTAACTCTTCTAGGGTTAGCATTCTTGTAACCTTTTGGCAAAACTCAATGCACTCCTCAATGTGATGTCCCTTCCTTTCATGAAATTCACAATGGTCACCTCTCTATAGATGATATTAAACATCCTTTTTTAAAATTTCTGATTGTACCAATATGTCATACAATCTTTTTATAGACACCTTCAGCACCTCGTTTTTACTCCCAACTTCCACCATACATATGCCACTGTTATCTGCAATATAGGTAGGTAACATATTTGAATTAACATTGGGTGAATCCTCGAAAGTTACCCATCCTATCTTGATGGGTTCCAACGATCTTTTATTAAAAGCATAATAGGTTTCAATACCTTATCCGGGATTGCCAGCATGATATTCACAAGTTAAATTTGGCTTGTACCAGACAAGAAAAGGTGGTTGTAGTGGTGGTATAAGGATAGGAGATATATGTCTAATACTAAACAATTTGGTATACAAATCTTTCTAGGGCATAGGTAATAGTGGTAGTTCTTCTAGGATATTTCTTGTGTTTGGTTTTTGGCAGTTATTCTAGTTATTTGATTGATTGGTTTTATTTTGGGCAAAAGGCTTGGCTAAGTTAATGCTAGTAACTTAAGAGGTAGATGTTTGAGGGTTATGGTAGTTTGCTTTTTTGCCCTTATACCAGCCTTCCAGATTGTTCACATCACTCTCCTTTTTCTTCTCGGCAAAACCTTTTCTTTTCCACCGTCTTATTTATACGTCCAGACTTAATCCCATACTTTATTTTTTCAACAATACATATAACATCATAGAAATGATAAGACGAGTTACCCATTAAATGTTCATAATAAGGGGACATGAAGTTATTGGAGAACAAAGTCACTATCTTTATTTCTATCAAAGGAGGTTGGATATACGTGGCCTCATCCTGCCACTTTTATGTATACGCCCTCACAAACTCTTGGTTTCCCTTTTCTATTGTCATAAGGTTAGTTCTGTTAGGGGCAATTTACTGGTTAAATTTGTATTGCTTTAGGAAGGCCTCGACCAAGTCTTTCCACTTCTTGATCCTGGTATTGTCTAGTCTTACATACCAATTTGTATCACTTCAGTCATCTTGTTGTAGTATGATTAGAGATGGGTGTTCATAAATTCTAGTCTAGTGTACTTGATGAAGTCCGACACTCTAAAATCCTTTGGCACCATAATGTTTGGCACCAAGCATATTTTACCTCCTCGTATAGGGTCAAACAAATCATTTCCCTCACATGCTCTTAATCTCTCTTCTATAGCAGACAACTTGTTATATTTCATAGGACCAGTAGATTTATCATCATAGGGTTCTTCAGTTGTTAAATTCATAACGACCGGAGCTTGAGCAAGCTGGACGGGGGGAAAGGGGATAAAATGTTGCTTAGTTGCTAAATTTGCCTCCAAGTTCTAAGATGTATAAGAGATGTGAGTTGTTGGTGTTTCTATAGGAGGTTGTGTAGACGTTCCCTCCCCATTCTTGGATCTTAAAAATTGCTTGGGTAGATTGGTTATTCAAGCAACTTCATTCTTTATGGACTCTAACTTATTTTGATTATGTAATTTCAGAAGAGTTCTCTCCTTATTATTCTTTTTTTTTAGTTGGGTACGGGATCTATGTTTCACAATCTGTAATGTATATGACAATTTATGAGTAAATGTGTGATTAAATGCATGACCATGAAGCATGTATCAATGTATATTAGATATGGATTAACCTTTCCGAATTGATTCATGACTTTCATAATTCCTTAGGCAAGATTTTTTAGCCTAATTTGTTGTTATAAAGGAGTATTTGCCAAGCTCTTATCAAGTTTGAATCCCAAAACACATAAGAAAAAAAGATGGGTTGTGACCTTTTCATAAATAAAAGAGTCTGTACATCGTTTGAAAATTTTTAAAATTCAAAAGCCTTATACATCACTACTCATAAAAGCATCTCCTCTATTAGCTATGTTTCTAACGAAAGAAGTGATGTACTCATATGTTCTCGGTACTTCACAACATCATTTCCAATTTGGATGTCCTGTTGTTTCAACCTTTCAACATGATGGGCTATTTAGCCAATCTGCTTTGTCATTTATCTTATTTTGTCATGGAACTAAGTATTATCAATGATTAGTACTTCATTATTGGTTACTAAAGCCTCATTACTTCTTTCCAGCACACGTGTCATAGTCTCCAATTGTGCTACTGATTAGTACTTAAAAGTGTATTTTTATCAAGGTTTTATATCATTATTTTGCACTTGAAGTATCAATAACTCCTTAACTAGAGCATGTTTTATAATAACAGATCTGATAATATAAGATAGCTTTAAT
>Ga0325414_1001801_pt1 | contig 21232 bp, 8 predicted proteins | sample PopdelMetagenome_8_FD_206183 | JGI IMG/M metagenome (GOLD analysis project Ga0325414, IMG submission 206183) | Populus deltoides microbial communities from Bellville, Georgia, United States - Leaf-PdKOR-R3 | ecosystem: Host-associated > Plants > Phyllosphere > Phylloplane/Leaf | place: USA... | reverse complement strand
ATTTTTAAATAAAAATATTTTAAAACATAAAAAATAGCACTTTTAAAATACACAATTAAGATACGGTAAAATACTCGATTTATGGACCCAACTTTTGTGAATCACTGAATTTCATTAAAGGGGACAAGTCACCAAACGGGACGTCCACTCTCTTCTTTAAAATTTACGGATAAAATCCCTTTCTTTTTATGGGCCCATGATGAAAAGCCGAGCACGCTCCTCATGCGCGCGTGGGAGCATAAATGGATGGCTCATGTCATCAAAAGGCTGCAATCAGATGGCTCATCTTTATTTCACAGTAGATTAATTGACAGTTAAATAAATGTAACAGCATTTAATCATCTGAAAATCTTTCTGAAAAGGTCAAAAAAAAAAGAAAAAAAAAGGAAGAAGATAAATCAGGGTTGCTATAGGGCTCCGATTGGGAAACTGGGAGCTCTTGGTTTCTGGATAATAATAGCAAGGAGCTGTTATAGTAGCTGTTTTAAATATAAATTTAAATTATGCTTTGAAAGTTGTTTCAATTGCTATTTTTTTTTTTAATTTTTCCATTCAATGTTAATAGATATTATCATAGACTAAGTTTTTCTCTAGACAATTTTAAAAATAGTTCCTTTTTTTTTTTGAAACTACCTTGCAAATTTCAAATACAACTCTAAATTATTGTGATAGTCTCAATTTTACACTTAAACTACTCTTTTTATGATTTTTTTTATTATAATATTTTGATTTTTCAATAAAGAATTATGTTAGAATCATTTAATAGAAAACGTTAAATTTTTATAAACTGATATCGTTTATATATAGACACACACACCTTCAATGAAAATATGGATGATTAGTCAAGAAGGTTCTTAATTAAGAATTTTTTGAAAGTCCAAGGGTTTGTTTGTTTTGCATAAAATATTTTATAGAAAAATATTTTCTAGATTTTTTTATATTTGTTTATGAAAAATATTTTTCTGTATTTGTTTATTGTACAATATTTTATAGCAAAAACAGTCATTGAAAAATATTCTTACAATCAACTTTCAAACTTAGTTTATTTATTGAAAAATATTTTTAGCTTATGAAGTCTCGTAAAATATTTTACGAATATTAATCTATTTATAATATTTTACTCGCTCAGCAGGTCGACCTTGAAATCTTCTGGTCCGACTCTTTATTTAGCCGAGTTTAAAATCAAATTGTGAGAGAGTTGTCTTGATATGATACAATTAACTTGGCCAGTCCAAATACATCCCGGGTGATCGGTAAAAAAAATCTCATAAAATATTTTATAAATAGTAATTTATTTGCAATATCATCCAATGATTTTAACTACCACATCTTTCTTCTATCCACCACCTTTTTTTCCACCATTTTCATGACCACCTCGCAATCTCACCATCACCTACACAATCACCTCATCACCATCTCATCACTACCATTGTTCCTATCTCACCACCACCTTCTCTTTTATTATTATCATTGAAAAATATTTTACATGTAAAATTTTACGGTAAAAGTTTTTTCAAGTCAAATATTAAAAATATTTTACCCAAAAAAAATTGATCTTAAAAATAAAATTGAAAATAAATTCTTTTTTAGTGATAGAGTTAAGACTATCTATATACTTGAATAATATTTTTAAAATTTGAAAAAAAAACCCAACTCGAACTACTAATATGAACAAATAGAAGTTCATCACAAAACAGGATCAAAAAATTTCAAATGTGCTATGAAAAAAGATAACATAGGGTAGAAAGGATCATCCTAAAAGATTTCACCAGCGATGCTTAGCGTCTACTAACTAATTGGTAAGATTTCAGAGAGAGCACAGAGGGATGAGTTTAAATTGATTAGCAGCAGCATAGAAAAAATTTTGAAATCTTCTGATTCAATTTTTTATTTATTTCAAATTTAAAATTAAATTGTGTGAAAATTGTTTTAACATAATTCAATCGACTTGATCAATCCAAATACATCTCGGCTGATTGGTAAAAAGAGTCTGATGATGAAGCTGAGAAAAAAAGATGAAATTGATGCAAAAAATTTTACTGACCCAACTTCTTTTCTAGCCCGGGTTTAAAATTAAATCATGCAAGAGTTGTTTTGATATAAACCAGTCGATTTGACATATCTAAAGACAACCTGGCTGACACATAAAAAACAATGTAAGGAAAAAATTGAGAAAAAATAATGAAATTGACAGGAAAAAACCTCTCGATCTAACTATGTGAAAATTAATCCGACATAATCTAGTTAATTTGGCTAGTTCAAAAAAAAAAAACCTGGACAACTATTAAAAAAAATATGAGAATAAATGACAACATTTGAAATAGAAACGGGGGAGAGATTAAAAAAACAAGGGGGTTGAATTGAATGATACCTATAACTAATATATATATATATATATATATATATATATATATATACTTGTTAAATGATATATACGTTGAACTGACCCGCATGAGAACTTTATACGGAGAGATCACCTGCATATATGCAAAAGCTCACATGATGGTCAGGTAAGTAATCCTTAGACCTAAGATCACTAAATTATCTTATAGAAAGAATGCTATGTTTTGATCCTGCTACGCGTTGTTCTAATCAAGGGTAACAAACAAGTAGATATTATGTATAACATGAACTATATGAAGGTATTTGAGTAATCAAGAAAGGATTCACAATTCTAGGCGAATTAAGAAAAATATTTAATTTGTTATCAAATAATATTTATTGTAAATCCTTAAGCAATGTGGAATGAGATTTGAAAAGAGTTTAATATCTTATTCAAAAAATCAATGATTATGGTGTTGAAAAAAACATGACTTAACAGAGTGGACACATTTCATGTTATAATGTCTAAATCAGAACATTATTGATGAGAAGATAATAATTACATTGAGAAACTGGTTACTAAAAAGTTAAGTCAAACCAATTATAACTTTTTTAATATTTAGAGAATCATGACAGGTTGCTGGATATTGTACTTAATCTTCATATATAAATCAATTAATTGTTGAACTGATAATAAAATTAATTTGATTAATCCTATTTTTTTAGGATTGTGATTCATATCTGGGTTAACTTATTAAAATTAATGGGTCACATATATAAGAACCATTGGTTATAAACTAAAATGAGATAATTAATCAATTGTGACTTGATTGTAAATAAGTTTTAGATATTTAGGACTAGAATGTAATTTGTATAGGGAATTACAATTGTAGATCTAGAAAAATCAAGTAGTGACTTGATTGAATAAATTTATAAAATTATCTTAAAATAATATATGTGATATTATTTAGAGGGAAAATTGATATTTTACTATTTATAGGGTTTTCAGGTTTCCTTATAAATATAATGTCATGCCTCTTATTTTCTGTATAATATAACACTACATAGAACACCTGAAAAACACAAAAGAAAAGAGTTAGAATTCAAAGGCATAGTAATCTCCCTCTCTTAAAAGGGTTTAGAAGATTTCTCATGAGTGGTTTATGTGGATTACCGTTAGAGATCGAACTTTTGGATGATTTGTGGTTTGTGATGACCTAACCTTAAAGCAATTATTCAAAGCCAAAAATAGCATATGATTTTCAGGTAATCTTCATATAAATCCTAAGCAACTCTAGATCTATCTAATGAGATCTTCAGGACTCCCAATAAAATTAAAATTTATCATTTTCTCTGCGTTTATGTGTTTTGAGAAACCTAACAAGTTTGGCATGTGAGGCATGAGACTCGTTAAAAAAAAATATTTAGGGATGTTTTCCCAACTTTCAATTCCCGCCACAAAAAAACAACACAACATATACATCAAAATTTAGAAACACAATTCACAACTCATCTTCCCTACACAATTAGTAACTCAACACACAACAATTCATCAAATTTAACAATTAACCATTCATAATTAAACACAATGAAATAAATTTAAAATAAATTCATAACTCTTAAAACATTCTAACTACATTCCGACAAGCCTACATTCTAACTACATCTTAAAATTACTCAAGCTAGTGAATGGGCCTGGAGCACTCATGAATGGGCCTGTACCACCCCAGCTTGTTCAACTTGAGGACAGGCATGTAATGCCCCCGTGTAAGGGTTGGCATAAAAATCATCCCATTTCATAGATAACATAATTTATCAACAAAACTCTGACGATAACATAATTGGTAAAAACCCAAATTCATCAATTTTCACCATAAATAACAAGATTATCAACCCAATTGATACACTTCATAGCTAATTATCATATTTTATACTTAATTCGGCAAAATCCCTGACTTAACCTAAAAAACTCTAACCCTCACCTTAATTCATAAACAACAACAACCCAACACCATCAATTTTCTTCAAAAATAATAAAATTAACAACTCAAATTAATGTATTTTATAACTAATTAACCTAATTTAAACCTAATTCATTAAAAACCTATTCGAGGCTTGTCGGGATGGAGAGAAAAAGGGGGTGGTCTTGCAGTGGGGAGAGAGGGGTAAGGCTATGTTCAAAAGCAGACATTATAAATAGTGAAAATCAAACCACTCCAGATGCAAACTATAGGTTAACACAACATGATTCATTTTTAAGAGCTGAACCATAGTTACAGGCAGAAGAGATTTTGGCAGAATTTAGCTCTCCATTCCTGGAAGAAAATAAGTTATCTCTAGTACTTATAAGAAAATGTAGTTGTCCATACCAAACAAGACTTCTTTGATTGCATCTACCATAGCAGCTCTTACCAAGACAAAACATTAAGTTAAATTGAATTTAAAAAAACTAAAGGAGAAATTATTGTTTCTCTATATATAAATTACTATTCATTGGATACAAAATTATCATTGGACAAAAAAACCTTTGAACTAGGCATTGGGTGCAAGATGGTTTTTTCCCCCGGATACAATTGTTTTTTACAAATTATATAGGGTTATATTGGTAATTTTATTTTTTGTATAGTAAAATTTCTCATTTAACCCTAAAACAAAATAATCTAATGCTTATTACTTTGATACCCTTAAAGACAAAAAAATCAACAAAACTCTCATCCAAGGGTTATTTTTGTCATTTTACAGTGTTTTTATTGTAAATTTCAAGGGTACTTAAGGGTATTGTTGTAAATTATATTTATTAAATATAATTAAAAAAACATTGCTTGTGAGTGCGTGACACATGCCAGCGTGTGGATGACCCCTGCATCGTTCAAGTGGCGTGTGTGCGGCTGTTAGGGGTGATCATTTTCGGTTCGGTTTTTATAAAAAAAAGTAACCAAACCAAATTTTTTATTAAAAAACCTAAACTGGTTCAAACCGACCAGTTTCGGTTCGGTTCGGTTTTTTAGGTAAAATACCTGTTCAAACCGGTTTGGCTCTATTTTTTTTAGATTGGCTCGGTATTTTTAGTTTTTTGCTGGTTTGGCTTGTTTTTTTCTGGTTTGGGTTCGGTTCGGTTTGATTTTTTTGATTTTAGGCTTATAAAACCGAAACCGAACTGGCCAGTTTCTTCAAAATTTTAATCGGTTTAATCAGTTTTTTTTATGGTTCGATTTTTCAATTAATTTTTTTTATTTTCTCAATTTTCTTGGTTTTTTATTTTTTTGATCACCCCTAGAAATTATCCAGCAAAAAAAGACGTTTGAAAGGTCTGGCTGTACTTTTTATTTTATTAGCCTTTTTTTACACTCCAAATAGGCTCATGTAGGTTTTTCTTCTTACTCTTTTTACATTGTTATTTTATTATTTAAATTATCAATCGGTCCAATGACTCCGATGTCAGATTTTTTTTCTTAGCATTTTTTTTTATGTAAAAAAAATTAATGGACGGACACAAATCTTCTGTGTCCCATAGCAACAAAAGCCACGAGCTGCTTTTCTGCTCATGTCCCCCTTTTTTTCTGCAGTATTTTTTTTTTCTTTTGACTTTCTGTATATGTGTATGTACAGGCAAAGGTAGGATAAACAGGTTAGTAGATTGAGGAAAGATAGAAATGATGTTGAAAAGATTTAGGGGGAGGAGAGCCAGCGTTGAGGATGAATTTCTTGGGTATCCAGTCATTTAGGATTATTTTGGTTATTTGATACTTATTATTAATAAGATTTAACTTATTTATCATAGAAATACATTTGTGAATGGATTTATTCCCTCTTTACTACTTGCAAATCAGATCTTGAGTTGTAGCTGGCCGCAGAAAAGTTTGAATCTATTAACAAACTGGAAAATTAGTGCCAGCTGCTTTTGGCGATCTGAATAAACGACGCGGGAAACAGATTGGACCAGGCATCCAGTTTCCAAGTTAGACGCAGTTTGCATGCAAATGGAGATCACGAGTGAAATGTTTGTGTAATTCTTCAGAAAGTGGTGATAAATATTGCGAACCTATCAATATACAATATTCGCAAAGTTTGACCCAAAAAAAAAAAAACCATTCGAACATGGCTCTCCCAGAATGATAGTTCAAGATCGCCAGAAATATATTTAAGATTTTTAAATATGCAGCAAAAATGCAGACCCCAACCTACGGCTTTTTAATAACGTCGCAAGTAGTGTTCCTCCTATGATCTTGCAAGCACTGAATCTTATTAAGCAATATTGCGTCATCTTGGCAATGCTCTATGGAAAACTATTAATCCTTTCTGACCACCCTGCGCTGTTACTCTCAAATCACTTGTTCGTCTTGAAAAGCAACAGCTTCGGCTTGCTTCTCTTTACACTACCATTCTGGTGTGGGGTTGATTTCCACAATACTAGGCAGCCATTTGTTTATTCTTCTGTTATAGCTGAAAAACTCCCCTGTGATTTAGAAGAAATAAGATAACAAAAATCTGAGGTTGATTGTTCCTTGTAATCCTTACGAATGCTCCAAAGAACCTCTGCGCATTTCTTCATGCTCGGCCTGCTCTGTCTGCCAGGAGCCAAACATTGCAATGCTAGTTCCAGAATATTTTCTAAGGCCAAGTTATTTGCAGCAGTTCGCTCTAGCTTCGGGTCCAAGATCACAATGGCATTACCCTCTGCAAACTTCTTTATTGCCTGCATGTAAACCAACTGAAATCAGAACAGAGAGAAACCTTCCTTTGCTATTACTCCAGGTAAATGTGATCGCTTTGATCTCTTGGACAAAAGTATTAATTGCTTCGACATCTTGGTAAACAAGTTCCGATAATATTGAGATTAGATGGAAGCTCTGGGATTGCTTTATTGGTTCAGTGGAGGACTTCCATCAGATATTGCAAGCGTTGGATAACTATAACTGCTCTCTTTCATGATAAAAAAAAAACATAATATGAATCAATCTTAATGGCTCTAATTAATATTTAGTTTTAATAGAGCATCGACCATGAATATTTAAGTAGCGTTTGGTTGTTGTGTTGTTTTAGGATTAAGACAACAATAACACCAAGGGGGTGAATTAGGTGTAGAGCTGTGGTTTTATAGCAGTTACAGAACATTATTAATAATTTAGCAATACTTGTATTGAGTGGAGAAACAGAGGGAAAGAGGATTGTACCCATTTTGCAGTTAAACGTTCCTTTATTTCCCTTTTCGGTTCAATAGGACGCCTACCTGTCATTAGTTCAACCAGCAACACACCAAATGAATAAACATCGCTCTTCTCAGTTAATTGATACGTCCTCATGTATTCTGGGTCCAAGTATCCAGCAGTTCCTTTAACTTGGGTGGACACATGGGTGGCACCTGAATCCCTGTCAGCTGCGAGTCTAGCAAAACCAAAATCAGCTACCTTGGCTCGAAAGTTTTCTGTGAGGAGAATGTTGGAGGAGTTTATGTCCCTGTGAATAATTGGGTGATCTACATGGAAAGCAACAATGATCCAATAAGATATCTCTGACAACGTTGCTGCAAGTGGCAGAGAAATAGCAGAAGCTCTAACTTTGAAACAAGTAAAATTAGGTTGGCCGCCATTAAAGAAAACCTGTGTACATGTGAAGGTAGGTGACTGCATGAGCCACATCAATTGCAATATCTACGCGCCCAGCAAGGTCAATAACATTTCCATGCATGCCTGCATCAATGCCATTCTTGAATCAACAAAATTTCCCACATTTGCAAACATATATACATCTCCATCCGCCACATCCAACACAGTATATATATATATATATATATATATATATATATATATATATATATATATAAGGTTGCTAAGAACTCACAATCCAAGTGTTCTCTGAGAGTTCCATTGGGAACATACTCCATAAGAACAATTCTTTCATCTTCATGTTCCAAATATCCATAGAACTTTACTAGATGTAAATGTTCCACCTGTGCCAGTGTTCGAATCTCACTTTGAAATTCTTCACCTAAATGCTTGTCATTTACACTCTGCAGGCACAGATAACAAAGCAATCTGTGAAACCCCAGAACACTCAGCGAAAAAGAAAAATAAATTGCAACTTTCACCGACCTTCTTGGCACGTTTGATGGCAACAGCGGTTCCATCTTGGAGTCTCCCCTTGTAAACAGTCCCAAAATCACCTTGTCCAATCTTGAATGTGGGGGAGAAGTTCCTTGTGGCTGTATATATTTCCTCCATGGTAAAATTTACACTCCCAGGTTCTCTCTCATGGACTGAATTGAACGGCCTGCTATAAATGCCTCGATTTGAACCTTGCCTTCTTTCACTGCTCCCAGAAGTATTGGATACAACTGGCAGGAACAAATATGAGCGGTTCATTAACACTATAAATTCATTTCGTATAGAAAGGCAAAAAAGAAAACCTCATCAAGGACTGCAAGTATGCGTCAATGTCCTGAAACTAAGCATTTTGTTATATTTTCTTTAGTAAAAAAACTTAAAAAATCAGATATGCAAGTCTCCCTTCTTTTTTTTGTTAGATTAATGACACAGTTTTCAACTGGGCCAATAACCTGAACCCTAGTTTCTGATGCTTTGGAATAATACCAAATCTGCTTATGTATTTTGTTTTTACCATAGCAATAACTTGACGTTTTAATCAAACTTTAGTGTGAATAAACAAGCAAAACACACACACACACACACAAGCATCTGATCACTTGCTCCCAACAAAATATTTAAGTTGTGATTTGTTTGCAAAGATAATATTTTAAAATAATAATAATAATAATATCAATTTCTATATTATTATCACACTTTACAGTCCACAAAATTCAAAAATAAAAAATCCCCAAAAGACTTTTATATATATCTTATGAATCAAGAACTACAACTCTCAAGTTTCCAACCTTTTCTCTTAGCAAAAACTCACTACAAACAGTAATAAGGTAAAGAAAAAGGCAAGAAATTTACCAGAGGGAGATTTTAACTCTTCAGAGGAACCAAAGGCCTTTGAATCGTTCGGCTCAGGCTCGGGGGGCATTAAACAAGCACCAAACAATCCGGCCACCGATTTCGCTACCGCAAACAATGGGTCCCGCTTCTTCACGGCGGAGCTGCCTGAGTAGGAGGAGGATGTAGGGGAGTAAGGAATACGGTCCGACGTAGACCGTACGCCAGAGGCTGGGGTCCGGCGAACGTAGGGAGAGCGTGGGCTTTTCATTGTTTAGAGAGCAAGAGCGCGGTGGAAATGGCCGGTAGTAGTTGTGTTAATAAAAAAAAAAACAGAGAGAGGGAAACTTCGGTTTTTGAAAGGTAGGGGTGGCTACGTGAGCCGTTGAGGTTATGAATGGCAATAGCACCAGTTACATTTAAGATTAGTATAGTGATTATGTATTAAGGCCAGCAAGCTACCTCTCTTTTTCTCTCATGGAAACCCTCTTCTTTTTTTTAATACGTTATTCGAAGACTCGGCAATTCAGAAAATAACTTGGTAAAGAAAGAAGCAGAGAGGGCAGGAATAATCAGCGTGGAAAGATTCAACTCAGCTTGAGAAATTGCCAATTTCTCACAATGATATTCCACCAAAAGACAAAAAAGCATGGTGTTTGTCTATCGACGTTATCAACACTCCAAAAAATAGACAAAGATGTCGAATCAAGAAAGCGTTGGTAGCTGGAAGTACTGTGGGAAATTTTGTCTGCTTGAACCACAAAAACCCCAGAAGGCAAATGTTGTTATCGAATTGCTTGGTGGTGGTGGTATCTAGAGTCGAAGTGTGTGGTTGGTTGGGAGCTTAGAAACTTGTTGAAAATACGGTACAAACTGTATTTTTAAAATATTTATTTATTTTGTTTTTTTATTAAAATTTAATATGTTTTTTTTATGTTTTTGGATGTTTTGATATGTTAATGTCAAAAATAATTTTTAAAAAATAAAAAAATTTCATTGATATGCATTTCGGCACAAAAGGTTATTTGAAAAGCAACCGCAACCACTTTTAGAACCCGTTTGGCTACGAGATAGAGGTTGCGTTTCTTCAAAAACGCACTGAGAAAATATTTGGTTAAGAAAAAAAAGTTGTTTACTGTGCATGGGTACCACAATAAATTGCATGTGAAACGCAGGCAGATGAAAAGCAGAAAAATGTTGCTTTCTTGCGCGGCTCTCAATTCAACCATGCTACACTGTTCAGCAAACAATGTATCATGCCTCCACTATTCACTGAATAGTGGAGGCATGTGTTCATTGTTCAGTGAACAGGGGAGGCATAGTGGAGCATGTGAATAGTGAATTGCACTGTTCACGTGGATTTTTTTTTCAGTGTATTAATTTTTTTAATATATTTTTTTAAAAAAACACTAGTATAAAGTGAATTAATTAAATTCACTTGCACTGTAATATCACTTTTATAGCTGATAATATTTTATCTATACTCAAAAAATTATGAAAACTGTAATTCTTATTGGATGAATTTTGTACGTAATAGAATTATAAATAGTTTAATGGAATAATAAAAAAGTATTTTTTATAAAGTATTTTTTATTTCATGATGTAATAGGAGTAATTAATTCTACAATATTTAAATTTAAAATCATCAGTATTAATATATATATATATATATATATATTTTAAAATTATTTTATAACCTCAATTTCAAAAGCATTCTTAACCAAACACATTAACTATTTTTTTTTTAACCTCAATTTCAACCACAGTTTTAACCAAACACCTTTTTTTTTCAAACCAACCTCAACCAAAAGTACTTTTTATAAAACAACTTTTTTCAAACCACAACCACAACAGCTACCGCAATACCAAACACTCTCTTAATGAAAAGTATGTATTTTTTGCTTTTTAGAAGATGTGAGATGTGCTTTAAAAGAGTTATATTTTTAAAAAAAAGTCATCACACCTCCTACTCAAACACACCTTTTAGAAATCGATGACCGTAACATAATAACATTGTAAAAAGTAAATTCAAATAAAATAATCATGTAGAAATTAAAGATTAAATTTTGTGAGTTAACTCGAAATAACTAAATTATTTTTTTATTTTTATCTTTTAATAGTAGGTTGATTAAGAATTAATTTTTATAATTTTTTATAATTTACTTTTTATAAGGTTATTATTATCTCTTAATACTACTTTTTTTCCTTCTCATTTCTCTGGGTTTTTTTTATTTAATTCATTTTCTTTTTAATTTTAGCTTTTAACATATAGTTGGATGAAAATTGAGTTTCCTGATTTTTTTTTCTATTAAATTATCATGGTCTCACAACCTAGGTTATAAATTTATTGGGTCAACCTAGATTGAATCGAGTTATTTTTTTCTTTTACGATTTCTTCATTCAACAATGAGTTAGTTTAGAGCTAAGCTTTGTAATTTTTTTATTTACTTTCTATAAGATAATCTCGTTCTCTTGATTTGGGTCGCGAGTTTAGTTTGTTGAGAATTGGACTTCATGTTTTTATTTATTTATTTATTTATTAAGTTATATTAGTCTCATGAATTGGGTTGTGGTTTGTCGGGTTAACTCGAGATTACTCAAATTATTTTTTCTTTTTTTTAATTGTTTATTTTTTGATTTTGTCCTTCAACAATAGATTGGTTTAAAGATGAGCTTCATGTTTTTTTTTCTTTAGAGTAATCATGTTCTTATGATTTGGATCACGAGTGTAGCTGGTTGAAAATTATAATTTATGATTTTTTTTATTCGCTTTCCATTAAGTTATCACAATTTCATGATTTTTTTTTCCTTTAAGGCCATGCATTTTGGTCTATGTATCTCAACCCTAAATAAAGCCACTTATCTTTATGGTATGCATGTCATTTTATCACCAATTTACCTATAAAGTTGTGACAATCATGTTGGAATCGTTTTAAGCTTAGTTAATGACCCTTATGACAAGATCATTTTTTTTAAATAAAACACTACCATTCATTAGAAGCTATCAACTCAAATGATTGCCATATGCCTTATTAGTATCTAAAAAGTAGATATGGTTGATAGATGTAAATATGCATCCATGAAACACAAGGTAACTATAAACACTCTTCTTACATTCTTAGTCTTGTTTTTCTTCATAACTCTATGTAAAAATACCTATAAAAGCTCAATATAAAATGTAGTCTTTAAGGTTTTATTTCCCTCACAATCTTACTATTGTAAGTATTAGAAGGGTCCCTAAACAACATAACAAACATTTTCTACAGGTGTTTGCGAGCCTCTAGAAGTATCTTTTTACTTCAATCATACAACATGATTTTCTTCATTGATAGGCTTAGATCCATGAGGTTTACTACAACTTGTCAGTATCTAGAAAATATCACATATCATTGCATCAAATCTTCACATAATATTTCATCAAAAACATGCCTCACTTCATTGATTGGTGTATATTTTCCATACAAATCAACTAGAGTACTGATAAAACAATTGAACTCAAAACCCAATTTCACTATAAAACAAAGCAATTCTCTACCAATCTTAACATCATTTAACTCAAGAAATGTGAAGCAACTTGTTAAGAGTTATCACATCATAACCTATCTTATCAAACAACTTTTTTATAAAATAAAAAAAGACCATGTAGATACTTAACTCATAATCATTACGCTTGTAATCTATAAGCTAGTAAATAAAGTATTCCACATTATTTCTCCCAAGCATTTCATCAAATAATCTATGTGTATCATTAATCTCTTTGCATTTCATATAAATATTCAAGATGATTTTGGAAATATGATACATTATAAAATCTTAAATTTATAATTTATGAATGCAATCATTTTACTTCGTAAATAAAACCCATTTTGATAATGAATTTTAGGACTTTGGAGTAGATATAATGGGCTGAGTGAGAATCAAATAAGTGGGTTGACTCATGAATGATTGTTAACGATTTGAGTCAATTAGGAAAAACAAAAATGAGTTGTTATCTTTTATGACATATTTAGCTTATAAGAGAATGGAATGGTGGGATCAATAATTGACATTCAAAAATAGACGGTGGAAATGGAAAGACTTTTAACATTTTTTTACAAATTATTAATAATATATTTTAATTAAAATCTATTTTTTTTTGAAAAATAAAAGATCTAAAAGGTTACAAACAAAGACTAAATGTTCAGGCCTAAGAGGTTGAGCCTATGCACACTAGCCCAATGGAAAGAAAGACAACCTTCCTTGCTTGGCCTTTTTTTTTTTATTTAAAGGTAAATGACATGTTTATATTGGTAGTATGATACATCGTCTATAAGTTTAGATTCCAGTCACCACCAATGGATGGGAAGTTCTCAGTCCAAGTTTTGGAACCCCATAAAACTATTTTCAACCCTTTCATCCGAAAATACATAATAGGCATTCTAAAAATCATATTAAACCTATGTCTAACATCAAAACATTCTTCAATCAATTTAAAAAACCAAAATTGAATAAAATGAAAAGATATCTCAAACTCCAATCTACTTTTACTAGCGAGATAAAAACTCTAAAACATCTTAATGACACTCTTCTCAACAAGATGAATTTATTAACACCAAAATCATCCTTTTGTTATTCTTGAAATGGGACAAACCGGCCTCTCTTTAACCCTTTCTTTTCCAATAACTTTCTCTATCTTTTGTCAAACACAAAGATTAAAATGTTAAACAAATAAAGTTTAAGGTCAAACACACATTACAAAAATATAAAGGATCAAACATATACAGGTTCAATCTTTATGGATCAAAGAGATTTATAGTATTATTTTTTATACTATAAATTTAAGTTAGATTCCATTAAATTGAGCTCTAATTATGTTTTGATTTTTTATCAAACATTTTGAACTCATAAGAATATACAAAGAAAAGAAAATCTGAACAAAAAAAAACCAATATAACATGTAATGATTAAATTGAGAAATAACAAAGTGCAATGATCAAAATGAAAAAAAAAACATTATTCACCGAATAGTTCCATCCACAATGCAAATGTATGGTAATATATAGTACAAAAATTTACCAAATAGTTCCATCCACAATGCAAATGCATAATAATATATAGTACAAAAACAATATTTATTGTATAACAAGTTTGAGTTGCAATTAAGATGTTGCGGTAGTATGACTTTTGGATCAATAAACCACAACCTCTATATAATCACTAGATAGGTGAAAAACAAAAGTTTTAAAAGCACTTACGAGGGAGGTGAATTAGGAGCTTAATTTAAGATTTAATATCTTAATTTTTTTTATTCTTTAACCCCTCAAAATGCCAAAACTAAGGTTCAATATTCTTTTTTTGTATGCTAAAATTTTTCCTTGATATATATCCTATACTTTGTTGAAATAACCAATCATACATATGTATAATTATTCAATGTATAGGTGCATAAAGTAATAAAGATAGTGAGTGAGAGAGACACATCAAATTTATGATGGTTTGATCAATCTTGCCTACTCCACTAATTGAGTCATTGTTCAATTATTCACTAATCACTCATGATCTACTTGTGAGTGAGACTTTACCAATAATCTAATTTTTTTATGAGTTTAAGAGTAAAAAACCCTGCACTCATGATCTTTTTTAAGACATAAGATCTTAACATTTCAATATCTCACAACTAAGATTTTTTCAAGTGGTTTTATTGTCACTTACACTTTCATAATGGATAATATCTCACAAATATTTATCACACCTCATACTAATAAGAAGATTACAATGAATTAAACTCAAGTTTTTATAAAAAGTAATCAATAACACACGCGCCAACTATTCTGCACTACATGTGTACTCTAACCTATTATATTTGTTTTGTAAACCCCCGGTTAAAAAAAAACATTTAAACCAGAAATGATACATGTCAATTTGAAATATAAATGGAATATTTCTAAGTAATTAGAAATAAAACTTTAGGGAGAAAGATGTTTATGTTCAATAATTTAAAAGGGGGTCGAGACCGAGTATCGAGTTAAATGAAAAATACTAAACTAGACATAAGAGCATTATGGTAAATAAGAATATCCTAACCTATAAATACATGTTTTTTTCTTCTCCTTATAACCGACAACGAGAATAGAGAGAGGGGGGGAGATAAGGGTTTTGATTTTCTTTCTTTAAATCCTTAAGAAAAACACAAAAAATAAGTTAAATTAAAGTGGTTAAGAGAGTTTTTGATGGATTAAGAGGAGGGATTCAAGCTTTTCTAGAGTTTTTATGCTTGGAAAGAGAAAGTTGAAATTAGAAAGAGAAGGAGAAAAAAAAGGTGAAGAAAAATGGTTTTTCTTTGCAAATTTCTTCTTGAATTCTTGTTAGTAAGAGGCAAGAATTACTCTTACATTGATTAATTATGATGCTCATGCGTTTTGGAACTTGGCATGTTGTGATTTAGTGATGAAAAATTGAGTTGAACGTGTTAGGTTGTTTTAATTGATGATTTTGCTTTAGAAAAGAGCTCTAGGTATAAAAAAGATCGGGTCAAGTGGAATTAACACAAAATTGAAGAAAAACTGATGCCTTATTTACATGGAAGTTTCAAGGTTAGTGAATTAACTGATGTTTACTCATATTTTTTTCGTTGTTTTTTTTTTAATTTTATCCTTCAACATTAGATTGTTCGATAATTGAGATTTGTGATTCTATTCACTTTGCTTTCAAACATGGTTGCTCTAGTATCATAACTATATCAAAGATTTTGCATCTTAATCTAAGTGGGCTTATATCAAGGTTTTTTTTTTTTTTACTTTTTTTAATTATATTTTTTCTTGATTTTCATTTTGCAACATTTTATTTGCTAAAGGTTGAGTTTCTGCCTTTTCCTTTTATTTTATATGGAGTTATTATATTTTCATTTGATTTATTTGGAATTAGTCTTCAAACCTCTTTTCCTGCTTTTCTTTTTATGAGATTATCTCAATCTTATGTTCATGGTCACAAAATCTGCGAGTTAACTTGGTTCAACTAAGGGGTTTTTTTTGTTTTTTTTTAAATTTTTTTTTAGTTTCACCCTTTAACATTAGATTTTTTTATACTCCGGATGGACTCAAATCAGGTTTTTTAATTTATTTTTGTTATTATTTTTTATTAGTTTATTTATTGTTGTTGTAATTTTTATTTAAATTATTAATTGAGCTAATGACTTGAATTTTTTTTAAAAAAATTCTTAATATTTTTATGTTGAATTTTTTAACTAACACATGTAATACATGCAATAGATCCAGTTAATGCTAAACCATTTAATAATTATCAAGTTGTAGTAATTTTCACAAGTTGACTCGTAAAATTATATATTTTTATGAGTTAATTTATGCTAACCGTGCTAATTCACTCCAAAAACTTAAAAATTAAAGAAATTAAATTAAAATTAGATAAAATCAATAAAAACAGGTGAAATAGGATAAAATTGGATAAAATAACGAGTTTAAAACCGGTTTTACGATTTCAACAAAATAAAACATATATAGCAGTATTCTAGCCCTCCACATCAGCATCAGCCAATAGCCACACACCACATACAACATTTACCCTAATCTCTTTCTCTCAGTCTCAGGCTCTCTCAACAATTAACCAGCTACTGTGAGATCGGCGGCTTCCTCTTCATCAACAACACTCTCTTTTTTTTTCCCCATTATCAACGACTTTTCTAAGTAATGCAAGTTGTCAAGTTTTACTCATCTGAAGCAATCAACATCATATTCACCTGCTTCTTAATTGAAACAGGAAATAAGGGAACTGCGAGCTTTGGGTGTGGAGAGCAACATTATTGGTTACAACTCGAGCACTGCTGAGGCTCCTGATCAACAGCAAACTTTCATGGAAGCAGGTCTAAATGGCTGGTTTCAAAAGCCTATGACTTTTGAGATAATAACTCCATTTCTTTCTAATCTCACAAACATTAACTGATCTAGATTATCATGTAGAGAGATCTGCCAGTCGATCCATGAGCTTTATGCATTTACTTTTGTTGTTGTTATCTGAGCTTTTATGCATCCCAGTTGTTATCTACGGACTAATTCAACATTCTACTTAGTTTGTCCTCATGAAAATTTATCAGTTATTTTGTGTCTTTTCCAGAGGAAAGAAAAATTGTCATAAATGCTTGAAGAAAAAATAGATTTTGTTGCTGCAATGTCAAAAAGTTTACATTCTGTGTATACCAGGGAGTCAGGGACCATATTCCAAGTTCTTGGTTTAGGCCATTTGAAAACTTGCTGGTGATTTTTTTAGGAGAAGGTGGAGATCCAATAAAAGTTAAATTCTGGTTGAAGTTTGAAAATGGGAAGAAACTTAGATATGTGGAATGTAAATTGTGAGAGAATAGAGAGCGTAAAAACAGAAAAGTAATATAATTTTTTATATTTCAAATCATCAAGCAAAATTTAAATCTCCAGAAGTTTTAAGTGTTAGCTAGTGAAAATTTATGGATATGAATAATTATATTGAATTTTTAAATTATATATTTATTTTTATTTGAATTATATATTTTTAAGTATTTGAATTATGTATGAATTTTTATTTAAATTATTTATTTTAAAATAATTAAATTACATATAGAAAAAAAATTAATTTATGATTTTACGATTTATTTTTATAATCCAAGTTTATATTACATTTTTTATCCCATGTCAAAAATGTTTTTTTTTTTGACAACGTAACTGCATTAATTAATTAGGCCACTCGACTCGACTCAACTCAGACTCAAAAGGGATAATGAGTCTGTATCATCAAAATGAGTGGAGTGCGCAGTGAGGAAAGCAGCAACTGAAAAAAGTATAAAGCAACAAAGACAAAATTACAAAAAGCAGAGTCACTCCTCCCCTCCCCTCCCTTCCCTGTCCTTCCCTTTCTTCTCACGGAATCGTATTTTGCTTCGGCGTCTCTCTTCAGGTAAGCTTCATCCTTCACATCTTTTAGTACTGATAGACTCTCCTTCTCCCTCTCCTTTTTTTTTTCGTAACTTTTTAAATTACAGTTTTCTTTCTAATATACGCATCTCTGTGACCTTTCAAATTAGGGTTTATCTCCTCTCTTTGCCCATTTGGGTTCCGAATTTGACGCATGATAGTGTCTGCTAATAACTTATGTAGTATTAGTTTTTGTGATTTTTAAGGTGATGATATTAGTGACACGTATAAACTATACTGTTCTTTTGATGGGAAATAACAGGAAGCTTAGCTATGCCAGAACCATTGGTACCATTTATTGAATAACAGAAACAAGATTGCAGGGAATGGGAGGTTGCTGTTGTTCTTCAAGGAAACCTCATTTAAACGGAACGCCCGTGTATTATTATGTTAGTAATATTTACTTTATCCTTACTCTCTACGTATATGTATATGATATCTGCCGGTCATGTTTGTTCTAGTAGATTTTGGTTGACATTAATGTTGTGTCATTGTGGTTTCTTGCTTCTGTTGAAGTGGATGTGGGTTCTTGCAGGGCGAAAGTTGTGCTTTTCGGAATTGTGCATAGGATTCGGAACTAGCTAGAGTTTTAGGATCTCTCTTTGAGGTTTAAACCTGGGTGGGGTTGTTATCATACAAGATGGCGTTTTTGGTTTTCCCCATTTGCTACAGTTTATCCTCATATAAATGTACTGCTATAGAGATAGTTTTGAAGTGGAGCTGGGGTTATTTAATGGCTGTTACACCTGTGAAATGTTACACTTTGGTGTTCAATCAGTTTGGATTGGGAAAGGAAAGGCTATTCTTGAGAATGTTTTATGCGATAATGGGAGAATTTTAGGGTCAACGTTGCACATATAGGGGACAGAACATGTTATAACTCAGTTGTTTTAGCCATGAATATAAGCTTAAAAACATGCCTCTAATTTTAGCTTTCTAATTCTTGCACTATTTCACAATCCGTTCCTTGAATGACAGCAAGTCAAATAGAGAAAAACCTTGATGCTGTTCAAAAGTGCCATTTGATTGATTGATTTTTGTGAATGATTGCTTAATTGAATTGTAATCTATAGGTTTGAGGGAGATTTATTGTTGAGATTCTGTAAGAGAAATGATGTAAGATGCAATTATAAATAATTCTTAGAACAGACTGATACTCAAAGTTTGTATTCTGCACTTTTTTTCAACTCCATTCTACAATGACAGCCTAAAACTACTACCACTTCAAGCAAAATATCTTGAAAATGGGCTCATATAGGTTCTTTTGGCTAACAAAATATCATCTTGAAATTTATAACATCCTTGTGCAGTGTCCGCCAGCTTTGGAAGAGCATGTCTCCTTAACATCTCACAATGTTGCAGCCTCTGCATTCACTGCAGGTCTCCTTGTTGAATTGAATTTGAATACATCAACGCCTGATACTTTCCGCCCCCCTCCTGTGCCTCTGCCATATGATGTGGTTTTGGGATGTCCACAATCACCAGATTCTAAGTCTGTTAGGGAAATCATTAGTCGCAGTAGTTTTGAAACTTTGGCAACATGTGAAGATCTTGAAGAATTGGACTGCAAAACTCATGCTAGTTCATTTCTTTTCTCCCCAAGGAAGTCAGACGTGACAAAATTCCATGAACCTGTTGCATCAGCAACAGAAGAAGATGCTTGTCCGATATGCCTTGAAGGTGTGGTGGTGCCTTTTCTCATAGGAGATAAATGCTGTTTTCAATTTATGTTTTTACAGTTTTTCTGGATAAAGAGAAGTAAATCAAGGTCGTTCCTGAATTGATGTGTAGTTGTCCAAAAGTAACTAGTCAGCTTTGTCTGCTTGCATTTGCAGAGTATGACTTGGAGAATCCAAAACACATCACGAAATGCGAACATCATTTTCACCTTTCCTGCATTCTGGAGTGGATGGAAAGGAGTGACATCTGCCCCATATGTGACCAGGTTTGCCTCTTGTAAAATGACCTTATGTGCTGTCAGTGGATGATCTTAGTGCTCTCTTATTACCTATGAGATGATTGATGTAATCTGGAATTCCTTTTAAATAGCCGCTTTGTTATCCCCTTGAGGAATATGCTATTTAGTTGGTTGTTTCACATAAAAGATAGAAGCAAATATGAGGGAAAAAATTTACTCTTCATGCTTTTGTGGAATGACTCTACTACTCGCTATTGACTCATGGTTTTTTTATACATTTATTTGCACTCTGCTTTTTTATGTTACAGGAAGTAATAATTGACCACACCTACAATTAGTTGCTGTCTAATGCTTTTTGAGATGGAGGTTTTTTTGCTGTTTCAGTTAAGAGCTTGCCAACTTTAGTGGGCTGCGGATGGTGTCAATTCTGTCTCACTGCTGGTTGGTACAGTGCCCACAGGTTCATTTTTAATTTGGTCTTGCTTGGTTTGAAGGGTCAAATTATCATTTTGTGTGGCACCTCTTGAGAAGTTCAGTGGTAGTAAAGGAATGAACTTTTAGGACTATATGGAAACAGGTTTTCTTCTGTTTGTGCCTCTATATCCATGTTAATACCTCGGTTGCTAGTTATGAAATGGATCTGCAGATAAAACTACATGGTTGTTGGAGGGAGTACATGCAAACCATGTACCTTCAAGTTAAAAAGCAAATGGTCAGTGCTGTCTTCCATGTTGTTTTAGCATACTATATTTCTCTTTCTTTTGCATATTCTTTTCTATTTGCTTGTTGTATGCTGTGTATAGTCGTTCTTTTAAATTGCGTCTGTTAGTTTCTGGATGAATTCAGCATCTAGGAGTCATTGAATGTATGGAAAGCGCATTGAACAATGAAAAGGTATACTGTGTCAATTCAGATTGACATGGCATTAGATGTATGCCTACTGTTTAATTTTAAGAAAAAATCTTGTATCATCCCCTAAGATGCTTGCTTCTGCATATCAATTCCTTGTATCTTTCAATTGCCTGATCACAGATTTATAAGCTCCTCCCATTCCTTGTAACTGGTATTATATAAGAATTGTAATACCTTTTCTATCTACGATCTTCTTTGGGAAACTAAGT
>Ga0325414_1001798_pt1 | contig 21265 bp, 7 predicted proteins | sample PopdelMetagenome_8_FD_206183 | JGI IMG/M metagenome (GOLD analysis project Ga0325414, IMG submission 206183) | Populus deltoides microbial communities from Bellville, Georgia, United States - Leaf-PdKOR-R3 | ecosystem: Host-associated > Plants > Phyllosphere > Phylloplane/Leaf | place: USA... | reverse complement strand
AAGAAAAATCCGCAGGCTTTAAAACCATATGAACTGTGTGTTAACAAGGGTGACTTATCATCTCCTAATCATTGAAAGACAAAGTTTATCATTAAGGGAAAAGGCAAGTGAATAAGAGATGCAAGAATTACTTGTAGAAGTCCTTGGTTTCCCATTTGATACACATACATTCAAAAGGAAAATCCACAATTCAAGCCAACTTTATATTAGGATGTGTTACAGAAAGCATGCTTCATGTCAAATATACAGATAAAAGAACCTGTCTGTAGAGCTAATTCTCTTAGAATGGATTGAAAGTATTGGAACCAACTATGTAGTTGCCTCTGCACCACTGTTTGATGTCTGGAACTCTACCTCTTCCTTTTTCTTTTTCTTTTTGTTTGTGTATGCATCTCTGCCTCTTCCTCTCTCTGTCTTCCTGGTGTCCTGAATCAATTGATATTAATGCTTTATTACATTAGCTTTTATGATATGCCCTCTTTTCTCTCTCTCTCTCTCTCTCTCTCTCTCTCTCTCTCTCTCTCCCCTGCTTAACAAGGGTTGGATCCCTGAAGATTTTCGTGATGAATTTGGACTACAAACTAGCTTGGGTGTCGGCTACCAACCCTCCTTCGCTTGATTTGTAGGGAGAGAATCAAGGTTGAAAACTAGACCTTGAACAAGAAAGGAAAGCATGGGTTTAAGGTCTAAAGGAGATGTTGATTGAGCGGTCACATTTGACTCAAAATTTGTAATTAATTCTGGAATTTAAGCCTTGATTTCTTACACCACGAATGTAGTTGAAGTATTAGAGACCATGTTTCTTTTGTTTTTGAGCCACCACGAGGATCGATTAGGATCAAAATTAAGCCCTAATAGTGCAAGAAAACCAGTCGTCCCTACCTTGAATGAAAATCTGCAAAACATATGAACAAAATGACGTTGTTTCCTTCATATTTCCATCTCCTGTTATTCGCTCTTTCTATCAAAACACATCATTTCACTTAATGTGAAACGACTGTTTTTTACTGTTAATTAGAATTAGGGTTTCTTTCTAATTGAATCGGGCCGAACTTCATAACAGTCTCTTCATTTCAATGTTTTTGGTTCTTTGGTCCCCGGACTTCTAATTTTCTTAATTTTTTTTTTGTCGATCCTCATCTTCTTTTTTTCTTTCAATTTCTCCCTTGACTGAGTTACTATAGGCTCACTGGTTTTTCCATTGCTTCCATTTCAATCCATGATTCTTCAAATCTTCATCTTTTAGCTGATTTGACTCCCAATTTCAACTTTCTTCTTCAATTAAGTCATCAATTAATTTCCAACTTGCCTATTGGTTTAAAAATTATCATTGAACTTCTAATTTTTTTCGATTTTAGTCAAATTAAATCAAATTCACCTTTTTTTTTTATCATTTTCTTCTTTAATTAAGCTCTTAATTACGGCACAAAAATTCTCAAACTCAATATTTGCTTGTAATACTCAATTATTGGTCCAGTTTCAACCCTAGCAAAAATTGGGTTATGACATGGTCCAAGACCCTGATCATAGGTGTGGTAGGTTAACCCAAGCTAACCCCAATTAATTCAACATGGCATCATCTTGTTATATAAAAATAAAATGTTAAAACAACATCATCTTGAAAATTTCTTGTCCTTGATATAAAATCGGGTTTTAATTAGGTCATGTTTGGACCTACTAGGTTGATTGGGTTATATCATGCCAACTTACTCTTGGTCCAATTTGAAACCTAAGCTAGCCAAGGAACCAAGTTGTGGGGTCTCTAGGTTGACTCACCGGATTGATTTGGTTTTGGTGCCATGGCCAAATAGTTTTACGTGACAACACATATTCCATTTACTATTTTTATGTTTTTTTAATGAATTTGTGTCAAAATTATCATAATTTATCTAAAAAATATATATATTTTTTAAAATGCCAATTGATAAATAGAGTACATTGGTAAGATAAAAGGGGATTAGAGCAATGCCACTTTTATTCTTATTTCAAATTGTTTAGAATTTTTTTAGGTAAAATTAAAAAAATCATGGGTATATTTTTTTTTCACGTTAAAACTTTTGATCCAACTTGCAGTGAAATGCGAGTCCATTGACTAATTTAATCTAATTTTAGGCCTTGAAAGAGGTTAATGTAAGATTCATTGTCATCAAAGGGTACTACTACTATTACTATTACTACTACTATAATTATTAAACCTTTATCTCATAGCTTCATCTAGTTTTATTGGATTCGACTAGTTATATCACTCAGCTATATTCATGGATAGAATTTCAAATATATTAAAAAAATACAAGAATATTACGTTGTGAATTTATGAAGTCTATTGTGAATGTAATCATGCGATAATAAAAAAAAATATGTAGAAAAAATAAACAAATATAAGAAGTAAAACCAAGACAAGTCATGAAAGGACATTGTGATTTTTTGAAGTCTACTGTGATTCAATCTATTTTCTCTAAAAAAAAATTAGTAGTGAAACCTATTTAAACCACTCAAGAACTCCAATACACCAAAAAGCACTCAAAAAATAAAAACCAAAACTTAACCCGATATGCCCTTCCCCATAATGTGTAGAGAAACAATCATCACCGTCAAACACATCTCGTCGAATGGAACCTTTTGACATAAAGTTTGACCATTTTAGTTGTCGGGATTGTGAAAATCGATAACTTCCTCTCCTTAGCTATTATCTGATAGCTTTTTTTTTGTCTCTCAAATTGAAAAACTGAAAAATAAACAAAATAAATATTTGAACCAAAATGAGATTTGTCATAAATTTGGGTGAGCCATGTCTTTTCTATGTGTTTTGATATTTTAGTCATATGTGTTTTAATTTGGAATTTTTACTATAATTTCAAATATAATTTATGTCTTTTCTATGTGTTTTGATATTTTAGTCATATGTGTTTTAATTTGGAATTTTTACTATAATTTCAAATATAATTTTATCTAATTAGGCTATAAAATAATTCAATTAAAAGGAGAAAAAATAAAATTTGAATATAAAACACCTTTGATGATGCTTTATTGTTTACATGAATAGAGAAGTATCTTGGAAAAAAGTCCTAGATATTTAATTCTTTAGTTAATTCTATTATCTAAATTCTTTGAAGCATAAGAAAATTACATTTGAAATTGTAGCAAATGTTCAAACAAGAAAAAAAAAATCATATTTATATATTAAAGAAATTAAATTAAAATCATAGCAAAAAATTATGGATGCTTTATTCAATAATTTTAAATTAATTTCATGAATATTATTTTAATATGATTCCAATAATATTTCTTCAGTATTAATTTACTTTAAAAACCCCAACCTATTTTTTTCTTCTCATAGGAAAAAAGAAACAGTATCGTACTTTATCAATTTAATTTATTTAATATTATTTTAGCTTCTAATTAAATAAACCTTTATACAATAATTTAAATAATTTAATCTCTTTTATATTCAAACTTGGGATTTTATTTTTTAAAATATTTACTATTTTTTGGGTTTTCATGTGTAATATTCTTATGAATTAATATATATATATATACACACTTGACACGTGACACCAAATGTAATAGAATAAGATGGAAAGATAAACATAACATAATCTAGATAAGGACAAAATGTGTCATTAATATCCTAAAGGGTAGAGATACTTGATTTTTATTTTTAGTTTTCTCTCCTAGCATCCCATTTAAATAGTATATTTAAATAAATAACTATAAATGCAAAGAAGAAGAAAACAAATATGATGAGTAGTAGGGATGGATCTTAGATTTAAAAACTAGATGGGCTGTTGTTATATTAAAATAAAATAAATACACAAGGTAAGAAGACATAATAAGTTTTACCATCATAATACATATTACACTTATAATAAAAATAAAATAAACTACTATCTAAGTTGGGCTCCACGTTTCTTTATTGAATATAATTCTTTAATTATTGATTCATTATCTGTACTATTTGCAAAGTATCTTTCTATATGAATAATCAAACAATCAGCAAGAAACTCATCATTTATCTTGTTTCAAAGCCAATTTTTAATGAACTTCATAAATGAAAAGGCTGGTTTGGTCATTGATGTAGAAACAAGAAGAGTTAGTACCAATCATATTAGTTTACTAATCAAGTCAAAATCATTTGTCTAGCCTATGTCAACTAATTAATGATACAATGTAGTAAGAGAATTAATATTCTGGAAGTTTGGCCGATCTATTGACAACTTATAATACTCCAACTATATTTTTAAATCATGTAAATTCATATAAGTGAAGTCTCTGGGATAGAATTTTCTAGCAAGCTTACATATATCATCAACTTTAAATTATGTGAAAGCATGAGAAGGATCCAATGTTGAGCTAAGATAAAGCAACTACATTGTGTTATCTAGAAATATATGATTTAACTTCATAAATTGAAAATTTATTACAATATTAAATATATCATATCGATAATGATGCTTAACTATAATAGAATCTCTGTGTTGACAAGAACAACCTATACCAGCCTTATAAAGAGCACTCATATTAGGAACCTCATTATCATGTTGTTCACAAAAAAAAATACTTAACTTTCAAATAGATCATCCCAACCATTATCTCTCAAATATTGAAGTTGAAATTTTATATGTGAAACAAAATTTAAGGCACTTACAATATCTTGATCTTTTCTTTAGAGCGTTTGGCAAAGAAAATTAGTAACTCACATAACTTTGTTCATCAAAAGTAAGACAAAGTCAAAAGATGTCATGGCAAGATAATATATGAAAATATCAGCGCGAAGTTGAGAGTTTGGTCTATTTTTATCAATCTTTGAAAGCAATGTTCTTGTTGTTCTAAATATCTCAAGTAAACTCTTTATTGAACTAAAATGAGAACCCGAACGAGTTATTCAGGTTGACGCAAAGTAAAAGCTTGATTTGCCCATGTACTTGTCTCAAGTTCTCTAGTTATTATCAACTTATGACCTACATATTCAATTTTAACTCAGAATGACATTTGACAAAAGTGAAAATAAAATTCACAATATCATTCAACATTGAAAAAAATAGCCAAACATACTTTACTTCTTTAGTTGCACCAACTAAAACTAATTGTAAGCAATAAGTAAACCAATGCACATAATATACATATGGTTACAAAAACAAACGTATTACATGCACCATATATTTTGCTAGCACCATCATCTTCTTGACCACACAAATTTTCAACTAGAAGCCTGTGTTGACTAACACTGGAGATCCTATTTTTTAGAGTTAAAGTAGGTATGCCAATAACACTCACAATATCAAAAAAAATATTTTTTTAATGAATCTAAAATAATATATATCTTAAAATAATAGCCATTTGCTCTCTATTAGCTATATCAATTGCTTCATCAACAATAATACAAAATTTTCTATTCCCAACTTCCTCATAAATCAATTTCCTCACCTTATTAGCAAATATATGCAATATCTCTTTTTGTATTGATGATGCAATATACATGGCATTTCTAGGAGCATTATTAAGGAAAACATTGACAATTTCAATGTTACATCTTCCAAAAGCTTCTATAAACTCAATAAAGTTCCCTCGATTGGAAGAATTATGAGACCCATGATTACCTCTAAAAGTCAATCCTTGACTTGTTAACAATCTAACACTTTCAATTGTAATGTTTAGCCGTAATTGATTTTGAACTATTTGTTAAGAAGATTGCATATTCATAACTGTATGAATTTGTTGAGATGAGTTATTTAAGCACTATCACAGCACGTTAATGAGTTGAAGATAGATTATGACTGAAAAAGACACAATGTTTTCCACCAACCCTTTTCCAACTTCTGAAACCATCAACAATGAAAGTTTTATGTTGTTCATTATTAAAAAGAAAACAAGAAAAACAAAATATCATATCTTTTGCAATAGAATACAAAAGCAAAGAATTGTGCTCAAACCACTTATATTGAAACCATCAAGATTGTACCCTATCTGCGTGACCAGGATATACACTTAGTTGAGGTTGATATGACCCAAGATTAATGTATGCTTTCTGAATATTTTTGACGTCATTAACTGAAAATTCACATATTTGCCGATGTAATCCTGGATCATGTTATAGTGTCAAATTCTTGACCACGATTCTCCTTTTTGGAGACTGAAGAAATCCTTGAGACACCATATTTTTCACAACTAAAAGGTTTAGAATTTGTTGTTGTAGACCCACTTGATGATTCATCACTTACTTTCTTAAAAAATGAACCAATATCTCTGTACTTATTTGAGTTTTGATCACTACCTAATATCATAAAGATCCTGAATGTAATGAAAGTTATACCCAATCATTAAATAATAAAAATTAAAAATATTACAGCAATTAACAAACAACAATTTTAATTTTCAACAACCATTCCAAGCAATTCAAACCAATAAGATTTTAACAAATTATAAATACCTTAATTTGTTGCTTTCTAAACCAAAATCAATCCAATAAGCTATTTGAGTTGGAATCCCAAATGAACATCCAACATATGTAGTCTATCAAAAAAATACATGTAAAAAAAATCAATCAAGTTAAAATCTTGTTATGATCTAAATTAATCAAGAAAAATTCCAAATGCATTTATAATTTGTCAAACATATTGAGTACATCATTCAAAGAATAAATACAGAATTTACAAAATAAATTCACTTCACAACCACATGAACAAAAATAATAAGGAAAGGAGGAACAATCTTTACCTTGCTAATTGCTATAAGGCTTGTTGATGGTGCCAGTTTTTTGCTGGTCCAGAGGTTGAATGTACATTGTGCAGCCAAATGGCAGAAGACTCTATGATGACATAAAGGTTATCTTTACTCTAACTAGAAAGAAGAACTTTCTTGGTTATGAGATCCTTGACATAAAAAACAAAGGAGTGAAATTAAAAACAAAACCGTTTTCATGATAAAATTGTTGAATAAATAGGAGTCATTTTTTAATTTGAAGAATATGTAAGATATTAGACAAAGTAAAGACTTGTTTTAAAGTATGTAAGGTAGTATGAGTTGTATTAGATATGATAAATCTCTTACCATCACTAACATGCAATTGATCATTACCAAATAGGGTTCCATATTTGTCATACTTGCAATGTTTGGAGTAACATGCTAATTTGCATTTGTGTTAGGAAATTAAATGATAGAGTTTGTTGCTGAAGCATCACTAAAAGAGAAGGTGAGGCTTGATTTCCATGGGTAATTAGTTGTGAATATTGCTGCTCTGAGTGACAAAAAATATTGCATAACTAACACCGGACCTGTCGTGTATAAGGCCACTGATTGGGTGAAGATGTTCAGTTAGACTGGTGCTCTCAATTGCCCGCATAACCATGATTTTGCTGCCAAGAACCATTACTGTTACGATGTTAATTCTGACCACCAGACTAGTTGAAGAAGCTATGAGTGTTCCTCTAGCCACTACGTCTTCCTTGCCCCGATTATGAGAGGAACCATTGCCATTAAAAATAAAAAAGCCACGTTGAGCAGTGAAAGCAAAGAGAGGCTCAATAAGGGTAGACAACAATGGTGCAACAGTAACAATAAATTAAAGAGAGCTCTTATGTAAAAACTCATGGGTAAACAACTTAGAGTAGGGAAGAGCCTCAACCTTGGTCGACAAACTTGTAACCAAATCATGGAATTCATTATAAAGGCCCCTAAAAACATATAAATTGAAATTAGTAAGGGAGATAGGTCTGCCTGTTGCTACTAATTCATCAAATAATCCCTTAGCTTTCTAGAAATAAATAGTGACAGTATCATCATCTTGATGAAGATCTTGAAGAAAACCATGTAATTACATAATCTGAGAGTTGGATGGTGAAACAAGGGCATGTTCTAATATGCTCTAAACACTAGCAGAAGTCAGACAATCAACCACAAGATGGAGGACATTCATGGAAAGAGAGGAGAGGAGAGCACTAAGGATGAGTTGATCTTATTATTTTCATGTCAGAAAAGCTTGATTAATACCAGAACCGAAGGTGATAGAGGCAACAAAAGCATCACTTGGCAGGACGTAGGGAGATGGACATGGAAATGAGTCATCAAAAAATGAGAAAACACTTTGACCAATCAGATATGGTTTCATCTGCATACACCAATATAGATAGTTCATGTTGGTAAGCTTGAGATTAATTACTTGTTGTGTCTTGGAGATGGGAATAATGGTTGGCAAAGAACTTATAGTTGTTGTCACAGCTGATGCATAGGAGAGCATAGGCGGCGGTGCTACCAGGGAAGATGAAGCAGGAGAAAAAGAGCTGACATTGATGTCGATAACAACAGTAATTTAAGGGATCTATAAATAAAGGAAATCTGGCAGAATCAACAACAAAAGAAATAAGAAACAAGTCAGCACCAGGTTTGGCAACAAAGAAACCAACCGCTACGGAGGAAGAAAAAATAACAGCACCAGGTTTGGCAGCAAAGAAACCAACCGCTACGGAGGAAGAAAAAATAAATATGTTACAATAGATAAGCTTTGATACCAAATTGAAATAGCGTTTTTTTTTTTTTTGTAAATTAGGAGGCTTACATAATATGATAGCCACCATCTCTCTCTCTCTCTCTCTCTCTCTCTATATATATATATATATATATTAAGAAATACTACACAAAATAAATTTGTATAAAATAAATACAATATTTCCTATAATAAATGACATTCCATAATAATACCGTACCATACCATTTGCCATCAGGCATTTTTAACATTTTAATGTTAAGAATGACTTTATGCATAATACTTACATCATGTACAGTGTATTGTAATGTCGAAGCAGTGGGCAATGGTGGCAGCTTACTGTCATAGTCGCAACAGTTGGTAGTGGTGGGGATTGGTGCTTATGAACCCGTGAACTGAATGGACAATTGATGGAAACTTTGGTTTTGTTTGCATGCATATAATTATGGAGCGGAGTTGTCAGTTGATATTTGATGTGATTAATCGAAAGGCATGGTTGGCTGCCACGTGGAGTAAGGTGAGAAAAGTGTGGTAGAGTGGCGAACGCATGGCGTGAGGTGAGGAGTGATATGAAATTACATGTAAGTGGGTGTATATGCTTCTCATTCCTCCATCAGTCACTCTTCAAGGCTAGTGTGTATGCCAAATCTACCTCTCTACTTGTATTAGCCTGGGTATTTATCTTCCAGCTTATTAACCTTCCAAGTCTCTTCGTTTCCAATGACCACTCCTCTATTTTTCAGTGATCATTCCTTTATTTTTCAGTGAACATTCCGACTAGCGAGTTTGATTTTATCGAGGTTAGAAGGTAGAAAAACTTTTCATTAATTTTTATAGAAGCTTAGTGGTTCCTAAGTACGGTGTGTTTGGCACCGCGTTCTTTTAAAACTTAATTTTTTTATATTTTCACATCGTTTTGATGTGCTGATATCAAAATTTTTTTTAAAAAAATAAAAAAAATATTATTTTAATATATTTTTAAGAAAAAAAACTTTTTAAACCGCAACCGCTACCACATTCCCAAACACATTTTATAGTGTGTTATCGTGGCGTGAACATGCTTTTAAAACAACATGAATTTTTTTGCTTTCAATTATTTTTTTAGTATTTTTAGGTCATTTTGATGTGTTTATATCAAAAATATTTTTTTTAAAAAAATACTATTTTTATGCATTTCAATATGACACTTAGTTTGTTATCATAGTGTGTGACAATGCTTTTAAAATAACATGAATTTTTTTTCTTTCAATTATTTTTTTGGGTATTTTTGGATCATTTAGAAGTGCTAACATCAAAATAATTTTTTTAAAAATACTATTTTAATGCATTTCAATATAAAAAAACACTTTGAAAAACAATCGTTATCATAATCTCAAACACTGCCTTAATAGTGAGAGGAGCGGTGGTAGGCAAAGTCATTGTCCTGGCATAGTGACAATATCAATGGTTAATAGACTATGGCCCTGTTTGTTTCACAAAAAGTGGTTTCTTGAAAATCACTTACCAAACTTTCCTGTGTTTGTTTGTTATTAGAAAAGTTGGTCAACAGAAAACGCTTTGTAGTCCAATATTTTTTTTTTAGTTTCCAAGAAAGTGTTTTCCTTTTATTTTGGACGAAAAACAATTTTCAGAAGTTGTGAAAAATTTAGAAATATCATGTTATTTACTGATTATATTAAATTTGGCGCTCAAACATTTAATTGCTATATATTTTGTATTGAATATTTTGTTTTCAATTTCATCTCTTAGAATTTGATTTAATTTGATTTTTAAATCAACTTTGATCCTCATTTTAATGATTGTTATTTGCTTTTTCTCTTATCATTTTCTTAATTGAAATTGTTTATCTATCAGATTTGATCTTCATTCTTTTAATTGTTGTTTATTTTATTTGAAATAATTTATGAAATTGTAATTTTTTTAATTTCATTATTTTTCAACTTTTTTATCTGTTAGATTTGATCTCTATTATTTTGATTATTATTTATTTTATTTGAGATAATTTATGAAATTAGATTTTTTTTTTAATTTTATCTTGTTCAACTTTTTAATTTGTAAGATTTGTTTCTCGTTATTTTAATAAACTTGAAAAAAAATATTAGCAATTTATTTTCAGCTCATTTTCCATAACATAGTCAAACATTGAAAAATGTTTTCCAACTTATTTTCCATGATACTACCAAACATAAAAAAATAATTCACTTCTCAGGAATCTATTTTCTAAAGAAACTATTTTCCAAAAGAAAACTACTTTTCAGCAAACAAACAGGGCTTAAATAGAATGGTATGAGTGGGTTAACATACAAGACTCCCTATTCCATACAATAGAATTAACAAACCTCTTAGGAGCACCATTTATTAAAAAAAAATTGAAGATTATTGTTCCTGTATGTTTGTTTAGATATAGGTATAAGGTTCCTATTTATGATTTTGCCAGGGACATATTCCTTATACATGAAATATGTTTGAGCCAGCTTCACCTAAATGGTTGGTGGTGTCACTCTTTGTTTTTTTTGATAAATTTATGAGACTTCTTGTAGAGAATCCTTTAATTAGATTTTAAAAAAATTGTTTTGAGTTGACAAAATACATATAAGGGTGTTAGGATATTACTTGGTTTTTTACTTTTCAACATTGTCATAACAGTCCTCTTAAACAAATGTGTAAGGGGAGACTAAAAACCATCCACAGGTGGAGAAAAGAACGGGTCATTTTTAAATACACTAAACCCACATTGCTAATAGAGAATGCAAAAAATAGAGGTGTACTACCTTTTAGAGAGGTCCTTTTTATGAGAGTAATGTGATATCTTCCCTTACTAATACAAGAAAAACTGTTATATAATCAATTAAGAAGTAGCAATGTTAGATATAATGTTACATTATTAGTTGAGAGATATTCCTTTCAATAAAGACAATGAGGTAGGGAGATATCTTTTTTTTTATATATACTTTTTTTGCCATTTTCTCATTATTAACATCATGCTTTATTGTTATATTAGGTGGACCAGGCTCTATCATGTAGTCGCAGAAAAATCATTAAGTAGACGAGCACGAGAAAGAGGAATCTGAATCAATCGAGGAGATAATTAAGGAAACAAAAAAAGATATTGAGGAGATAGAGTGTCAACATCAACGTGACTTTAGATTTGTCACTTCTAGAATGACATTTTGTAGAAGTGTATTCGAGGCTTCATGCTTTCCTGTAATGACCACTTCTCCCTCAAACACTGTTGTGGTTGATTGCCTCCCCCCACTCAAGGGTGGAGCCACATTGAAGGCTTGGATGGTTTGTAGCTCAAGTAAAATTATTGTTAAAAAAAAATTATACTAATATTAAATCAATTCAAGTTATACTTAGCTAAATTAGCCCACAAAAACATGTTTTTTCCACCAAATTAGCCATCTTTTATTCATTAAAATATTTATCTTCCTAAGCTAAGAAAGCTAAAGTAAAAAATCATATATTAGATCACATCTTGTTTTCTTATATACTCAGCTTATAAAATTTAAGAAAAGCAACACACCTTTCCTTGTTCCATTTATCATATAGTACTACCCAACATATAAATTCAATCTAATTTTATTTCAACTACTAAAGCATTACTTCAAACTTTAAAAGATGTTAGATTTGATCTTCTCTTTGCACATGTGTATGTTTGCACATAATATAAGATTGACATACAACATATGAATGCTTTATATAAAAATACTACAGGTCGTTCATGTAAGAAATAAGGATTGATGACAGTTTACCAACACTATTATTATGATAAAATTAACCCAGTAATAAATTTTCAGCTGGAAGAGTCAAATTCTAGATTTAGTGATAGGATAATGGAACTCCTTACACTTAGCTCTACTTCAAAACCTAAGGACAACATTAAATCATTTAAAGTTGATGTTATTTGCAAGTTTGTTTCGAATTTTTATCCTAAAGATTTCAACAAATAAGAGATGTATTATTTGAGATTTTAGTAAGAGCATTATTAGATTAACGTGACTCATCATTAGAGCTTTCAAAATATGTCTATCATTTCCAAATTATATCGAGGATTAGTTGTAACAAATAAGTTACAACACTATCATTTGATTGACAGGTTGATTCGTTTTATTTTGACTTTGCTTGTTTCCACTGCCATCACAGAGCGAGCATTTTTAGCCATGAAGCATGTTAAAATTGTGCTTTGTAATAAAATAAAAGAAGAGTTCTTAGCATATTCTATAATGATTTATATTGAATGAGAGCTTGCTAAAGATATCGATTCAGATTTGATCATAGATGAATTCTATTTTACAAAACATCAAATGACGCAACTTCAATATTGTAGTTTATTTTCACTTTCACTTTAGTTTTATATACTTTGAACTTTATATTTTAATATTTTAGGTTGTGTATTTGAATTGAAACTTTATTGTTAACTTGATAAATTTATGTACATGAGTTAATGATTGATCTTAAAAAAAATTTATGTGTATTGTTTTAGTAGCCCAGGTGATAAGGTTCAGCCTTGTGATACGACCCAAGTAAGGTCAAATTCGGATTTTGGCGTAAAATGCGCAACAGTCAAGGTTTACGGCAACAATTATATTTCTCAATCCGAGCGTTTGATCGGGCTAAAATTTTATGTGGACGCTCTAGACCTGTTGTCCTACTATGGGTTAAAATTTCAGGTCAAGCGGAGTTTGGGAAGGCACCACAATACTGGTCAACAGAGGCTGTACGAATTTTGTTATTTACTTTCATTTGACTTGTGGACTTCCTATTTGGTTAGGATTCTTTTTCTACAAGGATGTGGCAGCTGGTTTTGGAAATTTCCTAGTTCCACTAGGATCTTTAATGAGCTGCAGTATAATCTCCAAGTATGGTAAGGATTCATTAATGTTTCATAATCCTTTTCTTATAAAGATTCCTTATTCATCATAGCTACACAAGGAAAGAAAAGCTAGTGGTATTTAATGGCAAATTAGCTATTTTTATTATTTTCTTTCATGTTTGGGCTTAATTAAAACTTTGTTTTGAGTTAGGATCCAAGACTTGTTTGAATCAGGTTATGGGCTTTTTAGTTTAGGGTTTTAGGGTTAGTTTTGAGTGGACCTCGTATAAGTCCACATAAGGGGTCCATTAGGGTTAATTTTTGAAGAACTATTTAAACTCATGTAAGCCAAAATTTTGGCAGCTTTGATGATTATTACTTCTGAATTTTTCAGTTTTAACGTGTGAGAGTGATTTTTGCATTCTTCAGTTCTTGAACGAACTAAATCTGACTTATCAAAGATTAACTGGCTTCGTGGTGTCATTCTACTCAATCCAATAATGTTGGTGCCTTGGGGTAGGTTTCCATTGTGTCACACTCCTATCAGACTTATTTTGGCTTTCCAGGATCAGATCTCAATCTTGATTGTGGGTTGCGTGACCACGTGATCACGAGGTTCGCATCACCAGGGTATAAAAAATTCTCAGCTCTGTCCTTGCCTCCCACCTTTCCATCTCAGGAATACTTACTATTAGTTGGTTTTGCAGATCTTATATAAAGAAAGGAGAAGGTGAAGCCATGAGAGTGTTACTTGGTGGTAACCTATTTTTACTAGAGATGACAATATGGTGACCATGAATGTCTCAATTCCTAAAAGACATGGGTACTATATGGAGAAATAACTTTACTACATATTTTAGTACCTCATAAAATCATCTTTTGAAATGAGAAGCTCTTGTTTTTTTTTTTTATACATTTTTAGTCCTTTTAAATGCAAACATTATTAACAAAAAGATGTGAGGCTGAAAGGGGCCTTAACAGTTAAGAGAACTAGAGAATTTTAGATCTGTCCATATAAGTGTTGAGGCTCAACTTTAGGAGGCCAAAACATTGTACTAGTTTGTGGTTAGAGGAAAAGATTCATATTTTTTTTTTACTTATTATTGCTTTGTTAAACGATAGATAGTTTTTTATCGGAGAAAGACTGAGGAATTGGAATCCACTTTGGGTAATACCCAAACTGAGTGGGGTCGCATACGATTTACTTTTGAAGCTAATCAAACAAAGGTATACTATACGCGGGAGCTTAGGAATAACCCTAATGAGCTTTGGGCAATATATAGACACTCTACTACCTTTCAAATAGTTATAAATGATGAGATTGTAGATTTAATGAGTTACCTCTATTTCAATAATAGGGCTAATTAAAAACATTAATGTTAATTTTAGTCGAGGTTTTCTTCCAAATGATCCTTTTAATTTCAATGGGCTGTTTCATTGGCATGCAAAGGCTAGTGTTTATAGGGAAAAGATTTTTTAAAAGTCCAATAAGAAGGATGGTAGAGCCTAGACTTTCTTTATGTTTGCATTTTATCTTATGCTTGTATTTATCTTATTGAACTTTATGTTTTTATTGTAACAAAATGAACTATAGATTGTTCATCTTATAATATTTTGGGAAAACATTTTCATTGTTACTTGATGGAGAAAATTTAATGAAGGCATTAAATGGATAAAAACCGGTTCCAATTGAGATAAAACTCAAGATAAACAACAATGAAAACACAAAGAAAATTTATTCATTTAAATCATTCAAAAAGTACAAATATTTCATTAGAAATATATCTTGAAGTTATCAGATTGTTAGGCTCAAGGGAGATTTTTTTCCCTTCATTTTCTTGTAGGTTATAGTGTTGATTTTTATCACTTTTTGTACCTTGAAATTACCATCCTATTTAGGAGCTAATTTCCCCTTCACTTTAGCATTAAATGTTGCTTATATTTTTCTCAATACCAGGTCTCTCAATTTCAACTTTTTTTTTTTAACCTTGATATTATGGTACTAGATTACATTATAACTAAAGTCTTCATTCCTTATTGCTGCCATGAACCAAGCTTTTTTTTCTAGTAGATCCAAGTTAGTTCTTAGTTCTTTCTCAATTTTTTTCGAGGGAGAAGTGTAATATCCTAAAGTTAGAGCATCCTATCTCTATATGAATGATGACTTCATTATCATATATGAGAATAAATGGTGTTTTTTTTGTAAAAGTTTTTTTTTGTGGTCCTACAGGCCCATAAAATTTTGTCAATGAGGTTGGCCTATTCACATTTAGTTTATTTTCTTATTCAATGATAAGCTCTTCAATGTTGAGGTTCTAACACTTTTCTCTTGTATTTCTATTATTAAATTGGGTTCCATTGTCTATAATCAAAACTCTACGGAGGCCAAACCTGAAAATATTATTTATTTAAGGAATAAAAAGACCTTGTTTATATTTATCTATGTTAAAGCTTATGCTTCTATCCATATTATAAAAAACTCAACATCTACCAATAGAATTTATCTTTTTATTGAGGTTTTAAGGAATGGTTATAATATGTCTATTCTTCATAGAGTAAAAGGCCAGGAGATGCAATGATAATTAGTTCAATTGAAGGTTAGCGGGGCACAACAACAAATATCTAAAATTTATCACATTTCATTACCAAATCAGTGGCACCCTTTAATATAGTAGGCCAACATAAGTCTGTCTATTTAATTTGGGTAGCTAGAACCTTAGCTCCCATATAGATTCCACAAATCCCTTTATGAATCTCCCTCAACACATGTCAATTTTCTTGTGAACATATATATTTAAATAGATGAACAGTGGTTGACTTTTTATACAATTCACCATTTAGAAGACAATATCGTATTGCACGTCCTACTAATATAATAGCTTATATCATGTTCCATGGTAGTTCTCATATGAGCAGATATTGTTTAATTAGAGTCCTCTGATCTTTCCTAAATATAACTTACATAACAATTATTATATTTGTTTTCTTGTCTTTTATGTTTAACCTCTCTAATACCTCAATCCAAACATCATGAGGTGATTCTATTGGGTTATTGCTAGAAACCCTAGAAAGGAGGTGAACCTTTTTTTTGTGTAATTTTTTTTATGAAAATTTCTTTGTCTTATTTCCTCTTTTAAGTTTAGACGTGCTAACATTTTATGTTGGTATTTAATCATTAAAGGTTCATTGTCTTCAAATTATTCCTTGAATTACCCCACCATTAGTTAGGAATCACTAAATATATAACGAGGGTAAATGGTAATACTTTAAATTAAGCTGATACCAACCAATAGTGCATCATAATCTATCATATTATTGGAGGAATTAAACCCAAAACAAAACCCATAATAAAAAATCTACCCTTTAAGGCTTGTCAACACAATTCTTGCTTCACTCCCATTGATGTTTGAGGATTCATCTATATAAGGCTTTGAATTCAAGTTTGACTTGATTGGTATGTGTTATTTTAGTATAGACTCAATAATAAAATCTGTTAAATCTCACCCTTTGATAGTTGGCCAAGATTAGTACATAAGTCCAAACCTTTCTTATTCAACTCTGATTACCACAGTTTCACATCACACAAGCTCGTTGTATTTGATAAACCTACATTGGATCAAAACATGATATGTTTTTGTTGCTATTGATCTTCCTCTTTCTTCTTTGATGAAAAAATGTTTTTTTATCTGAAATTTAAATTGAGAGTGAAATTCAGGGTTTGTTGGAGACATTTAGATTATAGATCAAGACTAGCATAGTTGATTGCTTGTTTTTGTGGGAAATTTTTAGAATTTATTTTTTTATTTAATTATTTACTAATAAAAATAGATATTTATAGAAAGGACAACAAATAAAATTAGGAAGAATTTCTTTCGTTAAAATTGCCTTCTTTTAATTTATGTAATTTTTATTTTTATTCTAGATCAAAAATAGTTTTTTTTTTATTAATAGCATAGCTTATTGAATAAAAAGTAATACAACAAAGATTATAATGATTTGAACTAAAAAAAATAAAATGTTTATTTTTAATTAAAATATCTAATTTTATTATTCATGATTGTTTTATGAAAAAACATGTTTTTTTGTGAAAAATCAGTTTAATAAAAAATTAAAACAATCATGAAATCAAATCTTAATTATAAAATAAAAAATTATGTGAAGATATTTTGTATTTTATTGAAGGGAAAAGAATAATAATTAATCTAAGAAAATTATGTAAAAAAATTAAAATAACGAAATTGAAATTTCACTTTCATTGAATATTCATGATCATATTTAATTTTTTTTATATATAAATTCACATATAACAATCAACTAGCAAAATGGTTGCTACTATTACAAAAAAAAGAAGTTATAATCTTATATGGAAACCATGAAAAAAAAAGAATGATATTTAATTGAATAATATTTTAAATATAATTTTTATTCTTTTACTTATAGTGAATTTTATTCAAAGTCTAAAGAAAAAACAAATTAAAAAAAATACTTAAAGGCAATATAAAAAGAGATAAGGTGTATAGGCTTAAAAGTGTTGGCTAGCATATTTAAGACAAGATAAAGAAGTCATATACATGTAGAAGGTTAGGCCTATACACTTGCCCTATTTTTCTAAAGAAAAAAAATATGACGTGCCATTGACTGGTTAAGATTATAGCCAATAAGTTGGTGTTTGACCTTTTTTAGAATCTAAAAACCTATATTTCAATCATGGTATAATTAAGCAGATTTTCAAAATATCTTTTCATTTAGTTTTTTTAGAATTAAAATAGACATTTGTATCGAAGAAAATAATTTAAACACTAAATAAAAAAAAATTTATTATATGAATGATTCTTTACTTATTCATGTATTTTTTTTTGTTTGAATAAAATTATATTTTTATTAGCTCCAAAACAATGGTAGGAAATATGTAATTCTTCTATCTAAACCCCATTTATTTATGAATGTATTTTTATAATGTTTTAATAGAAGCTTGTTTTATAATCAAAGCACCAATTTTTCAAATAAAAACTTATACTAATTTGAAAAGAAATTTTTTTTAAAAGCATTAAAATAATGCCTCGATATTTTGTACGTGATTAAAGAAAAAGAATTAATTAATCTGATAAAATCATGCAAGAAAACATATTAAAAAAAGAAAGAAAGAAACTTTATTTTCATGGATATTAATAAGCGAATTTTTGAATTTTGTTGCATTTCAGGTATATAATAACAAAACAATTGCTAGTATTACCATAAAAACCTACGATATTATTTAAAAACAATGAAAAAATAAATAAAAATTCAAATTTAATTATTTTATTTATAGTGCATTTCAATGGAAACCTAAGGGGAAAAAAAGACTAAAGGAATATAGAAAGACGCTATATCTAAGAGGCTAGACCCCTAGATCTAAGAGGCTAGGCCCAATAGAAAGAAAGGAAAGCCTGCATGGTCTTGCAAGTCCAAGTCCGCACACCTAGCTTTCTGTTCTTTTTTTTTTCTCTTAACAGGGAAGATGACATTTGAAGTAGCATATAATACATCTACTACTGGTAAAGTTTCCGATCACTAGAGGGTGTTGAAAAAGTGTTTAAGTTTTTTACACCAAAAATTCATTTTCAATCATATTTTCACCTCAAAACACAAATGAAACATTATAAACATCTCACTGAAATCATTTTCAACATCAAAACACCCTTAAATATGTCAACAAATCCAAAATTAAAGTAAGCCAGACAAAATCTCCCTAGTCTTAATATACTTTTTTGGTGACATAAATCATAAAAAAAACACTTCAATGCAACTTCTCTTTTTAAGAGGAATTTATTGTCATCAATATTAATTAACCTTTTTGATAATAAAAATGTGTCCAACTAACGATTAATTGTATATCCCTTTTTTTTTACACTATCTTTTATTTTTAAGTTTTAGAGACTAAAACGTAGAGTAAATAAAGTTTATAATTGAAACGTGAAACTCTTAAAATATAAAAATGATAATTGAAAAAAAAACTTTAAGGATTAAATTTTAATTTTTCATATCTCATGGACAATAAAAAAAAGATTTTTTTTTGTGTTAAATCTTGTTTCTGTTGTTTTTTTTAATTGATAAAATTAAATATTGTTGAATAAAATCGAGAGTCAAATCATATCAAATTATTTTTTTGACATTATAAATATGAAATAACATGCAAAACGAAATATTACGAGGCTTAAAACTGTGATTATAGCAATCATGACACCGAGCATATCATACCCTTTCCGCGATCATGATGACTGATTGTTGTGGTATATATATTTGGAGCATCCGTTAAATTCTTTTCATGCAATGTTATTCAATCAGACGGCACACTACATATTACTAATAAATGAGTATTATTAATTTAAAGAGGTGTATATTAACTAGTCAGATTCTATGAATTTGTTTTTTAGAGATCATTAGTTTGACTCTCACAAATCTTAGGGTCATTGAAGGTTTATATAGTCGTTAACTTCAGGGCTCGTGGGATTATACTAGATAAGCATAAGATGGTCCAGACACCTACGTTAATAAAAATAAATAAATATGGATTATTCTTTTAAAAAGCAGTATTAAGCATGGTAATACTGACTATTCATTCATGCGATGCGGAGGAGAGGGCATAGGACTTGGAATTTCAACTTCATTCAGATTTTACGTCATATATATATAATCATTATGCTTACCAGTTTTCTATATTTATTCACATGACAAGGATATATGAATTTGAGGGGTGTTCTCAAGAAAATGGTCTCAAGTCACTATTCACACATCTCATCGATATATGGAAATTGAATGATGGATCAATACGCAGGAGTTACGTGAAAGCATGTTCAGCAAACCCAAAAAGTGCTTAATGGATAGATTCAAATAAATAAAAATTATTTGAGCGTGACAACAGGTGTATTGTCTTTTCAAGGAAATTACACTTTCACTTCCTGGTTTCAAGGTTCGGTGGGATTTTTCTGTGTATGGATAATTTTGAAAAATCCCATCTTTGTTGTTTAGGAAAACTAAGTTCAAATTATGGTTTGTCCACATTACTACAGGTGTATGCTATGACGGAAACGAATATATGCTGCTCTACTGGTCAATTTGGCTGTTGGAATTTGGAGGGACGTCTAAAGCAATTTCTCCTAGCTGTTTGTAGAGTTTTGACTTGCTGTTGGACACCGTTGTTGAACGTCAATTTCTGTCAGCTTGGATCTTTTAATGAACATCAAATGGAAAGATATTTTTGTTAGATCTTACCCAGAATAATAGAACTATTTTCTTAATTTTATTTTTATCAATAACTCTCTGGGGAAGTTAGTTAAAGTTTATACTTTTATACCAATTATTCAATTCAAAGTTTAAAAGAAATGACTTTCTATCCCAGACCACCTTCAATTCTACATATTTCTTTAAGTAGTGATCTACAAGTTAGAAACAACTAGAAATTTGATGTCAATAACTTATTTCCTCTGTCCAATGACTAATATTTTTTCCCTTTGTTTATATGGTTTGAAAGCCTTAAAAGTGAGGTAACCGATCGAGAATTGTTTTCCTTTGCAAAATAGCACGAAGTTCAATCTGAGCTTAATTTCGAGTTAATTATGATGATAGGATGGATTTTGAAGAACACAAAAGAGGTCAATTTCTTTTCACCGAGGAAATATACATATTCGATGCATTTAAGGATGCTTCGTGCGAGTCTAATTCCAAGAATGTCAAGGATGCCGACACGATAATATGATGAGGTCAAAACAATGTTGTCGGACTATGATTTTAGACTTTTCGAGATTCAAGCAAATACTGTCTTAACAAAGAGGGCAAATAGATATTGGCCAAGTAAAATTCTGTGGATTTGGACTTAAAAGTTCCAAATCAGTCATCATTCACTGAAAATATCAACAGCTTCGAAAGTGCACTCGCTTTAACCACTTCTGCAGGCGGGCGCGCGGTAGAGACATCAGCAGTGACAATTTGTT
>Ga0325414_1001796_pt1 | contig 21270 bp, 23 predicted proteins | sample PopdelMetagenome_8_FD_206183 | JGI IMG/M metagenome (GOLD analysis project Ga0325414, IMG submission 206183) | Populus deltoides microbial communities from Bellville, Georgia, United States - Leaf-PdKOR-R3 | ecosystem: Host-associated > Plants > Phyllosphere > Phylloplane/Leaf | place: USA... | reverse complement strand
ATTTTTTATTGTTATTTCTCAAACAAACTTGTAGTATGAATGTATAATTTTGTACTTGTTATGGTTTGTTTTAGATTTTATAAAATTGTATTTGTTTGTAAATTATTGAAACTTTGTTGAATTACCGAATTAGATTTGTTGTGATGAAATAATTAATAGCTTGTTTAACGGGTTCATTTTAATTTTTATCAATGCTATTGCGGAGTTGTAATTTCCATAAATTTATATGTATAAATTTGCATTGACGTTGATAATTGATAATGAATTTTTATGAGAAGTTTTAATTAGTTTGTTGGATAATCTCAAGGTAAACCAATATTTTTGCAAATTTATTTACTTAACATAGTTAATTAATACATGTTGTCATCATAATTTTATAGAGGTTCGATAGAAGTCATGGATGATCATTCATGGATGTATCGAGATTCACCCAAAGGATTGTAGAGGATGGATTATTGTAACGGGGTTTAGGGTTTTATTAATTTCGCAATATCTATTCCCAGAAATTTTACTGGAGGCGGTATTAGGTGTCCATACAGGAAGTGTAAAAATAAAAGGTATCTGCATCCAGATGTTGTAATGATGCATCTTCTACACAAAGGGTTCTTAGAGGATTGCCTATGTTGATATGCACACAGAGAACTATTTGTTCATAATAAGAGCATAGTAGAAAGGGTGGTTGGGTCAACTTCTAGTACTAGCAACATGCATGGAGTTACAAATGACAATATTAATCCTTATAGGAATATGGTTTTGGATGCAATGAGAATGAATCAAGTTAATGTCAGTCAATGTCCAATCGTAGACGAAAAACCCAATGCAGATGCAACAATGTTTTTTGATCAGTTGAAAGATTCTGACAAACCATTATGGGATGGCTGCACGAACCACAGTAAATTATCGACCGTAGTTCACCATTAAGACAGATCACGGGTTGAGTGAGGCCGATTATGAAAAAATTATCGAATGAGCGAGAAGCATTTTACCTGAAGGGAACAGGCTGAAAGAGAACTTCTATGCTGCGAAGTCCATAATGAAACCCCTCGATTTAGGATACCAGAAAATTGACATATGCCCTAACTTCTACATGTTATACTACATTTAAAATGCTGAGCTGACCAAGTGCATGACATGTGGGCATTCTCGTTACAAACCTAGAACTGGCAGGGGAAAGACTCTCGTGGCATATAAAAAATATAGATACTTCCCAATCACACCTAGACTACAGAGGTTATTTATGTCACCAAGGACTATCGAGTATATGATATGGCAACAATCACATAATGTGGTTGATGGAGTGATGGTGCATCATTCTGACGACGAAGCATGGAAACACTTTAACAGTGTGCATCCTTTTTTTCAGCTGAATCAAGGAACGTGTGTCTTGGATTGTGTACAGATGGATTCAACCCATTCGGGTCATTTTCTTCTCCTTATTCTTGTTGGCTGGTCATACTCACGATTTATAACTTGCCATCAGGGATGTGTATGAGGCTGAAGTTCATGTTTTTATCTACTATCATACCCGGTCCTAGCAGTCCGGGCCAGAATATAGATGTTTGTCTTCGATTGTTGATTGATGAGTTAACGCAGTTGTGGTCCTCTAGAGCTTTGACTTATGAATTATGATATATCGATGAAACAAAATTTTGTTATGAAGGCGGTTTTGATGTGGACTATCAATGATTTTCTAGCTCATGAAATGGTTTAAGGTTGGAGCACGCATGGAAAACTAGCATGTCCATACTGCATGGAAAACAATAAGGCATTCATGCTAACAAACAGAGGTAAAACTTTTTTTTTACTGCCATCGTCGTTTCTTGCCAATGAATCACAGATATAAAAGAATAGAAATGATTTCTTTGTTGGTAGAGTTGAAAAGGATGTTGCATCCCTGCATCTTTCTCGTGAAGAATTGCATGATGTTGTATTAGAGTACGGTGACATTGTGTTTGATTTCCAATCAGGTAAGCAAAAGTTTCCTGGTTTTTGTTTGACCCACAATTGGGTAAAGCAAAGTATTTTTTTGGGAGCTTTCTTATTGGTAGACCAATCTCCTTCGCCATAACCTTGATGTCATGCACATAGAAAAGAATGTGTTTGAGAATATTTTCAACACTATCATGGATGTGAAGGGAAAGACAAAGGACAACATCAAGGCTAGATTGGATACAACTTTGTTCTGTAACCGTAAAAATATGGAGTTGGTTTTTGATGGGTTACAGGCCAAACTTCGTGTTAGAGAAAAATGCACAACTACTAGTCTACAAATGACTTAAGAGTCTGTGTTTTCTCGATGGACATACCTCGAACATATCAAGGTTGGTTAATATGGAGGAATGCAGATTGTATGGAATGAAAAGTCATGACTGCCACGTGTTTATGCAAACAATTATTCCATTAGCTTATCGTGATTTATTACTAAAAGGGATATGGGATGCACTCACGGAGATCAGTTATTTCTTTAGAGATATATGCTCTAGTAAGTTAAATGTTAATCACATTGAGATGCTTGAAACAAATATCATCGAGACAACATGCAAACTTGAGATGATATTCTCTCCATTATTTTTTGACTCAATGGAGTACTTACCCATACATTTACTGTTTGAGGCAAAAGTTGGAGGACCGGTTCAGTATAGATGGATGTATTCATTTGAACGGTTAGATATTACAGTTGCAATATAATTCATATATAAAAGTATTTCTTTGTTTTTCTTAATTGAAAATATTTGATTAATTCCATGTAGGTACTTGTTCAATCTTAAAAAAAAAGGATTAAGAACAAGGCGTATGTTGAGGCTTCAATATGTAAGACCTATATTGTTGAGGAGATCTCACATTTTTCTCGTACTATTTCGATCCTCATTTGAGAACGAGAATCAAACGCGTTCCACATCATGATGATGGTGGTTAAGTGCCTTCAGTGAAAACTTGTCAATATTCTCCAATCTTAGATGACCCACACCTAAAAATACCATAAGGGAAAGATATTTGTCTAAAATAGAGTTCAGACAAGCACACAATTATGTTTTATTTAACTGTGATGAGCTGACACTTTTTATTCAGTAAGTATATGTACTACTTAAACTTTGTTAAGAATGTACTATTTATATATTGTAATATCATAAACTCATATAATTTGGAACAACCTTATAGGCAACAACGACAATATTTACTATCCAATAACTCACAGCTGACCGAATTTCAAACCTTTTAATCACAAGATGAACAATTTACCACGTGGTTCAGAACACATGTAAGTACTATCACAAACTCATTATCTCTTGCAAAGTTACTGTATGTCATTATAGAATTCTCGTTTACTATTCATTGTTGTAAATGATATACAAGGTTTATCAAATGGGAAGGAGTGCTGCTATTTCATTGTCTTCACTAAGCCTGGCCCTTGAAAGAAAAGTTAAGTGCTACAACGGGTATTTTGTCAATGGATATGTGTTTCATACTGAAGAATACGAGCATGGAAGAAAGACATATAACAACGGTGTTTGTGTTAAAGGATCGACTTGTAGTGAGTTTGAAGTTGACTACTATGACAAATTAGAAGAGGTCATCGAATTGCAATATTATAGCGAGCATCATGTAGTGTTTTTATTCAAATGCTATTGGTATGACACCACTGACAGAGGAATCAAAGTAGATCCTCACTATAGTCTAGTCGAAATCAACTCAAAAGCTAGACCTCGCAACGTAAACGATGTCTTTGTTTTCGCAAAGCAATGTCAACAAGTTTATTACACATACACCTCTTCCTTTAGAAAGGACCGATAAAGAGTTGATTGGTTATTTGTTTTAAAAATAAAACCCAGGGGTTGTGTCGAGGTTGTTCAGGATGAGAACAAAGATATAAGAGTGCGAGATGAAGTCTTTCAAGTTAGTGAGTTGGTTGAACCATATCGAGTTGCTCCTTCGATTGACTTAAAAGAAAATTGAAATTTCGTGTATTCGATGATAGTCTTGTTGATATTGACGCAGAGAAGTTGAATGTTGTTCTGAGCACTAGCGGACAAGAAAATGTCAATGAAGAAGATGATAATATCCACATTGAAGATTGCGATGGAGCTGATGATGATTCAATTGACGATGAAGAAGAAGAACATTCTGACTAACTATCAAAACACGAAAGTGTAAGGCATTTTTTTTATTTTGTAACACGAAATATTTATTTTATAATTGTTCACTATTGTTATTGTTTTGTGCTGTCAGTTTGTAATTTAAGTGTTTACATGAGGAAAAATAGGCAATACAAACACAATTTGTCATGAACAATGCAAGATAACCGACGGATTTCCAGATGGACATATTCCATCGGTATTTTACAGAGAATTGAAAAATATTTACGGGAAATACCACAACCATCAACGTCTCTACAGACAAAAACAATCCATCGATATTTTGCCGAGAGTTGCAAAATATTTACTGCAAATGCCACAATCAATGATGTTTATACCGACGGATACAGTCCATTGGCATTTGCCGGTGCAGTTCATAATTACCGATAGACTGTGTGAATTTCAAAGGATGGGTATTAATGCATCTCTGACCGCGTGAACTTGTCGACGGATTGCGAAAATTCTAAAGGGTCATTTAAAAATTTTAGTGCGAAATTTAAAATTTACCGATAGACTTTTGAAAATTCATCAATAGAATAATTAAAAATAATATTATTTAAATAGTCCTCAGTGATTTTGTCAATAAAATTGCGCTATAATTCCCAGCAACCACCCCTTCAGTTCATTTTTCCTCTACTTCGTTTCACAGTTCTCTCGTTTTTATTTTTTTTCTCTCATTTATTTCAAATTTTTTTTTTGCTTGTAATCTCTAGTTCTATCTTCATCAAATTAAATGGTATGTATTTCCATTTAATATGCTTAATGGTTTTTTTATTTTTATTTTTTCTTTGTTTTAGTTATTGTTATTTTTGTTGTGTTTTTTGTTTTGGTGTATTTTTATAATGTAGATAAAGACTTGAAATAAAACATTATTAAGGTAAGAATTATTCATTCCTAAATTTTATAGTTTGTTTTTTTTTAAAATTTTTTGAATATATTTTATTTTTGTATTGCCATAATAATTGAATACTTTGTTGAATTTTAATTGTTGTTGCTGAATTTACCTTGTAATTAGTAATTGAATATATAGGATTAAATTTAATTATTTTATCTCAATTTTACTCTATTATTGCATGATATGTGTTTAATTATTTCCATTAATTTTAATTGTTATTTGTATAGATGTTAGGTTATATATAAGATTTTTGAAAGGGGTCAATTGGTTTGTGGCTATTGTCAATATTTGCAGATTTGAAAACTTTGGGTAGTCTGCAGTATAGGGAGGTGTTGCCGAATTTTTTTTTAATAATTGAATTTAATTATGTAATTATTCGTATAAAATTATGCAGCTGCGTAGAACAAAATCAACAGCTAGTTCTTCTAGTAGTGAGGATAACATGTCCTTAAGTGTCGATCAAGAAGAGGCACCTGTGTCGACTCGCGATGCTGCCTCTTCCAGCACGGTTTCACAGCGTAGTGGCGGTGTGCCTTCATAGCGGAATCAAATTCACCCGCAAGTACGAGGCACATTGGAAGGACGACCTTTCAATGTAAGTTTGTTTTGATTTTAGTTCTTTTTTTTATATAATTATAACATAATTTATGAACAACTAATCAATATTTCATTAATTTAATTTATTTCTAGTTTATTTTTAATAAATTATTATTATAATTGTAAATAAATTATTATTATTTTTAAAATAAATTATTTATACACAGCACAAATTCGAGTGGGACAACACGCATGACAATATTGCGAGAAGGTGTGGAAAAATCACGCGGCAACTAGGTAACATTAAAAACAATATGATATTTTTGTTAATTAAAAAAATTTATGTTTAAAATCTAATTTGTCATTATGGAAGTAGGTTGCGTGATTTTTGGTATGAATAAAAAAAAAGCTGAAAAATACGCAAGAGATAACGGTCTACAAGGCTAGAATGACGTGGCGGTTTGGAGGGATTTCAAACCACCATACATTCCGAGCAGTTCACACGACGCTCACAGTCCGGTGTAGACAAACCAGAACTAGCAAATTCATGGTTTGATGACCACTCACACCAGCAGCTCCGTTTCTTTTGCTGCACATGTGAAATGAATGGTAAGATTAATTTAAATGAAATATATCGTTAATTAATTTGTTGTTACTTAATTAATTTTTTTTCTTACAGGCTACGTCTCTTGGACCTGAGTCGAGCCAAATGGAGCTGTTTGTAGAGGCGCACGTGCGGAGTGAAGATCGCCAAAAGGGGGTGCAACAGTTCATTGACAACTACGCTCAACACTTCGTGGTATGTTCGTTCAAGCATTTTATTTTGTAAGTTATTATTTTCTTGAGTTGAATATGATGATTTCTTTTTATTTTCAGGAGACCTATAATAGCCTGTTAAGGGAGAGATATGGGGATGATCCTTCGACCCATCTAAATTTTGATTTGGATTTGTGGATGAAGGTAGGATCGTCTGGTGGACCCGATAAAAATCGGGTATACGAGCTCTCCAACACTACGGCCGAGAACTTGCGGGTGACCCGTAGTATCTCAATCGTTGGGAGCTCCCAATCAGTATCGAGCACCCAATCTAATTAGTTCGTGGCTTTGCAACAACAATACGATCGACTCTCAACGGATTATGAACAACTTTGCCAAATGGTCATGGACATTAGATCACAAATGGGTGATACATGTGTGCCATCTTTTTGTCCGTATGGTCCCGGGAACAACCATCCTCTTCCTCCTCCTCCGCCATTGTTCTAGTTTAATTTTTTTTTGGAAACACATTAAATTTGTAATTAATATTTGGATGAATATTATTTAACTTTATTATTATATTTTTGATGTTTAATACAATTTTCTTTTCATTATTGTTTTTTTACTATTAATTTATATTATTTTATATTATTTGTTCTAAATATATTTTTTAAAACACCATCGACGGATTTCCAGACAGAATTTTTCTATCGGTATTTTACATAGAGTTGAAAAATACTTACTGGAAATGCCACAAACACCGACGTCTCTGTAGATGGAAACACTCTGTCGATATTTTATCAAAAGTTGAAAAATATTTATTGGAAATGCCACAAACACCGACGTCTTTATAGATGGAAACAGTCTGTCTGTATTTTACCGGGAGTAGAAAAATATTTACTTCATATGCCACCATCATTGACGAAATATTTCCAGCGAGAATTTTTTTTGGCATGCATTTTCCGTATGTAAAACCATCGGTATTTTATTTTATTTTTTACCGACAAAATTAATGATAGGATATGAAATTACCGACGAACGCTATGCTGACAGACGTTTTCTATTGATGAATTGGTCGGTAAAAATTTACCAATGAAGTGGCAATCTTACACCAATAGATTAGATCCGTTGGTAAAACTGGTAAATTTTGTAGTGCTCTAAGTGTGAAGGTTTAAGAGCCTAGAATAAGGATTTCCTCAACTTTGAGAGAGAGTAGCAAGGTTGAAAAAGAAAGAACCAAAAGGTAGCAACCATTTTTTAAACTTGAAAGGTATACAACATTCATTTAGCCTAGTAGAGGATGTCAATGAGGCACATCTCTATCTTGTTCTTACATCTTCTATGGTGTTTCTGAACATTTTTTTGCATTATATTGCTTTTAGCTTTAATTTTGATTAATGCACAAAATATCATTTCTTTTCCTTGTTTAATCCTGCTTGGAATTGTTTGTTAATTTTGCTGGATATTTAGAATATGCTTGATGTTTAGATTAAATAAAATAAAGTGATTTTAAAATCTGTTAGATATGACAGTAGGGTTATTGATGCTTTTTCTGGTTTGTTATTGTATGTTCTTGTTTCCTGAGCATGATTTGGGTTTCAAGAGTTTAAAAAGTAAGTTTTGAATTGAAATTTGATGTTTTTGTTGGCTATCATTGGGGGCTGCAGTTATGGAAGGTGGTATATAATGCATGATTTTGATGATTTTATCATAATATATTTTTGACTTATTCCCCAAATTTATCTTATTTCTTTCCAAAATAAAAAAATATTAAAAATAATAGCAAGAAGGCTAGCGTTTTACCAAAAGCAAGAAAAATTAAGCTGTAATTTTAGACAAAATCAGAAGTTTAATAGTACCTCATTTTACCTAAAAATGGAGAGACAATGCAGATTTAAGGTCAAATTAAATAATTATCGGACAAATCTACTTAAAATTTAAGCTTAATGATGTAATTATATTTTTAATAGGCCAATTTGATTTAATCGTGGGCCAAATTAAAGTTTAATTATGTTTAAGAATTAATTTGGGTCAAATTGAAGGATTTAATTAGGTGTAAGGACTTAATTATACTTTAAATAGGTCAAATTAATTTTATTAGGGGCTTAATTGGTGAAAATTAAGTTTGGAAGCTCAATTTGGGCTTAATTGAGAAGAATGGAATTTTATGAGACCAAATTTAATTTTTACCAAGTCAATTGAATGAAATCATGGGTTAAATTACAAGAAAATTAAAATTTTGGGATCAATTAAGGGCTATACTGAAGAAATTCATAACCAAAGACCATTTTGCATAAGGCACCAAACTATAAAGACTCAATTGGCTAAAATCAATGGTGAAATTGAAGAACTTTGAAAGTTTGATGGTCAATTAGGCGTAAAATTGCATAAATTTGAGACTAAGGACCAAGACGTTGAAATATAGGGCTTAAATTGAAGTTATGCAGGGGTACAATTGCACAAAATTGAAAGTTTGAAACCAATCAGGGGATTAATGAAGAATAAATTGCAAATCAAATGACTAAAATGAAATTAGCCTAAACGATGTTGTTTTTGTGTTAACTGTTCATTTTCTTATCTAGAGAAGCTGCTTGAGTTACGTACTTTCTAAGGCATTTGACGCTTCATTTCTCCACTAAATTGGACAAAACTTACAATAAAATGATCACATAACATCTCACTACACCCCAGTGTGGTCAGTTTTGACCAATTGACGTCATAGAGGTGGTGGAACCGCCCTAAAGTGGCGAACCCAACTAACCCCTCATCTGCAACAAATTTGACAGCCTATGATGCCTACTTTGAACCAATAGTTGAGATCCTTCCGAGTCGATCTAAGGGCTAAGATTTGGAACAAGTGGAGACCAAACATCCCTCTTCCAACCCCTATAAATAGATGAGGATTTCATGTCTTGAAAGGAGGAGAAAATCAGGTGCAAATATTGGAAAAAAACAGCCTTTCCCCCTTGATTTTCTGCCATTCTTTCTTTCCTTCTCTCTCTGCCGTTCCAACCACCCAATCACCATCATCACCGACTTGCCCATCATCAGCTTCATCCCAAGTCATTAGCCGAACCACCAGCCGACCAACTCATGTTAGGAAGAGCCCATTGCTAGTATCTCTTTTTTCTCTGCCAACTTCTTCCTTTCTCTCTCTCTCTGTCTTAGCCAAAGGTTCCTCCTTTTTCCTCCCATTGCCAGCGCCAATCGTCGTTCTAGCCGCCATCACCTCTGGTTTTTCCACCACCAACTCCTCCATAAGTCACTAGCACAACCATTAGTTGACCACCCTTCTTCAGGAGGAGCCACTACGAGCTTCTTTCTCCTTTACAAACTCTTCTTCTTCCTTCACCAGTAGCGATACCAGCCACCATTCCCTCTATGGAAGCCTCCTGAGCCACCAACTGAACCTTCTCATCACAGCAGGCTTCCTCCATGCCAGGTAATCCCTCCCACCTCCCTCTTCTCCTTTGTCCTCCCCTCGTCCTGCATGTAGAACGAATATTGTTCAATAATCATGATTTTTGAGTTTGGACCAATTTTGATCCATTTCTTCGCACTAGACATTTCGTTGGACTTCATTAATCAATAATGTAGGGTTAGTTATCATCAATAATCATGATTTCTGAGTTTTAATCCCATGGTTTTGTTTTTGTACCGAAACCTATTTTGATCAAATTGTGATTATTGGTTGATATCATTGATGTTTGATGCTTAATTATTGTTCTGTGATTGATTTCCAACATGCCTATATCTTTGGTTTGTTCATATCTAGTCTGAATCGTGATCCACATTGTTGGATTCTCGTTGAATATTCTTTGTTTTTCTAGGCTTTAATCCATTTTGACCAAAATATTTTGGGTTTTTGTGTTGTTGCAAGTTTGATTCATTTTGGATTCTAGTTTAGGTTTTGGTTTGTTTTTCGAGTCAAATCAGTGGTCATTGGTCTAGTTTATGGTCGAACCAAAGGTTTAGGGTTAACTCGATTAGGTCAAAGTCTGGTGAAATGGTTACGGTCTTGTTTGACTTGCAATGTTTTTTCTAAAGGTTTTTTTGGTTTAAAGATGTGTTTGGCAAACACCTCTTAGGCCTATTTTGACAGTTTTATTTTAAGAAAAAATGATTTTTTTTCCAAACAAAGTCTAAATAAAAACTAAAAAAAATTTCTTTTTTCCCTTGCAAATGGCCAAAAATCCTAAAAATTATTTGAGCATTTTTTTTGATAAAAAATCTAAAATACTTTGGCATGTTTTAAAAACGGTGTTTCATGGATATTACAACAAGTTTGTAAAATTTCAAAGGATTTTGTCCTATATTTCGAAAATATTAAACATTTATTTTTAGCAATAAAATATTATTCATTTTTAATCTAAGGATAAAAAACTTAAAAAAAATTAGTATCTAAAATATTATTAGAAATAATGACTTATTACTCATTTTAATAATAATGACATATTATTAGGTCAACTAGCTCTACCTGTAACTTAAACCTTATGTTGGGTTGGGTTTAGTAAGAGACAACTCTTATATACTAACTGGCGACTCCCAACCAACCAAGTACTCCTGAAAAGGGTCATCATGAAGTCAAGCCCCCTAATAACATAGTAAGAAAAAGAAGTTAACTTGGAGTTGACCTAGTTGATTCACAGGTCAACTTATGACCCCATAAAAACTCAGTCAAAACAATCAACTTTTATTTTTTTAAAAGGGTGTTGTTTTGACCAATTTATTTTTTATTTTTTGATTGATTTGGGTTAAATTAAACCAACTAGTCCAACCCTTCATCTAGACCAACTACCTCGACGTGCAACCTAAACCTCATGTTGATGGGTTTAATAAGAGAAAACACTCTTATTATACGTCATTGTTGTGTTAAATAAATTATATATGATGATTGTCCCCATACAGAGGAGGAGACAACTCCTATGTACCAATGCTAGCAACCATTTTGATTAATCTTTATAAGATAATGAAAGAACAGAGAAACAAAAGGAGAGGGAGACAAAAGACACTCATGAAACATTATAAGATAATATAATTTTAATGTTTAATACTTCTATATAACCCACAATCACTTACATATGATTTTCCCAGTTCATATTCTTTCTAAAGAGCAAGATTCCTATGCTTTGATGTTTGTATCTTCCTCCTTCACTCTATATAATCTTTACTCACTGTAGTCTTTAGCAGCTAAAATATCTTCAAAATGCTTCCTCACTCAGGAATTAGGCCCAATTGAATTTCAAAATCACTTTAGAAAATGGTTGAAATTAAGATTATTTATGTTTCAATCATCTCTCTTATAGTCAGGCAAACATCTACAAGGTCAGGTAACCCATTGTCTTGGAGTTGGCATGACCCATGAGCTGAAAAGTGGTTCAACTTTGGAGAGTGGCTCATGACAAAATTAGTCATCTACAGCTAACAACCAACCCCAAGTTGGTCCAATTAAACTCTTAACTTCTACTAGACCATTAGCCTCGATTGATGTTAGGAGCTTATATTGTTGTTGGCTTCGGTCCATCATAAAACGTTACTTGAGAAAAAGAAAAGGATATATTTGGTCAGAATAAAATTATAATTTTTAGATCACTTGTTTGAGTTTCATAAATCTTAAAATTATTAAAAATTTATATGATTGTTAACTTTAAGACTCATAAAATTAATCGAGATGCGCACAAGCAAATCCGGACACCCACGCTAATAAAAAAAATTACAATCTTTAAATGATGAGGCTATTAATGTAATAACATTTCTTATTTCTGGAATCATACTAATGTCACTTAATTTTGTACAAGTTGGTCTGAAGATATTTTTATTATAAAATAAAAAAAAACTCAATTTTATATTTTCTTGAAAATAAGCTACTTCATGATGTTTATTTTTTTCTTAAGAAAAAATGGAATGGAAGTATATATTTTTAACTCTTTTTTTAACGTTGAGTTAACTTAGGGCAGCAAATTCTATTAGGACTATCACATTTAAATGACGAGAAACAATGTTATGACTTCATAACTGATAATAATATCATTTCAATACTGCTAGTTAGTGATCTATGGGTCGGGGTTAAAAAAAATTTGAACATAAAAATTAATTACCTAGGTATTAACAATGTGTTTTCAAGGAGAAAACAAAAAAAAAAAAAATGTAAAGTTAAAATTTGATGTATTTGTTTAATAAAATAGATTAAGAATTATATGAGTTTATAAATATCAATTTTTTATTTATTAAAATTAACTAAAGATGAAAATTAAAAAACCTAAGATATAGATGTAAAATATAAAACTTGATCTCGTGTTTTGAGGAATTCTTTAAAAGTATTTTATTGAATTAATAGCAACTAATTTTTTATAAAAAGAATAATAATTGAAATTTCACTAAAATTAAATGATTTGCTAGTACAATTTCTCCTTTCCTGTTTTTCCAGAAAGAAATATAACTCTTTTTTTCTATGCTCTTCATTTAATAAAAATCAAAAAGCAATTGGAAAAAACACAAAAAAAATTGAATGGTTTGAAATTAATAAGTCCAAATATGAACCCATTAAAACCCGATTTGATTTCAAGATTTTTTTTTCTTAGAAGATGTCATTTTAACCTTTTTTTTTTATTGATATGTTGAAACGAAGATGTTTTGGATTGATTCAAATTAATTTGGATTAACCTGCTAGATCTAAGACTTGGGTCATAAACACTGGTGGGAATAATAATTTTTTTTAAAAAATATCTATTTTTTATTTAACTACACAAAAATAAAAATAAACATGCATAGGAAAACCATTGAATAATTAAAAAAAAAATCATCGTGAAAGGTGTTATACACTTCACAGGAACGCAACGTCATGACAACCCTTTCCAAGTGGGTTCAAGAGGTTTTTGGTTGGATAAGAAGTTGCTATCTACTATTATGGTTACTAGAAATCTCAATTAGGAATCTTAACCGCGTAAATGAAAGATACTGACACTCCTAATACATTATATCTAAATTATACTATATTTTTTTTTTGTTATGGTCTAATGATATTTTTATTTTTATTATTAGTATATTTATGACGATATTGTTACAGTAAGTAAACCTAGATTTCTTATAAAATTGAAAATGTTTGTGAACTATCAACAATGGAAATATTTTCTTATGCCCTACCCCACCCTACCCCACTCAACTAGAAATTAAGATAAATTAGGGCTACTTTTGAAGAAGAAGAAAAAACTTGATAATTCTCCATCATTTTCTGAGAAGTCTCCAGCATCATTATTATCTACTTAATTCTCCACCGAATAACTAAATTTTAATGAAGATGCAGTAGGACCATCCTCACATGCACATAATGCAATCAATACTTACTTGATCCCCCCTTTTCTTTTAGGGTTCCAACATCGATCTGCTCACTTCACCTCGAAATAATCTGTTAACAACCAAATGCCACTTGAGTGGCTGTAAAAGAAATAATAATAATAATAATAATAATAATAATAATAAATAAAGGGCTGGGATTTGCCGACTGCGTACCTAGCTAGCTAGCACACACATGGTGATGTTGTTTGTCCCACAATGATTATTAGTGATTATTAGAAGTGGTGGTTATGAATCCCTGAAAATCCTGAATAATATTAATTTTGTTTTTTTTATAAGGGTGTAAATATTCTGAACAATACTAGTTTTGCTTTTTAAAAGGGTATGAAAATATCTATATATATATATATAAGTTTTTTCTGAACAATTTTAAAAATATATTTTTAAAAGGGACGGTCATGAATCCCGTGAAAATCCTAAACAATACTAATTTTATTTTTTATAAGGGTGTAAAAATCGCGAACAATACTAATTTTGCTTTTTAAAAAAGTGTGAAAATACTTGAATATATATATATATATATGTGAGTTTTTTCTGGACAATCTTAAGAACACATTTTTACATTAACTTGATACATGTACTAGAATTTAAGAAATGTTCTTAAACATTAATCTTAAAATTTATACTTTAAAAAACTAAAAAAGAAAACATACTGTTTTTTTTTTTTGACTTTTTTTAATTAATAGATCAGCCTCACAAGGTTTTATAAAAAAGTTGCACGAAACTATTCTCCACTAATTGTAATGGAGGGATGAAATTCCTTCTCATATTCATTTTCATGCGAATCAAGTGACATTAACAGGAGTTTCCTCTATTTTTTATTTATTTATTTATAATAATAATAATAATAACAATTATTATTATTATTATTATTATTATTATTATTATTATTATTGTTTTATTTTTGCATTGATTGGAATTAAGTCAATGTAGTTGGCAAGGCATGCAGTTACGTATCTATGTCAGTATCGATCATTTTTGTACTTCATGGGCCCCAGTTAAGGCAGCCTTAAATATGCACAATAAGTCATGAACATCGTGCAATGCAATGAGGAGGTGTTTGGTATTGATTTTAAATTTGGTTTTCGATAAAATTTTAAATTAATTTTTTTGAATATTTTAATATTAAAAATAAATTTTATAAAATAAAAAAATATTATTTTAATATATTTCTAAATAAAAAAATATTTTAAAAAATAATTAAAATTAAATATATAAGTTTGGGGTATCTTTTTGACGTAGGTGACATGTTTGTATTCTTAGCTAGGCAAGTACAAGATATGAACTTGCTTCGGCATGTTGCTTCTACAGACCTCCTCTGCACTGGCCCTGCCCTAGTAGTATTAACTTATGTTTTTAATTTATAGATTTTAATAAAATTTTATTAACAACCTGTAAGTGCTTTTTAATGTTACTAAAAAACGAGTTGAGAGAAAATACCTTAAGAAATTATATGTTCACTAATAAAAAAATCTTTTCTTTATTTTTTTTTTAAATTTTCCTATTCTAGTAAAAAACTGAAAAACATGTTCATTTGTTACAAATAAAAATAAATATTTTCAGTGAAACAATAAGATATATATATATATATATATATATATATATATCAAGATGATAATTATTTTATTTTATTCAAATTAAAAATTATTATGGACATGTCACATTTTCAACTCAATTTTTTTATATTATATTTATAATTAAAACTAAATTTATGACACCAAGTAAATATAAAAATGTAAAAACATTCTTTTAAATTACTAAAAATTGTATTGAATATATGTATAGTTGGTTTTACTTTGACTTGAAAAACTGGAGAAATTGAGAAGATATTGTAGAAAATGGAACAATATATTACCTTTCGTTTTTCCAGTTTTTCCTTTGCTTGTTTTGCTGGGGAAAAATTGAGAAATTTTCTTACTTCAATTAGAAACATGCAAAAGTCATATTTCACTTTCATAATTAATAGGTTTATTAAAATATAAAACTAATTCTATTTAACAAGCAAATAAAATCATGGTAGACTATAGTCAACCTCAATAAATTATAACATGATCAATTAATGGTTGATTTCATTTAAATTAAATATTATAAATTTTTTTTAATAAACACTAAATTACAAACACAATAAATATACAATAAAGATGTACTTAATTGTTGAAAAAATTTGTGGTCCATTATAATAAAGAAACATTACTATCAAAGATTCACACTTTGTCTTATTGCCTCTGACTTAACATAAATATTGATCTCAATACAATTAGCCACCTTAAAAGATTAGATTTTCAATCCAAGCCTATGAAGTATTCATTCAAAAACATTCTCAAGCTATCTATATGAAATACAAAATCTAAAGCTCTTGAGGATAAGAAAGAAACTAGAATAATAGAAAATGATAGGAAGTAATTCAAGGGTTGATATTAGTAAATTAAGATTGTTCTTATCGCTCTAATCTTTTACTTAACAACTACCTCAATCCTCTATTTATCTATGGTTTTTAAGACTAAAATTGGTGTATAATTTATGCAGTAGAAAGACACACAGAGGGATCCTCATGTTCATTCTCAAAGGTTCATCTGGAATCCACCAGAAATGAGAAAAGTCTGAAAGACTATATTGAATATTCTGGAATACAAAATTGATTTCTTAAGGCAACGTTTACATTGCCTATTTATTCTACTTGTAACTTGCATGATTAATTATACTTGCTATTTAAATCTTGGCGTACAATACTCATGACCTTTTTGTCTTCACCTTGCACCTATCAAGTTGTGCTTCAAATTCCTCTGCCAAACATTGTGCATCAGACTCCTCCACTTCGAAAGAACTCGCCCCCGAGTTATCTTCAGAATAAAGAGCTTCATCTTCATGATACTCATACAAATCCATAATATTAAAAGTGCTTGAAATTTCCATAGATGCATGCATGTCAATAACATAAGCATTATTATTGATCGTCCTCAAAATCTTATAAGGTCCATGTGGCTTCAGCTTGTTGTAGGTTCTAATAAGGAATCACTCCTTTCTAACATACACACCATCACATAGTCTCCTTCATTGAAAACTTTGGTACACCTATGCTTGTTTGCAACAACTTTATACATAGCATTTGTTTTTTCCAGCTTATCTTGCACTTTTTATTTAACCTCCATAACGTTTTTAGCCATATGTTGAGAGCCTACACTAACTCCATGAGCTTTTGGAAGTTTTACCAAGTCAACGATATGGTTAGGAACTGAAGTATAGACCAAAAAGAAAGGAGACTTTCCTGTGGCACTATGAACTGCGTTATTGTAAGCAAACTCCACTTGCAGCAAGGCATTATCCCACTTCTTTGATTTATCAGCACAAACATTTCGAACCATGTTGCCAAGCATTCTATTAGTCACCTCCGTCTGGCCATCTATTTATGGATGTGTTGTACTGCTACGTTTCAACGTAGTACCGATAAGCTTCTATAAAGTAATCCAGAAGTGACTCAGAAATTTGGTATCACGATCAGATGTAATAGTTTTGGGTATACCATGCAAACGCACCACCTCCCTGAAAATTGTTTGGCTATGTGAGTAGCGTCAGAAGTCTTTCTACAAGCTATAAAGTGTGCAATCTTAGAGAACCTATCAACCACAACAAACACAGAATTGACCCCACTTTGGGTTTGAGGAGCCCCAACACAAAGTCTATGGACAAGTCTTGCCAAATATCTCTAGGAATCGGTAAAGGCATATAAAAACCAATATTTTATGCTCGACCCTTTAGCACCTGACAAACATAATAGTTTCTCACAATTTTGCCAATGTCCTTCTTCAACTGAGGCTAAAAATAACGTTCCTCAACTCCTACAATGGTTTTGTCTCTTCTTAAGTGTCCGCTCAAACCGTCTCCATGAATATCTCGAATAAGCTTCTCTCGTAAAGATGAGCTGGGAATGCATAACATGTTGCCTTTAAACAAATATCCATCTCTAATGTGGTAATCTGAAACAGGTTGATTCTGATCACACTTCACCCAAACTTTTTTGAAATCAAAATCAGCTTCATATAACTCCTTTAGAAATTCAAACCCCGCAATCTCTTGTGCTAAAGTAATAAAAAAATCTGCTCTCCGACTCAAAGCATCAGCAACACGATTGAGAGATCCAGATTTATGCTTAATCACAAAAGGAAACTTTTGAAGGAAAGTGGCCCATCGTACATGCATTTTACTCACACTCTTCTGGCTGTTGATGAACTTCAAGGCTTCATGATTAGTGTAAAGAAGGAATTCTCATTGCATTAGATAATGCTCCCATTGCTTTAAAGCATGCACAATCGCATAAAATTCCTGATCATAAATACTCTATTTTTTACGGGCTTCATTTAATCTTTCACTAAAGAATACCACTAGTCTTTTTTCTTAAGACAACATAGCTCCCACCCCCAATCCACTTGCATCATATTCGACCTCAAATATCTTTTTGAAATTGGGAAGGGCTAAAACCAGTGCAGTGTTAAGCTTTTCTTTAATCAACACAAAGCTTTTATCTTGTGCCTCACCCCAATGAAACTTTCCTTGCTTGAGACATTCAGCAATAGGGGATGTAAAGGTGCTAAAGTTTCGTACAAAATGCCTGTAAAAGGTAACAAAGCCATGGAAACTACGTAACTCACTTATGGTCTTCGGAGTTGACCATTCTTTGATTGCACGTACTTTGTCTTGATCCACATAAATTCCATCTTCACTAACAATATACCCTAAAAATTGCAATTTATTTGTAAAGAATGTGCACTTCTTCAAATTAATATAAAGTTTATTCTCTTTCAAAACATCCAGAACCTGTCTTAAGCGCACCAAATGCTCTTCTTTGTTTTCACTGTAAATCAAAATATCATCTAATACACAACTACAAATGACCTAGTAAAAGGATGCAAAACCTGGTTCATAAGTCACATGAAAGTACGTGGTGCATTTGATAATCGGAATGACATCACTAGCCATTCATACAAACCATCATTGCTCTTAAAAGTTGTCTTCCATTCGTCCCCTGGTTTAACTCGAATATGATGATAGCCACTGCACAAATCAATTTTTAAAAACACATTGGAACCCTCAAGGACATCCAATATATCCTCCAATCGCGGAATTGGAAATCTATATTTGATGTTGATTTTATTAATGGCTCTGCTGTCAACACACATACGCCAAGTGTTATCCTTTTTGGCATTAGCAAGACAAGAATCACACAAGGACTCATACTCTCACGAATAAATCCTTTTTTCAGCAGCTCTTCGATCTTCTCTTTCAAGATCGCATTTTCCTTCAGACTCATCCAATAATGGGGTAGATTAGGCAGGCTTGCTCCAGGGACTAAATCAACCTAATGTTGAATATCTCGCATAAGAGGAAGTTGTGCTGGAAAATCTTAAGAAACCAAATCTTCAAACTTGCTCAAAATTTCCTGCACTTTTTTTGGAATGTGAATTGTTACAGCATTTGTCACCATAAGCCTTTAAGTACAATTGGATACATGAATCCAACTTCTTTAATAATTTCTTCAAACTCGTGGCTATTCCTGGAGATAGCTAGAAAATATGAACTCCTAACTTGTGGTTTTTCTAATTTTGCGGATTGATCAACAGGAGCAAGTGCAATTTTACAAGAACCCCACTCAAAGATAAACACATTATCACGCCCTTTGTGGGTAGCATCAACATCAAACTGCCAAGGCCTTCCTAGTAATACATGGCTGGCATCCATATCAATTACATCACACCAAATCTCATGTTTGTAATGCTTACCGATAGAAAGAGGAACCTTGCATGCTTCTGTCACCTTTACCGATGGTCCTTTCTTCACCCAACCTAACCTATAAGGATTCATATGCTTCTCTGTTGGAAGTTTTAAATAATCAACCAGTTTTTGTGACACAAAATTCTCACAGCTGCCACCGTTTACAATCAATATACACACTTTGTTGTTAACAGAACATAAGGAGTGAAATATATGATTCCTCTACACCATGCTGAGCACTTCGTCTTCTTTAATAATAGCACAATTCATCATCAAATTTACAACCTCATAATTATCTTAATATGCAAACTCAGCCCCATCATAATCATCATCATAATTTCCACTATGATCATCAGCTTCTTCGGTTCCTTCTACAAGGTTCGCTTACTTCCGCTTCGGACAATTATTGGATCGGTGGCTAGGCTGGAAACACCTATAACAGACATCACCAGTTGCTTTAGCGTACGGACCATGGTTTGGTCTCTGATTTTGATTATGATTTATGTCAGTGTTCTGGCTACTCTCTCTTATGTAATTCTGCCCTTTATAATTATTTCTTTGGGTCGGCTGAATCTCTTTCTTCTTATTAGGAACATAAGAATTTGCTGCTTTTCTCGGGTAATTATTGTTATTGCCATATTTTGATTTCTTCTCCTTTTGTTCATGTTCTTTCAGTTCTTTCTCTAACTATTGTGCTTTTATAGACATATTTTGAGACTCATGGACATCCCAGAAAACTTGGAACCTGATTCTATCATGTATTGATGACGTCAATCCATTAACATATCTAGATACCGTCTGCCCTTGAGTCTCATTCAATGAATTTCTCTCTGCCAATCGTAGGAACTCGTTAGTATAATCTTTTATTACCCTGCTTCCTTGGGTACAATTATGGTAGAGGCGATAGAGATGTTGCTTATAATCTACTGGAAGGAAATGGTCCATCATCAACTGTTTCATCCTACACAATGTCCTGACTGGTTGTTTGGCTTGCCTCTATCGTGACTTCTGCAAATTATCCCACCATATAGCTGCACTTCCCTTCAAGCGAAAAACTGTTATCTTAGTCATCTTCTCCTCTAGTACCGATATAATCTTAAAAAATCTCTCTACCTCCACAAGCCAATCTAAAAATCCTTCAATGGATTGATGGCCATTAAAATAAGGGATGTCGACCTTCATTCGATAATCTTCAATGGGTTGTTGATTATTTAAATTAGCAGCAAATGGGTTCTCAGGATGTTCCATCTCCTCCCGTTGACGACGACTATCGTGGTTGCCTCTGCCACCACCATATCGGTTATCTCGGTCATTATTGTTGTTGTTGTTGTTGTTTCCCGTTGAGAAGCAATTGCTGAATCTCTTCAACGCTCATAGAAGAGCATTAAATTCTCTCCTGGAAACTGGTTACCCACCAGGATGGGGCCTATCATTGTTTGGGTCATTCGCCATTGAGCCAAGGCAAGCCTGCTCTGATACCAATTGACGCAACAAAAAGATACACAAAAGGGATCCTCACATTCACCCTCAAAGGTGCATCTGGAATCCACCAGAAATGAGAAAAGTTTGAAAGCTATATTGAATATTCTGGAATACAAAATTGATTTCTTAAGGCAACACTTACATTGCCTATTTATTCTATTTGTAACTTGCATGATTAATTATACTTATTGAATGCTACTTAAATCTTGGCGTACAATACTAATTGAGAAATAATTAGGAGGCTTAACCTAATAGTTAGCCAACCCTTTCTATATATATGAGTAGGGCAATATACAATAGTAAAGGTGGAGATTACCACATAAGAATATGACTACAATATTTCCTATA
>Ga0325414_1001795_pt1 | contig 21273 bp, 15 predicted proteins | sample PopdelMetagenome_8_FD_206183 | JGI IMG/M metagenome (GOLD analysis project Ga0325414, IMG submission 206183) | Populus deltoides microbial communities from Bellville, Georgia, United States - Leaf-PdKOR-R3 | ecosystem: Host-associated > Plants > Phyllosphere > Phylloplane/Leaf | place: USA... | reverse complement strand
CAAGCCAGTGAACCAAGGGTCGTAATATTAGCAAAGATAAAAGCATTTGGTATTAATCATCAATGGAGAAGTTAACTATCAAAAGTAAGATGTATATTTCTTATATGTTTTTATATAATCATCACACTTTTAAGTTGAACCCTGCCATAAGGAGGCTCTTGTTATTTTTCGTTATTTATATTTTTTTTCTTAAAGGACACTTACAAATTTTTCTATGATTTGGAGTATTTGAGAAATCTTGTGAATTTTATGTTATTCTTGAGTCTCAAATGACTCTCACAAATTTTTATTTATTATTGAGTCTTAAAAGACTCTTACAAATCTTTCTTTTCTTTTAAGTCTTAGAGAAATCTTACAAATTTTGTAAAGAGAAGGTAGTTATCAATTTTTGACCCCTCTAAAAAAGCACAAAATATATTTCAATAAAAAAAATTTTAAAAAAATGATGAAAAAGAAAGAAGAGGAAAAAAAATGCAATGAGAGATAAAATTAAAAAGAAATAATGAGAAAAATGCTGAAATTGGCTAAATAATCGATGACTGGAAAAACAAAGGCTAAATTGAAAAAGGTAACAATATAAAGGACCATTTTAATGCAACCAGGGATGAAATTGAGAAGAACTATTGAGAAAAAGGTTGAAATTGGCAAAAAAAATAAGATTAAAAATCTCAGGATCAAATTAAAAAAATGGAGAAAATAAAGGACTTCGTTGAAAATACAAAAATTCCTTTAATTCTAATATTAAGGATCCTTTTGGACCTACTTTCAACATCAAACCTAATCTCTTCAACTCAACTAGTGATTTCTCATCCCAAACTTTTTGTTCGTTCATATCTACTTTGTTTTTGCAACTAAGGGCATCAGCTACCACATTCACCATTTACAAATGATAGTCTATAATACAATAATAGTCTTTAATTAATTCTACCCATCTCTTTTGCCATATATTCAATTTCTTTTGTGATATCAGGTATTTCAAACTTTTATGGTCTGCGAACATTTGAACTCGAGATCCATATAAATAATGTTACCATATTCGCAAAGCAAATACCACAACTGCTCACTCCAAATCATGGGCTGGATAATGTGACTTTGTGAGACTTTAATTTCCTTGACATATATGCAACAACCCTTCCATGCTACATCAAAATGCAACCAAGTCCCTTCTTAGAGGCATCACTATAAACTACGAAGCCCTTAATCTCTGATGGAAGTGTCAGTATGGGGGTAGCAGTGATTCTTTTCTTCAACTCTTAAAGCGTTCTTCACACCCATTTGACTACCCCTATTTTCTAGTTAATTATGTCAAAGGAGTTCCTATAGTAGAAAATCCTTCAATAAATCTTTTATAATATCCTGTTAATCCAAGGAAACTACGTATTTCAGTCACTATAGTAGGCTTTCTCATTTTAGTACTGCCTTTACCTTCCAAGGATCTACAAAAATGTCTTTCAAAGATATAAAATGCTCTAAGAAAGTTATCTCTTTAAACCAAAAATCACATTTACTTATCTTGGCATACAACTAATGATTTTTCAAAGTTTGTAACACTTATCTCAAATGCCATTTCAGTACCACCTTTACCATCTAGAGATCTATAAAAATGCCTTCCAAATATATAACATGTCCTAAAAAAGTTATCTCTTTGAACCAAAAATCACATTTGCTCATCTTGACATACAACTTATGATTTTTCAAACTCTGTAACACCCGTCTCAAATGCCATTCATAGGATCTAGAGTTAAATAGAATGTCATCAATAAATACCACAACAAAGTTATCAATGTAAGGTTGGAAAACATGGTTCATCAAATCCATGAAAAGTGCTGGAGCATTCATCAATCCAAACAACAATACCAAAAACTTGTAAAGTCCATAACGAGTTCTAAAGGCAATTTTTGGCACATCCTACTCCTTAATTATCATATGATAATATCCCTACCTCATATCAATTTTTAAAAATACTTTCCTAGTTGATCAAATAAATCCTCTATCCGTGAAAACAAATATTTGTTCTTTATTGTCACTTTGTTTAGCGGACAATAATCAATAAAAAGTCTAAGAGTTCCATCCTTCTTCTTTACAAATAATTCTAGTAGCTCCTGTATTTGAACTTTCAATTCACTCAATTCTATAGGGCCATTCTATATGATGGTTGAGATATAAGAGATACCTAAGGAAATATGTTAATGGGAACTTCAACTTCCCTTTTTAGAGGTAGCCCTGGTTAATCTTCCTAAAATACATCTTAAAATTCTCTTATGATAGGAATGTTAGACAATTCCATTTTACCCTCTTTAGAATTTATGACATAGCCAATGTATATTGTATATCCTTTCCTCAACAACTTCCTGGCTATCATAGTCAAAATAATGCTGGTCAGAATGATAGTTCCTTTTCCCCTAAAAACTATCTTCCTACCATCTACCCCTTAGAAAATTATTGTTTTAAAGTAGTCTATTTGAGTCTTATTTCTACTCAATCAATATATGTCTAAAATTTATTCAAAATAATTCAATTCTAAAGGTCTTAAATCTACCTCAATTTCATATCCATTTATGCTAATATTTACCCCTTCATACACACCGTTTGTTTCTACAACTTCACTTAAAGGCATTCAAATAGTAAATATTTTTTCTCCCATTTTTGTTTCTTTTCCCATATTAGTTATAATTATGTTAGCTATAAAAGAATGAGTGGCACCCAGATCAAATAAAACATGTACTTATAAGGTATTTATTTGCAACATACCTTCCACCACATCAGATGCTGCTTTGACATCCTTTTGTCATGTGAAAAACTATCCCCTGAGTCTATTCGCCTTACATTGTAAGCCAACCTTAATTTCTATTAACCTCTAACTAAGTTGACCTTTATGGCCTATTCATTGTAGCAGACTGCTGATGATTCTGACTTGGTTGTCTCTGATTATATATACAGGTTGTCTATGATTCTATAACTGTTTAGTGGTTCTACGAGGACAATCTTTCTTGAAGTGACCTTTTCACCACAATAATAACATCTTTATCCCAAATACTAATAGTCCCTCCATCTATGACCCTCCCTTCAGTATATGTAACATCGACCAGAGAAAATAAAACAATCTTCAGGATGTTTTTGTTTGAACTACATATAAAGAGGAAAAGTAACAATATTTTGATCAGCAAATCTTCCTATAGAAATAGTCTTTGAGCATATCTATCCTCTAAATGATCCTCCACTTATGTTTTGACAAGAACAAACTGACGCCCCTCCTTTCTTCTTAAACTGGTTAAACTGCTTACTTTTAATTTTGATGCAAACACTAGCGGAATTGAATGAAATTTCATGAACCCAAGATCTATCTAATCCAAGTTTGCTGAAAATATAATAAGCTTATCACAATGGAAGACCTGCTCCAAGGCAACAAAACTATAAACCAACCCAATCACAACGACTACACCTGGAGACGAGCAAAAGGAGTATAAATTCACAATAAAGATTCGTCAATTCTTTGAAGAGTTGAAAGTTCAATCAAGAACCAAGATTGACAATCAAAAGTTGGCAAAAAAAAGATATTATTAGCCAAAAAGAAAGTGTGCTGGAAATTATTATCAAGAGTATTTATACCCTAAGCCAAAAACCCTAGTTTTTTCTAATAGGTCACATATAAACCCAACTTAATTAATAATCAACCCAAGCTAAAACTAGCTCAAACTAATTAAAATAAATAAAATAAACAAGTCTGAAACTCAAACAAATCTTTCCTCATAAAATAAAGAAAGTTTAATAGTCCAACTAATTTAATAAGATAAGTTCGGTTATTTCCGCATTCTTTCTGGCAACAGGAAAGCCCAACTTCAAATGGATGATTCTATATCGTCTTAAAGAATTAGAAGGTGTGCCATATACCGTTGGAAAGGTATGGAAGTCTAGTTTCCAGCCCAACTAGAATCACCTAAAAATTCAACTTCTAGCTCTAATTATGATAAAAATAAATAAATAAAAAGTAGCGAAAGGTCAAACTGACCGAATCTAGTCTTCTTCTCCTAATCCTTGTGTAATGGTCTTGGTTCCACTGGCAAGCCCCTCTTGAACATGAATCAGATTAATCACGGCTTGCTCCTCATTATTTAATATCCTCTTGAAGTCCACTTGAGCCCACGTATCTTGAAGAAGTCCATTGAAAGCCTCTTTGAACCTCTTAGCTCTAAGTCTTATAACTATACCAATCAAAACCTCCAACGGATCCTTTGGTGCTTGGATCGCATCAAATTTTCTTTGAAAGTGGTGATTTATTTGCAGAAATTTCAATACCCTTTATCTTACTAGTTTTATATTAACCTTATAGCCTTCTCCAATATAAGCTTCCAAAGCCTAAACTACTTTTATTAGTTCCCTTACTATTTAGAACTGTAATGCAATTAACCTTTTTATTAAATCCAGTCTAAAGCCATCTCGCATCCTTTCAATTATGTGTTGCTTAGTCGAAACATAGTGTAGGGCGAAAACAAGAGGTCATGAAATCACATTTAATATTCAAGCACAAACATCTCTTGTCTTAAATCTAAAAATTCTTGTGATGATACCTTGAGTAAAATTGATTCTCATATTCTAGCTTTAAATCACCTCAGGTTAATGTTTCTATAACCCTTCTTAACTGGATTGTCTCCCACCTTGACATTGTTTTATCATATAACAATTACATAGCATAATTTACCTATAGCTTGTCGAGTATCTTAATCCAAATCATTGTCTTCTCCCCCTTCCTAAGTCATCTTCCTTCTACTTATGTATTTTGTTATCCCAAATAAGGTCCACAACCCATTTCCTTTATACTCTTCACCAGCTGAACCAAAAATACTACATTGTCGATAGATGCAGCAACTTCTAGAGCTATTGGTATTGTTGGTACCACTAAATTTACATGTGCTACAGGAGTTTCAGTAGTAGTCATACCTTCTATCACTTCTTTCACTATCTATGCCTAAAATATTAGATCGAGATAAGGTATGACTGGTCCTGTATGTGCTATTAGAGAAGGTACTTCTGCTCATCCTTACAAGCCTAACCCAACTAGTTAGGTGCCTTATGCCTGTTTCAGTACTTGATTATCTCGAAATCCAGTTGATTCCCCTTGTCTAGACTAGGATGATACCGCTGGCATATTAAAGGTAGTTTAATCTAAAAGATCTTCTTCTTGCCAATAACCAATACCCACATAATAATCCCTCTTCTATTTAGGGGATGGGTTAGTTTAAGTTCCCTATTGAGCATGTATCATTCCGAAACAGGTCAATACATATTAACATTTACTCTAAATCCCAGAACTAGTGCTAGGGGCTCTGATACCAACTGTAACATTCTCATATTTTGTATCCGTTTTTAACAATGTATCAGGTCGTGATTTCTAAAAACAAGGAGTTTTTTAATTACCTACTTAATTTTCAACAGAATTTCCTCTATTATGTAATGATCCCAAGTATCGACTTTAAAACAATATGTTCGACTCAATCTCATTCATCCATTAACTTTATTTGGAATTATATCTCTTTATATTATATCACTTGTTTTACAATTTATTGCATCTTCAATATTAATCTATTCTATACAAGCAACCCATATAAACTAAGGTTTATATATGGCATAACAATAGGCATGAAAGTTAAAACATCTACGTATAGTACAACATCATGTTAAAGTTCATAATTTACTAAATTTACATAATTTATAATTTGTGTACATCATAGGCTTATACAAAAGGATATGTCATTTGTTTTCACTACTACTATCTTGATATATTACTTGTATATAACAAAAGTAACACACTAAAAGTCTACTAATCAACTTGGTTGTGGAAAGGTCCTATTACAATTTAAGATCCATGTAAATATGTTAAGATATTATTAAATAAGGAAAATAACAATGTGAAAGCATATAACTAACTTCATGTTTATTGTCCCATGAACTCTTCATAGTTTCTTGTAAACCCATTATTCAAGATTACAAATTCTAGTCTTGAACTTGTTAAATTTATTCTATTAAAAATTAATTATCTCTTTTAAGTTACTCCATGTAAAAACCTGATTAAAATTGTTCTCGAGTGAAAATAAAAGAATTTATTTAATCAAAAAATAAATCAAATTAGATTAGATAAAAGAAAGATGGAAAAAAAGGGTAAAGTTGGACAAAAAAAAAGTGATAAGGCATAAATTAATTAAGAAGGAAAAGTACTAAGGCAAAATAGGAAGTAGAAGATAATAGGGTCATTATGTAATTAATAAAAAATTGACTATAAATGATCTTTTTTTCTCTCTTTGGCCGGCATGTTTTCTATATAAAGAAAGGGGAAATGTTGATTTTTTTCCTTCTTAATGCTTGTTAAATCCATAAAAATAAAAAGAAGCAAAATTAGAGTAAAGGATACATAAGGAAATTGAGTCTTTGGGTGGGTTATTTTGAAGAAAATTTAAGGGTTAGGGTTTTGGAAAGGGAAGGAGAGTTAAAGTGAAGGGAGCCTTTGTTTTCTTACATCCATTAATTATCATCCAATTAGTTTATAGTTTTGTTAATGATGTGATCCAAGCAACACTAAAGGATCCATTAGAGGCTCTAGTTGGTTTAGTGACAAGGCTTAGTGCTAAGAGGTTTAAAGAGACTTTCAATGAACTTCTTCTAGATACATAGGCTAAGGTGAAGTTCAAAAGGGTAATAAATAATAAAGAGAAAGCCTTGATTAATCTGATTCATGTTCAAGAAGGGCTTGTTGGTGGAACGAAGGCCATTACACAAAGATTGGTATAAGAAGACTCAAATCAGTCGGTTTGACCTTTCGGTGTTGTTTTGATCATAACTGGCGCTACCAGTCAAATTTGGATGCAATTTTTGTTAGGCTGGAAATTAGGCTTCCATAACATTCCATTGATATATAGCATGCCTTCTAATTTATTAAGACGAGAGAGAATCATTCATTTGAAATTAAGCTTTGATGTTGTTAGCAGAATACAAGAAAAACTGACCTTGTCTTATTTTAATTAGTTAAGTTATTGATCTATCTTTGTTTTATGCGGCAACACTTATTTAAGTTTCATACTTATTTATGTTATTTATTTTAATTAGCTTGGACTAGTATTAGCTTGGTTTGGGTATTATTTAAATTGGGTTTATATGCGACCCATTAGGAAAACTAGGGTTACTTAGCTTTCTAGTATAAGTATTCTTTTTTAAGAATATTGAAAAAAAATGAATTTTGCAAAATAAAAATATTGCCTCTCTTGGTTCTTGATTGAACTTCGACTCTTCAAAGAATTCACCAATCTTTGCTAGTGAATTTAAATTTTTTTTGCTCATCTCCAGGTGTAGGCAGTATGATTGAGTGGTTTATAGTCTTATTGCCTTTAAGTAAGTATTCCATTGTGATAAGCTTAATTCCATACTCAAACTTGGATTAGATAGATCTAGGGTTAGTGAATTCCTAGATATAAAACATGTGTCCTGAATTATCATAAATTTTAAGTCTTACTCTTATGATTTGTCATGGTTATAGAATGTTATATTACTGGTTCTATTGAATAAATATTGAAAATGGGAAAGTTGATGGGATGGTCAAGTAATAGGTGTAATAGCCCGGCCCAACCTGCCGTATATTGTCCGCTTTAAGCCTTACCGCCCTCACAGTTTTGTTCTTGGTGACGCGAGCCCATTTCTGAGTCCGACGCCCCAAAACACGTACAACAGGTTAACGACCAACACTACTCATAAAGCCCTGGCTCTGAACACTCATTTCCGATGTGGGATATCACAATAGTAGTCCTAGAAGATGGAAGAAGTATTATAATTATTGTTTGCAAGATATGAAATTATTAAGTCGATAATTTGATATTGAAAAATATAGAGGAAACTCTGCTGATTTTTTGGTAATATATATATATATATATATATATAAACAAAAAGGGTTTGGCATGAAGGATCCAAGGAGAGACAGAGAGAGAACCCCCTAGAAGATATTGCCTCTTACATGCCATTAATGCCTCATCAGTCAAGACTGAGGGAGTCATTTGGACTTCGGGGTGATGCTGATTTGAGGCATGTTGGAGTGTCATAGCCTAGTGAGTCGAGTCAACAGAGATGGAGAGTCGTACCCTCAATTACAGTGGTAGTACCTACAATAGTTCTTATATTACATATTGACCTAGTATTCATAGCTTAAATAGTGAGGGTAGTGATTGAGGCAATACCCAGTACACCAACCACGATAGCTCCAGTAACTCTGGTAGTCACATTGGTGTGTATTGTAAAAAATATGAAGGAGTTAGGGTGTGAACCCTTTTTGGGTGAACCGAATGCAGTGATAGCGGTTAGGTGGCTTCATATAGTCAAATACATTTTGGATCAAATACATGTAACGAAGGATTTGTGGGTGAACTATGCCACCCATTTGCTTTCTGATAGGGCACGGTCTTGGTAGGATACAGTGAGGTTGAGGAGACATGGTCATAAATCTATTTTAAGGTGTAACTTGAGCACCAATTTTATTCATTGTATCACTACAAGGTAAAAGAGTAGGAATTTTTAGCCTTGATGTTGGGAGACATATAATTACTCGATTATGAGAGGACGTTCCATGACCTCTCCATGTTCACCTTACATTATGTTCCTAGTGAACTGCATATGATTGAGAGACTATGAGATGGGTTGCGCTAAGAATTGAGGCAATGATTGATTGCATTGAAGTTTGAAACAACCAGAGATCTCATTGAGGTTGTTGAGGTCGTACAGGAATGTATGAGGGAGGCTAGTAAGGCCATCTTAGTTTGGGCAAACAAAAGAACATAAATAATTCTCCAGGAAAACCATCTCTAAAAAAAAAAAGAATAAGGAGAAGTTTAGTCAGTTCAAGAAAGGGGGAGGAACAACAATAATATCTACTCAAAGTACTAAGGTGGGGTGGACTATAGGGCAATCGAACCTGAGGGGTAGTTTTACTAGAGAATCTTCAAAGTAGAAGATGATCATTTACCCTCAGTGTGCCTAATATAAGCAGAGGTATCCGAGAGATTTTTCTGCATCGCTAGGATGGTGTTACATTTGTAGGGGGAACATATATGGCGAGATTGCTCATATTTAGGCGAAGGTGTTATTATTGTGGAAGTTAGGGTCATTTTCAGAGAAATTGCCCCCACAGAACTAAGTTTATTAAGAATTAGCAATAGTAGGCTCAAAGCTTGTAGGAGTCTGCCATTGTGGATAGACCAGGCAGACGGGCACAGTTAGAGGCTAGTGGTAGTAGAGGTCGGTCTCCTGTTTAGAATGATAGGACTCAAGAAAGGTGTTTTATGTAACACAAGAGGAGACCAGGGAAGGCCTTGATGTGGTAGCAGATACATTAAAGTTAAATTTTTTATATGTACATATATTATTTGATCCTAAGGCTCCGCATTCCTTTATTATAAATAAATTTATGGGGAAACTGGGTAAAAATCCATGTTGGATAAAAAAAAGGGTTTGTTATAAGTACTCTATTAAGTGAAAATGCGAATATCGATCATGTATATAAGGGGATCAAGGTTGATATTAATGGGTGTGAGATGAGAGTAAACCTATTACCATTGGAGTTACATGACTTTGATGTCATCTTAGGTATGGATTGGTTGGGTGGGTATAGGGCTCAAATAGACTATTTTGCAAAAACAGTAACTCTCCAAGAACCGGATGGTAGGAGAGTGATATTTAGAAGAAATAGAAATGTTATTCTAAATTGTATTATCTCAGTTATGACCTCTAAAAAGATGATAAAGAAAGGGTGTGAAACCTACCTTGCCCATGTTTTAGAGACAAAAAGGAAGATTTTCAATTATCGAATATTACCATAATGAGAGAATTTCTAGACATATTCTCAAATGAGTTATCGAGAGTTTCACTAGAGAGAGAAGTAAAGGATAACGCCTGAAGAGGATGACACCTTGTTAATTGGTTAAGTTGAAGATTCAATTATAGGAATTATTGGATAAAGGATTCATTTGTTCAAGTAATTCACCCCAGGAAGCTCCAGTAGTAATTGGGAAGAAGAAGGATGGAAATCTTAGACCATGTATAGATTATAGACAATTAAATAAGATAACGATGAAAAATAAATATACATTTACATGGAAAAATGATTTGTTTGATCAACTTAAAGGAGTTAGGGTGCTTTCAAAGATAAACCTAAGATCAGGATACTATCAATTAAGAATAAAGGAGTTGAATATGGAAAAAACCGCATTTGGAACTTATTATAGGCATTATGAGTTCCTAGTAATACAATTTTGATTCACAAATGCATCAACAATGTTTATGGATTTAATGAATTGGGTTTTCCAATCTACTTGGATAAGTTTGTGGTGGTGTTCATAGATGATATCTTAGTCTATTCTAGTTTTTACTTGGAGTATAAACAACATTTGAGGCAAGTGTTATTGACTTTAAGGAATCATCAATTGTATGTCATGCTGAGTAAGTGTGAGTTTTGGCTAAAGGAAGTGTTTTTTCTAGGACATGTTATATCACCTGAAGGAATATTTATGGACCCTAAGAAGGTTGAGGCAGTGTTGAAATGGGAAAGACCAACAAATGTGACTAAAACTCATAATTTCTTTGGGTTAGAGGGATATTACAAAAGGTTTATTTAAGGATTCTCTACTAAAGCTATTCTAATGACATAACTAACTTGAAAAGAGACAATATGAATAGACAAAAGAGTGTGAAAAGTGCTTCCAATAGTTGAAAAGATGGAACACACTTGCATCGATGTTGATACTCACTTTAGAAACTGAAGGGTTGGTGGTCTATAGTGATGCATCAAAAAAGAGTTTCTATTGGGTATTGATGCAACACGGTAAGGTGAGTGCTTATGCCATAAGACAATTAAAAACTCATGAGGTTAAATTTCCAGTACATGATTTAAAATTAGTCATTGTAGTGTTTGCTCTAAAGGTATGAAGATAATTTTTATATAGATCTCGAGTTAGATTTTTATGGATCATAAGAGTTTGAGGTGTCTGATGACATACAAGGAATTGAATATGTAGCAAAGATGCTAGGTGGAATTGATCAAGGATTATGATTATATAATAGAGTATTGTTCAATGAGGGAAAATGTTTTTATGGGTGCCCTAGGTCGTAAAAACAAGGCAATGGATGCGTAGAGGGATGATTGGGATGGAAGGGAATTACTGGAGCTAAGAAAGATTGATGCCAAAATAGAAATTGGCCATAAGGACTCCTTATCAGCTTAGTTAAGAGTGAGGTCAGTACTTAGGGATAGAGTGCTAAAAGTTCAACAAAAAGATATTGAAGTTGGTAAGATAAGAGACAAAGTTAAGTCAATAATTGAAAGTCCTTTTCAGATCTTGAAGGATGGAATGATAGTATTTGGAAAGCAAATGTACTTACCGAGAGACAAGGCATTGAAAATTGAAGTACTACAGGAAGCTCATGAGTCGAGACTCGCGACACACCTTTGGAGTACTAAGATATACCGCGATTTAAAAGAGTTTTATTGGTGGTCAAATATGAAAAGAGAAGTAGCTGAGTACGTGGCCAAGTATGGAGTGTCCCAGTAGGTAAAAAAAGAACACAAGAAACCAGTAATGCCATTACAACCACTACTGATACCTGAATGGAAGTGAAAAAATATCACTAAGGATTTCGTGTTAGTATTACATAGAGGGAGAAGGGGCAATGATGCTATTTGGGTCATTATAGATCGATTGACTAAATTTGTGTTTTTCTTCTCAATGGAGATGATGGACTCAGTTAATAAATTGGCAAAGTTGTATATGAATGAAATAGTGAGGTTACATAGGGTACTCATGTCAATTGTTTTAGAGCGAAACCCTAAGTTTACCTCTCGTTTATAGCCAAGTACTTAATATGCTATAGGAACAAAGTTGAATTTGAGCATAACTTTGCATCCCAGAATAATGGACAATCTAAGAGAACAATTCAAATATTGCTAAGAACGTGTATATTGGAATTTGGTGGTAATTAGGTGGATCACCTTCCCTTAGTAGAGTTCACCTACAAAAACAACTACCAAGCTACAATAGGAATGACTCCTTATGAAGCTTTATATGGATGTTAGTAGTGTTAGGAAGAAGTAAGGGATAGAAAGCTAATTGGGCTAGAGTTCGTACAGGTTACTTCAAAAAAGATAAAGACAATAAAAGATAGAATGAAAGCTGCCCATGGTAGGAAAAAGAGCTATGTAGATAATAAGAGGAGACCCCTTGAGTTTAGTATTGGAGATAGAGTATTTTTAAAGGTTTCTCCATGGACACATATGCTCTTTTTTTTCTCTTTTTGGCTAATAATTTTCTACATAAAGAGAGGGGAGAAATTGTTGGTTTTTTTCTTCTTATTTCTTGTTATATCCATAAAAAAAAAAAGCAAAATTAGAGTGAGTAAGGGATAGACAAGTACTAAAAACAGGAAATTAAGTCTTTTTGTTGGTTATTTTGAAGAAAACTTAAGGGCTAGGGTTTTGGAAAGGGAAGGAGAGGGAAAGTGAAGGGAGCTTTGGTTCTCTTACATCCATTACTTAGTTATCATCAAATTAAAGTAAGAAATACATCCAAAAATATTAATTACAATGAATTTGTAGTTTTGTTAATGAATTGAAAATTTTAGGGTTATGCGAGAATTAAATTGTGTTGTTTGATTGATGAAAATATGAAATATGGTTGGTTAATGATTTAATTCCAAGAATACAAGGGATAAAAATCCCTCTCTCACTACTTATAGATTTTAGCCAAAAGAAAAGAAATTGAGAGATTAGAGATTTTGATGCAATTGTCTAGAATTGTATGGCATTATAGTTATATGAATGTAAATGGATGGATATAATGGTAGGAAATTTCATAAGGATAAAAATCCTCCCATTTTTTCTTTCCATAGTTTTGGCCAATGCTTGCTAAATAAAGATTTTAAAATTTTGAACTTATTAACGTGGAAAGGTATGTTTAAACTAATTTGGTTGATATATCCGAGAGTTAAAAATAGATTAGTTATGAAGAAATAAAAAAAGAATTTTACCCTTTATGGACATGAAATCCGGCCAACCAGTTGTAAAAGAATTGGATTTGATTAGATTAAGTAATAAGTAAATTATATAAAGTTATGCCGATTGAAAGTGAAAAGGAATGAAAGAAAAAGAAATGGACATTTATATAAAGTTATGCCGATTGAAAGTGATTTGACTAGAATATGGAATTTTCAATGCGAATAAAGTGAGAATTTAGGATTTATATGGAGAATGAAACTAACCTTAATGGTAGATGAATGACAAATAATGTATTAGTTCTATTGGTACAAGAGAGGTTGTGGGACATAATCAGCAGTAGGGGACTAGATCGTAAGCGCAAACATCATGTAGGTGTTCAAAACCTTAAAGGAAACTAGTTAATTATATGAATATTAGTTTAGTCTTCTTTAATTGTATCTTAATCTAAATTGGAAATACAGAGAAAAGTAACACACACGCCCACGTTTCTATTGTCGTAGTTTTTGTTTTTCTTTTAACATAAAAAAATTAAAATTTGAATGGTCAAATAGCTTTCGTTTTTTGTATTGGATCTCACACATAATTGTGTTTTAAATATTGATTTTGTAGAAGTTAAAATAATTTGATTTTCATTCATGAAGATTTGCTTTTCATTTATTTTGCATGTAAAAATTCATCTCACAATAGTTTTATCAAAACAAATATTTTTTTAAGCATATTTTCTTAAAACTACTTTTTTAAACCTGAACTGCAAAAAATACCATAATACCAAATACACATAAAAGCTTCAAAGTTAAGTTCCACTAAATATTAAGCTTAAAAATTTCTGATTCTAAAATTAATGTGGTTATATCAAGTAATTAATAAAACATCCTTTTGGCAATCTAGACAGTGGAATTAGTACCTTGATTAATGGACAATTTGAGAGACTCTGGTTAATGGAATTAGTACCTTGATTGATAAGCAATTTGAGAGACTCTGATTAATGGAGTTAGTGCCTTGGCTAATAGGAGATTTGAGGAATTAATTTCCTAGTGAATGGGATTGGTGCCCTGGTAAATAGGAAATTGGAGAAACTAATTCGTTGGATAATGGGATTAGTGCCCTAACTAATGGGTGATTGGAAAAACTAATTCCCTGGATAATGAGATTAATGCTTTGATTAATGGGTAAGTGTAAATCTTGGGTATAAATTCAACATAAAATTAGAGAAATGTTCTAAATTGAGTGAAGGAAATAAAATGAATGATGTGTGAAATTTGATAAATGGACACAAATATATGTATACGTAAAAGGTAAGGAAATGAAAATTGATCTAAAATCATTTTTATAAATATTTGATTAAGAAATGTAAACCCGGTACAACTCAAGAGTTCTATAAAATTTCTAAAAGAAATGTATAAGGAAATTAAGCAAATAAAATACAAAAAATTGAGGATTTGATGCTTGCAGTAAGATAATGGATATGGACCTTTGAAATTTAGAAAAATGGTTGGCGAACAAATTTTTAAATATAAAAGTGCAAAAATGCTTGAAAAATAAAAAACGTTTAAAATGTGAATTAAATTTTAAAGGAAATGTTTATGAGGAAAGAAAGGTACTTGGATATAAATTAATGAATTTCAATATCGCCTATTGAAAATCGATATTAAAAATATACCGGGATGGGTGAAATAATACCTAATAACTATAAAAGTTACTATTTGAAAGGACATAATGGGATTTTGATAATTTTGCCTATAAAAGAATTGGGTGCAGCCGGCTATGGGGAGGATTGAGAGGGAAGAAAGGAGAAAAGTCCATTTTTGCTTGAAAAATCCTTAAGAAACCTAGAGAAAAACAAGGGAAAAAAGTTAGTGATACTCAAGGATTTGAGCAACAAAATCACTTAGATTTAAAGTGTTTTTAAAAAAAATTTTGGAGATAGTGAGAGGGAAAGGGTGGCAGTAGCAAAAAAGGAAGAAGAGGTGGGAATCATTGATCTATTAGCACTTGGAACCTAGATTACTCCTTGGTAAGGTGTCTCAACATCCATTTAACAAGTTCTTGCAATATTTGTTAAGTTTCCATTGATGTTTTTATCAAATTGAGGTTAGGATTCATGATGATTTTTTAGGGAAATGAGAAATTGAATTAAGTTGATATTTGCGACATGTAATAGGATTGAAATGAGTGGAAATAGAAAGTAATTTAGCAGTCCCTTGCCTAGTGGGTAGCTGACCATTGATGTAATAAGAGGAAGTGTATTTTATTTGAATCCCTAGCTTGATGATACGTGTTTATATGAATTAAAATGTAACATCCTCAAAATTTCTAACAATTTATCTAGAATTCATGAAATTTTTTTTTAATAAAAATTTCAGCAAGGTTTTCCCTAATTTAGCCTATTTCAAGTTATCGACAATATCAACACTAGTCCCTAATAAACCATTTTCACAACTCAGTATTTTTATTTTACTATTACATTTCTCAATTAACAATATTTCACATTTTCTAACGTATCAATTCAAAGAATAATCATGTTAACTAAAATGAAGACAATTATCTTAACAATTATACACAAAATCATAGATTATAAATTTAATATACTTCCTTCAATCATATTTAATCTTTTAAGCATTATTATTAAACAAATGATATTAACTATGTGCTTACACACACACACACATATCACCATTATAATTAGAAAATAGTTACACAACAGAGTACAAGTTGAAGAAGTTAGTCCATTTAAGTTCATACATACACAACAAAATAATTTTCAAAATATACAGGAGGTAATATTATTATTATTAATTTACATGTCCAAAAGATCTATTAGTACTAGGAGTACACTCTAAGGCTACTAGGATGCGCGATATTGAGATGAACCTACACAATGATTTAAAAGAAAACCATGGTCAATTAGAGCATTTACATTTTGCATTTATATATATATTAGTTACTCACAAAGAAATTTCTAAATTTACTACGCATCTCTCAGGTACTAGTCACAAATCAATAATCTAAAATCTAAAATTATCCACACCATAGAGCGCCACTTCCAAACTAGTACAACTGGACCACCAGCCGCCCATTCACAGGGCACCAGCTCTATACCACGATAACTGGTCTACCAGTCGCCCATTCACAGAATAAATTATAATGGAAAAATCTATCAGCATAACGCATAAAATTTCATTGATTGAGGAGATAATTTAAATATCTAAAGTTTAGAAAAACATATTCAAAGTATTAAGCACCTACTTGGTGTTTGCGTCCTGCTAGCTGAACCTGTTTACTAAGTGGTTCCTGTAGTCTCGCCCACTCCTACAGGTTCCATTCGTTACCAATTAAATTATTACATCAATAATGTCACCGCATCACCAATTTAATTCTATATTAACAAAATCAACTTGTTATCAATTTAATTATTTCGTCAACAACACCACCACAAAACCACTTTAATTATCAAACCAACAATAACAACTTATTACTAATTTAATTACTTCATCAACACCTTACCACATAATTCATTTAATTATCAAACAATAATATTAATTCATCACTGATATTTACTACATAATTCATTTTATTATCAATCAACAATATCAATTCATCACTAATATAATTTCTTCATCATTAACATTACCACATAACTCATTTAATTATCAAACAACAATATTAACTCATCACTAATATAATTTTCTCATCATCAACATTACCACATAACTCATTTAATTATCAATCAAAAATATTAACCCATCACTAATATAATTTCTTCATCATCAACATTACCACATAACTCATTTAATTATCAATCAAAAATATTAACTCATCACTAATATAATTTCTTCATCATCAACATTACCACATAACTCATTTAATTATCAATCAACAATGTCACTAGATCTATCTTCTTCATCTTTTGTGAATTGTTTTGAATGAACTTTGATAAATTTTCACTCAATTTCTTCTCCCTCTCAAGCCCTAACATGGTCGGCCAACATGGCTAATTTCCCACTCCCCACTTCTTTAAATATTTACAAGTTTTCCCCCCTTTTCATTTAAGGACTTCCTTGTTTTGTTTTAAAACCATTTGGCCCAAAAGTTTGACTTATTCAATTTCATCCTTGTCTAATGTTTAACCTCCTTAGATAATAATTTCTACTCCATTAATTTCTATTATTATTATTATTATTTATTTATTTAATTATTTGTCCCCCCCTTTTTTAAAATAAATGTAAATCAAAATACATGAATTTACTCGGGAGTTACATGAAATGATGAGAATGTATAAATGAATAACAATGAAGGTGTTAGAAAGGGTTGAGAAAAGTGTTGATTGATAAGTTAATGAAATTGGGAGAATTGTCAACAATTGTGATAAGTTGCAAAATGATGATATTGGATAAACTAGTTCTTAGAATGTGTCTTTGGCAACATTATAGTGTGTATAACATGACAAGAAATTTATTTTGAATAAAGATAAGTTAAATTGGTAATGTGTGAATATTATGAAATTTATCGACGAAACTAGACAGTTTCATCTCTTGATCTTCCAAAGGGAATTTGAGCATGACAATGAGGGAATTTGGACTAAGTCTTTCATAGAAATTGTAGCCTTGGATGTTATCTATCCAAGGAAGTTAACCTTGCATAATGTGGAGTTTTGGAACTCCATCTATGGGCTAATAACTTAGAGAGGGTCGGGACAAACCTTACTAGACAAATGGTCATCTCCTTGATAATGGGTAATTTTGAGGGCTTTAGGAGTAGAACTGGGTTCTTCTCCCTTCAATGGACATATAGCCCTATGTCTTAGCTTTTCAAGAGATTAAGTCACACCTTAAATGGAACTATATAATGTTAGTTATGGATGAAACCCAAAATAGTGTTCGAATGAGGAATTATGCTGATTGTTATATTTGTTTGCATTTTTATTTAAGAACTTAAGGAAAAGAATTTAATGGGAACATAAGATGTAAATTTAAGAAAAAATGGTAATAATGAATGAGATGATTAAAGAGAAATTTGTATAGATTTTGGATTTAGAAGAAATACACACTCATGAGTAATGACATGGTATGCTTGTTAATGCAGGAGAAGCCACATGACCCAAATAGCAGCTCAGGACGACCAATCAAGCTTTTATAGCAGGTAGGTGCCTAACACCTATGCTTTCTATTTTCTAATATTTTAAATTGTTCGGTATGTTAATGCTTTGAACTTGGTAGTCTATATATATGATGTTAATAACAAAAATAAAAAGGGATCTCTATGAATGGTAGTTTGAGATGACATTGATTAGCTATCTAGGTTTAGATAGATAATGGTATCAATGGGGTTCCATTGGTGTTGACATTTCTTAAAATTGATTAGTCAATCCCGAGTAATTAGGTGATTAATGATGTCAGTAAAGATTACTAACATCGGCATGGTTAATCCTGGTTAAGGAAAAAGATAAGTTGATTAACTATTTCAGGGTATGAATAATTAATGATATCAATGGACTGCATTGGTATCGACAATCATTTCTAGTGTGATTAGCTGCTCCTAGGTAATGAAGCTAATGATATCAAGGGTTCTTAATATTGGCAACTTTAATAATAAACCAGATAAGGATAAGAATTGATTAACTATTTAAAGGTAGGAATAATTAATGATATCAATAGGTTGTATTGGTATCGGCACTTGAATGAAATTGATTAGTCTAACCCGGTATTGGGATACTAATGATATTAAGAGATTTATTAGTATCAACAATTACCTTCTGGAGAATGGGAAAGAAAACATTGATTAGTTATTTCGAAAGAATAGGATAAGCTAAAGATACCAAGAGGGGAATATCTTGGTATCAAGTGAGAATTAATTCATAAGGAGATGGTGTTCAAAACCATTGAGTTGAGTTGAGATTTCCAAGATGAAATTATTCTTGAAAAATAGTTTAGGATATTAGATGGATATTGGTAATAGATGGAAAATATATGTTGTAAAAGAGGTTTATACCTAAATTTATTTATCAAAGAAATGCCATGGAAATTATTCCTTGTTGTTGTTATTGTTTGTTACTACTTTTTATTTATATGCATATGTTAATTTTTATTTTCAGGTCTATTGGGGTCACATCAGGAGTGATGTTAGTTTAGTCACCTTTTGCTTTTGGACATGTAATTATTTTGTAAATTAAGAGACTTATCTCCTAAAACTTGAAATATAATATTGACCCATAAATTTGGATGTATGACTTTAATCTAATGTATGTAATTATAAGTACTTGTTTAACCATGCATATTTATAGTAGAAATCAAATTCTTCACTTGAATTACATTATATGATATTATGCAACATGTATTCATGTGATGATATTATGTAATAATGAATTATGCGTTATTATTTTGTGAACTTGAATTGTGTGATGTTATTGAATAAGGTGTATTGTATTGATGAGGATGAGTTAGGTTAGGATCCAAGATGAATGGATCGGGCTGTGAAATGAAATTGAAAGTGTATTATGATTTTGTCGATAACTCCACTGAAATTTTCTATGAACATTTTAGTGGAACTTGTTTAAAAATATTAATGAAATTTTCATTTACCTATTGTGTGTTTTCCTGGAAATTAGGACTATTATAATAAGTCAGAAAAATCTAAATGATTGGTAATAAAATAAAAATGTGGTTTAGGCTAGAGACGACCTTAGTACGTTCACAAAATTAGATATTGTGGTATCGATTTACAAAGATAAAGGTATAATAAGAGATAAATTGTTTGATAAATGAGGATTATGAACACACACATGTAGAATATAATATTAAATTATCATTGAGTGTGAAGCTAATTATGCCTAATATAAAACAAATTTTCAAGTACTTTGCAACACCAAGCCTTTGCCTAATCAATAGATGTAATTAAGAGAATGAATATTTTTTTGTAATATAATTTTGTATCCAAATTGCATTCACTTATCTAACTTAATTAGGGATCATGTATTTAAGATAATTATCTCCTTTAGATATGTTTATAATTTTGTTGTACTCTTTTTTTTTTATAAAGTTACTTTTTTAAACCCGAACCGGAAAAAATATCACAATATCAAAAACACACAAAAGCTTCAAAGTTAAGTTCCACTAAATATTACACTTAAAAATTTCTGATTCTAAAATTAATGATGCTATAATAAGTAATTAATCAGACATCCTTTTGACAATCTAGACAATGGGATATGAAGGTCACATCTTTTTTATTTGATATTAACTGAAGAGAAAAATTTAGATGAGCTTATATTTTAATTAAAATTTTTTCTTGATGATGTTAAAGCTACATCCTCATATTAACCTCATATTACTCTAAATACAAAACGTCAAGAGTGTTGTAGATATAATTTTAAGCACTTGAAATTAAACAAACACATGTATATAAATGTATGGTTTTATTAAATATATGGTCGGGTGCAATCTCTATCTAAAATATTATTTCAAAAGAATAGGACAATTCTCTTATTATTCCCTTGGATTTGATATTTGGTGATTTGATTTATTTGTGAAATCAAGCCAAAATTTATGCTTTGCAAGAGCTCGAATATAAACATGTATGGCGAAGTGAGATTTGGTGATTTGATACTTTAAATAGTACTTTTGATTTTTCTTCAAAGTGTTGTTGAATAATTTTTATGGGGTGTTTAGACTTGATTAAACAGAACTTCGTTCTTTGTAGACTTCAAGTATAGATGAAGAAGGTTGAGAATTTTTGGAGAGCTTTCTTATTTGAAGAGCTTGTCTTAAAGAAAATTTATATGTACAAGAATTCTTTTTTTTTTTCTCTAGGTTAAGGCCATCTATTTATAGAAATATGTAGGATCTCAAGTCCTTTTCCATTGCCACATGGTATGATTTTATTGGTTGATCTATATTGATGAGATCTTGTATTTATAACAATATCTTGAATATCTCATTTTAACAATCAACCTTTTATTATCAAAGAAATATATGAAGATTTATTTATTTTTTATGTTATTTATTTTTATTTTATTTTATCTTTCATTTAAAAATAAAATTTGGTAATTTTTTTTTGTTTCTACAAGTGTAATAAAATATTTTTAATTGACATAATAATTAAAAATATTATTATTATTATTATTATTATGAGTATGACGTGTATAATTGACGTATCGGATCACGAGAAAACAAAATTACTAGCACAAATGGAAAATTAGGCACGATAAGAGACATGATATGCTGTTCCACTCGTGCACAGTTTTTCATGCATTAATTAAT
>Ga0325414_1001794_pt1 | contig 21280 bp, 6 predicted proteins | sample PopdelMetagenome_8_FD_206183 | JGI IMG/M metagenome (GOLD analysis project Ga0325414, IMG submission 206183) | Populus deltoides microbial communities from Bellville, Georgia, United States - Leaf-PdKOR-R3 | ecosystem: Host-associated > Plants > Phyllosphere > Phylloplane/Leaf | place: USA... | reverse complement strand
GAAGTTTTTTTTTTTTTAATCCATGGTTGAAATTGTGTTTTTAAATAGCATGGAGAAGAGAAAATGGAAAGATTGGCAGCGAGCGAGGTAGCTGAATTTCCTGTAAATTCTCGCATTTCTGTAACCCTTGAATCTCGTAAACTTTCAAAGGATGTGAAGGGGCACAAGATGGATCCTACAAAAATATCAAATCCAGCTGAATTAGGATTATTAAATTGGTTCTTGATTCTCAGACAACTTCATGTTCATCACTTTCTCACTGATACAAGACTTGTCCAATGGTTATCATGTCACCCGCTCCAAAAGATTATTAAAACTTATTTTCCAAATTAATACCTTCAAATAATAATTTTCACCGGAATACATGCCCAACCATTGATCACACTGATAATATATGCAAATAATAACCACAGATATAGCATATGCATAATATATAGGTCGTGCATAAATAAATTTGCGCGACCAATACATTGTGCATATGCTAAATATGAAACCACTTGTCATCCTAATATTACATGCGTGACCTATAAATTAATCATGTATTATATACCCAGCAGAACTATTTTGTCACCTATACTAGTTGAAAAATAAGTTTGCTATCCATGCTAATTTGGAAAAAAAAAAAAACTCCACTTCAATAGTATATAAAAATTGAGAGGATGTAAGTTTGAGGAGTATAATTTAACTGATCAGGTTTTAGATTTGCTTCCTACAAATCGCCAGTTTGAGTCCCATAAATCTCAGGATCACTGGAGACTTACATAGTTATTATCTTCAAAGCTCGTGAGATTAATCGAGATGCATGCAAACTGACCGAATATCCACTTAGTAATAAAAATTGAAAGAATGTACATACGTTGATTGAATTAATTTAATTTAATTTTTTTAATATATCTTTTTGTCGACATTGATTGCTAAATAATTAGAGGAATTCATAAACAAAAGTATTTTGAGCTGATCCATGACGTGCGCCCATGGTGGAAAATCTGCAAACCACCGTCATAGGGCTTCTTCGCCATCTGGTGCCGGCTATAATCAAATTGTCTTGTAAATTGGATTTTTATAGGCAGCGTTTTTCTAGTTGCTCCGTCATTTATGACGTTGTACGATGATCATGTGAGGTTGAAATGTGAACACCACCGTATATTTGCAGATATTTTATATCAACTTGCAAATGGGGGGAGAGGGTGGTGTCCCTGTCGACGGGCACCCTTTTCTCCACGCACGGAATGCCATACATGCTTCCTCGTCAAAAAGACTGTTATTACACCATCTAACCTTTTTTGATTTTCGAATTAAATGCTGTTTTACTTCCAGAATCATGTAGTGTGGACTCATGTGTATCTGGATGACGTCTCGGGTCTCTATTTTCTTTCTAAAAATAATATATAAGTATTGCAAGCTGGTGTTTTTATATTATTTTTTTTTATATCTCTAGATATGGTCTTGACTGATCAACTAAAATGATTTTATTTTAATCAAATAATTAAAAAATAAATAAAATAATAGATGGATAAAAAACAAAAAAAAATCATGATAACTCAATACATAGATTTTTTTCAAGAAAAGAAAATAATGTAGTTTAATTTTCGGCCAATTAAATATAGAAGTGTAAAATTAGGTAGAGGGGGATAAAAAACAGACCCGAGTCAATCTAAGTTAGTATAATAGACAAGTAATTTGGGCAATAAAAATCGAGTCAACCCGGGTTAACTTGCTACATCCATATTTTAAATCATGAAATCGAGATAACTCAACAGAAAAAAAAAATCAAGGAAAACCAAAACTATTTTAAAAAAAAAAGATTATGTTGAATGATGAAATCGAGAAAATAAGCCAAAAAAGATGCCCCTCTAAATTTTCAAACTTGTGACCTAAGTCATTAGATCGGAAGCACCATGTATGAAAAAACCATAAAGCCTAATCCCTAACAAATTAAATGATAAATGATGAAATTAGGGGGAAAATCTATTACACAAAAACAATTTAATACAAAAAATGGTAATTAAAAAAATGATAATAAAAATTAGAATACAAAATAAATTAGAGAAAGAATGAGAAAGAAATTGAAAAAATAAATATACCATAAATTTAGATTGAATGATGAAATTAAAAACTAATAGAATCTTTACAAAAAAAGTAAAGAAAAAATAGAAATAAAAAAGGATAATGATCAAATTGAAAAATATATATGATAAATTAGGATTGAATAATAAAATTAAAAACAAATAAAAATTATATAAAAGGACTGAGAACAAAAAAATTAGAAATCAAAAGAATAAGGACTGAAGTTGAGATTCCAAGAATAAAAAGGACCAAGTTGTAATTTTCAGGGGAGAAGGAAGAAAATTTTAAAAAAAAAACAGAGCAAAGAAAGCCCCACCGGTGACAAACCACCTCCTATCGGCTACAGACGTCGTACCAACAAGATGAAAACGCGAAGGTGATCCAAACTCTAAGTTTGCAGGCATCTCCTACGCGTTAGCACTTGCTCTGCACGTGCCAAAAATTTTTTCTATTAAAATATTATTTTACCTGTGTAAAAGACCAAAATTTCCTCCACGAAGCCGATACTAACAAAAAAAAAAAAAAAACTTAGTAAAAAAACCAAAAATCCCTAATCGAATGTTTTATTTTTTTATTTCAAGGGTAATGTTTTCATTTTATTATGTTTTGAAAAATAAAAGGATAGAGGTGCCCTTGCTTGTCAGTTTTAAAACTTTTAACTTTAAAGATAATTACTGTGCATAAAGAAAAACTTTTAATAATCAACACGAAAAGATTGAAATACCCCAGCACTAACGCCATTGATTTTTCCGGGGATTAGTAAAAGTTTTTCTATATGCATGCTGAATTTACCTTCCCCTCTATATATATATATATATATATATATATATATATATATATATATATAAATTGAAGAGCAATATATCAGATAAAGATTAAAAGTAATCTGTCTAATGGACCCTTGAATAAGTAGTTGCTTTTCTTACCGTAATTAATCCAAAAGGCAAGATATGCAAGACCAGCTCTTTATTGATCAACATGAACTTGGCTCATAATTTGCCTGTTAGATTCAGATCAGCTGCAGAAAATGACATCTGGAGACTTATCAAGAAATATATATTGCTAGCTTTGATACCTAGGCGATGCTGCGGGTCATTTTTTTTGCATAAAAAATATTTTAAAAAATAAAAATTTAAAAATCTTAAAAAACTAATGAAGAAAAAGAAAAAAAAACATTAAATTAATTGGTTCAACCTATTAAATCAGGTTATCCCGTAAAACCTGAGATTTGCATCATGAAAGTTTGATAACTAAATAGAAAAAAAAATAACAGGTTTACCTAGAATTAACCGGGTTAACCCATCAAACCAAGTTAACCCGTCAAGCCTAAGATATGTGTCATAAAAGTATGAAAGTCTGATAATTAAATAGAAAGAAAATTAACTTTAACAAATTAAACTAAATGAAAAAAATAACTTGTCAAATCAGGTTAACCCATCAAACCCGAGATTCGTATCATGAAAATCTGATAACTAAATAAAAAAAAATTAACATTAACAAACTAAATCAAACAAAAAAATTCATTAAAAAAAATAAAAAGAAAAAACAAAAGAAAAAAAACAATTATATAATATAATACAACATAATAATAATAATAATAATAATAATGAAAAAACGTGGGGAAATTTTTTTTAAAAAAAAGTGGGGAAAGCTAAAGCTAAAGCTATATTCTCAACCAACTCAATATTGAAAAAATAAATTTAACAAAGATAATTTAAAAAAAAAACATGTGGGGGAAACATTGTAGCCAAACAAAAAACATGTAAGGGAAACACTGTAGTAATCCATAGTATTTTTTTTTTAAAAAAACTACAAAGCTAATCTCTCAACCAGCTCAATATATATAAAAAAAACCGACAAAGGCTATCTAAAAAAAAAGTCAATTTTGGGTAAAAGAAATGAAAAAAATGTACAAAAAAGGAAACAAAAGCAAAAAAAAAAAAAAAACACGTGAGGAAAGCTACAGTGTTTTAAAGAAAAAAAATGAAATTTTCAATCAGCTCAGTAGTAAAAAAATAAAATCAACAAAAATAATTCTGAAAAAAACAAAACAAAAAGAAAGAAAATATGTAAAAAATGACAATTTTAGAAAAAAAGAAAAATAAAAAAAATAAAAGAAAAACATATGGGGAAAGCTAAAGCTAGATTATCAGCCAACTCAATATTGAAAAAATAAATTTGATAAAGATAATTTTTAAAAAAATATATGGAAAAACACTGCAGCAAAACAAAAACTATGAAGGGGAAACACTGTAGCAATCCATATTTTTTTTTTTCAAAAAAACTATAAAGTTAAATTCTCAACCAACTTAATATAAAAAAAAAATCTACAAAGACCATTTTGAAAAGAAAAAAAACGAATAAAGAAATCATAAAAAAAGAAAACAATGTATGAGAATATTATAGCAATTCACAATGTTTTAAAAAAAACTATATAGTTAAATTTTCAACCAGTTCAATATTTAAAAAAATTAGCAAAGATAATTTTGAAACAAAAATTTTTGTTTAAAAAAAAGAAGAAATCAATTTTGGGTAAAAAAAAACATGTAAAAAAAACTGCTGTTACAGTAAAAAAACCGACGCGTTTTAGAGTATTTTACTAGCTTTGATACCCGTGCAATGCCGCGGGTCATTTTTTTTTGCATAAAAAATATTTTAAAAAATAAAAATTTAAAAATCTTGGGTTTTTCTGCAAAGTTATGCCCAAAAATCTTGGGTGTGGCTGCAACGCCTGACCTAAGAGTAATATTTATAATATTAATAATAAAATTAAACTTGCATGACCCAAGTTTAAGTGAGTCTGGCTGTAACACCGAACCCAAGAATACTGAATGTGGGTCTGGCTATAAGGTCGTGTCATAAAAGTGTAATAATTAAATAGATTAATTAAAAAACAAAGAAAAAAATCAACAGGAAGGAAAAAATCAATGAAGAAAAAGAAAAAAAAACATTAAATTAATTGGATCAACCTTTTAAATCAGGTTATCCCGTAAAACCTGAGATTTGCATCATGAAAGTTTGATAACTAAATAGAAAAAAAAATGACGGGTTTACCTAGAATTAACCGGGTTAACCCATCAAACCAAGTTAACCCGTCAAGCTCAGGATACGTGTCATAAAAGTATGAAAGTCTGATAATTAAATAGAAAGAAAATTAACTTTAACAAATTAAACTAAATGAAAAAAATAACTCGTCAAATCAGGTTAACCCATCAAACCCGAGATTCGTATCATGAAAATCTGATAACTAAATAAAAAAAAATTAACATTAACAAACTAAATCAAACAAAAAAAATTCATTAAAAAAAATAAAAAGAAAAAACAAAAGAAAAAAACAATTATATAATATAATACAACATAATAATAATTATAATTATAATTATAATTATAATGAAAAAACGTGGAGAAAATTTTTTTTAAAAAAAAAGTGGGGAAAGTTAAAGCTAAAGCTAAATTCTCAACCAACTCAATATTGAAAAAATAAATTTAACAAAGATAATTTTAAAAAAACATGTGGGGGAAACACTGTAGCCAAACAAAAACCATGTAAGGGAAAGTAGTAATCCATAGTATTTTTTTTTTAAAAAAAGCTACAAAGCTAATGTCTCAACCAGCTCAATATATATAAAAAAAAAACCGACAAAAGCTATCTAAAAAAAAAGTCAATTTTGGGTAAAAGAAATGAAAAAAATGTACAAAAAAGGAAACAAAAGCACAAAAAAAAAAAACACGTGAGGAAAGCTACAGTGTTTTAAAGAAAAAAAAACTAAATTTTCAATCAGCTCAGTAGTAAAAAAATAAAATCAACAAAAATAATTCTGAAAAAAACAAAACAAAAAGAAAGAAAATATGTAAAAAATGACAATTTTAGAAAAAAAGAAAAATAAAAAAAATAAAATAAAAACATATGGGGAAAGCTAAAGGTAGATTATCAGCCAACTCAATATTGAAAAAATAAATTCGATAAAGATAATTTTTTAAAAAAATATATGGGAAAACACTGCAGCAAAACAAAAATTATGAAGGGGAAACACTATAGCAATTCATATTGTTTTTTTTTCAAAAAAAACTATAAAGTTAAATTCTCAACCAACTTAATATAAAAAAAATAAAATCTACAAAGACCATTTTGAAAAGAAAAAACACGAATAAAGAAATCATAAAAAAAGAAAACAATGTATGAGAATATTATAGCAATTCACAATGTTTTAAAAAAAAACTATATAGTTAAATTTTCAACCAGTTCAATATTTAAAAAAAATTAGTAAAGATAATTTTGAAAAAAAAAATTTTTTAAAAAGAAGAAGAAATAAATTTTGGGTAAAAAAAAAAACATGTAAAAAAAACCAAAACCAAAAGCAAAAAAAAAAAAAAACTGCTGCTACAGTGAAGAACCGACGCGTTTTAGAGTATTCTACTAGCTTTGATACCCGTGCAATGCCGCGGGTCATTTTTTTTGCATAAAAAATATTTTAAAAAATAAAAATTTAAAAATCTTGGGTTTTTCTGCAAAGTTATGCCCAAAAATCTTGGGTTTGGCTGCAACGCCTGACCTAAGAGTAATATTTATAATATTAATAATAAAATTAAACTTGCATGACCCAAGTTTAAGTGAGTCTGGCTGTAACACGGGACCCAAGAATACTGAATGCGGGTCTGGCTATAATATCGTGTCATAAAAGTGTAATAATTAAATAGATTAATTAAAAAAACAAAGAAAAAAACAACAGGAAGGAAAAAACCAATGAAGAAAAAGAAAAAAACATTAAATTAATTGGGTCAACCTTTTAAATCAGGTTATCCCGTAAAACCTGAGATTTGCATCATGAAAGTTTGATAACTAAATAGAAAAAAAATGACGGGTTTACCTAGAATTAACCGGGTTAACCCATCAAACCAAGTTAACCTGTCAAATCCAGGATACGTGTCATAAAAGTATGAAAGTCTGATAATTAAATAGAAAGAAAATTAACTTTAAAAATTTAACTAAATGAAAAAAATAACTCGTCAAATCAGGTTAACCCATCAAACCCGAGATTCGTATCATGAAAATTTGATAACTACATAAAAAATTTAACATTAACAAACTAAATCAAACAAAAAAAATTCATTAAAAAAAATAAAAAGAAAAAACGAAAGAAAAAAACAGTTATATAATATAATACAACATAATAATAATAATAATTATAGTTATAATAAAAAAACGTGGGGAAAATTTAAAAAAAATGAAAAAAAAGTGAGGAAAGCCAAAGTTAAAGCTAAATTCTCAACCAACTTAATATTGAAAAAATAAATTTAACAAAGATAATTTTAAAAAAAAAACATGTAGGGAAACACTGTAGCCAAACAAAAATCATGTAAGGGAAACACTGGAGTAATCCATAGTTTTTTTTTTAAAAAAAAAAACTACAAAGCTAATCTCTCAACCAGTTCAATATATATATAAAAAACCGACAAAGGCTATCTAAAAAAAAACGAAGTCAATTTTGGGTAAAAGAAATGAAAAAAAGGTACCAAAAAGGAAACAAAAGCAAAAAAAAAACACGTGAGAAAAGCTACAGTATTTTAAAGCAAAAAAACTAAATTTTCAATCAGCTCAATAGTAAAAAAATAAAATCAACAAAAATAATTCTGAAAAAAACAAAACAAAAGGAAAGAAAATATGTAAAAAATGACAATTTTAGAAAAAAAGAAAAATAAAAAAAATAAAAGAAAAACATATGGGGAAAGCTAAAGCTAGATTATCAGCCAGCTCAATATTGAAAAAATAAATTCAATAAAGATAATTTTTTAAAAAAATATATGGGGAAACACTGCAGCAAAACAAAAACTATGAAGGGGAAACACTGTAGCAATCCATACTGTTTTTTTCAAAAAAAACTATAAAGCTAAATTCTCAACCAACTTAATATAAAAAAATTAAAATCTACAAAGACCATTTTGAAAAAAAAAACAAATAAAGAAATCATAAAAAAAAGAAAACAATGTATGAGAATATTATAGCAATTCACAATGTTTAAAAAAAACACTATATTGTTAAATTTTCAACCAGTTCAATATTTAAAAAAATTAGCAAAGATAATTTTGAAACAAAATTTTTTTTTTAAAAAAAGAAGAAGAAATAAATTTTGGGTAAAAAAAAAACATGTAAAAAAAAAACCAAAACCAAAAGCAAAAAAAAAAAACTGCTGCTACAGTGAAAAACCCACGTATTTTAGAGTATTCTATAATAGTTTTACGGGGAGATTTTATTATTGATTGTTTGAAACCTGAGATTGAGAGTCGGTATTGGTTTAGACTTCGGTCATTAAGTGTCGTTTCTGTTCTGGAGACGCCGTGGATTTTTTTATTCGAAGTTTTAAATCAGTTATTGAATTAATTTATTTTTTGATATTTTATTTTGATATTAAATTTAATTTTTATTTTTTTAATTGCAATATATTTGATCTTAGATTATTTTTTAAGTTAATTACTTTTTAATTCCATCTTTTTTATTTCTCCCTTTTGTATATTTATCTTTTCCATTATGGGAGTATTGGTACATACCACAATTTAGCATTCGTTTTCAAGTATTTTATATACCGCAATTTACCATTATTTATCAATAAAATTAATACATAATTATTGTAAATTTGGTACTATATATTATAACTCTTGTCACCGTTTCCTTAATTAGCATCATATTAATTATTATCATGCCATTACTACTATTATTTTTTCAATCTTGATTAGATTATGTGATATTATTACTTTTGATAGTTGTATTGTTATGTTTTTAATCAAGTATATATAATTTTTTTCCTTCTCACAGCTTCGTTTAAAAAATGGTTTCTTTAAAAAAAAAACAAAAAACGATAAAATTTGAGGTACCCACGAGAACAACAACGACGACAACAAAATTTTTTGCCACGTGATATAAATGCAAGTTGTCTTCCAAGTTTTATATTATCTGTGTTCCTAAAAGCCATTGACGTCCATCGCTTGTTTCCATCTTTGCCATGGCCGGTTTCTGACCACCAAATTCTCCTCTGCACGTCCAGGTAGTTTCTCACACATATCCGTGGCCGTGCTTAATTAGGCACAGTAGTTTATTTAGTTGAGTTATAGTTTGACCAGAAGAAATTAAGTCATGATCATGAGTATTGATTAATTAAATAAAGGTAATTTAGCATATGGAATAGCACTCCTTCAAGAATATTTGGCTGCCTATTTAGAATCGTTTCTGCATAAATTCTTCATATATATATATATATATATATATATATATATATATATATATATGAGAGTGCTGTTAGGCAATAATAGAAAAAAAAAAAAACAAGTTGCATTTCATGTTTATTTGGACTGTTTAATTGGGAAAAAAAATCATAGAAAAGAAACCTCGTAAAAGAATGGCTTCCTACAATAAATGTACACCATTATTTGTTTCAAGGAGTTAAAACAACTTGGTATTTCCTATCTACTGGAAGATGGCACCAAAAAACTGGGCCACGTCCCTCTCTCGTGCCAGAATTTCTTCCTGGACTTGGAAAAAACAGAGCAACATGTATTTGAATTAAGCAGCATCAGTGACCCGGCAGCTAAAATTCGCCTGAATTCCTGACGTTTTCCAGTAGCTAGGATTGTTCTTCACAAAATTTGAATCAATCCCTTCAAAAGTTCCAAAGAAATGACTGGTGAGAGAAAGTTTCCTCTCCGTTGTTATCATCCCCCTATAATCAGGTGGCGGTGGCGGAGTAACACATGCTTTTTTCAAAACGAATGAAAAATCCTATAGAAATTGAAAAAAAAATAAGAAAAAGTTTGAGAATGAAACTAGAAAAAAAAAGCCTTTAATTAAATCATCATATTTTAAATTAAATTGAATAGTTGTAATTCAGGTTTATCCTAACAGTAAAAAATATCAAAATTAATTATGAAAATTAAATAAATCAATTCAAAAACGAATTAATCTCACTAACATATTAAGTTTCAAGTGTCCAAGTGCCAAGTGTCATATTTTGATATTATAAATATCTATATAATAGCATTAGAAAGCCTACTAGAAAAGTCCATCCACCATGAATTTTACTTAATTTACTACATAATAGAAACCCACACTTACAAATATTTAAGAGGGACCGTGTCTTTCCAATGTGGGATAAACATCTTTTACTTTTTTATTTATTTACAAATTACATCAACAATTCATCACTAGTTTATAATGAATGTCTTTCTACTTTATAAAATTATGCTTATAAGAAGGTATTTTGCATTTTAAACCTTTAATTAGTGTTAGAATTTGAATTCTACTAAAGTTACTGGTATTCATAGATTAAATAAAAAAATTTATTGTAAAATCATAGGTATTACACACATAATAATATCCAAACTCTTCAAGAGGTTTAGAACTATTTAGCATTATCATGGACATGTGCTAAAATCTCATTTTCATGAACATTTACAAGAAAAACCCTAACTCTTGTCACAAGCAGCATCACTTCTATATTCATATAGGTAGAATTGTACATGTATCTATTACATTAAACATGAACTTTTAAATTTCATTAAGAGCCTACACTTATCAATATATGATCCAAAATTAATTATCAGTGTCCAACATATACTAAACAGTAACTTATTATTACCCTTTAAACTTAGAGATAAGTTTCTTGTTGATCCAAATTTGGGTTCTTATTATTGGTATCTTTGATAACAGGTTTCAATTTCATTTCATTAGTTTTTTTTTACCATGTCTCTAGATTGTTCTTTTGAGAGCAAACCTGTTAAATTAGTCATATACTTCACATTTACCTCATTCTTAATCAACCCTCGAATATATCCATGTTGAATGCTTATATGTCTTAACTTACCATTGTAAATGTTATTGTAAGCTTGAGATATAGTTGCTTCATTAACACAATATAAAGAAATAATTGACATAGGTCATGACCACAATTTAATATCCAACAATATATTTTTTAGTTATTCTGCTTCTTTACCCACAACAGCCATAACAATAAATTCTGATTTCATGATGGAATAAAAGATGCACATTTGTTTTTTAGATGCCTAAAATATTGCACCTCCTCTAAGTGAGAAAATCCATCTTGATGTGAACTTATTATCACTCGAACTAGTTATCTAACTTGTATCACAATATCCTTTCATTATAGCTCAAACATCAGAATAAAATAAGCCCAAATTAATAATTTTTTTTTATAACCAAATACTTTTGCAATAGCTTTCTAATGATCCATATTCGGCTTGTTTGTATATATTGATAACTTGTATATAACAAAAATTATATATGATCTTGTACAATGCATAACATAATAAGACTTCCAATGACACATACATATTCTAGTTGTGCTACCATTTTATCACAATAATCATTTGACTTCCAATGACAATATCATACTATCATATTCTAGTTCTGCTATCATTTTATCACAATAATCATTTAACTTCATACTAGAGTCAAATGAGGTATTAACTTACTTTATATTGAGATACTTAAACTTATTAAGTATTTTCTTAATATAATGTGACTGATTAGCACACGCATACATAATTATATGTTTTTTATTGTTGAGATTAATAAAATTTAGGAATTGTTTTTTGTATATGTTAATTTGCTATCTCTTTACTTTTGTGATTCCACCTATTTACGACTTGTGAGGGTGAGGAAAACCTCTTAGGTGCGGGAGACACTTAGTCATAGGCAAACACGAGTGTAAAGGGTGAGGAAATACTGAGTCTAGTAAGGGGCTAAACTACAACATAAAGCTGAAAAATTTCAATGAAAACTTAATCATGTGGAACATGGAAACCCATTTTTATATTTGGTTTGTTTAAATATTTAGATGTTCATAAATTTATTTGGTTGCATTTTATGGTGCTTCAAAGTATGCTCCCTTTTCATTTAAACATAACCTTTGAATTTATAAATGTAACAAGAAAACAAAAGATTTACATGGCCATCTTCCTATAAATACACTCAATTAGATTTTTCTTTTTTCTCTTTTTAAAACATCTCCCTGTAATTTCATTTTTTAACTAATCGTGTTATCCTTTTCATTGTATACTGCGTAATGCGTACAACATAAGTCAACTCTCCCTTTTTTTTAGGCTTATCAACTTTTTTATGATACCATTTGTAATTCCTTACCTCTTGAAAAAACTAAAATGTCAACAGATCAACACCTACGCCCTTTTAATTATTGCAAAATCTAGAAGGGTATTTCTATCAATATCAAGACTTAGGAGTCTTAAAAGATCAGTTAAATGTTGCTTTCTGATATTGCAAATAAAGTTGCTAGCCATGCTCTTGCTAGCTTCCTTTTAACACTACATAGTTATAATGAGTTCCAATGTATTATAGGCTAGTTTATTTTTGTGGTTCAGTATTTTTTAAAAATATTTTTTGTTTGAAAATTAATATTTTTATATATTTTTTTATAATTTAATATGCTGATATTAAAAAAATCTAAAAAATTATTTTAATATATTCTCAATTGAAACATACTTTTGAAAAACACTCTACATCGTATTATCAAATACACACTAACCCCCATGACAGAGCATTAGTTATTGCTATTTTCCAAAAATTGCACATTTTAAAATTTCAAATTTTGAAACACTTAGGATTGATTATGCCAAAAACAAAATTTGTCTTTGAGAAGTTGACCTTAATAATACATTGATTAAGTTCGATCGATATAATTTATGGAATGGATGAAATGTTACATCCAGATGGTAAATAGATGACTTTCTTGGTGAGTCATCTATTGAGTGTTATGAAGATAGTACAATCCATTTCAATTGTTTGATCATTGTCATTGAGAAGTATAGAATTGCAAATTGTTGGAATTGTAAAGGTTAAATGTGTGATTGTCCCCCTTCAATATTAATAAATTATGGTTTAAGATTTTTAAACTACTAATGATTTAGTTCAAGCTTTGAATGTCTATATTTTTGAATTGAAAGTAGCTTTTTACATACATAAAATTATAATCTAAGTAATTATTTAGTTTTGTTATGTCTTTCAATTGTATTATGTCTTTTAATTGTTATAATTTCAAAAAATAATGTTTTGATTAAGATTTGTTTAATAATTGTATGCAAATTGGATTAAATATAAATATATAAAAACTTATTCCGATCCAATACATTAACGTTATTAGTTGAAAATAAAGTTTCAAGAGTTCATAAAAATAGGAGATAACATGCAAGAATAATCAAGACTAAATAGAAACTGAACTTTCACTTATCTCATCTCAAATCAAATCAATGTTTAAAAGAGAAAGACAAGGTAGATTTTGATGATTTTATGTTTTGGCACCACCTTATTCAAATTCAATCCTTTGTAACTCTCAATTTTTTTTTTGACGATTCAAATTGTTGAGGGTGTTTAAGGTACAATCGTAAGCAATTTTTCGGCTTGAGAAAGTAATTTTAATAACCACGATTAAGTGTATGAAACAACAGTTTGAATGTGTTAAAAATATGTGATAGGTATGTAGAAATTATGTTTAATGGTGGGCATAATAAATATTAAATCAAACATTAATTTATATATAACTGAAAACAACGAATAATGTTTATTGGTGTGAATGATGAGTTTAAGGAAATAAACAAATGGCACAAATCTTACAAATTTGAGCGAACTTCAAAAATGCATTTTAAAATGACTTATGTATATTTAAAATCAAATAAATATTAAACTAGCTTTCAAGGATTTATTCATCTTTACACTTCTTTAAGCATAGTAAAATGATTGATGTACCTTTACAAGCAATATTTTTTTAACTTGCGTTTAATGGGTTTTTTATCTTTTCAAAATAGTTTTTTATTATAATCAAGTTGACTTATGAATAATTTGTTCATTGCATTTCTCTCATGTTGTATGAGTGGTGCGTGCAGTGGTTTTTAGAGGTCAAATGGTGGCTTTCAAGGCGACGTTAAAATTATATCAGCAGCACCTGCATGTCCAGATAGTGCGTGTGGCCAACCGACTTTAGGTTTAATATTGGCAGCCTTTTCTTTTTTTCCTTCTTTTTACCCCCCTCGTTTATTTCCATGCTTGCCCTTCAATTTGATTTTCTTTAAGATCTAGTCTTTATTCTTTTGGTTACTATTTATTTTATTTGAAATGATTTATATAATTTGAATTTTTTTTTTAATTTCATCCTTTTTTAATTTTTTCTGTTATATTTGGTCTATATTTTTTTGATTGCTGTTTATTTTATTTTTGATGGTTTTTAGAATTTTTTTTTTATGATTTTATCCTTCTTTAGTTTTTTCTTTATTAGACTTGATCCTTATTCTATTGATTGCTATATTTTTTACTTTGGTAATTTTTTTGATTGATATTTTTTCTTTGTTTCATCCTTATGTATTAAATTGGTTAAAAATTAAGCTTAATGGATTGCAGGTTTAAAAGATTAACTTAGGTTTAGGAGATTTGCCTAAATTTGTTTTCTTTTTTAAGCTTATGTTTTTTCAGTTTTATCATTTGACATTTATTATTTGTCTTTTATATAAACTTTTATTGGTTTTGAAAACAACCTGGGTTACCTAGAGTGTTTTTATACATCGTTCTTTGTTAAATTTAGATTTTTTAGAGATTCTTTTATTAAACTAAATTAATTGATTAAATATATACATGAGATGCTTACTTCATGATATGTTGGTTTTTTTTTTATGATGGTAAAGCAGTGTCCTCGATAGAGCAATGATGAGTCTCTAAGGAGCTTTTCTTTCTTTTTCTCCCAAGTATTATGTTGACAACTCATTTTTTATAGTTAATAATTACCAAATTTTTGTAACTTTATTTATTATAGATTTTTTTTAATCATATTATTAAATTAACTGATCTTATTGAACATAGTCAAATCAATGACTTGGGTCTTATATTTTTCTTGTTTTGTTTTTTTTTTAAATATTAGCATTGCCTGGACATTTTTTTATCAATTTTTTCTCAGTTTATTTATTGTCGTTGCTTTGTTTATTCATGCCATAAAAGTTAATTGAGCATTTAAATCCAATGAAAACAATGACTTGAATGTCAATTTCGTTTTTCTTTTTTAAGAAATGCTTATATCGCTTTAATATTTTGTTTATGTTTAAAAAATTAAAGTCAACATGCGGCAAAGCGCGGACCTCTCATTAAAAAAATATGTAAGTGCTTAGTGTGTGCATTGTGGTCTCTGAGGCAATGTACTATGGATTACAATAATGAAGTGAGGATTTTATCCTTCACTCCAAAATCATTAATCCTTGAAAGGGGATAGAAAGGTCTTTTCCTAATTGACAAAAAATCATTTATGATTTGGATGGGAAAAGGAGTCTTTATATAATTTCTCAACACAATAAAATTACTTAATGCTTTTAAAAACAAAACTTTTTAAAGCTGGCTCTAAGAGCTTTATCTTATTTTTTAAATAGTAAAATAACTCATTTGACATTAAAGGCCTTTACATCTTTTTATACAACAACAACAACAACAACAACTAGGTTTGTTGAGGGGCTCTTCGTTAATATAAATATTATTAAAAAATTGACGGGTGCATTTGGATTGTCTTTGTGCCCTTTGGAGGCACATGAGACGCCATGTGGTGGTCATACAATGACTTCTATGGCGGCGTTTGATTTGTTTCGGCTTCCCCTCCATCTTGGCATGACATGTTTTCCAAATGGACCTCCTATTTGGCGCTTGAGACCCATTTTTTTTCCTTTCTCATCCTTGATTTTGTGTTCATCCTGTAAAATTTAAAAGCGACCTTTTAATTTTTTATTTCTTTTTATTTCTTTACAATTGGTCATTATTGTTTTGATTACTATTTGTTTTATTTGAGATGATTTATGAAATTGATTTTTTTTCTATTTCATCCCCTTTTTATTTTTTTTATCTTTCAAATCTGATCCCCATTATTTTAATAGATTTTATTTATTTGGGATGATTTTTAAAAGTTTATGTTGTTTTACTATTTCTTCATTCTCAAGTTCTTTTTTCTACCAATTTCATCCTTATTATTTTAATTGTAATTTCTTTTTGCCTTGGCAATTTTTTATATTTGATATATATATATATATATATATATATATATATATATATATATATTCTGATTTCATGCCTCATTGAATTTATTGGAAATTGAACTTCTAAATTGAGTTCGAGTCTAGAATTTCACGAATTACGAGTTTAGAAGACTAACTCATACTTAAAAAACTCGCCTGGGCTTGCATTCCCCCCTATTTCTTAACTCATGTTTTTTAGTTTTATCCTTTATTATTTATTTAATTGGAGATTGAACTTCATTATTTTTTTAATTTTTTTTCTATAGGGTTATTCATTAATTTTGATAATGACTTGAGTTTTCTAGGATCTTTTTATTTATCGTTCTATGTTGAATTTAGTCTTTTTTAGAGTTTTTTCATTTATATTAAATTAATTAATGAAATATAAGTATGATATGCTTATTTCATGATATTTTATTTAGTTTGTTTTATGGGTTGTTATTTTGACAGCGCATACGGCCTCTTTTGGTATCGTTATGGAACTTGTCATAATAACTTTTGAACTGTCTTGATAAACTCTTGTTGATGACTAATAATTTTTTAACGAGTTTTTCTTTTTTTTCATTTCAAGTTTAATACTAACATATTATTTTTTATAATTAATTATTGATTTTTTTTGTTCACATTATTTATCATGTTTTTTTTTAGATTGTATTATCAAATTAGATCAAATTTATTGAATTCAGTTAAGTTAATAATTGGAATCATATATATATATATATATATATATATATATATTAAAAAAATAATAACATCAGCTTTTTACATTAAAAAAAATCTACCCGTATCTAATCTAGTTCTAAAACTGAAGTACAATCTACAAGAAATATATGACTCGCGCGATGCCGCGAGTCAATTTTTTTGCATAAAAAATATTAAAAAACGCTAAGATCTAAATTTGTTAGGTTTTTTTTGTAAAGCTATACCCAAGAGTCTCGAGTTTGGCTGTAACACCTGACCTAAGAGTGATATTTATAATATTAATAATAACATTAAACTTGCATGACCCAAGTTTAAATGGGTCTAGCTGCAATACCAGACCTCATAGTCTTGGATGCGGGTCTGGCTGCAAGGTCATGTCATAAAAGTGTGATAATTAAATAGATTAATTAAAAAAAAACAAAGAAAAAAAACCAACAGGAAAAAAAAATCTAATAAAGAAAAAAAATTTGAATTAAGTAGGTTAACTCGTCAAACCTGAGATCCGTGTCATGTAAGTCTGATAACTAAATAGAAAAAAAAAATAATATCAACAAACTAAATAAAAAAATTAATTAAAAAGAAAAAAAAGGCATCAGCCTTTTCACCATGGACTGCACTGAGCAGTTCACTGTGAAAGGCATAAAAAGAAAAAAAAAGCAAAAATAAAAATAAAGACATCAGCCTTTTCACCGTAGACTGCATACAATATAAAAAGATGAAATCAGAAAAACAAAAATAATGAGGAAAAAGGAAAAACAATCTGAATCAACTGGGTTAACCCAATAAATCAGGTTAACCTGTCATACCTGGGATTCGTGTCATGAAAGTGTGATAGCTAATTAGAAAAAGATTTAAATAAAAATAAGAAAAAAACAAAAAAAATGAAAAACAAAAAAAAAACAGCTCAGCGTTTCACTGTGCAGTGCAAAGTGAAACACTGATCACTTTTAGTATATGTTATAATAATAATAATAATAATAATAATAATTATTATTATTATTATTATTATTATATAAGTAAAAAAAAATATTAATTAAAAAGGACAAAGCAAAGAGAAAAAAAACCTATAGGAAGAAAAAAAACTAATGAAAAAAAAGAAGAAAAAATCTGAATCAACTAGGTTAATCCGTCAAACTTGGGATTCATGTTATAAAAGTCTGATAATTAAATAGAAAAAATTTAATATTAAAAAAATAATTAAAAAAGAAAAAAAGACAAAAAAAAATTAAAGGCATCAGCTTTTTCACTGTGGATTGCACTGTGCAGTCCACAGTAAAAGGCTTAAAAAGGAAAATAAAAAAAACAAAGGCATATGCCACGGGTTATTTTTTTCATTGCATAAAAAACATCGAAAAATGCGAAGTTCTAAGAGTGTTAGGTCTTTTAGCAAAGATATATCCAAGAGTCTTTGGTCTAACTGCAACGCTTGACTCAAGAGTAATATTTATAATATTAATAATAATATTAAACTTACATGACTCAAGTTTAATTGAGTCTAGTTGCAACAGCAGACCCAAGAGCCTTGGATGTAGGTCTGACTGCAAGATCGTGTTATAAAAGTGTGATAATTAAATAGATTAATTAAAAAGAAAAAACAAAGAAAAAAACCAACAGGAAGAAAAAACTAATGAAGAAAAAGAAAAAAAATTGAATTAACTGGGTTAACCCTTCAAACCAGGTTAACTCGTCAAACCTGAGATTCGCGTCATGAAAGTTTGATAACTAAATAGAAAAAAAAATTACGGGTTAACCCATAATTAACTGGGTTAACCTGTCAAGCCCGGGAGACATGTCATGAAAGTCTGATAATTAAATAGAAAAAAATTTAACATTAACAAACTAAACTAAACAAAAAAATTAATTAAAAAGAGAAAAAAAATTATGGGTTAACTTGTTAAACCAAGTTAACCCGTCAAACTCGGGATCCGTGTCATGAAAGTCTGATAACTAAATAAAATAAAATTTAACATTAAAAAACTAAATTAAACAAAAAAAATCCATTAAAAGAGAAAAACACAAAGAAAAAAACAAAAAAAAAACTATAAAAGCATAAAAAAAGGAAAAAAGTACGAAAAAAAGAGAGCAGTTTATAATTATAATATAATATAATATAATAATAATATAATAATAACAATAATTATTATTATAATATATAAGTGAATGAAAATAAAAGGCATGGGTAAGCTACAATGCTTTTCCCACGTGTTTTAGAGTATTCTACTAATTACATAACCCGCGCGATGCTGCGGGTTATTTTTTTTGCATAAAAAATATATAAAAAAAACTAAGATTTAAAAGTCTTGGGTTTTTCTGCAAAGCTATACCCAAGAGTCTTGAGTTTGACTGCAACGTCTGACCTAAGAGTAGGGGTGTTCACGGTTCGGTTTAGACCTAAAAAACCAACCGAACCGAATTACAATAATTTTGTAAAATATTAACCGAACCGGACCGAAAACCGGTTCAAACTGAACCGGTCAGGTTAAATCCGTTTTTTTGGCAAAAAACCAGGAAACCTAATCCCATTTTTTTGGATTTTTTTAAAGCTTACATTAAATTGAGCTTTTACAGCTTTGAATTCACGAATTGTTGCCATAACTTGATGTAATGAAGAAGCCCATATATAATGAAAAAATGCCTTGCCAACTTGAGAATTACAAAACTATTACAGATTAGCAACACAGTTGTAGGTTTCAAGAATATCATTAGAAGCACTTAACAAGAGTCTTGCTCATAGATGGACATTTTTTTAAAACCTGGGTATAGGATCCATCCCAACTGCCTTCCATTAAGCATTACATCGTGCATAAATTGTCAGCCACTAAAGAATACCCCACCAAAAATAGATAAAATCGAAGAGAAATTGTAAATAAATAATTCTCACAACATCCATTACAGTAATCGCAACATGAGCATACAATGACAAATCAACAACCTTGTAAATAAATATAGGAAATGAATACATAATAGATGTATAGAAATCAGAAAAAAAGTAAAAAGAGACAAAAAAAATTAAGAGATAAAGATTAAAGAGATGGGGGCTCCAGAGCTGCTGTTTGGTTGTAATTCATGAGCTTAGTTGGCTATGCTTAAAGAAAAGAACAAAAAGATGGAGATATGAGAGATAAGGATGGTTCGTTCACCAGATCTACTTTGAGGGAGGAGGGGGGTTGTGCTTAAAGCCTTAAAGAAAGGTTGAGAGAGATGAGAGATTAAGATGTTGGGTAGGGAGGGAGGGCTATGAGAAAGGTTGAGAGTTGAAGATGAAGATGGGGGGCTGTGAGAACGGTTGAGAGATATGAGAAAGGTTGAGAGATGAAAACGAGGGGCTGTGTTGAGATGAAGATTGTGAAACATGGGTGGTGGCTAGGGTTTTGAAAGTATCTGGCGGAGAGTAAACTGGAGAGAAGAGAGGATGCAGCGCAACTTTTTCTATTTATACTAGCCTAGCCTAGGGACCCTTTTTTTGAACCGGCCGGTTAACCCGGTTTCTGCACTACAAAACCGAACCGAACCGGGGTTTTTTCTACATAATCTAATCGGTTTTATTTTTCGATTCGGTTTTTTCGGTTAATTTTTTGTCGGTTTTATCGTTTACTCGTTTTATCGGTTTTTTTGAATATCCTTACCTAAGAGTAATATTTATAATATTAATAATAATATTAAACTTGTATGATCCAAGTTTAAGTGAGTCTGGCTGCAACACCAGACCCAAGAATATTGGATGTAAGTCTGGCTATAAGGTCATGTCATAAAAGTATGATAATTAAATAGATTAATTAAAAAGAAAAAAACAAATAAAAAAAACCAACAAGAAGAAAAAAACTAATGAAGAAAAGGAAAAAAATTAAATTAATTGGATTAACCCTTCAAACCAGGTTAACCCATAAAACCTGGGATTCGCGTCATGAAAGTTTGATAACTAAATAGAAAAAAAATTGATGGGTTTACCTAGAATTAACTGAGTTAACCCATCAAACCAAGTTAACCGTCAAGCTTAGGATACGTGTCATGAAAGTTTGAAAATTAAATAGAAAAAAATTTAACATTAATAAACTAAACTAAACTAAAAAAATTAATTAAAAGAAAAAAATCCGGGTTAACTTGTTAAATCAAGTTAATCCATCAAATCCGAAATCCGTATCATGAAAATTTGATAACTAAATAAAAAATTTAATATTAACAAACTAAATTAAACAAAAAATTTTTATTAAAAAAACAAAATAAAACAACAGTTCTATAATATAATATAATAATAATAATAATAATATAATTTATTAATAAGTAAAAGGCCTCCCAAAGCTTTTAGAGTATTACTTAATATAGAAAAGAAGTATTTATAGGGCTATGCTAATACCACGTGGCAAACACTAGATCACTACCGGGGATCCAATCACTTGGAATCCTCTTGCCATTCACAGACACCTTATTTTACTATACACGGGATGGGATG